>JAABUZ0100002079.1_pt1 | contig 34653 bp, 33 predicted proteins | sample 5562091 | NCBI WGS metagenome assembly JAABUZ01 (sample SAMN12813069, study PRJNA571459) | rock metagenome | isolation source: Antarctica rocks | place: Antarctica: Victoria Land, Linnaeus Terrace sud | collected 2015-12-21 | reverse complement strand
GATGAAGTCATACTGTGGGAACGGCCGCAAAGCCTGGAAGAGCTGCCCGCCTTGGGAGCCATTGTGTGGAAATGTGGGGAACGGCAGATTCACACCATCCACAGGAGCCGCAGTTGTGAACCTGTCCTGATCGAGATGGCTCCCCAGAGAAAGATCAGAGAGCGGGATGTTGTTGATGTTCTCAAGCGCGGAACGGAGATTCTGTGCCTCCTGGCCGATGTAGCCAATTGTGAAGATCAGGTCTTTTGCGAACTCCTGCTGTACCTGAAGGCTCCAGTTGTACGTGACCGAGGGGCGTCCCATCTTTGGACTAATGAACGATCCCCCGACGGCGTTAAAATTCCCAATAGGTGTTCTGTCAAGCTGGCCGGAATCGAGGTTTGGAGTGGTCGGAAAGGCCTGCGGAAAGCCGCTGTCGAGCTGAAAGGCGGCATCAAATCCGTTTCGGCTGGCGACGGGGATATTGACGTTGTAGCCCGCTGTCATTGAGCTGCCAAAATCGTTGTAAAGAAGCGGACCGTACACCAGAGCGCCGCCACCGCGGATTACGCTCCTGCCGTTCGAGCCGGGCAACTGGTACGCAAAGCCTAGACGAGGGGCGATATCCTTGAAGTAGGTATCGGCCCATGCCGAGTTGCAATGGCAGGTTGGACCGAAAACAAGCGCACCGGGCAGATTGTTGGCGTTCGGGTCCGGAGCTGTAAGACTGAAGTTCGAAGTGGAGTTGGTCGCCTCATGCCGCGGCATATCGATGTCGTAGCGCACTCCAAGGTTGAGGGTCAGATTCTGCGTAGCTTTGAGGTCATCCTCGAAGAAGACGCCGAAGTACTTGGAGTTCCAACGGGGACTGTGGATGTACGCCGTCTGGCTCGCACTGTCGGGTTGGCCTAGGAGAAAGCTAGCGAAACTGTTGCCGCTCTGCCCCTGAGGTCCACCACCGATGAGCGCGACATCGGTCTGGGTACGCCGGAAATCGAAGGTGGGGATGGACCGCTGAAGTGTGGAGTACTGCTGGTACCGAAGGTCCACACCGAACTTCATGCTGTGGCGGCCCTTCTGGTAGCTGATGCTGTCGTTTACACGGGAACCATTGTCGATGTTGTCCCCGTTGCTTCCCGTGCCGAGAGTGTTGAAGCTGTCCAGGCCGTCAAAGGTCAGCCTGGGAAAGGCTGTTGTGACCACGTTCGCGATGCCAGCCTGCTGAGCGTAGTTGGTTCCGCCGATGGTCGGGGCGAAGTTCAAGCTGTTCGTGCGGTTGTAGCCGAGATTGACATGGTTCAGCAGGTTCGGGGTAAAGGTGTAGTCGAGGCCCGCACGGATGTAGTGCGTGGAAAAGTCTTGAGGGACGGTACCGCTGTACGGGATGGGAAAGTTATTCGCACCGATACGGTTGTTATCACGGGAGCTATATGAAGCGAAAAACTTAGCCTTATCGGAGATGGTCTGATCGACGCGTATCGTCTCGGCCGTGTTCAGAACAGGAAAGCTCGAGGTCAAAGCATAGTTATTGAAAAATCCGGTCTGGTTGGCTGTTCCCGACTGGTTTGGAAGCGGGAGATTGGCGATAAGGGTGGTAGCCGCCTTGCTGAACCGGCTCGCCGGTATGACGTTGTTTGTGGCGAACGGAAAACGGCAGGGTAGGCCCTTCGGGTTCGTCGCAGAGACATTAGTATTGCTCGTGGCAGGATCGAAGATCTGATTCTGTAACACTGGCTGCCCAGTGCACGGATTAATGACGCTGGTTGCGGACCCCAGAACTCCGGAGAAGTCACCGCCGCGCTCGGCGGCTGTCGGAACGGTAGTCTGCGGGGTGGAACTCAGGGTCTGGCGGAACTGCTCCCAGGAGAAGAAGAAGAAAGTGCGGTCGCGGCCATTGTAGAGATGCGGGATGCTGATGGGGCCGCCTAGTGATCCGCCGTAGTCGTTCTTCTTGTCGACCGGTGTGGCGTATTTCTTACGGCAACCCACATCTCCTGGAGCGCAGACGACGCGCAGGCCGGTCTCAAACCAGCCGTTCGCGTCAAGGGCTTCGTTTTTGAAGATGTCGTAAGCAGTGCCGTGAAAGGCGTTAGTTCCGGCCTTTGTTACGAAGCTCTCGATGCCGGCGGTCGTGCGTCCGTACTCGGCGGTTGGCGTCGACGTTGTGACCTTGAATTCCTGCAAGGCTTCGACGGAGGGAGCGGTCTCATCGAAGGAGGAGCCGTTCTCTGAGCGGGTCACGCTGGCGCCATCAAGCAGAATCTCAGCGCCATAACTCTGGCCACCGGCGATTTTTCCGCGAAAGACACCGTTGTTGTTGAGATCGCCCCTTCCGCCACTGCCTGAACCGGGGCCCGTGGTCCCGGGGACCAGAAAGACGAAATTTTCAGGCGAGCGCATAGCACTGACGCCGCCAGCAATGGCGAGGGGGCAACTCGACGATCTGTCGAGCGGAAACCGTGCCACCGATATCTGAAGACTCGGTCTCGATTCGGGCGCCACTGGCATCCACGGTGATCGTGTCCGTGACGGCGCCGGCAGCGAGTGTGATGTTGAGCGAGGAGGTGGTGTTGACGAGAACCTGGACACCTGTATTGGTCGCCGCAGAGAAGCCGGCGGCGCTCGCAGTGACGGTGTAGACCCCGATGGGCAGCGCGGTGAAGCGATACGCACCCGAAGAGGTAGAGAGGGTCTCGTTCTTTCCGCCGGTGGCGTTGTTGGTGGCCGTGATGCGTGCGCCGGGAACCACGGCCCCCGTCGCGTCGGCGACACTGCCGGCAAGCTCTCCGCGGGTGGATTGCGCGAAGGCGATCGCCGAACCCGCGAACGTCATGCACATGAAAAGAAGGACGACGAAGCACCGCTTCGATATGAGGGACATGGCTCTCCTGAAATGCTGCGATAGTTCTCTGCAAAAGGGGTTACATCTAGCATGGGTACATTCTGAAGATGTACCTTCAACTCAATCCTATGATGGACCAAACGTTACGAGATGCATGTTACGCTGTCAAGAATCTTTGGAGGAGACAACTTCTCGACTCCCGACTCAGCCAGGATGTCTACTACTCGGGCTGCGGAGGAGAGGCACAGTATGCACCTGTGCATACTGCAAAGGTACTAAATGCGAAGCCTACCGACATCTCACGGGCTCAGCGTGGCCACGACCGCCTCACCGTGTCGAGGGTACACTGGCGGCGGGAGCCTCTGCTGTCTTCGAAGTGTCCCTTCCAAGCTTCTGCCAATTTGCATTCTGACGTTCCGCCGCTGTCTTCTTGTCCGTCACATCCCGCATCGCGGTGTATTGAGCGAGCGCGTGCTGCGCATCGCTGGATCGTCCCAATTTTCGATAGAGCCGCGTCAACTCGTACCAAGACCGCTTCGCCGCCTCACCCTCCGGTTCGTCCGTGATGCTCTTCTCAAAAAGTGCCCTGGCCTCGACATTTCGACCCAGGATCGCTAAACCGCGCCCCAGGTAATATTCCGTGACCGGCGAACTTCGGTAAATCTTCAGCATCGCCTCCAGAAGTGGAACCCCAGCCGCTGCATCACCCAGCCCAACCTCCGTGCTCCCTAGGTTGTACATGGCGATTGGATCCCCTGGACTTAGCTCCAGCTCTTTCCTATAGGCTGTGCGCGCCTGCTCCAGCTGATTCCTTATCCTGTACTCATCCCCGAGCCCTTCCCACAACTCCGTATTCCGCCCCTCCAGCTTAACCGCCGCCTCATACTCCGCGATCGCCTCGGTATGCCTTCCGTCTTCGCTTAACATCTGCGCTTGTACCCGATGCACGTGCCAGCTCCCCGGGTCGATCCTGGCCATGCGGGAGTAGCTCTCCTGCGCCACCTCCCTGTGAGCACGCCCACGGTATTCGAGAAGATCCAGGTTCTTGGGCTCCAGTTGGACCCCGCGGTCGAGCGGCCCCACCGCCTGTTCGGGGTGTCCCGCCGAGAGCTCAAGCATACCCAGCCACATCAGCGCCTCAGCATTCGTCGGAGCCAGAGCAACCTCCTCTTGCAACTCTCTCCTTGCCTCGTCCGTCTGGTTCGTCTGGTAAAGAAAGACCCCCAAGAACATATGCCCGGACGCAATCTTTGGGTCTTGCCGCAGCGCCGTCCGCAACTCCCCGATAGCTTCCTCTACCTTTCCCTGGCGATCCAGCACCAGCCCCAGGTCCAGATGCGCATCCGCCATATCCGGTGCCAGCTTCACCGCCTCCCGAAAGCTGCTCTCTGCCTCAGCGGAGCGTCCATCATGCATGGCTATCGCGCCTCGACGGAACGCATCCTCCAATGCTTGCGACTGGGCGGGCAAGGCCTGAGACTGGGCGGAGGCAATCGTCGCTCCGTACGCCCCGAGCACGGCGAACAGAGCCCACGCTCCGAGCGGCCGGAATCGGGAGCTCCAGAGAAGTTCTTCGCATGCTAGTCCGTCTCTTGTCACAGCGCTCCTCCTCAGGATTGACCACATGACACCCAGCACAGATGCGCTCTGCGGCAAAGTACGGGCCGCATAGGGCATCTGCTTCTGAACTCAGCCACTGAGTGCTCTTTTCTCCACATACAACAATGGCAGATCTGCTACCGTCCGTAAAAACGGCCTGCATTTCAACCGACGCGCTCTGTCCTGCATCCAGGGTCTACCGGCAGATCCCGCACCGTCTACTATCGAAGAAACAGACCATGCACACCGACCTCCACACACTTCAGATCGCCTCTATGGCTGTCGTCTTTGCGCTGATCTTCTCCGCACGTCTCGTCAAAGGCCATCCCCGGAAGACACCCGCCGGCCTCGCCTTTCCTCTCAAGCCCCTCGTCATCTTCTCCCGCGCCTTCGCCCTTCCGCTCTACTTCCTCCTCTTCGCATACCCGCTCTGGATATCGCGCCAGTCTATCCCTGCCTGGCTCCTTATCCTTCTCTTCATTGCCGTCATCTTTGGCCTATATCAATATCCCGGCACCATCATCCTCACACCCACCGCCGTCATCCAGCGTTTCTGGTTTCGCGCGCAGAAGTCCATCACCTACCCCGAGATCATGACGATAGGCGCAGCCCGTAGCGGAGCCGTCACCACCGTCCTCTGTGACAACCGCGTCACCATCACCCACACCTCTAATCACGCCGGCGCAGCCGAGTTCCGCGCCGAACTCGCCCGCCTCTCCGGCAAGCAGGTTGCCCGATAGCCTCAATCCGTCCGCGTCAGATAGGGCTGCGCGTCATCCGGCAGGTGGATGCTGTCCGCCACCTCCTCCGCATGCTGCTTGTCCGACACCTTGGGATTGATTCGCACCCACCATCCCGTTGGCCCCTGGAATGAGATCACCTTCGCCCCCGGGTACCTCTGCAGTAAATCCAGCTTCTCCTGCACCGCATCCGGCTGTGTCGCGAACGCTCCCACCTGCACACACCATCGCCCGCCCGGATAGACCGCGGGTCTCAGCGGCGGAGCGTTGAACGCCTCCACCCTGACCTTCACCACACCCGCCCGATACACCCCCGTCGATCTCGCCGCTGCCAGGCTTAAGTCGATGATCCGCCCCCGCACAAACGGCCCCCGATCCGTGATTCGCACCACCACGCTCTGCCCGTTCAGGAGGTTCGTCACCCGCACGATCGTCCCCAATGCCAGCGTCAGGTGAGCCGCCGTCATCGCATTCTGGTCGTACACCGTCCCGTCCGCCCCCTTGCGCCCCGCATACGGTGGCCCATACCAACTCGCCAGCCCCGTCTCTGTATCAAACGGACTCCCATGCACCTCCAGCGGCAGCGGCTCCCGGTGCAGACCTCCACCTGCTGTGCCCGACGATCCCGAACCCGACGACCGTGGCGTCCGCGCCTGGGCCGAAGCACTGCTCCGGGCTGTCGTCTCCTCGTCGTCTCCCACCACGCTCCCGTCCGCTCCTCGTCCCAGCGGTACAGGTCGCGTGCTCCTGCGAGCCGTTGTCGGCGGTGGCGGCGGATGGTAAGCCTGCCTCGTCTTCTTGTGACACCCCGCCGTCACCAGCAGTAAAACCGGCAACGCGGCAAGCGCAAGGCGGATTCGGCTCACTGCCGTCCATCGCCTCGGTAAGGCGGTGGAGGCGGCGGCGGGACTGCCCCAGTTCGCCGATCGTCAATCCGCTGCGCCAGCTTGTGCAACTCCGCCGCTGCCGCCCTCAGCGCCTCGGATCCGTTTTTGCGCACGTCCGGAACGACCTCGTCGTTGATATATGTCACCACTCGCCGAAGATCCTCCTCCAGGCGCTCTCCAGCCCCCTTCAGCTGGTCCTCCCATCCACGTCCTGTTCGCTCTCCTGTCATGGCACGTACCTCTCTACTTTGATTATCCCGATCGGCAAATCACAGGGTCAACGTCAAACACGGATCCATGTCGGCCACAGTGCCTCTGTGGTAACGCAGCAGGTTGAACCCGAACTGCCGTTTCGTACAACTTTCACCCCTTCCTTGGCGTCCGAAAACTCAGGCGCAGAAGAGACCTGATGAAATTCCTGCCGCCAGGCCACCAGAATCCCGCAGCCGGAATCTCCCGAGGTTACTTTTGAGTTCGTCCAGCTCCCCTTTGTACAAACCAATCACCCGTTTCATTCCTTATTTCTCCCTTGCCGTACTCGCCTGCCTCTCTCTCTCGATTCAAGCGCAACGCCCACCTCTCTCACAACAAGCATCGGCTGCCCTCCCGGATTCTCCCGGCGCAATCTTCAGCCCCCTCGGCAATCCTGTGAACTCCGAGGGCATGAGTTCCTCCTCGAGGGACTCCGTTGTGACTGGCGGACCGGAAGCTGAAGCAGCCTCCGGCGGCTTCGGGCAAAGTCTCGGAACTCACACGGCGCCCATTGCTTCACCGATGGACAAGTACATCGAACCCGGCCAGCAGGCGCCACCCCTGACGGCCGGCGACAAGGTCCATCTTGGCCTTCGCGATGCCGTGTCCCCCTTTGCCGCGATCGGCTGGATCACCTCTGCCGCCTACTCCCAGGCGCTCGATAGCAGTCCCAACTACGGGCAGGGCTGGGGTCCGTTCGCACAGCGCTTCGGCGCCGCTGCGGCCCGGGCGTCCACCGAGGGCGTTCTCTCTGATTCGGTCTTCGCTCCTGTCTTCCACGAAGATCCCCGCTATTACAGGCTCGGACCTGGACATAACTTCATTCACCGGACTTTGTATGCCGTGACGCGAACCATCATCACAAAAACTGACAGTGGCCGCCCCACCCCCAATTTCGCTCTTGTCACCGGCAATGCTGCAGGCTCCATACTCACCAACGCCTACTATCCGCAGGCCAATCGAGACGTGAAGGACACCGCTGAGACCTTTGCAGGCTCCATCGGGGGCTCTGCACTCGGCTTCTTCGTAAGCGAGTTTCTCTCCGAGGCACTCGGCGTGGTCCATCTGAAGAAAACCGAGTAATCCTCCGATATCCTGTGTTCGACGCTGCATGCCCACAGGAGGAATCCGTCTGCCGATCCGCCGGGCCCTTTACGCATCGCTCCTCGCAGCCTGCATCGCCCCTTATGTGTCTTGCGGGTTCGCGCAAACACCATCGCTCCTGCCCGCTACTCCCCCCCAGGTTCCTGCCAAGCCGCCTGAAGCAGCACAGGCCGCCACGAGCTCCGATCTCCCAAATGCTCCCGGCCTCCCGCTAAGCCCTCAAGACGTCACCGCGGTCGCCCGTTCAGCCTTCGAGATCACCGGCGACCCCGCTCCGCCCCTTGCTTCGGACCACCGAACGCCCTGGCAGACCCGGGCTACCTACTCCGGCCCCTACGGGAGCATCCAGCGGAAGCGCTCCGTCATCTTCTCCGATCAACGCTTCCTCAATGACGAGTTTTCAGTTCCGATGACCTCGCGGCAGAAAGCCTTCGTCGCCGCAACCGACTTCTCTGATCCCGGTAACCTCGCCATCATCGCCGCCTCCGCCGCCATCTACACCGCCTCAAACTCCCACAGCGCGTACGGTCCCGGGGTCATGGGCTTCGGCCGCAACTACGGCTACTCCCTCTCACAGGATGCCACCGGAGAGTTCTTCGGGACCTGGCTCATCCCCTCCGTCGCCCACCAGGATCCCCGGTATCACCGTATGCCTGGAGCTCCTCTCGGCACGCGCCTCCTCCACGCCCTTGCGCACACGGTGATTGCGCAAAGTGACGCTGGCGCCACTATCCCCAACTACGCCACACTTCTCACCTATCCCCTATCCGCCGAGATCGCGAATCTCTACGTTCCCGGTCTGCATACCAATGGTTCTTCCACCGCGAAGCGCGTGATCATCGGCCTCGCCTCCGATCCCTCAGACGCCCTCATCGGCGAGTTCCTCCCGGATGTCGCCCGCCGCGTCCACATCCGCGTCACCTTCTTCCAGCAGATCATCAACGACATCAGCACCGATCACCCGCTGTGATCTCGCCTCTTCCGCCACCACACCTACGACGACGCCGTTTCGCTTCTTCCCTTCGGCTATGCCCTTCGGCTCTGGCAGAAACCGCGCACACGTTGTCTGGTACCTCCAAGTGCCTGGTCGACCTCACGCCTCTGCCCCGAACAGCATATGTACATTGTTCATTTCGCGATGGTGGATAGCTCGGCTCTTGATGAGGTTTCAACTCGGCCGATTGGAACGGCAGGTCGATCCTGAGTGGTCCATGGTGCCGGTTACCGCCTCGCCGCAAGCGTCCACCCTCGCATCAGATCCTCGCCCGCAGCGAACTCCCCTATTTCAGCCCCGTACTCTGCGCTTGCTCATGCGCATGGTAGCTCGACCGCACCAGCGGCCCCGACTCCACATGCCGGAACCCCATTGCCATCGCCTCATGCTTCAGAAACGCAAACTCCTCCGGCGTATAGAACCGCGCCATCGGCAGATGATCCCGGCTAGGCCGCAGATACTGCCCGACCGTCAGGATGTCCACCTTTCGCTCGGCCAGGTCGCGAAACACGGCCAGCAGCTCGTGCATCTCCTCGCCCATCCCCACGATGATGCCCGTCTTCGTCACAAGGGTTTCGCTACGCTCCCCCGCTACGACCTTTGCATTCGCCAGAAACGCCAGCGAACGCTCGTACCGCCCTCCACTCTTCGCCACCCGGTACAGCCGAGGCACTGTCTCAACGTTGTGATTCAGGATCTCCGGCCGAGCCGCGACCACCATCCGCAAGGCCTCGTCGACGCCCTGGAAGTCCGGTGTCAACACTTCCACCTGGCACCCCGGAGCCTGCCGCCGAATCTCCGTAATTACATTGACAAACGCCCGCGCCGCCCCGAGATTGTCGTCGTCCCGGTTCACACTCGTAATCACCGCATGTGCAATCCCCAGCTGCGCCACCGCATACGCCACTCGCGCTGGCTCCTCATGATCGATTGGGGCTGGCTTCCCCTTCGGCACCGCACAAAACCCGCACCGCCGCGTGCAAAGATTTCCCAGCATCATGAACGTCGCGGTTTTATGATTCCAACACTCGCCGATGTTCGGGCACTGCGCGCTCTCACATACCGTATGCAGATTCAGCTCGCGCGCCAGCTTTTTCAGGTTGTGGAATGTCTCGCCCATCGGCGCCCGCGCCTTCAGCCACTCCGGCTTGCGCACCGGCTTCCTCGGCTGCAGATCGATTTGTACAAGTTCAGCTGCAGGCATCATCACCCCGATTGTATGCGCGACGCCTGGATGCGGGACACCGCACCCTCCGCATCCCCGAGAGCTGTACCCGCACCGCGCGCCGTTACCCGCGCCGCATAAGCCTCCTTCGTAGCGCAGAAGAGCACCCGCTCTACCTCCGCAACCATCACCCCGCTCACATCCCTGACCTCTACCGAAAAGCGCGGCTCACATACCCCTTCCCGCTCCACCGTCGACCGAATCTCCTCCAATCTCTCCGCCGAGAGCCGGAACTCCGCCCGAACCTTACTCTTGCCCGGCCGGCGAAAGCGGATCGAAGCCGCCTTGTCCCACACCACAAACCCTCGTCCCAGACCCTCCATCACCATCATCATGTAGAATGGATCCGTCATCGGAAATAGGCTCCCTCCAAAGTGGGCCCCGACATAGTTGCGGTTCCACCGCCGTATCCGCATCTCCACGTCGATCTCGCGCAGTTCCGCATCCATTCGCACCACGCGAATCCCAGCTCCGAGCAGCGGCCACAGATTCATCAGCCGTAGCATTCGCCGTTTGCGCGAGCTCAATACCTGCGTCAACGCATCCGCTCCCTGACCTCCGGTCGAATCAGATACAGAAAGAAAACAATCCCAAATAGCGCCTGCACGACCATCGGCGCCTGATGCACCCGCGAAAACAGAAACAGATACCCCACAGCCAGCAGCAGCGCTCCCGCTGCTACGATCGCCCACCCCCACCGCCGCATTCGCAGCAGCCCAAACACCCCCACCACCAGCAGCGTGCAGACGGCCAGCACGCCATATCGCCCTCCTCCAGTACCAAACACCCCCTTCAACGCCGCAAATGTATTCAGGAGAGCCAGCAACAGCAGAAACATGGCGATCCCGGCCACCCCCGGCAGCAGCACGCCTTTCTCCGCTCCCCCACCGCCCCGCTCTCCCAGCATCTCCTCCACACATCACCTCCTAAGCCCTACTCAAAGCGTATGCAGGTAAGCCAGCAGATCCTGCATGTCCTGGTCATCCACCTGGTTTCCCATCGCCGGCATAGCCCCGTGACCGTGCATCACCGTAGCCGTCACCCGCTCATCCGTTGCCGCCGCCCCGCTGTGCAGCGACGGTTTCTTGAACACACCAAGCAGCGCCGGCCCATTCCGCGGCTTATCCGCGCGATCGGAATGGCACTGCGCACAGCGCGTCTGAAACACCGCATACCCATGCGCCTGCTGAGCATTCAGCTGATCCACTGGAACTGGCGCCCCAGTCCCGCGACAACCCAGAGCCGCCGCCATCATCACCAAAGCCGCCGCGAGCAATCCCGCTGCCAGAACCTGTCTCATCTCCTCCATTCTCGCATCGTGCACTTGGAGACATCGAGACCCGCACCAACATCCATCGCAGTCTCTCCCCAACGGCCTTAGTTCGTCGCCGCGATTGCCTCCACGATCCGGTCCATCACCTCCTGGTCCGCATGCCCTCCCGGCGCATGGTCCGTCACCATCACCGAGAAGGCCACCGTCCGCCCACTCGCGCCTTGGAGGTACCCGCTCAGCGCCCGCGCCTCCCCCAACGTCCCCGTCTTCGCAAAGAGGCGATCCTTCAGCGGCTCCTTCGCAAATCGCGTTGCCAGCGTCCCATCCTCCCCACCCACCGGCAGACTCGCCTTCCAGGCCGCAAACCACGGCTGCCCACTCGCCCACGTCAGCAGCCGCACCGTAGCCCGCGGCGTCAGGAGGTCATGCCCACTCAACCCCGACCCGTCGTAGAAGACAAAATCATCCGGATCGAGACCCGCATTCACCAAAAACTGCCGGACAACCCGCGCTCCCTGTGCGGTCGAAGCATCGTCCATTCCATGTTCGGTTCCATCCTGTCCCGCTGCGAGACCAAGTTGGTGCAGCAGCAGCTCCGCATGTAAGTTCTGGCTCACCTTATTAGTGACGACCACATCCTCTCCTAACGGAGAAGACACATGCCTCGCCAGCAGCTCAGGAGCCTCTGTCGGAAGCCCATCACAAGGCCCTGTCCTGCAGGAACGCGCCTGTTCCGCCGCAGTATCAAGCAACGGTAGGGGCTCCCGCCTCTGCTCGAGGAATCCCCTCGCGGTCACAGGTGGCCGGTGATGGGCAACTGCTCGGCCCTTCACCCGCACCCCTCGCGCCTCCAGCAGCGCCTTGAAAGCCATTGCCGCGTATTCCGCGGGATCGTCGATCGCCACCTCCTCCACATCCGCCGCGGCATCTGCTGCAACGGCACCGTAGATGCGCAGCTCACGCGATCCCGGAGCCCTCTTGACCTGCACCCCGCCAGCCTCGCTCTTTGCCGCCGCCGTGGTCACGTTCGCCCTCACCACGTAGTAGGGAACCGCCTGCTGCAGTTCAACGCTCGCCGCGGTTCCCGGCCGTACTCCCGGTCTGATCGTCAACCGAAGCTGGTTGTCCGAAACCGTCAACGCACTCACAGGAGCTCCATAGCCCCAAACCGCATCGTCGATCGACCAGTCGCTCGGATACGGCTCCCACGGAAACAACGTGTCATCACCAACCACATCTCCCGTCACCACCTTCAACCCGGTCGCCACCACCTGGTCTGCCATATCCACCAGGATGCGTAAAGGATCAGGCTCGGCAGCTAAAGGCGCGCCTGGCGTGCGCTTCGGTCGCAGCGCGGGCGAGACGTAGGGCAGCTCTCTTGCCGAAAGGTTCGCCTCACCACCCCCCACCAGGACGACATCCCCGGTCAGCCTGCCTCGCCCGGAGAGTGTTCCCTTCGCGAATGCCCTCGTCTGAAATCTTGCCTCGTGGCCCAGCAGCGCCATCGCCGCTGCCGTCGTGAACAGCTTGGTATTGCTCGCCGGCTGAAAGAACTGTACCTCGTTCAACCCATAGACAGGAGATCCATCCGGAGTTCCATCCATCTCCCGCACCACCACGCCCCAGTGCGCTCTCGAGACCGCTGGATCCGAGATCAACAAGGCAACCTGCCTCTCCATTTGAGCGCAGGCCTCGTTCCGCTCCGGCGCCAGACCCGGAGCGCATCCACCCCCGGCACTCTGTGCACCCGCGACACCCGCCCACGCAACACCCACAGCCGCCGCCAACATCTTCCAAACCATCGCGCGCATGGGCGCAGTCTAGCATCGGCAAGCACCCAGGCTTCACCTGGAAGAAACCTTAGGAGAACCTTAAGGCTCGACGCCCTACAATTCCCAGATGCCCTTCAGCCCGCGCCCTCGGCATATCTGGCGGCTTCGCACCCGTACTCTGCGGCTAGGCGAACGCACCCTCATCATGGGCATCCTCAACATCACCCCCGACAGCTTCTCCGATGGCGGCAGGTTTCTCGCCTCAGACCCGGCAATCGAGCACGGTCTCGATCTCCTTGACCAGGGCGCACACATCCTCGATATCGGTGCCGAATCGACCCGCCCCAACGCTAAAGTCGTCTCTCCCGCCGAAGAGCAGGCCCGCCTCCTTCCCGTCCTTGAAGCCATTCGCCAGGCGCGCCCGCAGGCCATCCTCTCCGTCGACACCTACCACGGCTCCACGGCACGCCTCGCCATCGACTCCGGAGCCGAGATCGTCAACGACGTCAGCGGCCTCACATGGGACGCCTCTATGCCCGACACCCTCGCCGACGGAGATCCGCCTCCCGGCCTCGTCCTCATGCACACCCGCGGAACCCCGCAGGAGTGGCACACGCTTCCACGCCTCGACCCCGTCACCATCGAGCCGCTCGTCCGCAACGAGCTCGGCGCTCGTCTTCAGACCGCGAAAAGAGCCGGCATCCCGCTCGACAGAATCATCCTCGATCCCGGCTTCGGCTTCGGAAAGCTCGGCCACGAAAACTACCCTCTTCTCGCCCGTCTCAGCTCCCTGCAACCCCTCGGCAGACCTGTCCTCGTCGGCCTCTCCCGCAAGGGCTTCCTCGCCCATGCCCTCTCTACCACGCATGTCGGCAACACCTTCACCAACTCGCCTCCACCCGTCGCCAAGCGCCTCCACGCAACCATCGCCGCAAACACCGCAGCTATCCTTGGCGGTGCGCACGTCATCCGCGTTCACGATATCCACGCCGCTGTTGAAGCGGCCTGCGTCGCCGATGCCATCCTCGCTGCCCTCTAACTTGGTCCAAAACTCCATTGTTGCATTGAGCCAAGCTTGAAGCATATGCATTTCTGCGCCATAGGTGTGATCAGGTTTTAAGGACTGGAAAGGCTGTGATCCTCAGTTTGGCAGCTCCGTATGGAATCAGCGTAAGCTCTTCCTCGGGATGCGTGCTGGCCTGAGGTCCTTCTGGAATGGGATTAGCGACTCCGTCTTCCGAGCGCCAGGTGTCGAGTTGTCGTCCATTCACACGAAGGCGAACCGGCGCGTTGGCTGCTGCAAATGGTCGGGGGTCCAGGGGCGACTCGACAACAGGAATTGACGCGGCTGTATGTTCGTCCACACCCAATGCGTAGTTCCATGGTTGCCCGGGAAACACCTGCCAATCCGCGGTTAAGCGGCGTTCCCGAAGCTTGACCCAGCTGCCCCCCGGATCGAGCGAAAAGACAAGTGGACCGCGCATGATTGCGATGGATTGATGAAACCAGCGCGAGGCAGTGGGTACCATGGGGAATCTCAAAACCACTACATCACCTGGTTTCCAGCTACGGTCGATCCGGACAAATGAGCCCGGTTTCACCTCAACATCAGACGCTGACCCATTGATGAGTACCGTTGCGCCTTTTGCCCACCCCGGGATCCGGAACTGTATTGGGAATCGAGCCTCGGCGTCCGGAGTTACCGTAACACGGACCGACTCGCGGAAGGGGTATTCCGTCTCCTCCCTCAGATGGACGCTCCGCTCACCAACCTTTGTCTGAACTTCGCACGGAGCATATACCGTCGCGACCAATCCGTGGTCCGGGGAGCGCATCCACAGGCTGCCGGTGAGCTTTGGCCAGCCCTGGTGGAAGTTGGCCGTGCAGCAGCCGAAGTTCGGTTCGAGACCGTAGAGATTCGACTCCGGCCCGTTGGTGGTCCACGGCTTGGAATTCAAGCTAACCTGAACTTGGTTGGGCTGCTGATCATATTGATGCGCCCACATGTCGTCCGTAAACGTGCCAGGCAGAGCGTTGTAGGCAATCTTCTCGATGCGGTCACCGATCGCAGCATCGCCAAAGGTGGCGAGCGCCACCTCCATCGAGAACATCGTTTCGACGACGGTGCAGAGTTCGGTCCCATGGCTTGGGTCAAGACCGGCGAGGTGTTCATCACAGGAGAACATCCCATTCGGGTGACCATGAAAGCGGTCCAGAGTGTCGACCTGCCGGAAGTAATTCTCGCGCTCGGCAGCGTTTCCGTTGGTGCGGTATTGGACGGGTGCTGTCTTGATTGCCTGACCGTTGTTGACTCCGTGCGTTTGCATACCCTCGGGCTTGTTGCCGCCCGCGTTCTTTGCATCGAGAAAGGCACGCGTGGTGACACCGGTGTACTTGAACTCCTTGAAGCTGCCGACCCAGTCGAAGCCTTGCTGCTGCAGCAGCGATGTGAGTTCCAGAAGCTTTTGGTCGCCCGTGCGCTCGTACAACCATTGCACCACAAGAGCCTCGTCCTGCCAGCGGTACTTGCCCCAATCGCGCAACGGGCGACCGGGCAAGGCCGAGAGATGATAGTGGAAGTATCGGGTAAGAACCGGGATCGTGCGCGGGTCCCCGGTGGCGTCGTGATGTTGCGCGAGCACCTTGAGCATCACCATGCGTGGCCACCAGTCGTCGTTGCTGGCGGGACCAATCATCCCGCTCGGCATCTGGTGATCGAGCGTCCAGTTGATGAAGCGCATGGCCTTCGCCTTGAGCACGTCGTCGTTGAGTTGCCATGCGAGCGGCAGCAGGCCATCCACGAAATAGGGGCCCCGCTCCCAGCTTTCGCCCGGACCGCCCAGCCAGCCGCTATCGGGACCGACATCGGGCCAGATCTCATCGAGATGACCACCTAAGCCATCAGCTTGGATCCGAAGCTGGCGCATAAGCCAACCGCTTGGCCGAATCTCGCCAAGAGGGAGAGCGTTGAAAGCGCATGGAGCGAGCGCCGGGATGCCAGTTCCCTTCCTCGGTGCCATAGCAAGGGAGGCGGTGGGCGGAATCGCGGCAGCCGCGATCGTACCGGCGCTGGTTTGCAGAAAGCTGCGACGTGACAGGTTGGCCATACATCCTTCGCTGTGGTTGAGTTCCAAAAATCGACAATGGCACCGAATCGATGCCGAACGGAACCGGCAGGCAAGGACCGAAGCACTGGAAAGCATACCGGATCCTTTGCGGGGCCGAACATTGGCCAAAGGACCTACCCTGCCATAGCAGATACTGCTCACTCGCTCCCAGCGATGTAAAGTCGGTGGCAGAATGATGGGGAACGGTTCTGGCTATGCTGTTAAACAAAGTTCTAGACTCGCAACGCCCTGCACGCACCATTGCCATCATCTCCTATAGTGTGTCGGGCTGCCGGCGCGTGGCAGCGGCTCTGGTGTTCATGGTGGGAATGCTGTTTGCGGTGGGATGTGGGCAGAAGAAGAGTGAGGTTATGATTGCGTTTATCCCCAAGTCCTCCTCCACCGACCTATCTAAGGCCATCCGCGCAGGTCTGGCAGCGCAGGCCAGGCAAACAGGCTACGACACTGAATGGCGAGGACCCCAGGCAGAGGCAGACTATCCTCAGCAGGCAATCAGACAGAGGTCCGCCGCTATCTGCCGCCGCCCCTGATGACCCCGGCCGCTGGCCCGCATCAACATTAGATTGTGGGTGTTCTGTCAGGGCTGTAGCAGGAGATTGCGCCAGAAGGTAACCATGCTGTAGGCTCGCAGCCCAACTCGGCCAGTGCGAAGGATACACCCTCGGTCGGTCGTCGTATCGTATGACACCGATCTCCCGCTCTTGATCATCGGAAAGCTGCACTTCGAAATGAAACTCGCGCACATTGATGGAAAGCCGGTACCACACTCCGATACGGACCGGCTCACTCAACTTCACCATGGCAAGGTCCGGGAGGGCTGGAAGCCCAGGACTACCGTGCCATACTCCGGACCATCAAGCAGAGTGGCTATAACACCGTCCGCATCCCATTCTCGAACGAGATGATCGAGACGCCGGTGGTGCCGGAGCGCGTCAGCTTCTCCAACGCTCAAGGCCCGATCAACACGGAACTTCGTGATCTTAACTCACTGGAGATCCTAGACAAGATCGTCACCTACTCCGGCAAGATCGGTCTCAAGATCATCCTCGATAACCATCGATCCGAGGCAGGTTCAAGTGCACAGGAGAGTGGGCTATGGTACACGTCACAGTACCCCGAAGCGGCTTGGATCCAAGACTGGACCGCTTTAGCCAACCGCTACCAGAGCACCTCGACCGTAATCGGTATGGACCTTCGCAACGAACCACATAATGCCGAGAAGGGGGGCGCCTGCTGGGACTGCGGTGGCACCAACGATTGGCACAGCGCTGCTACCCGCGCCGGCAATGCCATCCTCACTGTGAACCCACGTCTTCTTATTTTTGTCGAAGGTGTGGACACCTATGCCGGCGACACTTACTGGTGGGGCGGCAACCTCGAGGGTGTCCGCCGCTCGCCCGTCCGCCTTTCTGTCCCCAATCGCCTCGTCTACTCCGCCCACGAGTACGGTCCGACCGAATATCCTCAGCCCTGGTTCAACGCCTCCATGACGCCTGCAGGTCTCGCCGACATCTGGCACCGCCACTGGGCTTACATAAGTGAAGCGGGCATAGCTCCCGTCTGGATCGGCGAATTCGGCACGCCCAACAGCGACTCGGATGTCCAGAGCTCTATACCGGGCTCAGAGGGTCAGTGGTTTATCAGTCTGGTTGAATACCTCGGCAGCCATCCCAGCCTGGGATGGACCTATTGGGGCGTTAATGGCGACGACCGGTACGGCCTGCTCGACGCGGCATACTCGAACCTCCCAGTTAACCAGCAGAAGGCCCAGGCTCTTGCCAGCATCAGCCACGATGTCACGAACGAAACATCTGATCTGGCCGTTGCTGCAGTGTCGACATCCTTGAGTGCCTATCGACGCTATTCGCCGACCACCTTTGCGCAATCTGCCGTCGTTCCTCTGGCCGGCCCGATAGCGCCGAACCGGGCCGCGGTGGACAAGTCGCACCGAATCGCAAGGTATAGAGTCACCCAGGCGCCTAGCATTCCCGGCTCCTGTTACCCGTTTCGATTACCAAGCAACGAAAGGCACGATTGATCCGCTCGTACAAAGTGCCATAACCGCCAGTGTTCACCAGGCAGTCAGCAATGCGAACCTGAATCTTGCTGCAATAGCTGAAGCCGCAGCTCGGTAACCAGACCTTTGGAGAGGCTCTGGAATCCGCAAAGTCTGCCGGCTTCTCTCTCGTCCTGATTGGCCCTATGGCCCGCGCTAATTGGGCTCATGGCATTACGCCTCAAAGCGAGGTAGGTGTTGCACCTTATGGTCGGGAACAGGCTCGAGTGGGCCGCCGGCTTTAGTCCAAGCTCGAAGGCCTCCGTCGATGACCTTGGTATTGCAGTTTTGTTGGTTCATCATGTACGCGACGCGCACGCTGGTGGCCTCGCGGATACAGGAGCAATAAAGATAAATTTCGCACTGCGGAGCCATAAATTCGCGCAAGGCAACGAGTTCTTCTTCAAGCCTGTGGGGCTCAACCCGTATTGAATTTTTTAATACGCTGCATACCTGGATCGTAGTAGCCGTGGCTGCGAACGTCGGCAATGATCACAAGGCGATTGGGGTCTTCCGTCTGGAGCCGTTGGTGCAGATCGGCCGCTGGAACTCGCTCTATAGAAGCGAAGCGGCGAGCACGGAGATAGAAGACGAACCAACTAACCGCATATATGGAGACAAGGACAAGGATCACCAGCATGACGACATGGCTTGCCTGCGCGATCCAAAACTCTATCAGGCGAATAAAACGGCTAAAGAGGTACCCAGTAAAGATCCAAGTGGACGTGTAGAAGATTGCGCCGGCAGCATCCAGCCGAAGAAAGCGTCCGAGCCGCATGTTGAGTGAGCCTGCGAGAGGCGCGGCCATGGCGCCCAAACCGGGAACGAACTTCGAGAACAGCAATGTGTGCGGGCCATGTCGGTAGAAGTAGTCTGCGGAACGGAAAATGCACTGCTCAGGGTTTGTCGTCAGGCGGCAAAGCATGGCTAGAAGCCACCTACCGGTGAAACGACCGCCAACATACAAGAGGGTGTCGCCAGCTACAGCGGCCAGCCACACGGGAGGCAAAAGTTGCAGTAGATCGAGGTGCCCCCCCGTGCGCGGCTGCGCCAGCGACGAGCAAGAGTACCGATACCGGAAGGGGCATTCGACGCACGCAAGAAAGGTCGCAGCAGCAGTAGCAATGTATGCGTGGTGCTCGATAAGGCCGGCCAGGCCCATGGTTCGCTCCCGTACGCTGCCCGAAACTGTAGGATACAGAGATCCTTCGGTGACAGCTTTGCAGCAACAGGTATCGTTACCGTTTCTAGAAGTCTAAGCGCAGCCCGAACTGCAGTTGACGCTCCCTGGCGTTCTGGGAGGAAGATGACGTGAATGTGCCGAACGGGCGAGAGTCAGTCCCTCCGCCGCAATGGCCGTGGCATTTTGGAAGGTGAGTGGAGTTATGCCGTGGGCAGTACTGCCCACAAGAAAGGCCCGTTCCGTTGCGGCGGAGTAGGCGACGTGGTTTGTGAGATTGAATGCCTCAGCGGAAGCGTGAACGTGAATTTTCTCAGCAATGGGTAAGTCGCGGGAAAGGCGGAGATCGAGGTGGAAGGTATCCGGCAGACGCAGTGTATTGCGGCCGACCGTGGGAAGGTAGAGGTCCCCGCCTGAGCCGTTTATGCTCTCGTGCCCGCCCGCCAAATGACTCCCTCCGAAGATGTTGTAGGAATAGGGCCGTCCACTGGTTTCTATGAGAAGCGGGGCAAGGAGCCAGCCGGCACTGAGATGCTGCAACAAGGGGGAGGAAAAGGCAGGTTTGGGTCCCCAGATAGCGCTTGCGGCGATCTTGTGGGGGTAGTTGAGTGAAGAGAGGGCCTTGTCGTAGCGGATGTCGAATGGATCGAGTTGGCTGTTGGTGCGGGGCACCGAGCCGGCGTTCTGACCGAAGTCGATCGATTTCGACCATGTCCAAGTAGCACGGAACTCAAGACCGTTTCGGCTCCTGTGCCTAGCTTCTAGAACGAGTACGTTATAGACCGCATTGGCATTGGCAGTGATAGCGGTAACCGGCCCGAAGCTATTACTGACCCGCTGTGTGTATACCGGCAACACAAAGGTTTCCCCGTCACGAACCCCGGATGTCTGGGTCCCGCCCCGAAGCTGGAAGGTCCGAGTGGACGTCGAGGATGCGATATTGATGTCGACGGAGTTTGGTAGCTGATGATCCAGGTTGAGCAGATAGCTTGCGCTTACGGAAGCAATATGGCCCAGGTCGCGTTCCAAGGAAAGGCTTCCCTGCTGCGAGATCGGTAGACGAAAGTGCCGGTCGAAGACCGTGATGGAGGTGGTCGCAGCAATGCCCGAAGGTGGTGCTGAAGTATAGGTGCAGGGGTAACCAAAGCCCTGGTCCGCAACTTGAGGGCACTCAGTGACTGTCGAAGGCAGAATACGAATCCTTGTGGCAGAGGTTGAGGTCGCAGTGTCAATGAGAGCTGAACGGATGGTGGCTCCTGGAAGGCGACCAAAGTAGAGGCCGTATGCGACACGAAGGGAGCCGCGACCATGTCCAAAGGGCGCCCACGCAACGGCAATACGGGGACCAAAGTTGTTGCGGTCCTCAGGGAAGATATTGGTCGCACCCCGGGCGGAGAAGATGGCGTCAACGGCGATATTTCGCTGCTGAGGGATAGGAAGGAGTTCGTACTCGTAACGAAGACCGGCTGTTATGGCCAGTGTTTCCATGGGTCGCCAACGCTCCTGCACGAAGCCAGCAAACTCTTGGGTGGAGAACCTCGCAGTCTGCTGACCGAAGCTCTGGGTGAAGGATCGAAAGCAGAAGTTGTGAATCGATGCGTTGATCGAAGGACAGCCCCCGTTAGGGATGGTATTCACGTTAAAGGTATAGTCCGTGATCCAATCAACGAGCCCTCCGGCACGACCTGCTGTTGTGCTGCTGTCATAGTGGAAGGTGCCATCGTTGTTGGTAAGTGAATCGGTGAAGTCATTGACGTAGCTGTAATCAAAACCTGCCTGCATGAGATGACGACCCCGAACGAGCGTCGCGATCTCTGCAAGCTGGATCCCCTGTTCGTCAGGGGCGGCCCGCTTGCCGATCGATGCAGGTGTTCCGAAGCTGAATCCCTGCGGGCCGATGGAGATCTCCGGAGAGAAGCCCCCCGGACCGATACCCGGCTCCTGTAGCAGCGGTGTCTGCGGTTGCTCGGAGTGCAGATCACGGTTGTAGTGGAGGCGGAGTTCGTTGGAGAAGGCTATGTTGTGCCCGTAAAGCCAGCGAATGAGCATGGAGTCGATGTTGATCGCCTGAGTGCCGAAGCTCTTTGTGCCCCGGTTGACGACGGGTGCCGAGCGAATGCCGGCCGGCGAACTGAAGCGCGCCCGGTTATATTGCCCAGTCAACTGATGTCTCGGGTTTAGGCGGCCATCGAGCTTGAGAAAATTGACGGCCTGGTCGGCACGACGCGGAACAGCACCAGAGAGGCTGTCGAGATAAGTGAGGGCCGCATTCATTTTGCCTGAGGTGATACCGCGAGTGCCGAGCAGAGCTCGTTGCGTGCTGCTGAGGTCGTAGAAGGTAGGGTTCTCCGGCGACGAGATTGCAGGAAAGCTGCGGCGTTGGGCATCAAACGCGTAGAAGAAAAATAGGCGATCGGGAAGGCGCTTAGGAAAGGCGGGACCTCCAAATGTCCCGCCGAACTGGTAGCGATGGTCGGCTGGCTTGAGTACCACCGCAGTTACCGTCCCGTTGGTGTACCGGGTCGCGATCGAAAATGGGTTGGAAGCCGCCCAGGCGCTTTCTCTTACGAGGAAGAAAGTAGAGCCATGGAAGGTGCTGGTCCCGCTTCTGGAGATCGTAGAGATTACTCCACCTGCGGCGTGACCATATAGGGCCGAATAGTTTTGTCCGAGCACGCGGAACTCGCCGACTGCTGCTTGAGAAAAGGAGAACTCCGCACCGGGACGACGGCCCGTGCCGGAGCCGAAGGAGAAGTCCCGGCCGCTAGAACGGGGCCGCCGCCCTCAGATTCAGATTCGTCCTCCGTCTCAGGCCCAGCATCGGTTCCGGTACCGTGAGGTGTTCCGCTAAAGCTCTGATCGTCATCGGCTCCATCGATTCGGCTGGAATTCTGAGTTGGCGCAAGACCTCGAAAGCTGAGGAGGCCTGCGTCCGCAGAACTGGAACTGGAATTTACCTGTGGCGTGAGAAGTGCGAAGCTTTGCCATTGGCGACCATCGACCGGCAACTCAGATATTTCGAAGGGAGAGATGCCGGTCGAGGTCGCGGCAGGAGGATCCTCAAGGTCCGTAGTGGAATCCGCGGTCACGGTGACCTCGGTCTTAAGGGTAGAGGTGACAAGAGTCGCGACTACGCCTGCAGTGCTGCCTAATTCGACACGGACGTTCTTCAGATGCCATGGGCGAAAACCCGAAGATCTGATTCCCAAGCTGTATTCAGACGGAGGCAGAGAAGGGACAAGGAAGGCACCTGTAGGGCCCGTTCGGACGGAGATGTGGAAAGCATGAGGAATGTCCGCGATTGTGAGTTCCGCAGCAGGGATGGCCAGTCCCAGTACGTCGACGACGCGACCGGCGATGGCACCTGTGGTCGCGCTCTGAGCGGGCAGAGCGGCTGTCCGTAGTAAAGTAGCGAAGACGAATATGTGCACCACGGTGCTGGCGCGGAAGCGTGAAATACATCGGCCGGCGCATGACGCTTTGCGCGCTCCTGAATAAATCATATTGTGCCCCGTTGCTCTGCAGACTGCGGGTAAGTGCAGACTAGTGGAGCGGGCGTCATTAGGGAATATCGCTTTAGAGTCACCCGCAAAAGGGGGCGGAACGGAGTTACCCCCGAAATCCAGTCAGATCCAGAAGAACTGGACCTGACGCCGAATCTCAATCTCGTAAGCGATGGATACAGGCGTACACGGTGAGGGTCGTGTCCTCTCGTAGCTCATCGAAAGCGGTAGAGCCAATTGACCTAAAGAACAGCTATCGCGACGTTCAAAGGAGTCGAGTTCGGATGGAAGAAGTGGGTCACCTCGTGTCCGCTCAGAGGAGACTTACCCGCCGCATTTACACTAGAAGTGACAATGTTTATTGATGAAGCTCGAATTCGGATCAAAGCGGGTGACGGCGGTAACGGGTGTATGGCATTCCGCCGTGAAAAGTTTGTGCCACGCGGTGGACCTTCTGGCGGTGACGGGGGGCATGGCGGAGACATCGTGATGTCGTCGTCTCTGAGCCACAACACACTTGTCCACTTTCGCTTCAATCCGGAGTACAAAGCGCAACGCGGCGGCCACGGGCTAGGCTCGAACTGCTCAGGTTACGCCGGTGAAGCCATGACCCTGAAGGTACCGGTTGGGACGCTGCTTTACGACGATCTCACTGGCGAGCTGATTCATGATTTCGCACGGTCGAATGAAGCGATCATCATCGCCAAAGGGGGACGAGGCGGCCGCGGGAATCAACACTTTGCCACGAGCACGCATCAGGCACCCAGAGAACACGAACTGGGTAGAGCGGGCGAGGAGCGTGCCTACCGGCTGGAGTTGAGGCTTTTGGCCGATGCAGGCCTTGTGGGGTACCCGAATGTGGGTAAATCCACCTTGATCTCCAGGATCTCCGCAGCCAAGCCGAAGATTGCAGATTATGCATTCACTACGTTGGAGCCAAATCTGGGGGTCGTATCCGTAGGCGAGTGGCCGCACGAAAAGTCGTTCACGGTGGCCGATTTACCTGGTTTGATTGAAGGTGCTCACCTCGGGGCCGGATTGGGAATCCAGTTTTTGAAGCATATTGAGCGGACAAGCGTCATCGTGCATCTGGTGGACGTGTCGGACGCAACTGACCGGCCCGATCCGGTAGATGACTTCAAGGTCATCACAGAGGAGCTTCGGAGCTTTGATCCCTCTCTGGCCGAGCGACCAACAGTGCTGATTGCTGCCAAGGCAGATGTTGCGAATCCGGAGAAGCTGAGAAAGCTGAGCGCAATGGCCAAGCGGCGCAAGCTGCCGTTCTATCCGATATCAGCGGTGACCGGGGAAGGTGTTGACGCGCTGAAGTACGCCGTGGCAGAGATGGTGGCACTTCACAGGCCAGTCCAGATAGACGTGGACCCGGCCGAGCTGCCGTCACGGCCGAGTCATCCGCCGCCACCAAGTTCGGTGCGTGGCCGGGCGACTTAGGGGTCTGTCTTCCTCCATGGATAACCGGTACTCCGATATGGGCCGAGTAGCTTTGTTTGGGGGGAGCTTCGATCCTCCGCACCGAGCTCATCTGGCCATCGCCCAAGCAGCCGCGGATGCCTTTTCGCTCGATCGGGTCTGGTTCGCTCCAACTGGTTTGCAACCGCTGAAGCCAAGAGGCGCTTCCGCGCCTTTCGTAGACCGGCTGGCGATGGTCTCACTGGCTTGCGGGATGGATGAGCGGTTCGCCGTTTCCGATCTGGATGCGCCCCGCTCCGATGGACAGCCGAACTATACAGTGGACACGCTGGAGAGGTTGAAAGCTCTGTGGCCGAGTCTTCGGATTTTTGCGATCGCGGGAGCGGATAGTTTCCTGGAGCTCCCACGCTGGCGGGAATCGCCACGACTGCTTGAACTTGCTGAGTGGATCGTGGTCAGCCGGCCGGGGTTTTCGCTTTCGAACTTATCTGCGATGGGATTGCCGCCCGAAGCGATGTTGAGGGTACATCTTTTGACAACGATTGAAGAAAGGGTTTCGGCAACAGAGTTGAGAGCGCGGCTTGCACGGGGAGAAAATTGCTCCGACGCGGTTCCAAGCTCCGTTCTACGCTATCTACGAGATCACAACCTCTATGGCTGATGGAGCGGCTTGCTTTCCCATCTGGTCGCCGACCTAATACGATGATGAAGAAGGAGAATCATGCCGACCATTGAGAGTTACCAACTGCTGCTGGCCGCTGCTGCCGCTTGCGAAGATAAAAAGGCAGAGGATATCCGGATTTTGGCTTTGGATCCCACCGAGAGTGGCTTATCCGATTACTTCCTCATCTGCAACGGAACTAATGACCGGCAGAACGTGGCAATAACGGACGAAATTGAGATTCGATTGAAGCAGGAATTTGGGGTTTACCCAAATTCGGTCGAGGGACGCCGACAAGGCGAGTGGGTTCTGATGGATTATGTGGACTTCATCGTCCACGTCTTTTCAGTCGAGAAGCGCGCTTTCTACGGGCTAGAGCGACTGAGGAAGACTGCTACCCACATCAGCATCGGAGAACTGAATGAGGAACTTAGGGCGGCAATAGCTTCCATGCGAGCGAAGTCCGCTACGAAAGCTCCGAGCTCGCGACCTACAAAGGCAGCGTCTTCGAGGGAGAGTTCCGCTAAGCGGATTGCTGCGCGGAAAGAACCCGCCGGACAGTTGCGAAAGCCTCCAAGAAAAGCACCAACGAAAAGGGCAGACGCTAAGAAGATCACACCCGGCCCTTCGCTTTCCGCACACAGGTCGAGTACTGCTTCAGATAAGCAGCACGGTTAGGCTTTAGACAACGCACGTCGAGCCATGAAATCCGATCCACAAAGGGTGTGCCAGGCGAGTTTCCGACTTTCCGAGGCGCTGAATCGACTAGAAACTCAGTTTGGGTGAAGTGCTCCGCCCATGCAGAGCGTCGTTGAGTCAAGGTAATGACTTCGGATTCTGCAGGAGCAGCGATCGCATATGGCTAGGCTGGTACATTGGTAGACGTAGCAAACGCCGCGAACGACGCACCCATATGAAAATCTGAGAGGGGAACCGGTTCTGGTGAAGATCTCACTCGTTTCGATCGGCAGTAAGCGCGGCAAGAACAAACGGGCGCAAGAAGATCTCCTGGTTGATGAATACGTGAGGCGAGCAGGTCGATTTGCGAGTGCAGAGGGATTGTGGGTTGACACTGAAACCGCATTCTGGGTTTTCGTCGATAATGCTCATGGGAGATCACCCACTCCAACGATTCTGATGGATGCTGGCGGGCGGGCTCTCACCTCTGTGGAGTTCGCCGAGACGATTGCGGCTTTTCAAGATCGCGGAACTCAGCAAATCGTTGTCGCCATCGGCGGATCGGATGGTTGGACTGCAGATGCCAGGAGGAGGGCAGATCTGCTGGTCTCCATGGGTCGCTTCACCTTTCCACACAGTCTGGCCCGCGTTGTAATAGCGGAGCAGATCTACCGTGCGATGACAATCTTGGCAGGTCATCCTTATCACTGCGGACACTGACCTGGCCCGGCGTGCCTGTGCTGTGGTCTTCTTAGGATATGAGTGAGTCTTATGAGTCGTCGCGGCGTGGGCTGATCCTGATCAACACTGGTCCGGGTAAGGGAAAGACAACGGCTGCGTTAGGAACGGCGTTCCGCGCTGCTGGGAACGGGATGCGAGTATTGATCCTGCAATTTCTTAAGGGCTCGTGGCATTATGGCGAACTGGACTCGGCGAAGGTGCTGGGGAGTGACTTCGTCATACGTCAGATGGGCCGTGGCTTCGTGAAAGTGGGTGGGGCTGAGACGGATCCAGAGGACACCCGCATGGTCGTGGAGGCATGGACCGAGGCGGCGGAAGCGATCGGGTCAGGTGACTGGGATCTCGTGGTTCTGGACGAGATCAATTATGCGATTGGATACAAGATGCTGGATCCGGAGGTGGTTGCCGAGGTCTTGCGAGCTAAACCACTGATGGTTAATGTCATTCTAACGGGCCGAAACGCCCATCCTCTGCTTGTAGAATTAGCCGACACTGTGACCGAGATGCGCGAGGTAAAGCATGCATATCAAAAGGGAATTCTCGCGCAGCGGGGGATTGAGTTCTAGCGAACTTACAAGCGGGTAAGCTCGGCTCTACAAGAGGCGTTGGAAATTCCACCTGTGGAGGTCAGAAGGCCGAGACACACTGTAGCTCATGACGTCGCTTCATTATCTTTGTCTAGTTCATCTGACGTGCTGAAACGACCTTGGCTCCGCTAAGGTCGAGGTATTATTTGGCGGTTGAAGGCGATTGTGGTGCCTCGCTACCTCACTACGGAGCGAAAACTGTAGCGCTCGCTGTAACAGATGCTCTTGTTTGACATCGAGATTAGGTCCCAGACCCCAAGTCCGCGCAGGGCGATGGACCGCATCGTCGAACTGGAAGATATGGGATCATACCGCTACAATCGCAGATGCACTGTCATGGAAAGCTATGAGCTGGTTTAAGCGTGAAGCGCACGAAATTATCAACACCGATCAGAAGACCGTCCGGACGGAGGGGCTTTGGGTGCGTTGCGACGGTTGTGGCCAGGTAATCTGGAAAGCCGAGCTTGAGGAGAATCTACAGGTCTGTCCAAAGTGCGGGTACCACTTCAAGATCGACGCCAGGGCGCGGATTGCAAGCCTGCTCGAGCCTGGGTATGAGCTTGTTGATCTAGAGCTTCGGTCTACAGATCCGCTTAGCTTCACCGATCTCAAGCCGTATAAGAAGAGACTTCGGGACGCTCAGGCTAAAACTGGGTTGAACGATGCAATCATCAACGCGATAGGCCTGCTTGGATCAGAACGTGTGGTTTTGAGCGTGATGGAGTACGGATTCATCGGTGGGAGCATGGGAGCAGTGATGGGAGAGACGATCGCACGGGCGGTGGACCGTTCGCTTGCGACCCGCGATCCGCTGATTATCATTTCAGCGTCAGGTGGTGCGCGGATGATGGAGGGCATCGCGAGCCTGATGCAGTTGGCAAAGGTATCTGCCGGACTGGCGCGGATGGATGATAAGAAGATCCCCTATATATCGGTTATGACGGATCCGACGACGGGCGGCGTAACTGCGAGCTTCGCGATGCTGGGCGACCTGAACATTGCGGAGCCCGGTGCGCTGATTGGGTTCGCAGGGCCGCGGGTCATTGAGCAGACCATTCGGCAGAAGCTGCCTGAGGGATTCCAGCGATCGGAGTTCCTGCTTGAGCACGGGTTTCTGGATGCGATCGTGGGGCGCAAGGAGATGAAGGGTTACTTGAAGCAAGCTCTGGGGTGGATGACGGAACGCAAGGCCAGCTAGGTGGAGGAGGAGCGTCCATCGCGATCCGCGTTGCGTGTGGCGCTGCGAAGGGCGGCTCACCAGATCTACGATTCGCAACCGCTAGTATTCGAAGATTCGCTAGCTGTGAAGATCCTCGGGACAGAGTTCGCCGATGAGTTACGGAAGACGGAGACGAAGCTGCACAAAGTGTTCTCGCTCGCGTTGCGGGCATTTCTGGTTGCGCGAAGCCGGTACGCAGAGGACTGTTTGGCGCGGGCGTTTTCTGCTGGTGTGAGGCAATACTGTTTGTTAGGTGCGGGGCTGGACACGTTTGGGTATCGCAATCCTCATGACGGTTTGCGCGTTTTTGAAGTAGATCATCCAGCCACCCAGCGCTGGAAACGCGGGCTGCTCCAGCTAAATCGTATCGATATCCCCGACAGCCTTAGTTTTGTTCCAATAGATTTTCAGCGCGACGATTTAGCGATGCAGCTGGAATCAGGAGGGTTTGACACGACCGCTCCCGCGTTCTTCGGCTGGATGGGTGTTGTTCCTTATCTGACGCTTGATGCTTTTCGGGGAACCATCGAGTTCATCGCCCAACGTCCCACCCGAAGTGGCCTCGTGATGGACTACGGGCAACCAAGAGAGGCGTTAGAGCCGCGCGAGCAGCTAGCTCACGATTCGCTGGCGTCTCGCGTTGCTCGAGGAGGTGAGCCGTTCCGGCTTTTCTTCTTTTCTGAGGAGATCCTTGCAGAATTGAAAAGCTTCGGGCAAATAGAGGATCTCGGGTGGGGCGAGTTGAACGGACGGTACTTTGCGGGGCGCAGCGATGACTTGCGGGTTCGAGGCACAGGAGCAAGGGTCATTAGTGCCTGGGTGAGATAGCTCGTTTGTCGAGCCGATGAACCTAACAGGCCGGACGGCAGCGACCCGCAGGTCTCTGAAGGTCACTCCCGCTCTCTGGTTATCCGGCAACGTAACGCGAAGCAAGCGTGTGAGATTTGCCGTTGGGTGTCTGGTGGTTCTGGGTGGGGAAACGGTTTCCGGGCATCATAGCGTCGCGATCCGAGGTGTTGTAGAGGAAGATTGCCTTCACGACAGCTGCCTGTTCGAGGTCGGACGCATGCAGGCGATTCAAGGTGTCCATACCGGAGTGGTAGGTACGGGTTCGTAGTCCATCGGATCCCTGGATGTACTGCAATCCGGGCAGGCCGACAGCGTCGAGGAGATAATCGGTGCCGCCGTATCGCGGTAGTTGACGGTACAGGCCCCCAAGTCGTAGAGGGGAGCGATCCACTGCTTCAGATGCTCCAGCGTGCAAGCACGCGCACGAGCGGAATACAGTGTCTTCCTCCAGAGGTTCGGGTGAGAGTAGGAGAGCCAACCGTACAGGAGGGAGTTTCAGTTATTCAAGAGTTTTGGATCGTTCGCCATGCATCCGAAACGGATGAGTACCTCGGCAAAGTAGCTGGCGACGGTATCTTAGGGTGGGCTAGACGATTGCGGAGGCTATATATGGGGGCGCCGGTAGCGAGGACTCGCGGTCAGGCGCGACGCAGTTGACGTCGAATCCAAAGGCTGCCGAGATAGCTGAGGGCAAATACGGCAATCAGGGTCCCGATCGGCAAGCCTATCCTACGGTAGCTGAGGGCGAAGTCCGCGGTGTGGTGGCCCGCGGTGTTATAGATCAGGATCGTTATGATTCCAACAAACGTCGCGGCAAAAAAGCCTGCGAATCCACTCGCAAGGCTCATGAGCAGGGTAGCGAACCAGCCCAGATCGCCGACGGGAATGCCAAACAGGAAACCTGAGCCAAAAGCCCGGGGCTGCTGGAGGGCTCCACCGGGCGTGCGAATTGGGTGAGCCGGATTTTGGGACAGTTTTGACATAGATATATAGAATACTGCGTTATGGCAGAGAGCGTTCCAGTCGGTCTGGTGCAGGCCGAACAAGTAGCCCGCGATATAGCGACGCGCCGATCGTTGAATGGTGTGGTGTATGCCGCGTTTGGAGACAACCGGCTGGACGCGAGAGAGTTGGAGCGGATGGTGGAAGCTGTTCCGGCGCTGATCGCAGGAGCTCTGACGGATACGGCTTACTATTTTGTGCCGTTGGCAATGAGCGATGAACGAGAGAGTTCCACCGGGCAGAGGCCTGAACGGAATGCAACGATGGTTGCGCCGGAGTACACGCCCGAACTCGGCGACCGGGCCATATGTCATCGGAACGTCCTGTTGGGCAAGACGGATGCAGTGTTCATCTCCACGCGGCTGCTAAGCGATCGCTTCGCGCTCTCGTTCGAGTTCTTCATCAACGTGGGACACGCATTTGCGGACAGCGCGGGTGTGCCGGAGAGCTTCGCCGAGCTTGCCTGGAAGCAAGCGCTGGAAGATGTGCGGGGGGAGACGAGCCAAGACGCATGGGAGAGTCGCGGGTTGGCTTTGGCGGGGATAAAGGAAGGCAATGACGCCCTACGAGTTGATGAGAAGGCTCGGCTGCGATTTGTTGAGGCAGCCTTTTCGGACTCTGTGGCGATTTACCTGCTTTCACTTTCGGTGGATTTTGACTACTCAGAGCTACGCGAGCGGGAGTACCCCTTATTGGCGCCGCATGCGCTAGCGGAACGATTGCGGCTGGTGGCAAAGTTGTTTCCTCCAAATGCCGGATATGAGTTTGCAATCAAATATCGGCGAAGGGCATAGCTCGGTCGAGGGGGCGCGACATCTGTTGGTTGGATAAGCCCTGCTGCACGGTGTGCCACGGACCCAAGTCCGGCTGCGGTAGTCTGGCGGTGGTTAAGCTTCACGCACGTGGACCTTTATCGGGCGCGGGTCGGGGCTTTGGTCGGAGGTTGTTGCACTGATGGCAAGATCGCGCAGAGAGTTTCTAACAAAAGCGTCGCTGATGCTGGTGGGCGTTGCGGCGGGATGCCGAGATACGGCAAAGAGTGTAGGAGGAAAGGCCGGAACGCAGACTTCAGGGACAACACCGGGCGCTCCACCTGCGTTTGGGACAGCGCCGGCGGTTGGGCCCGAGGTGACTCAAGCCACGTTTGCCGAAGCGGAGCAGCTGGTGCAGGTGCACATGACAGACGCTGACCTGGCCGAGGCGGCGGGGAATTGGCGCAGCGCGATGGCTCCGCTATACGAACGAAGAGTGGGGCCCCGGAAGGTTGCGCTCGAGGCGACAACAGCGCCCTATTCGGTTTGCGATCCGGTGAAGGTGAGTGGGAGTGCCGCGGGACCGCAGGCGGACCGATTCGTTCGAAGCAAAGCTGAGGTGCTGGCGCTTCCGTCCGACGAGAGAGACATTGCGTTCGCGCCGCTCACGGAGCTTTCGCACTGGGTCGAAAACAAGAAGATCACGTCGGAACGGCTGACGGAGATCTATCTAAACCGAATCGAGCACTTCAATCCGACGCTCCGTTGCGCGATCACGATTACGCGTGAGCATGCGCTGGAGCAGGCGAAGAGGGCGGATCGGGAGATTTTGGCTGGGCGATATCGCGGGCCTTTGCATGGAATTCCCTGGGGCGCGAAGGATCTGCTTGATACGGCAGGCATTAGGACGACGTATGGAGCGGAGCCGTTCCAGAATCGGATCCCAACCGCTGATGCTGCCGTGGTGCGGAAGCTGGATGATGCTGGTGCGGTGCTGGTGGCGAAGCTGAGTTTGGGAGCGCTGGCGCTGAATGATGTCTGGTTTGGCGGACAGACGATGAATCCGTGGCTACTGGAGGAGGGTTCGTCGGGATCAAGCGCCGGACCGGGTGCGGCGACGGCGGCGGGGCTGGTGGGGTTTGCGATCGGGAGTGAGACAGGCGGGAGCATCGTGAGTCCGTCGATGCGGTGCGGTGTTGAGGGGCTGCGGCCGACCTATGGCCGTGTGCCGCGGACGGGAGCGATGACGTTGTGCTGGTCGCTCGACAAGCTGGGACCGATGGCGAGGGGTGTCGAGGATACGTTGCTGGTATTGAAGGCGATCAGCGGACCCGACGCAGGGGACGTGGCAAGCGTCCCGAGCAAGCTTGACTTCGACGCGAATGCCCCCGTGCGGGGGCTACGGGTGGGGTACTTTCCTGCATGGATGAAGGAGGCCCCCGCGACGGATGTGGACCGGGCGGCGCTTGATGCGGTGAGCAAGGTGGGGATGACGCCGGTAGAGGTGAGCTTGCCCGACTGGCCGTATGACTCGCTGCAGCTGATCCTGTTTGCGGAGGGTGCGGCGGCCTTTGAGGAGTTGACGCTGAGCGGAAGGGATCACGAATTGAAGATGCAGGTGCCCGATGCGTGGCCGAACAGCTTCCGGCAGGCAAGGTTCCTGTCCGCCGTGGATTATGTCCAGGCGGATCGACTGCGGCGCAAGGTGGCTCTCGAGATGGCGAGGGTGATGGGGCAAGTCGACCTGCTGCTGGTGCCCTCACTGCGGGATGAGATGCTGACGATCACGAACTTTACGGGGCATCCCTCGCTGACGCTGCGAGCGGGATTTGTGCAGGTCTCTGAGGCGCGGAGTGATTGGGCTCCGGATCCGAACCATCCGCTGCCGAAGTTTTCTCCGCCGCGGCGGGTGCCGCATGGGGTAACGCTGATTGGGCGGTTATTCGATGAGGGGACGATCGGCCGGGCGGGGTTGGCGCTGGAGCGGATCTTTGGGGTTGCGGGGGAGAGACCGGCGGGGTTTTGAGTGCCCTTGTTGGTTGTTGGTTGTTCGTTCTCAGTGTTGTGGGTGAGGATGGAGACGCGAGGGCAAGGGCAAGGACAGATACGGGGATCCTGGTCGTTCGGCTTCGCTCAGGGGTCGGATGACAGCTGGGGGTGGGCATGACTGTGGGGATCGGGCGACTGTGTGGGCGGGTGGTTGTTAGCCGGTGGCGATACCTAGCGCGAAGAAGGAGAGCAGGAGAGTAACACCGTCTTCGATGAGAGCGACGCGCATGTCGGGCCAGCCGTTGTGTTTCACGAGGTGATGGCGGATGTGGTAGCCCCCGAAGGCTCCGAGGGCTGCTCCGATGAGGCCGAGGAGGATACCTTCAACTGCGGAGCCCTTGAGACCTGTTGCGATGAGAGCTCCGACGAGGCCGCCGAAGCTGAGCCGGGCTATGAGGGGGAATGGGGAGATGCGCGAAGGCGTGCCAGAGAGCTTGTCGCCAATGTACTCCCCGATGGCGAGGAGGGTAAAGACACCGACAGCGATGGGGCTTGCCGCCCAGAACGCCCAGGTTCCCTGCAAAGGGAGGTAGCCGAGGTGGGCGTACCAGCAGATAAGCGCTATGGGCGTCATGGTTCTAAGGCCGGTGCAAAGACCGAGTACGGGGATTGCGAGCATCCAGGACATTACGGCCATTGCCATTTCTTTTTCTTACCTCAGATGTTCTTCTTTGATGCACGTCGATGGGACCAGCGGCAGCAGCCGTCGGTCTGGCTGAACGTTCGCCTCTGCACCAAAGAGTAAAAGGAGAGCCGACGGAAAAGGGGCAAATACAGGGTCTCTCCGCTCCGCTTTCGGCTCCGGTCGAGATGACGGCGGTTTGTGGGCGGGATTGGGGAGCTAGGGGCGGAGCCAGGCGTAGAGGGGGAAATGCTCGGCTAAAGTGAGCACTTCGGCGTGGATCTTTGCGAGGTGGGCGGGGTCGGAGCGGTGGTCGAGGGCATCCGTGATCCAGGTCGCGATCTGACGCATCTCGGGTTCTTTCATGCCGCGGGTGGTAAGGGCGGGTGTGCCGATGCGGATGCCGGAGGGCTTCATGGGAGGGTTGGTGTCAAAGGGAATGGCGTTCTTATTTACGGTGATGCCGGCGGCATGGAGTGCATTTTCGGCTTCGGAACCGAGCATGCCTTTTTGAAAGACATCGATGAGCATGAGGTGGGTGTCTGTACCGCCGGAGATGATGCGGTAGCCCTTCGAGGCGATCTCTTCGGCTAGGCACTTGGCGTTGGTAACGATCTGGGCGGCGTAGGCGGCGAAGTCGGGCTCGAGAGCCTCACGAAAGGCGACGGCCTTGGCCGCGATGACGTGGACCAAGGGGCCACCCTGCTGGCCGGGGAAGACGGAACGGTCCATACCGGCGGCGAACTGTTGTTCGCAGAGGATCATGCCGGAGCGTGGGCCGCGGAGGGTTTTGTGCGTGGTGGTGGTGACGACGTGGGCGTGGGGGATGGGTGAGGGGTGGGCCTTTCCGGCGACGAGGCCGGCGAAATGGGCCATGTCGATAAGGAGGAAGGCGCCGACCTTGTCAGCGATCTCCCGCATGCGGGGGAAGTCGAAATGGCGGGGGTAGGCAGAGCCGCCGCCGATCATCATCTTCGGTTTCTCGCGGGTGGCGATGTCTTCGAGCTCGTCGTAGTCGATGACCTCGGTGTCTCTGCGGACCTGGTAACCCACGATGCGGTAGAGCTTGCCGGAAAAGTTGAGTTTGTGGCCGTGGGTGAGGTGGCCGCCGTGGGCGAGGTCGAGACCGAGGATGGTGTCGCCGGGCTGGAGGAGGGTCATGTAAGCGGCTGCGTTGGCTTGCGAGCCGGAGTGCGGCTGGACGTTGACGTGCTCGGCGCCGAAGAGGGCTTTGGCGCGATCGCGGGCGAGGTTTTCGACGATATCGGCGAACTCGCAGCCACCGTAGTAACGCTTTCCGGGGTAGCCCTCGGCGTATTTGTTGGTGAAGACGGTGCCGGCGGCCTCAAGAACGGCTCGGGAGACGAAGTTCTCGGAGGCGATCATCTCGAGGCCTTCGTGCTGACGGAGGATCTCGTTTTCGATCTGCGTGGCGATCTCCGGGTCGGACTGCGCGAGGGTGGCTTCAAGGTCGATGGACATAGGTTTTATTTTAGATCTCAGATGTTGGCTGGGTTGAAGCGGACTA
>JAABUZ0100002075.1_pt1 | contig 34687 bp, 28 predicted proteins | sample 5562091 | NCBI WGS metagenome assembly JAABUZ01 (sample SAMN12813069, study PRJNA571459) | rock metagenome | isolation source: Antarctica rocks | place: Antarctica: Victoria Land, Linnaeus Terrace sud | collected 2015-12-21 | reverse complement strand
AGAAAGACTGCGCGCTTCGTAATCTTGCCAAAGCGTTCAAACGACGCGCTCGCGAACGATATCTGCTCTTTGTCCATCTTTCATAATTATACCAAAAAACGAGGCTAAATCAGAGTTGCCTTTATCGCATGCCACGCCAGACTCGTGTTGCGCGCGGCGCGCGCTGGCTGCGTACTCGGAGACGATTGCTGCGGCAATCGCTCCTCCGTGCGCAGCGGAAGGCGTCGCTACAGAAGCCTCGCCGTTCACGACGGGGTCAATACAGCTCCCTTCATCACGAGACGGACCGAATGACGACGACGATCGTAAGGCATCGGCGCCATCAAAGTCTGATAGGCCGGGCGAACCCTGCACAGCCGGCGCGACCGATCCGCCCGTATGCCGAACGAGCGCCATTACGACACTTTCGAGCAGTCTGTAGACCTCGCGGACGCTGACGGTGAGAGCTCGCGCGATGTCGCGGACGGAAATCCCATTGGCGCGCATTTCCTGCGCTTGTGCGCGCCGCTGACGAGCCGGAGCGGCGTACTCCTCGCGCGTCATCCGCGAGCAGCTCACGGGCGGCTTCTCGCGCCGCTTGACGGGCCTTCTCCCGCTCGCGCTGCGCCGCAATGCGCGCTCCGTAACAATGGGGGCACGTCGGCGCCGTAGCGCTCCCAAACCCAGCGCGCGACGCTCTTCGCAATGTAGCCGACCTCGTTCGCCTTCTACGGACCTCGCGGACTCTCGGCGCCGACGTCGGCGGCAATCTGGCCCGCACGATCGCCAACGGCGCCGCACCACCCTTCGTACGCGCCGCCGGTGCGGGTGGTCGCGATACGCCAATCGCCGACCGCGGCGTACGCCCAACGGCGCAGCCGGTCGAAGATCTCAACGTTCCGGCCGATCCCGGTTGGCGCGCTCTTCTTCTGCGGCGGTGCGTGAGGTCGACGTACTGCGCCAGCTCGGCCAATGAGTACGGCGCGTCGCGCCCGATTTCGTGACGTAAGCCTCGGCAAGCGGGTTGTGGTGAAAGCGTACGGCGTAGCCGGTATCAGCGCCCAGTGCGGCCGTATAGGCGCGCTCGATCGCAGCTGCGTAGCTAATAACCTGAGGCGGCGCGGATCGCCGAAGTCAGTCTGGACCCACGCACCAAGTAAGTAGATCAAGTGCGCGTGCCCGTTGCGCGGATTGACGACGATGAGATTGGGTGGCGGTACCAACCGGTAATCGTCAGCGGATGCAGTGCAACGAGGTGAAGCCGAACGAGCCCTCAGCAGTGAGGCGCCTCAAATGGCAGAAACGACGTCAACGCCCGAGAAAAGCGGTCTGGCATTCGTCGGGAACTGCAACGTGAAGGCTACGATTCAGCCACAATCAGCGTACCACCGAATCCGGGCTCTTGGCCGAGAATTGTGCCGGGACTTTGTGTGCCGGCGTGATGTACCATTCGTACATTGCGGAAACGGATTTTTTTTTTGCCAACGGCGAGAGGCGCGCGTAGAGCCGCCCCTTGCGATACACGTTATAGCCGGCCGGAGCGCGAACGACGGTGGCGCGCCGTTGTTTGCGCCGCCCGTCACGTAAAGGCCGGGGACGTCGTATATCTGTGTCCCCGAAGGAAGCGCGGATAAGCGTGCTGTTTCTCGATCGATCAGCCTTGGGGTCGAGCCATTCATTGGACAATATGCGAACCGCTACCCGACGCTGATTCCACATCGTCCCGGTCTCGTATGGAAGCGTGAGTACTGGGAACTGCGACGACGCGCTGATATGTCGCGGCGTATGCGAAAGCTGGCGTGGTCCGTAGCGCGACGAGAAGTGAAGAACAGAATTTTATCTGATGCCTCCGGCTTCAAGCTACACTGACGAACCGTTTACCGACGCATGACCCGGCGAAAGAGCTTGCGCGTTCTACGCGGCGTTGGCAGTGGTATGTCTTCAAGCCAGCTCGAGCCTCGAGATCGACTGGAGCATCGGCAGCGAGCTTGCATTACGTCGTTACGACGAAGCTGCCCAGACAGTCGCGTAAAGTCAGCGGGGACGCGACGTCTGCTAGCGCGCGGCGAGCAGCCCGCGTTCGTCCGCGAAGGACGCGATCCGCGCCAGGCCTTCGCGGATGTCGTCGAGCGGCGAGACGAAACTGATGCGCAGCCAGCCCGCGAGAACCGGTCCGAAGATGTCGCCGGGAACGGCGACGACGTCGCGCTCGGCAATGAGGGCCTTCGCAAAGCCGAGCGTATCGCCGGCACCGACGCGTACGCAACTATAGAACGCACCTTGCGGGACGAGGTATGCCAGCGGCGTAGCGGCCAGCAGGTCGAGCACTCCCGCGCGCTGCGCGGCATACCAGGAGCGATGGGCGCCGAGCTCGTGCGCGCGAAAAATCTCGCAGGCGACGCGCTGTGCGAACGTGCTGGCGCACGACGTCAGCCAGCCGTGCATCTTCACCAAGTGCGGCATGACGTCGCTCGGTCCGATCGCCCAACCCAACCGCAAGCCCGTCACGGCGTTCGACTTCGATAGCGAATTGATCGCAATCGTATAGGGATAAACTTTTCCGAATTCGCCCGCGTCCTCCGTGAAGATGATTTCGCGGTAGATCTCGTCGTGCATCACGTAGACCGGGGCTCCGCCGCGCGCGAGCAGACCGTCGGCGATTTTTTTCGTCGTCGCCTTCGAGATGACGGCGCCCGTCGGATTGCACGGCGAACAGATGACGATGAGCCGCGTGTTCGGACCGACGGCAGCGAGGATCGCGTCCGGATCGAATGGATCGGGCGCTTGCGGATCGAGACCGATGCAGCGGAACGCAATGCCGTCGACTTGCGCGATTTTCAAATACACCGGAAAGGCCGGCTCGACGACGAGCACTTCATCGACGGCGGGATCGAGCACCGTGCGCATCGCCGCATAAACCGCTTCTTGCGAGCCCGTCGTTATGCAGACGTTGTCGGAAGCGTCGAGACCGGGATACGCGTAGTGCGCGGCGATCGCCGCACGCAAATCTTGGTCGCCGGCGTTCGTCGAATAGGGCACGCCGTGCGCGCCGACCCAGCGCGTCGCCGCTTCGAAATGTGCGACGTTTGGCGGCAGGGTCGGCTGACCGATGCCCAGATCTATCGACGTCGGGGTCCGCAGCGCGTTGAGCGCGCGGATCGTCGACCCGCCGATCGCGACGATGGCGGGATTCATAGCGCCACGCCGTAATCGCGGATCGCCGCTTCGAGCGATGTCTTGCGATCGGTCGACGCCGTCCGTTCGCCGATGACGAGGGCGCAGGGAACTTGGTACTCGCCGGCCGGGAACGCCTTGGGTATGGTACCGGGAATAACGACCGAACGCGGCTCGATGCGCCCGCGCGTGACGCGAGCCGTACTCCGGCGGACGTCGACGATCGGCGTGCTCGCCGTCAGCACGACGCCCGCGCCCAAGACGGCTTCGGCGCCGACGAAGACGCCCTCGACGACCACGCAGCGCGAACCGACGAAGGCGCCATCTTCGATCACAACGGGTTGCGCTTGCGGCGGTTCGAGCACGCCGCCGATACCGACGCCGCCGGAGAGGTGGACGTTCTTGCCGATCTGCGCGCACGAACCAACCGTTGCCCACGTATCGACCATCGAGCCGTCGTCGACGTACGCACCGATGTTGACGAAGCCGGGCATCAAAATGCAACCGCGGCCGAGATACGAGCCGTAGCGCGCCACGCCGGGCGGAACGCAACGCGCACCGAGTGCGGCATAATTGCGTTTGGTGGCAAGCTTATCGTGATAGGAAGGCGGCAGGCGAAGCCGTTTCCACTCTTCGCTGCGAACTACGATCGACTCATCGACGAAGACGTCCGCGCCGCCGACGTCGACGCTTTCGTATCGCCCGAACGAAAGCAGGATCGCCTGTTTCACCCACGCGTTGGTTTGCCAGGAGCCGTCGGCGACGGGTTCGCAAACGCGCAACTCACCCACGTCGAGCGCGGCAAGCACCGCATCGAGGGTTTCGCCCGCACGCCCGCGCAGGCCGCTCGGATCGGCGACGAGTGTTTCGACGGCAGCGCGGAGTTCGGCAACGTCCATGCCGCCGACTAGCCTCCACCGCTCGTAAATCCCTACCCACCGTACGGTGCCCGAACACCCAAGAGTGCTCGGGGAATGGCTTCGAACGCGACGAAGGTAGGCGGCCCATCCGAATTCGCTCCAGGAGGCCCCGGTGCCGAACACACCAGACGACCAGCAACGCATCAACGCCGTTCGCGTCCTCGCGATAGATGGCGTTCAAAAAGCGAACTCGGGCCATCCCGGTCTGCCGCTCGGTGCGGCGGCGATGGCGTACACGTTGTGGAGCCGTCACCTCAAATTCAACGCTGAAGATTCGGCGTGGTGGGATCGCGATCGCTTCGTCTTGAGCGCCGGCCACGGCTCGATGCTGCTCTACGCGCTGCTCTATCTCTCGGGGTATCCGCTGGCCCTCGACGATCTCAAAAATTTTCGGCAACTGGACAGCAAAACTCCGGGGCACCCCGAGCTGCATCACACGGCGGGCGTGGAAGTGACGACGGGTCCGCTCGGCCAAGGTTTCGGCAACGCGGTCGGACTGGCACTCGCCGAAGCGCACCTCGCCGCAGTCTATAATCGCGAGCAGACGATCGTCGATCACTACACGTACTGTATCGCAAGCGACGGCGATCTCATGGAAGGCGTATCGTCGGAAGCATCGTCGCTCGCCGGTCATCTCGGCCTCGGCAAGCTGATCGTGCTCTACGATGATAACAATATCTCGCTCGCAGCATCGACGAAAGTCACCTTTACCGAAGACGTGTGCGCGCGGTACGCCGCTTACGGTTGGCACACGCAACTCGTTTCGGCCGACGACGGCAACGACGTGGCGGCGATCGATGGGGCGATGAACGCCGCGAAAGCCGATCCGCGACCGTCGCTGATTGCCATTCGCACGATCATCGGGTTTGGCTCGCCGCGGGCGAACACATCGAGCGCGCACGGCGAACCGCTCGGTGCGGAGAACGTCAAGAAGACGAAAGAAGCTTTGGGCTGGCCGACCGAACCCGCGTTCTTCGTGCCGGACGACGTACTCGCGTGGTGGCGTGAGTGCGGCAAGCGCGGAGCGCCACTGCAAACGGCGTGGAACCAAACGTACGCAGCGTGGCAAAAAGCGAATCCCGATCTCGCCACCCAACTCACGCGCGTGCGCGATGAGAAGATGCCGAGCGCTATCCCGTGGCCGACCTTCGATGCGCAAAGCGGCAACGTCGCAACGCGCGAAGCAGGCGGCACGGTGCTCAACGCCGTCGCGAAGTCCTTTCCCGAACTCGTCGGCGGCTCGGCCGACCTCGACCCCTCGACGAAGACGTATCTCAAAGATTGCGGCGATATCGCCCCGGGCGATTTTTCGGGACGCAACGTGCACTTCGGCGTTCGCGAGCACGCGATGGGTTCGATCGCAAACGGCCTCGCGGTTCACAGCGGCATCGTGCCGTTCACCGCGACCTTCTTCAACTTTTACGACTACATGAAGCCGGCGGTCCGGCTCGCATGCATCAACGAGACGCGCGAGATTTACGTCTACACGCACGACTCGGTCTTTCTCGGCGAAGACGGCCCGACGCACCAGCCGATCGAACAGCTCGCGAGCCTGCGGGCGACGCCGAACCTCACGACGATTCGGCCCGCGGACGCCCTCGAAGTGTGCGAAGCCTATAAATTCGCGCTCGCGCACAAAGGGCCGACGGCGCTCGTGCTCTCGCGCCAGAAAGTACCGTTCCTCGGCGCCCGCGATGCGAAGGTTGCGCGCGGCGCCTACGCGGTGCACGGTGGCGAAAGCAAACCCGACGTGATTCTCATCGCCACGGGCTCCGAAGTTTCCCTCGCCCTGGAAGCGGCGAAACTTTTGGAAGGCGGCGGCACGGCGACCCGCGTCGTCTCCATGCCGTCCTTCGAGCTATTCGCACAGCAAGATGAAGCGTACCGAGATAGCGTGCTTCCGACCGACGTGCGCGCACGCGTGTCGATCGAAGCGGCAGCGACGTTCGGTTGGCATCGTTGGATCGGAGATCGCGGCATCGCGATCGGCATCGACCGCTTCGGATTGTCCGCTCCGCTCGCAGATATTGCGCGGACGCTCGGCTTCACACCTCAAAATGTCGCGAACGTCGCCTCCGGGCTGCTCGCAAAAGCGTAAGGGAGTCATTCGTGGGAACGCAACTCAAGGCACTCAATGACGTCGGTCAGAGCATCTGGCTCGATAACATCCGTCGCAGCATGTTCAAATCGGGTGACCTCACGCGTTTGATCGAGGACGGCTTGCGCGGCATGACGTCCAACCCGACGATCTTCGAAAAGGCCATCGGGAGCGGCAACGATTACGACGAGCAACTCGGCGGACTAGTTATGACGGAGAAAGATCCCAACCATCTCTTCGAAGCGCTAGCGATCGACGACATCCGTCACGCTTGCGACGAATTTCGGCCACTCTTCGAATCGACGAACGGCGGCGACGGCTTCGTCAGCCTCGAAGTTTCGCCGTTGCTCGCGAGCGATACGCAAGGTACGTCCGATGCCGCCAAGCGGCTCTGGAAGATGGTCGATCGTCCCAACGTGATGATCAAAATCCCCGCGACGCCCGAAGGCCTGGGAGCGATCACCGAGACGATCGCATCGGGCATCAACGTCAACGTCACGTTGATCTTTTCGCTCGAGACGTACGAAGCCGTCGCCAACGCCTATCTCGCCGGGCTCGAACGCCGCGTCGGCGCCGGCGGTTCGATCGATCGCATCGGTTCCGTCGCGAGCGTCTTCGTGAGCCGGATCGATTCTGCGGTCGACAAACTGCTCGATGAGAAAATTGCGAAAGGTGAAGCCCTCGAGAATCTCAAGGGTAAGACCGGCATCGCAAACATGAAGCTCATCTACGCGCGCTACAAAAATGTGTTCGAAGGCGAGCGATTCGAGGCGCTCAAGAAATCGGGCGGACGCGTGCAGCGGCCGCTCTGGGCGAGTACGGGCACGAAGAACCCAGCGTATTCCGATCTCATGTACGTCGAAAATCTCGTCGGCAAAAACACGGTCAATACGTTGCCCCCGGCGACGCTCGACGCGCTCGTCGAACACGGCACGGTGGAAGCCGACACGATCGAAAGCGATCTCGACGGTGCGCGCACGACGATCGAAGCGCTCGCGAAAGCGCAGATATCGCTCTTCGACGTCACGCAGAAGTTGCAAATCGAAGGCGTCAAGTCGTTCGCGGAATCCTACAACGCGATGCTCGGCGCGATCGGCAGCAAGCAGAAAAAACTCGCGCGCGGGGACGAGCGCGTGCTCGTAAATTTAGCCCAATCGGGCGTCGATCCGCAACCGGCCTTGTCGAAGCTCGCGCAAGACGATTTTTTGGTCAAGCTCTGGAAGCACGATCCCGAGCCCTGGACGACCGACGAAAAAGCGGGCGATATCGTACGCGGTGCCCTGGGATGGCTCGATTTTCCGCGCACGGTGCTCGAAAACGTTGCGGACCTTTCCGCCTTTGCCGGCGACATGGCCAAGCTCTACAAGCACGTGGTCGTGCTGGGCATGGGCGGCAGTTCCCTCGCACCCGACGTGCTGCGTGCGACCTTCGGAGCGGTCGCGGGTTATCCGCAACTGCACGTGCTCGATTCGAGCGATCCCGCGCAGGTAAAAGCCCTCGAAGACGCTCTGGATCTCGCGCAAACGCTTTTCATCGTCGCGAGCAAGAGCGGCACGACGACCGAACCCGAGGCGTTCTTTCGCTATTTTTATGGCCGCGTGCAGAAAACGGTCGGTTCGGACCAAGCCGGTAAGCACTTCATCGCGATCACCGATCCCGGCACGCAGCTCGGAGTCGAAGCGAAAGACGCCGGCTTCACACGAATTTTCATCAACGATGCAGAGATCGGCGGACGCTATTCGGCGCTGTCATATTTCGGCATGGTGCCGGCCGCACTTGCCGGCTACGACGTCAAGACGCTTTTGAATCGCGGCTTAGGCGTGCTCCAAGCGAACGCGCGCACGATGAAGGTGGCCGACGCGCTGGGTGCGCGTTTCGGCGCGGCGCTCGGGACGCTCGCAAAGGCGGGCCGCGATAAGCTTACGATCGTCGCGCACCCCGAAGTCGCGGCGTTCGGCACCTGGGCCGAACAACTGGTCGCCGAATCGACGGGTAAGGCCGGGACGGGCATCGTGCCGATCGAGGGCGAGACGCTCGGAGCACCGCACGATTACGGCGAAGACCGGGTCTTCGTGTACGTCGGCAGCGGTCTACCGCCGAACGAACATTTGCAAGGCGCGATGGACGGCGGAGCGATCGAAACGCGACTGCATCTGCTCGAAGAAGCCGGACACCCGGTGATCCGTCTGGCGATGAGCGACCGGCTCGATATCGGCGAACAGTTCGCGCTCTGGGAGATCGCGACGGCGACCGCCGGCGCGATCTTGGGCATCAATGCGTTCGATCAGCCCAACGTGCAAGAGTCCAAAGACAACACCAAGCGTTTGCTCGCAGCTTATAAAGAAGACGGCAGCTTTCCCGAAAAGCCGCCGACGCTGACGACGGACGCGGGGAGCGTCGTACCGGTCTCAGGTTCGACGTCGGTGAATTTCGGAAACGACTTGAGTTCCGCCATCACCGCGATCCTCGCGCAGGTTCGCGCCGGCGATTACGTCGCGTTCACGGCCTATGTGGAAATGAATGCCGAGCACCAGCGGCAGCTGCACGACATCCGGCAAAAAGTCCGCGACGCCCTCAAAGTGGCGACGACGGTCGGCTTCGGTCCCCGCTTCTTACACTCCACGGGTCAACTCCACAAAGGCGGTCCGAAATCCGGGGTGTTTTTGCAGCTCACGCATGACAACGATGAAGAGCGGGATCTCGAAATTCCCGGCATGGTAACCTTCGGAACGTTGATTGCGGCGCAGGCCCTCGGCGACTTCGAATCGCTCGACTCGCGCGACCGGCGCGGCGCGCGCTTTCACCTCACGGGCCCCGTTGCCAAAGCACTCGAAGCGTTCTCCGACGCGATCGACGATGCGGTATCGGCCTCCGCATAGACGTTACCGCTCTCTCCGTAAAGGAACACGATGCAACTCGGAATGATCGGCCTCGGGCGCATGGGCGCCAACATGACGACGCGCCTGCTGCTCGACAAATTCGAGCTCGTCGTATTCGACTTCAATCCGGCGGCCCTCGAGCATTCGGTGAGCGAAGGCGCAGTTGGGGCCAGCTCGGTCGCCGATTTAGTTTCGAAACTCGCGCCGCCGCGCGCGGTGTGGATCATGGTGCCCTCGGGCAATGCCACGGATCAGACGGTCAACGAGCTGCTCGGACACCTCTCGCCGGGCGATACGATCGTCGACGGCGGGAATTCAAATTTTCGCGACTCGCAAAAGCGCGCCGGGATGGCAAAGATCAAGGACGTGCACTTCATCGACGCCGGAACGTCCGGCGGCGTGTGGGGCCTCAAGAACGGGTACTGCTTGATGGTCGGCGGCGACGAGCAGGCGGTCAAACGGCTGGAGCCGATTTTCGTTGCGCTGGCCCCGCCCGACGGCTTCGCATACGTCGGCCCGCCGGGCGCCGGCCACTTCTCGAAGATGGTTCATAACGGAATCGAATACGGCATGCTCGCCGCGTACGGCGAGGGCTTCGAAATCCTCGAGCGCTCCGAATTTAAGTTCGATCTCCACCAGCTTTCGAAATTGTGGCTTCAAGGCAGCGTCGTTCGTTCGTGGCTACTCGAACTTGCGGAACTCGCGTTTCGCGAAGATCCCGGTCTCGCGTCGATCCGTGGCTACGTGGACGATTCCGGCGAGGGCCGTTGGACGGTGCAAGCCGCCATCGACGAGCACGTGCCGGCTCCGGTTATCACGATGGCGTTGCTGTCGCGTTTCGTCTCCCGACAGAACGACTCGTTTAGTGCTAAAGTGGTTGCGGCGCTTCGCAATCAGTTCGGCGGACATGCGGTCAAACACGAATCGGAGACGGTGGGCGCGAAATAATGGCGGACGTCGGAACGCTCGAACGGACCGACGGCGTCGCCGTCAACCCCCTACGCGCGGGACTGGATAGCAATCGAATTTCGGACCCGTGCACGATCGTCTTTTTCGGTGCGAGCGGCGATCTGACCAAACGCATGCTGATGCCCGCGATGTACAACCTGCGGCTCGGCAACATATTGCCGACGAACTTCGGCATCGTGGGGTTTTCGCGTTCCGAGAAATCGCACTACGATTTTCGCGAAGAGATGAAAGAATCGATCGATACGTTTTCGCGAACGGGACCGACGAAAGAACCGCTGTGGAGCGATTTCGCCGATCGTCTGCACTACATCGCGGGCTCCTTCGACGACGTCGAAAGCTTTAAAGAGCTCAAACGGCAACTCGAGGAAAACGACGAGAAGCTCGGTACGCAAGGGAATCGGCTGTATTATCTCTCGACGCCGCCGAGCGTCTTCGCGACGATCATCCAGCAACTCTCCGAAGCGGGCCTCGGACCGAAAGAACAAACTCAAGGCTGGTCGCGCATCATCATCGAGAAGCCCTTCGGGACCGATCTCGAATCGGCGCGCGCCCTACAAGCCGAAGTCACGAAGGTCTTTCGCGAGAAGCAAGTCTATCGCATCGACCACTACCTCGGCAAGGAACCGGTACAGGACATCATGGCCTTACGTTTCGCAAATGTGATGTTCGAACCGATTTGGAATCGGCGCTACATCGATAACGTTCAGATTACGGCGGCAGAAACCGTCGGCGTGGAAGGCCGCGGCGGCTATTACGAGAGTGCCGGCGCGCTCAAAGACATGATTCAAAATCACGTCATCAACTTGCTCGCGCTCGTGGCGATGGAACCCCCAATCTCGCCCAACGCCGACCATATTCGCGATGAGAAGTTCAAGGCTCTTTCTGCCTTGCGCCTCCTGAAGGTAGACGACGTCACGAAGTTTACTGCGCGCGGACAATACGGGCCGGGGCTCATCGAAGGGAAACCGGTGCCCGGGTATCGCGAAGAGCCCAGCGTCGCACCCGATTCGACGACGGAGACCTACGCCTGTACGAAATTCTTGATCGACAATTGGCGCTGGGCGGACGTGCCGTTCTATCTGCGCAGCGGAAAGCGACTGGCTCGCAAGCACTCCGAGATCGCGGTCACGTTTCGCGGAATTCCGCATCGCATCTTCGGCGAAGCCGGCGACAACATCGAGAATAATACGCTGGTCATGAAGATCCAACCCGACGAAGGCGTGTCCATCCGTTTCAATGCCAAAATCCCCGGCCCCAAGATGCACATCCGCGGCGTGACGATGGACTTCAATTACGGAACCGGTTTCGGTGTCGTGTCGGCGCCCGCGTACGAACGTCTTATCGGCGACGCGATGCGCGGCGATGCCACGCTTTTCACGCGCTGGGATGCCGTCGAGCAAGCGTGGCTCGCCGTCGTGCCGATCATGGAACGCTGGAGCGAAGCGCGCAGCATCGATTTCCCAAATTACCTTGCCGGTAGCCAAGGTCCCCAGAACGCCGACGCACTGCTCGTTGCCGACGGCCGCGAATGGCGGCGCATCTGATGGGCGGCACGCACGTCGATTCCGTCGCCGACATCGCCACCGTGCGCGACCGTCTACGCGCTTCGCGCAACGCCACCGCGAACGCGCGAGCGAGCGTCAGCGAGGACGACGATACGACGGCGACGGTTTTGGCGCAAGTTGCGACGATGAACTTCGTCGTCTTCATCGACGATCCGGCGCACCGCGCGTGGGTAATCGAACGGGCGGCGATCGTCGCCGATAAGCATCCTTCGCGCTTCATCGTGTTGGATTCGACCGAGGCGACATCGGGCATCGATGTCTCGTCGACGACGCGCGAGGACGGCGGTGCGACGGTCGTCAACGAACGCGTCGATATCGGCGTCAAGCCGCTCTCCCACGAGGCGATCATCAGCCTCGTACAAGAACTGGCCGTGCCCGATATTCCGACGGTCCTGTGGTGGTCCGGCGCGAGACTGCTGGGGAGCCGGACGTTTTCTGGAATCGCCGCAATGGCGCAAACGGTGCTCGTCGATTCCTCCGGACGCGCGCGCGACGAAGAGACGCTGCGCGAACTGTGTACGTTTGCCGAACGCTTCCCCGACGTCATGCTGCACGATCTGGCATTCATGCGCTTGATGCCGTGGCAAGATATCATCGCGCAATTTTTCGACAATCCGGCTTTACGCGACGACCTTTTTTCAATCGTCGGGCTCGAAATCGAAAGCGGCTCCGATGCGGAAGCGATCTACCTCGCGGGTTGGCTCGGGAGCCGCCTCTCGTGGGAGGTGAGCGCGCGCGACGCCTTTACCGACCGCCGCGGCACGGCGATAACCTTCGCGGCCGTCCCCAAGGGCGACCAACGCCGCGTTCGCAGCGTCGTCCTGCGCGCGCGAACGTCGACGTATCGTGCCGAGCTCTCCGACGATGACGCCCACGTCGTTTGCCTATCCGTGACGGGCGCGCACGAGCAGGGTATGGGCTGCGTGCCGCTACACGACATCGAGAACACCACGCTCATCGAGCGGGCGATTTTGGAAAACGCGCGGGATCGCATCTTCGAAACGTCACTCGATACCGTCCGCGCTTTGCTCGGCCCGACTCCGGCGTGAACTTCGCCCACGACGTCGTCGTCGCCGACGACGCGGCGCTCGCGCGCGCGCTAGCCGAATTCGTAGCGGCCGCGGCTGCGCAAGCGATCGCGCAGCGCGGCCGTTTCGATCTGGCCTTGGCCGGCGGTTCGACACCGAAGGCCGCATACGCACTGCTCGCCGCGCCGCCGTTCGCATCGCAGCTCGACTGGAGCCGCGTGCGCTTCTTCTTCGGCGACGAACGTTGCGTGCCGCCGGGCGACGACGACTCAAATTATAAAACCGCCAAAACCTTTCTCTTCGACGGCCTGCACGTCGCAGACGACGCCGTCTTTCGCATGCGCGGTGAAAGCGAACCAGCCGAGGCTGCTCGCGAGTACGCCGCGACGCTCCGCCGCGAGCTTGCGGCGAATGCGGAGGGTACGCCGGTCTTCGACCTCATCATGCTCGGCATGGGACCCGACGGCCATACCGCGTCGCTCTTTCCCGGCAGCGATCCCTTCCGGGACGATGCCTCGCTCGTGCGCGCGCCGTACGTTGGAAAATTCGCGTCGCATCGTATCACGCTGACGCCGCGCGTCCTGGGCGCGGCGCGCCGTATCGTAATAGCCGCGGCGGGATCGCCGAAAGCCGACGCGCTCGCGGCCGTTCTGGACGGACCGCCACTGCCGGAGAAGTACCCCATTTCGGTTTTGGCGCCATTGGGTCGCATCGTGACCTGGCTCGTCGATTCCGCGGCGGCCGCCCAGCTCAAACTGCGCTAGACGACGACACGCGCCCCCGACGGCACGCAAGGCGCTTCCGCGGCGTGCTAGGGACGCCAGCCCTGTTGATCGTTGTGCGCGCTGTTCGCCGCGGCATTGCGGCCAAATCGACGCAACAATCGACCCTGACCAGCGAAGGTGACCGCGATATCACGACGGTCTTACACCGGGGGACCAATCGACGCCGAGTCGTGTGGAAGGTGACCGCAAGCATGGGGAGCGGGAAGCTGACGATCGGCGAAAACTATCGCTCCCACTACAACACCGCCACAAATATCAGCGCTAATTACGCGAGCGCACGCGCGTCGCGCGGACGGTGGTGCTCAACGTCCTGACGCCTGGCGCAATCCGGCACTGCCGACCCCAGATGCTTCGATTCGTGCGCCCCGCGGTAACAAGATGGAGACCAAGCAATCCACGACGGCCGGCTCGAACTGCGTACCGCGGCAACGCTGCAATTCTGTGAGCGCCGCGCTCGGGGCGAGCGATGCGCGGTAAGAGCGCTTGCTTATCATCGCGTCGAAGGCATCGACGACGGAGATGATACGCGCCTCGAAGGGAATGGCTTGGCCGCGGAGGCCCTCGGGGTAACCTCGGCCGTCGTAGTGCTCGTGATGGGAGCCAACGACGTCCGCATAGGCTGCGAGAGCCGGAACGTCCCTCAGTAACGCTGCCCCTTCGGCCGCGTGAGCTCTCATGCGGCCCCATTCGTCGGCGGTAAGCGGACCGGGCTTGGTGAGAATGTCTCTGGGCGTAAGAATTTTACCGACGTCGTGTAGCAGCGCGCAACGCTCGATGAATTGCATCGCCGAAAGCGGGAGATCGAGCATGCTGGCGATTCGGCGGCTCCACGTCGCAACGCCCGAAGAATGGTAACGCGTCGGCTCGTCGTGGCGCTCGAGCGCGGAGAGCAAGACGTAGGCCTGGGCCTCGAAAGACTGGGAATCTCCGGGAGCAGTTCCGGTCGCTGGCGATTGTATCTCGTTCACACGAGCGTCCTCGTTCGGCAGAATATTAGGAGGTCAATCGGTCAAAAAATCAACGGTACTGGGTCGGGAAACGGTATGTGTCGTAGCTCACAGCGGACCAGTCGGCGGGCCCGCTTCTCTGTACGCAACGCAACGAACCGGCCGCGAGTTCAGCGGAAACGCGCATTCACGTTCTCGGTTTTCCCCCAAAGGCGCCCGTCACGACACACATACGATAGAGAGTAAAGCCGCAGCGAAAACGCACGACGACTCCGCGTTAAGCGACGAGACGGGCTCGGGCTGAGAAGACCGAGTCGGGACGACGGAATAGTTCGCGCCGTACGGCCAGGCGGAAGACCTCGCCGGCATTGAGTTCGGTCAGCTCGAGCGCCGCGCGTCCGGCGCGCCACTCGTATCCGATGCTCTCCCACGTTTCGAAGGCCGCTTTCAAGCGCTCTTCCGACGCCGCTAACCGCCCTTCAGCGCGTAGGACGAGGCCATGCGTGTAGGCTTCTTCGGCACGGGCGCGCGGTTCGACGCGAGCGGCGAACGTGCTATCCATCGAATTCCGGATCGCCGTGTAGCGATCGAGCGTTTCGCGGGCTCGGGACGGTGCCATCGGGGCAGCGGCTTGTGCGAGGACCAGTAGGGCGTCACGAGAGTCGCCGGCCGCTGTCTCCCAATCGAAGCCGTGAGCCTCGTCGAGAGCGTGCTCGATCTCCTCGATAACCATCGCGCGATGGCCGAACGCGCGCGCGAGAAGCGCACGGTCGACCCCAATTATGACGCGCTCCGGACTGGTCGAGGCCGCCTTCTCCGCGCGTCGGAAGAGGCGCAACGCCTGGACGCTGTTTCCACGTAACGCCGAACACCACGCGAGCGCCTCCACCGTCGTAAACTCAATCTGACGAACGTCTTCGGTCCACTCCAGTGCCGGAACGCGAGTCCCGAGCATACGCGCATCGTCTTCAATATCGAAATCGCGCGCGAAAACCGTAAGATTCCGCAGCGCGAAGGCCTCGTGATAAACGTCCGAAATTACGCAACAGTCCAGCGTCGCTAGCGCTGCACGAGCGTGCGTTAGAGAATCCTGATAATGGCCTTCAGCCGCACTAATGACCCCAAGAAGTTCCTGCGTTCTCGACACGACATGTGCGAGCGGAACGTTGCCGCCCCATCGCGGGAACATTCCGGGTACGTTGGCAAGCTCGAGTCCGCGTAAACACGCGGCACGCCCCCCTACGAGATCATCTTCGCCGAAAGCCGTGAGAGCCTGGTAGAATTCAACCTCGGCTTCAAGCGCCGGATCCGCCGACGAAATGCTGTAGACGAGGGCGTCGCGGAACGCGTCCCGAGAGGGTGCTTCGTTTCCAAGGCGTGACTGAGCTACTGCAAGTAACAACGCGATTTCGCCCTGTTCCCGCCGGGTCTCGAAAGACGTTTCTTTTTCTAACGTGGCACGAGCAGCATGCGCATTTCCGAGCCGCAGAAAAGTGCGCGCGCGCAACGTCGTAGCTGACGCCGACCGGCCGCCATGTAATTGAGAAAGGCACGTTTGAAGACGCGCCGCACGAAATGCAACTAACGCTTCATCAAAAGAACCGAGTCGCGGTGATAACCGCGTAACCGAAGCGAGCAAGCTGAAACCTCAAGCAGGTAACCTGTACCTACTATTATTGGTTGTCGGCAAATCTCCCGGTGTTTGTTATCACCCGAAGAAACTTTAGCCGCCTGAGGCTACACCGCTCATCGTGTGCATGAAGTGACCGAAAGCGCTGAGGATCGCGGCGAAATCGAAATGAATGGCGGCGAGGTGAAGCATGAAAGCCTCCAGATGAAATAAAAAGAAGTGCGGCCGTAAAGGCCAAGCGGTGGGCGGTCCGACTGTTGGGAACCGTATGAGGTGAGACCTGAGTCACATTCTCACCTCGTTGGAACTTTTTCCAAGTTTCGAACGTTTCCTGCCTTCTCCAAGGAAGAAATTAAGCCCTCCCAGTGCGCCCCGCGGAATTTTTTACCACCGGGAAGCTCGACGAAGCCGATGCGGGCGTACCGCCACGACGACGCTAGGGAAAGTCGATGCGCTGGAGATGCCCGAAATCGAGCCAAGCCGAACAACGCGGTCGTGAAGCTCGGGGCAGCGTCTAAGCCATCAGGTCTGCCGGATGCGGGTCGCTCAGCGCTCGTCGCGCACGCGCCGCGATTTGAGATCGGTCCGAGCTAGCGAACCCGGAGCGCTTAGTTCGATCTGCCCCCGGACCGCGAGCTTGCGTTTGAGAGCGGCCCCGGCGCGCTCCACGACATCGTTCGCGCCGCCCGGAGTTGACGACTCGGCGCGCATGCGCAATTCGTCCATGTGGCGTTCGCGGGTACGGGCGCGATTTCCAACCCGCCGTCGAACTCTAAGAATCCTCGCAACATCTCTTCGATCGCGCTCGGGTAGACTTTTTCCCCGCGCACCGTGATCATGTCGTCGATGTGGCCGACGATGCCGCGTGGAAAGCGGGGGTACGTCTAGCCGCACGGACACGCGGCGTCGGTCCACTCGGCATGATCGCCGGAGACCTGCCGAATCATCGCCTGCGAACGGCGCTCGAGCTGCATGTAGACCGGCGTCCCGCCGCCGCCGTACGGCACGCGTCGCCAAGTCGCGGGGTCGAGCAGATCCGTATAGACGATGTCTTGCCGGATGCTACGCCGCCGTCCGGGTCGTCACCGGGCGGCCGTCATTGCGGCGCGCGTGCGTGCGCGGCCGTATTCCGTGACGCAGCGTTCGATGCCCGCGATGAGATCCGCTGTCGTAGCGTCGGCATCGAAGATGGCGCGGACACCGAGAGACTTGAGTTTTTCGATATCGTTCTCTTGAATGACGCCGCCGCCGATGACGATGATGTCGTCCACCTTACGCTCTGCGAGCAGCGCCATGATCTTCGGGAAGACCGTCATATGGGCACCGGAGAGAATGCTCACGCCGATCACATCGACGTCTTCCTGAACGGCGGCCGTCACGATCATCTCCGGCGTTTGATGGAGACCCGTGTAGACGACTTCCATGCCGGCATCGCGTAGCGCACGGGCGACGATCTTCGCTCCACGATCGTGACCGTCGAGGCCGGGTTTGGCAACGAGGACTTTAATCGGCATTGATTCCGCCTTTGCGAAGAAAATCGAGTAACGAATCGCGCGCCTGCGTGCGGGAAATCGAGTGGCTCGCGAGGCGCTCGGCGATCTCGCGACCGAAGTCCGAATCGAGGGCTTCCGTGGCCGCGCGCACGGCCCGATCGCGCACGGTTCGGATCACGTCGAAGCGCACGGAGCGCGTGGCGTTCGACGAAAGATGGCGCCGCGCGCCGTCGAGCGCTTCCATGACGTCGACGATGCCGCCACCGTCGATCGCCGTCGTCTGCAGCACCGGAACCGCGCGGGCGCTTTCGCGGACCATGTGCAGCAGCTCGACTGCCGTCGCGTTCGCGCCCGGCCGGTCGGCCATATTGACGATGAAAATGTCGGCGATTTCGGTCAGGCCGGCCTTGATCGCTTGCACACCGTCGCCCAGGCCCGGTACCGTCACGACGGCGATCACGTCGGCGACGGCGACGACTTCCAGCTCTACTTGACCGACGCCGACCGTCTCGACGAGGACGACGTCGAAACCGGCACGATCGGCGAGCGCCACGGCCTCGCGCGTCGCGGGTGCCAAGCCGCCCGCGGCTTCACGCGTCGCCATACTCCGGATGAACACGCCCAGATCGGACGAGTGACGCTGCATGCGCACGCGATCGCCGAGCACCGCGCCTTTCGTGAACGGCGACGACGGATCGACGGCGATCACGGCAACTCGTTCGCCCGCTTCGCGAAGACGTTCGATGAAGCGATCGACCAGCGTCGATTTCCCAGCACCGGGCGGCCCCGTAATGCCGATAACGTAGGCCGGCGCCGTTTTCTCGGCGCGCCCGTCGTGTTCGCGCAGAAACGTATCGCCCGCGGTGACGGCATTAGCGTAGCCGTTCTCGACAGATGAAATCGCGCGGGCGAGATCGCGATGAACGATGGCGGGAACGATCTTGCGGACCCCAGTCGCCGCCGTCATGTGCGCCGCACCTAGAAGACCGGTTTCTCGACGTAAACGCCAAAGATCGGCTTGAGCGCGTTGATGATTTCACCTTCGGTCGCGCGAGCGCGAACAGCTTCGATCGTCGCGGGCATGATGTTCTCGTCCGTCTTCGCGACCCGCACCACTTCCGCGAGCGTCGCGTCGACCTTCGCTTGATCACGACGCCGTTTCGTCGCGGCTAGCCGGTCCAGTTGACGCTGCGAGGCCGCTTCATCGACGTGATGCAGCTCGACAGCCGGGTTGCCGCTATCGTCGCGATATTTGGTGACGCCGACAAATTCGAACTCGTGGCGTTCTTTGCGCAAATAGAAGTCGTACGCTGCATTGGCGAGATCCAACTGAAAGAAATTATCGTCGATACACTGCACGACGCCGCCACGCTTATCGACCTCGTCGAAGTAGGCGAAGCACGCCTTTTCGATATCGGCGGTTAGCCGCTCCAGCGCGTAGGACCCGGCGAACGGATCGATCGTGCCGGCCACGCCGGTCTCTTCGGCGATGATCTGCTGCGTGCGCAGCGCGATTTTCATCGCGGGTTCGCTCGGAATCGAGAGCGCTTCGTCGTAACCGTTGGTATGCAGGGACTGCGCACCGCCGAGCACGGCCGCGAGCCCTTCGATCGCGGTGCGCGCGATGTTGTTGAGCGGTTCGCGCGCGGTGCACGAGACCCCGGCCGTCTGGCAGTGAAACCGCAAACGCATCGACTCGGGCTTCTTTGCGCCGAAACGCTCTTTCATCACGCGGGCCCAGACGCGGCGCGCTGCCCGGAACTTCGCGATCTCTTCCAGGAAGTCGATCTGCGAGACGAAGAAAAACGAGAAGCGCGGAACGAAGTCGTCGACGTCGATGCCGAGCTTCTTCACTTCGTCGACGTACGCGATGGCCGCCGAAAGCGTAAAGGCGACTTCCTGGATCGCCGTACAGCCGGCTTCGCGAGCGTGGTAGCCGCTGATATTGACGGGGTTGAAGTGCGGCAGATTTTGCGTGCTGTAGACGATCGAATCGCGCACGAGCCGCATCGCCGGCTTGGGCGGATAGACCCACTCTTTTTGCGCGACGTATTCCTTGACGATGTCGTTTTGAATCGTGCCGGAAAGTTTCTTGGGATCGAAGCCGCGCTCTTGCGCGGCGACGAGATACATCGCGAGCACGATCCACGCCGATGGATTGATCGTCATCGAGACGGAGATCTTTTCGAGGTCGATATCTTTGTAGAGATCGAGCACGTCGTCGACCGTATCGACGGCGACGCCCTCGCGGCCGACTTCACCTTCGCTGCGGACGTCGTCGCTATCGTAGCCCATCAGGGTCGGCATATCGAAATCGGTCGAGATGCCGGTCTGACCTTGCGCGATCAGAAAGCGGAAGCGTTCGTTCGTATCGTCGGCCGTGCCGAAGCCCGCGATCTGACGCATCGTCCACGGTTGCGCCCGATACATCGTCGCATACGGTCCGCGCGAGAACGGATACTGGCCGGGAAAGCCCAAGGTCTGCGCATACGGAAGATCGGCAACGTGCTCCGGCGTGTACAAGCGCTCGAGCGGCGTGCCCGAGATCGTCTTGAACACGTCGCGACGTTCCGGACGCCGATTCATGAACGGCAGCAGGGTCAGCTGCTCCCACTCGCGAGTCGCGGTCGGGATGTCGACGGCCGCATTATCGTGCAATTGCGCGCTCAAGATTAGCCTCTTTCAAGCGGTGAAGGATCGCATTACGACTGACCAGGATGTGGCGCTCGATCAACGAGACGGCTCGTTCGCCATCGCCGACACACATCGCGCGAGCGAGTTCGAGATGCTCCACCCACACGTCGGCCCCGTAGCGTTCGAGGGTGAAGAAAACGTGCATCGCGCGCTTGATCTGGGACCAATACCCGCCGAGCGAGGCGACGATGTGCGCGTTGTCCGTGCTGCGCGCGATGGCGGCGTGGAAGTCGCAATCGAGCGCGATGAGCGCAGGAAGGTCGCGCCGGGCTGCTGCTGCGGCCGCCGCCATACGGCCAACCTCGGTCGACGCCTCGAGGTCGACGAAGCGTGCCGCTGCGGTCCGAACGGCCAGCGTTTCCAGCGCAAGCCGGATGTCGTACAGGTCGGCGAGGTCCTTGGCCGCGAGCGGGCGGCAGATCGCGCCGCGGTTGAACTCGAGGGTGATGAGGCCCTCGGCTTGGAGCGTCCGAAACGCTTCGCGTAGCGGGATCCGGCTCACGCCCAGCCGCGCGGCCAGGTCTTCTTGCACGATCCGCGCGCCCGGCTCGATCTCGCCGTTCAGAATGGCGGTCCGGACGGTTTCGACGACGTCTTCCGGACGCCGCACCGTTGGCTCCACCGCGTTCAGCAAAATGTATACATTCTCACTTGAAAAAGATGGTACGTCTGTTTGGCTTCCGGCGTCAAGCTGACGCTTTGCACTTGTTCGACGTTTGCTTTTTGAAGACGGCAGGCAAGTCGAAACGCGAGGTCTGTATACAGTCTAACATGGAGTACCTTCAGATCGAGCGGCACGGTCGAATCGGACGGATCGTTCTCGACCGTCCGGCCGTGCTCAACGCCATCGACCTCACGATGTTCGATACCATCGGCCGCACGCTCGCGCGTTGGCGAGACGATCCCGAAATCGAAGCCGTTGTCGTGCGCGGCAACGGTCGCGCCTTTTCCGCCGGGGGCGATATCAACGCCGTCCGCCGCGCGGCGCTCGCAAACGACGCCGCACACAACGACTGCCTGTATCGCACCGAATATAGTCTCGACGCGCTAATCGCCGCCTATCCGAAACCATACGTTGCACTGGTGCACGGCTATTGCATGGGCGGTGGCCTCGGGATCGCGGTCCACGCGTCGCATGCGGTAGTGGCGGCGGATGCGCTGCTGGCCATGCCGGAAACGGCAATCGGTTTCTTTCCCGACATCGGTGCGAGTCACGTGCTCGCGCACCTGCCCGGAGGCGTCGGCCTGTATCTCGGTCTTACCGGAACGCGACTTACCGCTGCGGACGCCCTGGAGATCGGAATCGCGACGCACTATATCGGTGCGCGTTCGCTCGCAGAAATAGCCGATGCGATCGTCGACGCGGGCTCGATCGAAGCGGCGCTCGCGCGCTATGCAGCAACGCCGCCGCCGGAGTCCGCACTACGCGACAATCGCGCGGCCATCGACCGCTGTTTCGCTACGCCGTCGCTACGAGAAATCGTCGCGCAACTGGAACGCGACGCTTCTCCGTGGGCAGCGACGGCTTACGAACGCCTCCGCGCCGCATCGCCTTTTAGTGTGGCGCTAACCTTCGCGATGATCCGCCAAGCGCGCACGCTCGATCTCGACACGGCGTTGCGGATCGAATATCTGCTGGCCAAACGCATGTGGCGCCGTGCGGAATTCCAAGAGGGCGTCCGCGCCATGGTCGTCGATAAAGACCGTCGCCCGGCGTGGCAACCCGCGCGTATCGAAGAGATCGATTTCCCGGCAGTCGACGCGCTGCTCGCCCAAGCCACGCAGGAGGTCTTGCGCAACGACGACGCGTCCGACCGCGTCGACGCCGCCATGTTCGACGATCCCGCGTAGCATCCACGCCGGCGTCGCCGCGTTCTGACCGTCGCGTTGCGCCGCGCGGTCAAAACGTGAGTGTCACGGTGATCGTCGAGGCGTACGTGCCGACTTTGACGTCTTGGCCACCGGGAATGTAACCGTAGACGGTCGCGGTCGCGGGCGTGCCGTTCGGCAACGTTCCCGATACGGTAACGGTCCCCGCGGTCCCGTCGCCCCAGATCATCGAATGTGCGGCGTCGGTGTAGAGATTGTAATTGAGGGTCGCGCCCGCCGGCCCGAGCAACGTTCGGGCGGCATAAGTGCCGTTTCCGATCGAGAGCTTTGCCGTCACGGTGCCGCCCGTGGCGCACGTGGCGGTCACGGTGCCCGAGGCGGAAACGCTCGCTCCGGAAAGCGGCGCGTAGCTCGCGAAGCTGGGCGGCGACGCGGATACGGTGCAACCGGAGGCCGCGGCACCGCACGTCTCGCCGAGCTCCAGCCACGTAGCGAAGGCCAGGACCAACGCTAGGACTGCACGCACCGCTGTACGCCGAGATCCGTCCCGATACGATTGCCGTGGTTTGGAACGGTGAAGGTGAAGCGGCAGCTGCCGGCGCCCGAGCGCACGGACGCATCGTAGTTGCCGGCCGCGAGATTCTCGAAGTAGTATCCGCCGTCGTCGTCGAGCGGCGAACGCGCCGCTTTGCCGATCGCGCTAATGGTCAGCATGCCGTCGGCAGGGACGAACGACGCGAAGGCCCGCTGTAATCGAACGCTTCCCGTGACATACCGCACCTCCGACACGGCCAACCGCGCGATCGAGCCACCGCGAAAGCCGGGCGACAGCAGCCGCTCGCCGGTTTGCACCTCTTGGTCGAGCGCTAAATCGTCGGGGCTGACGGCGATGCGGTTGACGGTGTTCGGCGCGAGAGAACCGATCACCAGTTCGCCGCGACGATTCGTGCGACCGACCGGGCGCCCGTCGAGCGAGACGGCGACGCCGGCAGCACCCACGTCGACGAGCGCGAACGCATTGGAAACCGGACGGGTCCACAGCGTCCGGCCCCCGATCGACGCAATGCCGCCATCGACGGCTAGGCTATCGGAAATGGACCCGCTCGGATCGCGCGCCAGCGTCGCATGGAGATCTGCCTGCGGTGCGTGATCGACGACATCGAAGGCCGCCATCGGTCCGACGCTCGTACGGTCGTAACGCACGCCGTAGCCGAGGCCGGATTCCGGGCTGCGGGCATCGGCTCGATACGCAAAGGCCGATGTCGCGCTCGCGCCGCGATCGAGCGAAGCGACCACCGTGCGTCCCGCACCAAGCGCGCGCACGAGCGAGAGCGAGACGTAAGCGGACGGCGCCCCGGAGCCGACCTGCGAGCGCTGCAGCGAGAGAAAAGCCGAGGTGTTGCGACCCACGAGCGCACTAGCGCCGAGCGTCGCGATCGTTTGCGCGGGCAAGGCGGCAAAAACTTCACGTTGCGCTTGAAAGGAAGCGGAGACCGCCCGCCCGAGTCGTTGCGAGAAGGTGACGGTCGCGCGATCGCGCGCCGGTTCGAGCACGAGCGGCGCGCTTCCCAGATCGCGGAAGCCGGACGCGTGCGACGAAAACGCAGCCGAGAGCGTCGTCGTCGGCGCCGAGAACATGAGCGCCGCTTCGTACGCGGTGCCGACCCTTCCCGCAGCCTCGCTTGCGGCGGCGGCCAGGTGAACCGCGCCTGAGGGAATCCGAAAGTCGGCCGACAGTTCGCCGACCTCGTGCGCCGCAGTCGCTTTCAGGCGCACGCCGAAGGTCGAGGCGTTGGTCGCGCCGATCCGATACGCGCCGAAGAGCGCGAGGTTGCCGTAGCTCTGCGCGGGCGCCGCGCCACGCACGAAGCCGAGACCGAATTGGTCGTCGGTCAAGCCCTTCCGCAAGAGCGTATCGGAGCGGTAGTACGCCTGCGAGTACGTCTGCACGGCACCGGCCGCATCGCGCACGACGACCGCGACGTCGTTGCGACCCGTCGCCACCGGCAAATTCGTCAGGTCGAAGCCGCCCGGGAGCAGCGGCACCGAGCGCGCCACGACGCCGTTGACGTAGACGTCGGCGATCCCCGGCGCTCCGACGATGCCGCTGACGACGGGCGAGGAGAAACGGTAGACATACGGATCGAGCTCGAACGCCCGTCGCGTCGAAATGCCGAAGAACCGGACGTCCGCGGCGAGCGCATCGCCGAACGCCGTCACATCGCCGAGTTGAACGCGCCGCGTCCGGGCGGGGTCGTCGATGGCATAATACGTCTCGCCGCGCACCGCCGGACCGCTCGACTGTAGCGATTCGCTGGTATACAGCAGGCGATTGGCGCGGCTGCGTCCAGCTTCGAAAAAGCCGTTGACGCCGTTCCCCGTGGAGCCCGAAACGAAGTAGTTGCCGAAGGCGCTCGCCGGACGCGAGGTGTCCAGCGACGTCGGCGCGGCCGGTGCCCGCTCGACGACGAGCGTCTGCAACGCCATGAGCCGCGCGGCCACGTGGACCGTCAGGGCGACGCTCGCTTCATCGAACCGAAAGCCGACGTCGGGCGAAAGTGCGCGAAGCGACACGTACGCTCGTCCGGCGCGGGAACGTCGTGCCGCCGGCGGCACGGGAATCTGTAACGCGCGCGCATCGTCGAGTGTCACCAGCACGTCGCCGTCGCTTTCGATTGCGATCGTACGTTCGCCGCCCGCGACACCGTCGACGGTAACGTCGGCGAACGCGGCCTGATCCTGCGGCGCCGGATCCTCCGCCTGCGCGGCGGTTGCAGTGGCCAGCGTCGCGATCAGCAGAGCCGCCGCGACGCGTGTCAACAAGACTCGGCCGGAATCAGACTTACGTGCTTATCGGGCAGATTCTCGAAGGTCGCGTCGACGATGAGGTGGGCCAGCCGTCGACAAACCGTCCGCGCCAGGGGGACTTGAAAACGCCGCGGCTCCGCGGGCAACACGTACCATCCCGCGAGCGTGCTATCGAAGAGGGTCGCGTGCGCGGCATCCTCGCCGCGGACGCGGATCGTCTTGACGACGTCGTGCGCCGAGCGCGTTCGGTCAGGGCGAACGCCACTTTGGCCGCGGTCGCTCGGCCGTCGTCGATGGCGACCTCGTGGTGCGCTTGCGCCGGCACGACGAACAACGGCAGGCTGAGCTTGCTACGAATCGTTAGTCCGGGCGCTGCCGGCGCGTCGTCGGCAATCGGCAGTTCCGTGGCGACGATGCGGTAGTCCGCCTCCGCGGCGGGCAGCGTACCGGTGAACCCGATCCGAACCGTACGCCGGTCTTGGCTTGCGATCGTGAGAATTTGCGGGAAGACGATGAGGTCGTCCGCGGGCGTCAGCACGACGCCGCCGTCGATATCTTGGCGCCAGCGATATGCGCGCACGGAGAAGCGGATCGGATTCGTTCCGGCGTTCGTGAGCGCCAGATCCGTGCTCGTTCCGCTGCGCGCGATCGTCAACCGCGCGGGGCTGACGTTGACCGTCCCGGCGACGGCCGCGGACCCGGTCAGCGCCGCGATCGTCGCCGCCAGCAAGGCCGACATTGCCGAGCGCACTTCTTAGAACGTGATGGTGGCGGTGACCGTATCGTTATACGATACGTTTCCGGTGCCGTTGACGGGAACGTCTTGGCCCGCGGGGATCACGCCGCATACGTTGTACGCACGGGCCGCTTTCGACGGAGCGGCGGTCAAGGAGAACACGGTTCCCGTCGTACCGGTCGTTCCGTCGCCCCAGGCCGTGCCCGAGCCGTAATTACAGGCGGCGCCCGGCGTCGAGCTCGACGGCTGCAAGAGATTATAGCTGATGTAATCGGTATTGGAATCTTTGAGACGCCGCTGCGTAGACGAGGCGTTGGCGCCCGCCCCCAGACCGATCGTCGGAGCCGTGCCCTGCGTGCAGGTGGCCGAAACGGTGCCGTTCGCGTTTGCGGCGGCAGTGGCGTTGGCGTTGGCGCCATCGTAGGTTCCGAAGTTGACGTTGGTCGCCGTTATCGTGCAACTCGTGGGCACGGTGACGTTCACGGTGAAGGTCGTGGTGCTCGTCGCGGCATCGGCTACGTGCGGCAGCGCGGCGATGCCGAGCACGGCGAGCAGAGCGAGGAAATTCGCGGGACGAACGAGCTTTTCGCTCGGCTTACGGTACGGCATGGTGGCCTTTCTCAGGTGTGCGGGTTGCTCGCAACGTCACGGCGGTCTAGGCGGCCATCGCGAACATCGTCAGATTACCTTTCGACGAAGCCGAGTCGGTGTTGAGAGTTTTCGTCCGCCGCAAACCCGATCGTGGCGACGCGCACATCCGCCCCCGGGTCGCAGTCCGTAGGTGCTTTACGGTCGACGGGGACCGATCAAGTCGGGCGTCGCGCCCAGCGGGCCCGTGCCCAGCGTTCGCACGTCGACGTTATTGCTCGTAAGGATGTTGCCCGTGACGCGATCGAGTTCGACCACGGCCTTCTGCACGTCGCTCTGAGCTTGCAGTTCGCGGCCGCGTTCGTTCGCTAGCGCGACCTGACGCTGCAACACCAGGAACGTCGTCGATTGCCCGGCACGGAATTTACGGGATTCACTAGCCGCCACGAGTTCGGCAGCCCGACGGGCGGCGCCGGCCGCGCTCAGCCGCGAACGCGACGAACGATACCCCTGTACGGCGTTGCGCGCCTCGAGCTGCACGCGTTGGATCAAGCCGACCTCTTGCACGGCGAGCGACTGGCGCCGTTCGACTTCGGCGGCGTAATTCGCATTTGCGGTCCGGTTACGTAACGGGAATCCGATCGTCGCAGCGAGCGTGTACTGCGGAAATCTGCCCGCAAGGAGCGATTTGTAGGATGCCCCGAGGCCCCCCGTGGAGCTCGCAGGAAGCGCGCCAAAGCCGCCCGCCAGCGGAATCAAGGGCGGCGTTCCGGGAGCTGCGCCGGCGTTGGCGCGCGCGATCAGCCCGTTGATCGCCGTTATTTCACCACCGATGATGCTCGCGAACGGATTGGCGCTCGGATCGGTCGGCGTTCCCGCGAACCCGTTCTCGGTCACGCCGAGCGTGAGATCGATCTGCGGTTTACGCTCGTCGCTCGCGAAAGCCGTGTTGACGTTTTGCACGCGGATACTCTCGCGCAGACGCGTGACTTCGGGCCGCGTTCGCAGCGCCGCAACGACGACGGCCGCAACGGCAGGTTCCGTGACGAAACTCGTGATCGGTGAAGTCGGCACCAGATTCGCCGTCCACATCGGGTCGCCGGGATCGTTGAGGATCGAAGCTTTGAGCGCGTTCTGTAGGCTCGCGACGTTCGCGATCGCGGAGAAGACGTTATCTTGAAATTCGTTGACTTGCGTATCGGATTCGATCACGTCGACGCGCGCCGCCGCACCGCCGCGCACCAGGCGCGCATTCGATTCCGATTGCGCCCGTGCTTGACGCAGCGCGTCCTCTTGGATCGCGACGTTCTTCCACGCGGCGACCAGATTGTAATAGGCGATCAGGGTCGCGTCGACGGTATTCGAGGCGGTCAGTAAGGCGCTATCATCGGAGAGGTCGGCGTTGATCTTCGCTAGCTGGATCTGGCGCCGCGGTTCGTCGATGCCGCGCCCGCGTGCCAGCGGCTGGGTGTATGCGACTCCGATTGCGGTCTCATAGATGGGATCGTAACTGCTCGTCGAGACGTTGTTCCTCGCGCGCGCGGCACTCGTGGTTGCCGAGAAGCGGCCGCCCGTGCGCGTCATACCGGAGACGCCGGCTCCCACGCCGAGCGCCGTACCCGTGATCTGCGCGCCGCCGGGTCCCGCCGAAAACGTCGATTGCGACGCGCTCTGCGAGAACTGATAGGTCGGCGCAACCTGCAGGCGCAGATCGTACGCGCCATTCGCGGCGACGATCTGGTACCCGGCGATGCGGCGATCGGAGGCAGAGACGCCGAGATCGGTATTGCGCGAGAGTGCCATGCCGATCGCCGAATCGAGCGAGAGGCCGACGAACGGGCCGACATTTCCGGCGATATCGCCCGACGGCAAGGCGCGTTGCGGTGCGCGAAAGCCCGGCTCGATCGCAGGGACCGCGGGCAGCACCAGAGCGCCGCCGGAACTGGCGCGCCGTGCGGGCGGCGCGCTCGCGACCGTTCGCGGTGCGGTGGACGGCACGGCGCGCGGCGCGCTCGCCGGCGCCGGCAGACCGGCGTCGGCCAGGGGACCGACCGCGAGCGCCAGGGCGATACAACTCAACAACGGCGTGACTCCTTATTCTGCGGCGACCAGCGCCATCGTTTTGGGACGTTTGAGCAGAAATGCGAGCGGTGCGAGAATCAGCGAAATACCGCCTACGAGCCGTGCGGTATCGGCGTAGGAAAGGATCGCGGCCTGCTGCGTAACGATCCGATCCAGAGCGCTACGCGCGCGCACCGAAGACACGCCGCCACGTCCGTCCACGAATGCGGCGACCGGGCCGCGCGCAAGCGTAACCTGCGAGGCAAGCTCGGTGTGATGCGTCGCGTTGGAGCGCGCCAGCAGCGTGACCAAAAGCGCGATTGCGACGCTGCCGCCGATCTGCCGAGCCAAATTGAAAAACGCCGACGCGGCCGGAATATCGCGCGGCTGAACCGAGCCGAGCACCGAGAGCGTAAGCGGCACGAAGATCTGCGCGAGGCCCAGGCCGCTGACGACGAGCGATGCGAAAAACGTCCAGAAGCTCGACTGGGACGTCGTAACGTCGGCCAACATGAAATTCGAAATCCCGACCAGCGTAAAACCGCACGCCACGAGCCAGCGCACGTCGATCTTGTTGCGGGTCGCCAAGATCGCGACGATCGGCGTGAGCGTCATAACGGCGCCGGCGCGAAAAATCAGCAACTCCCCCGAGAGCGTTGCGGTAAAGCCGAGCGACCCTTGCACGAATTGCGGCAATATCAAGACGCTTCCGTAAAGACTTACACCGAGCACCATCCCGAGCACGCTCCCAGCTGCGACGGATCGATACCGCAGAACGCGCAGATTCACCACGGGCCGCGCGTGGCGCGCTTCCCACACGAAGAAGCCGATCGAGCCGGCGACGGCGGCACACGCGCACGCAACGATCGAGCCGTCGTCGAACCAGTCTTTCTGCTGCCCCTGATCGAGCACGTATTGCAGCGAACCGATGCCGACGGCGAGCAGCCCGAGCCCGACGTAATCAAATGGAATCTTCTTCGGCCGTTCCGGATTGCGCAACATCAGCAGCACCACCAGCAGCGCGATCGCACCCGGCAACACGTTGATGAAAAACGCCCAGCGCCAGGAGAGCTGGTCCGTGATGAGGCCGCCGAGCGTCGGGCCGACGGTCGGTCCGACGATGACGCCCATAGAGAAAATTCCGGCGGCTTTCCCTTGTTCGCCGGCGGGATAGGTTTCGCGCAGGATTGCTTGCGACGTCGAAATCAAGCCGCCGCCGCCGAGCCCCTGTACGATTCGCCAGAAGACGAGTTGTTCAAGCGACTGCGAGAGTCCGCAAGCTATCGAGGCGACGGTGAAGATGACGATCGACGCCGCGTAGTATTGGCGCCGTCCGAAGCGTTGCTGCAGCCAGGGCGTGATCGGGATGACGATGACGTTGGCGATGATATAGCCCGTACCGATCCAGGCCGCCTGATCGACGCTCGCGCCGAAATTTCCCTGAATGTTCGGCAACGCGACGTTGACGATCGTGACGTCGACGATTTCCAACAGCGTCGCGGTAACGATCGCGAGCGTAATGAGGGTGCGCCGCCAACCGTACTCGATGACGGCGCGCGGCGCATACGCAGGCGCCGCCGCCGCCGGCCGCGACTCGCTGGCGCCCCGGAGGGCCGTGACCACGGCTTAGCCTTTGATTCTACACGAGGTTTCGACCGACATACCGGGCCGAAGCGTATAGTCGCGCAGATTGCCGCCTTCCACCCGATCGAAGAGCACGCGAACCGGAAGGCGCTGCGTGACCTTGACGAAGTTACCCGTCGCGTTTTGCGCGGGCACGAGGCTGAATTTGTTTTGTGACGCGGGCGAGAGATTGTCGATGTGGCCGATGAATCTGACACCTTTATAGGCGTCGACGTTCACGTCGCACTCTTGACCGACGCGCATTTTGCCGACTTGCGTTTCCTTGAAGTTCGCCGTGATGTAGAAGCTCGTGGACGGAATGAGGGTGAGCAGCGGCGCGCCCGGGGCGACGGTCTGTCCCACTTCCACGTTTTTCTGTCCGACGAAGCCGTCGATCGGCGAGACGATCCGCGTGTACGAGAGGTCGTTCTTCGCGGTGATCAAGGTGGCGTTCAGCGAGCCGACTTGTGCGCGCGCTGCCTGCGCCTGCGCTTCTTGAGCGAGTACGCGGCTCGGCGCCCCGCTCTCGAGCAGTTTGCCCTGGGCGGTCGTGAGCTGCGCCTGCTGCACGCCGACCTGCGCTTGCGAACTCGAGGTCGAAAAGCGCTGCGCGTCGAGTTTCTGCTGCGCTTGATCGAGATTTGCGACTGCGGTGCCGACCTGCGCTTGGAGTTCGGAATACGTGGAATTCGCGGTCGCATCGGCGGCTCGGGCGGCATCGAGCTGCTGCGCCGCGATATCGCCCGTCGCGACGAGCGAAGAGACGCGGCGAAGATCGGCTTGAGCGCGACGCAAGTTTTCGCGTCCGGCCGGCACGGCATCTCGAGCGGCGCGCAATTGCGCGCGAGCCGCGTCGACTCCGGCGGCGGAGACGGAGATTTGCCCGGCCGACGAAAGCGCGGTATCCGACGCACCGGTAATTGCGGCGCGCGCTTGCGCGATCGTGCCGCTGTTCTGGACGTTTTGCGCCGCTTGCGTATCGCGCGCTAGAGAAACGTTCTCTTCCGCGGCGCGCGCTTGGGCGCGTTGCGCTTCGACCGCGGCCTGCGCCTGCACGACCCGATCGGATTCGTCGCGGCTATCGAGTGCGATGAGCAACTGTCCCTTGCGCACGGCCACATTGGTATCGACCGCGATCCGTGCGACGCGTTCGCCGATCTTGCTCGTGACCTGCACTTCGTCGGCGTCGATGGTCGCGTCGTCCGTCGTTTCGTGCGCGCTCGCATACGCGACGTACTTCACCCCGAAGACCAGCGCGAAGAGCAGAACGACGATGCCGACCCCGAGCAGAGCGATACGGACGAGCGGGCTTTGGGCCTTCTTTTCTTCGATGGGTTCGAGCGGCGCCGTTTCCCGCGGGCGCGGAATCGCCGTCGCGGGCGTGGCTTGTTGCGTCCCTGCCATTATCGTGCGCGCGCTCCGTTCAGAAAAATTCCGACGAGATTATTTACCGCATTTTCCGGCGCCGAGTCGAAACCGGTCCAAATTTTTCGCGCCATGACGAACGCGAAAAACAACGACATGAAAACGCGCGCGAGGAATTGCGGTTCGCCGCATAAAATACCGGCGTCCACCTGTTCGGCGAAGTATTCGCCGAGCCGGATACGGGCGGCCGTCGGCGCCTGCCACGCGCACGTGTGGCCCTCGGGATTGTTCAATTCTTCCGCCATGGAAACTTTGATTAAATCTTCTCGGCGCTTCACCGCCTCGATGCACGAGAGGCCCAGTTCGCGCAGCTGTTCCTCGATCGTCCCGAGCGATCGCACGCGCTCGAGCATCTCCGGCAACGCAGAAATCGCGCTGTAGTGATCGAGCATCGCGCGCAGCAACTGCCCTTTGGTTCCGAAATGCCGGAACACGGTCGCTTCGTTCACGCCGGCGCGAAGCGCGACCTCGCGCGTCGTCGTGCCGCGGCTGCCGTTGCCCGCGTAGAGCTCGCGAGTGGCTGCGAGAATCCGGTTGCGCGTGTCTTCGACGCCGGATTTCGCCGCAGGTTCGGCGATCACCGATGCTTCTCGCGGGTAAAGACGCTATCGTCGATCGCCACGTTGGTCTTGTAGTTGCTGTACGTCGCTTCGGCTGCCGCATGCACGAAGGGAATCCGAATGGTCGCGTGCTGCTTCGCAAGCACCGTAAACGAGCCGACGTGCTGGTATTCTTGGCTCATCGTGACTTCGCCGCCGTTGTAATAGTACCAGACCATCTTATCGATGCGCCACGTGGCCGGGTCGATCGCGACTTCTTGATGATCGATCATCCCGCGCACTTTTTGGACGAGCCGCACGACGTAATCGTGATGCCCGTCGACAGACTTTTCGCCGGCGAAAGAGAGATCGAATCGTTTGTTCCAGCTGGTGGGATCGTCGACGTCGCTGTAGAGCTTATCGAAGCCCTTCGCATAGCTCGGGACACGTTGAAAGATGACTTCAAAATTGTCGGGGCGCTTGAAGTACGTCGTACCGTCGAGATGCTGCGACACGTACGGGAAGCTACGAAGATGTACGTCGACGCTGACTTGCGCTTGATACGAACGCATCTCGGCATTTTGCGCGATGACGTTACGAACTAAGTCGTCGGGCGCGGGTTCGCCCGCCGCCCCGGCGCGCGCTCCCAATAACGAGCCCAGCGTGAAGATGCTCGCAGCGAAGGCCGCTGCGACGCTGCGCCGCACCACTCCAAAGTTTTCCACCGGCACCGGTTGCGCGAGGAAGATTCGCATGAATAAATGCCCTAAGGTTTCACAAGTGAGTACTTGCATGCTGGAATATAGCACGCCTGGGCGGCTCGTGCAAGCACGTACTTGCACATGAAGGTTCGGCTCGACCCGGCCGGGCTCGACCTCTTGTGTCGGGATGCGGGCTTAGCGGGCGCTTCGGTCGTGGTCGACGAGCTTGCGCCACGCGGCGCTGGGGTGCTATCGCTCGCCCTCCGCTCGGCCGCCGCCGTTTATCCGGCGAGCATGATCAAGCTCCCGATCGGCATGGTTCTGGCGAGGCTGTGCGAGGCCGGGGCGTTGGCCTGGACCGATACCGCCACGGTGGCCGCGGGCGACCTGACGACGAACGATGCGCCCTCGCCTTTCGTGGAAGGCTACGTGGCCGAACTCGGCGAGCTCGCGCACGCCATGCTCGCCGCTAGCGACAATGTGGCCACGAACGTCCTGATCGACGTTCTGGGGCGCGATACGATCACCCGAGCTTGCGGCGCGTTCGGCTTGACGCAAACGGTCGTCGCGCGCAAACTTTCGGGCTCCTTGCCGTTGATCGACGACCCCGCCGCCACCGGCAGCAACGCGCATCCAGCCACCGACGCCGCGCTGTTGCTGCGGCTGCTGGCTCGCGATACCGAACGCGAACCCAACCCGATCTCGCGCGCGCTAACGGCGCAAATCTGGAACGACAAGCTTTCGCGCGGCCTGGCGGCGGGCGACATCTTCGCACATAAGACGGGCGATACCGATGAAGTCTCACACGACGGCGGCATTCTAACGCTCGCCGGCGGCATGCGTTTCGTGATCGTCGTGTACGCGCGCTTGCCGTCGAACCCCGATACCGACGCGCGCTTCGCCGCCTTCATGCAGGCGCTGCGGCGGCACCTCGACCGCTAGCTACAGGACCGCCCGGTTCACTCGCGGTAAGGCGCCCGGCATGCGTCTTCGTTCGCTCGGCATATTCGCACTCGCGTCGCTGCTCGGCCCTGCGGCGGCGCTCGCGGGCGGGAAAGCCATGGCGGGCAAGAGCGTTAAAATCGGCGTCGTCGCCGACGTCACGGGTTCCGCCGGCGCATACGGTACTTCGCAGAAGAACGCGCTCGAACTCGCGAGCGAAGACATCCGCGCGAACCGCATCGACGCCGGCGGCGCGACGCTCGCATTCGATATCCAGGATTCCGCGAGCGACCCCGCACAGGTCGTCAATCTCATTCAACGCTTCGCGGGCGACGGTAGCGCGTTGCTGATCGGACCGACGCTTTCCGGCGAAGCGAAGAAGGCCGATCCCATCGCGGTCAAGGCCAATCTGACGATTCTCGCGACGTCGAATACCGCCCAAGGCATTACGGCGCAAGGCCCGTGCGTCTTTCGTGATTCGCTCGCGGAGGAGCAAGTCGTTCCGGAAGCCGTCGCTAAAGCGGTGAACAAATGGCACCCGAAGACGGCCGCGATCGTGTACGGGGACGACAATCAGTTCACGAAGACCGATTTCGAAATCTTCAAAGCCGCGCTGGAGAAGCATCACGTCGATGTCGTCGATGTCGAAACGTACCATACGGGCGACGTCGATTTTAAAGCGCAGCTCACGAACGTGGCGGCCAAGAAGCCCGATCTGCTCGTCGTCGGATCGTTGCTCGAGGAAGCCGTGAAGATCGTCGTACAAGCCAAGGCGAGCGGTATCAGGGGTCATCTCATCGGCGGCAACGGGCTCAACTCGCCGAAGTTCATCGCGCTCGCCGGCGCTGCCGGCGACGGCGTCGTCATCGGCTCGGCTTACTACCTCGGTAACAATTTTGCCGGAAATCGCGCCTTCGTCGATCGCTACAAGAAGAAGTTTGGTTCGGGACCCGATCAATTCGCCGCGCAAGCGTATGCGGCGGCGCAGATCGCTGCGAGCGCGGTCAAGAGCGGAGCGACCACCTCCGAGCAGTTCTGCGCGGCTTTCAAAAAACTCAGCGTCGTGCAGACGGTCCTCGGGCCCGTGAACTTCATGCCGTCTCGCGACGTACGCGCCGCCAGTGCCATCGTGCGCGTGAGCAAAGGCGGGTTCGCCTACTTCTAGTGTGCTGACCCATAAGTAGTATGGCACTTCTTGATCTTGCGCAGGATCGCCGTCGCCGACTTTGTCCAGAGGAACGGCTTCGCGTGTTTGTTGTGTTCGACGACGAAT
>JAABUZ0100002074.1_pt1 | contig 34690 bp, 26 predicted proteins | sample 5562091 | NCBI WGS metagenome assembly JAABUZ01 (sample SAMN12813069, study PRJNA571459) | rock metagenome | isolation source: Antarctica rocks | place: Antarctica: Victoria Land, Linnaeus Terrace sud | collected 2015-12-21 | reverse complement strand
ATCGATGACGTCCGGTCGGTCCACCCGGCGGCATGCGCCGTCAGGGTCACCGGCCCACTGGTGGCGTCGGTGGCTGCCAGGCCGGTCACCGTGAAGCCAATAGGTAGATACGTATAGCCCGCAGGAATCGTCACCGTTGCGGGAACCGTCGCTTTACTCGGGTCCGAGCTGGTGAGTGTGATGGTCAGGCCACCGGCGGGAGCCGGCGAGTTGAGGTTGAGGCCGAACCCGCCACGGTGCATGCCGGCTGACACGGCGCCGCCCGCAAGGTAGCTGATGGCAGGAGCGGCGCCAACATAGACGGGGGCCGTGGCGGGAGCCTGCACGCCCGGTGCGGTCGCCGTCAGTGTGGTATTGCCTTGCGTGGTCCCGGCGACCGTGAAGTACGGCGATTGAAGCTGACCCGCCGGTACGGTCACGCTCGAGGGCGATACAGAGGCATAGGTGGTGTTGGAAATGGCCAGGCTGACGGTCAAGCCCCCCGTCGGCGCCGCGTCAGAGAGCGTTACCTGTACGCCGGTGGATTGTGTCGCGGGTACGGACACGGAGAGGGGGTTGAAGCTCATCGTGATGGTCTTGACGGTCAGGACGGTGCTCGACGCATTGTAGTTGGGAGCACTGGCCGAGAGGCTGGTCGTGCCGTTGCTGACGCCGTTGGCCGTGGCCGTTGCTGACGTACTGCCCTGCGGTATCACCACGGACGACGTAACCGTCCCGATGGAGGGATTGGTGGTGGCCAGGCTGACTGTGAGTCCGCCCGCCGGGGCCGGGTCGGAGATCGACAGGTCGAAGGTCACGCTTTGTCCAGCGGCAACAAGCACACTGGCAGGTAACACGATGGCGTTTTGCCTGACCGTGATGTTTGCGCTGGATGGATTGGATCCCTGAGCAGTGGCCGAGATGCCAGTCGACCCGACCGCCACGCCTGTGACTGAGAAGGCTACCGAGGTTGCGCCCTGTGGAATTGTCACGCTCTGGGGCGCCGATGCTATCGAAGTGTCAGCCACGGTCAGGGTCACAACCATGCCACCCGCCGGAGCCGCATCGGTATTCGTCACTGTCACGGGCACGCTCTTGCCCACGCCCGGTGCGATGGTGCCGGTATTGAAGGATAGGCTCCCCAGGTGCAGTACGGTCACCGGCAGCGTGCCACTGGTCCACAGTGTCGCATTCGCGGTAATCGTGGCCGATCCGGGCGCTATGCCGTTCACAGGGAACGGAGCCGAACTCGTTGCGCCTGCTGGTATGGATACCGATGATTGAACGGTTGCACGACCTGTGTCAGAACTCGAGAGATTCACCGTCAGGCCACCGAATGGTGCGGGGGTACTGAGTGTGATCGAGACGTGCGCCGCCTGTGTCTCATAGACGTTCAGCGAAGCCGGGGAGAATGAAAGTGTCCCGATCGGTCCCGGGTTGGTCGCTGTCGCGGTTACTGTCGCAGTTGACGTAGCCGTTGCTGTGGCGGTTGCTGTGAATGTAGCGGAGGGCACGGTCGTGGATGTGGCCGTTGCCGTATCCGTTGCGGTCGGCATGATGGTGGCAGTTGGCGAGACTGTCACCGTGGATGTGGCGGTTGCCGTGGCTGAAGGCACATTTGTGGCTGTCGCCGTGGACGTGGCGGTTGGCACGATGGTAGCCGTAGCCGTCGACGCGGTGGTTGGCGTGGCCGAACGCAGGGGCACGGCAGTTGATGTCGCTGAAGGTACGGTTGTGGCCGTGGCTGAAGGCAAGGCAGTTGGCGTGGCTGAAGGCAGGGTCGTAGCAGTTGCCGTAGGTGTGGCGGTCGGCGTAGCTGTGGCCATGGCTGTTGCTGTTGGTGTTACGGAAGGAATGGCAGTCGCTACCGAGGTTGCCGTGGACGTTGCCGTGCCTGTGGGTCGAGTCGTCACCGTTGCGCTAGGCGGGGCCGTAGGGGTGGCGGTTGCTATCGGCGTCGGCATCGCGGTCATGGTTGATGTAGCCGTCGCTGTGGCCAGACTGGTTGGCGTTACGGTGGGTGCCGCTGTCATGGTTGCTGTGGGCACCCGCGTTGGTGTGGAGGTTGCGGTCGCCAGGGCAGTGCTGGTCGGTGTCACCGTGGGGGTGGCAGTAGCGATCCGCGTCACCGTTCTTGTAGCGGTCGGGATGGTTGTCGCCGTGCTGGTGGGAACCCGCGTGTTGGTCGCTGTTGGCAACGGACCAGGGGTTGTGGTGCCTGCGGTTGGTGTTGCTCTCGTGGCAGCAATGGTCGCAGTCGCCGTGGCTGGCTGCGGTGTGTTCGTAGCCGTCGCGGCAGGCGCGGTCGTGGCCGTGGCGGGGACGGCTGTCGGTGGGATCGCCGTATTCGTAGCGGTAGCAGGTACGGCGGTGGGCGGCACGGGCGTATTGGTGGCGGTAGCAGGGACCGCTGTCGGTGGGGCCGGTGTGTTCGTAGCGGTCGGCGGCACTGAGGTGTTCGTAGCCGTCGCGGCAGGCGCGGTCGTGGCCGTGGCGGGGACGGCTGTCGGTGGGATCGCCGTATTCGTAGCGGTAGCAGGCACGGTTGTGGGCGGCACGGGCGTATTGGCGGCAGGTGCGGTGGTTGCCGTGGCAGGGACCTCGGTGGGTGGCGCCTCAGTTGCAGTGGCGGCAGGTGTGGTGGTCGCTGTGGCACTGGCAACGGTGGGGATCGTCGTACTTGTTGGGCTGCTCGCTGGGGTCAGCACGACCTCAGTAGCGGTGGACGTCGCTGCCGCATTCGCCGCGCTGGTCGCGGATGTGGCGCTTGTGGTACTGGTGGTGGCCGCGGCAGCCGTGGTCGGCGATGCACCGCTGGGGGCATTGCCCACCGTGGCCGTGGCTGGCGTGGTCACCTGCGTTGTCGTGGCCTGGGCGGTGCCCCCGGCAGGGAGGATCACGGGTGTCGCGACCAGGTCGCCAGCGGTGGGCGAGGCTCTGCCCGTGTCGTTCACGGTCGTCGTGGCCTCCTGAGTTGGAAGCTGAGCGGTGGCAGCAGAGGGTAGTCCACTCGACTCGGCCGACGGTCCTGATGGTGGAACCGTGGGGGTGCTCCCACTGACGGTTGTGGTCGCACCGGCGGGATTACCACCCGGCCCACTACCGCCATCCGCATTTGTCGAGCTGGTGCTCGTCGCGGTCGGACCTTGACCGGTTGGAGTTGGCGTGGGGACGCTACTGCCTCCACTGGTGCCCGGTGTGCCACCGGTTTCGTCAGACGTCGTGGTGACGGGTGCCGGAGTCGGCGTGACCACATTGAACGAGCCGACCGACGAGACCGCCGTGCCAAAGGCGCCAATGGGTAGCCACGAGGGGGCGACGATGGCGCCTCCCACGGGCGTCGGTGTGGCCGTCTGCTTCCCATTCCCCGCGGAGATGGTCGAGATCGGCACCGTGGTGGGAATGCCCGTGCCACCACCAGTCGTCACGATCGGCTGGCTCAAGCCATTGACGATGGTGATGCGATCTCCCTCTTTCGTCAGTTCCAGGGAGGTCAGGAGTTTACTCCCGCGACTCAGGCCCTGAGCCAGTTCGTGCTGCTCTCCCACCTGATTCCCCTCGAGCACGGCAACCTGGAGGTGGATGACGCCACCGCCGTCGCGGCTACTGAGGATGATGGTGTACTTGCCACCAACGGGATCGGGCAGGGCCAGCACTTCGGGCTCGGTTCCCGGGCCCGAGTACCAGGCACCGGGGATCGTATTGGTCTCGATATGGAATCCCGCACGGTCATCCACAATGAGGCCCGCGCAGCGCTGCAACCGGTCGCAGATGAGCAGGTTGGCGGGGCTGCCGAGCTGTACTCGCAGAGCATTGGCCGGTGGAGGAGCGGGAGCAGGAGGACTGGGGGGTTGCCCGGGAGCCGCCACCGAACTGATCTGGCCCGCACTCACGGGCACCGTCACGCCTCCGGCTTGCAGATCGACCGTCCCGGTGCCGGTGATGAGATCGGTTCTGCCCGTGGCGGCATCGACGGCGACCTGGAACTCGGTGCCCCGCACGAGCGCGCTGGCCGACGCGGTATCCACGCTATAGCTGCTGCCCGGGTCCAGGATCCGCACCACCCGGTGCCATGTCTTTCCCGCGCTCTGACGGATCCCCACGCCGCCGTGCCCGCCATCAGCGGGGGTGGGCGTGCCGGGTCCCACGGTGGCGGGCTTATCCAGACGGGTGACGGTGATGGTGGTGTTCGGTTCGAGCTCGGCTGTGCTGCCTTCAAAATAGGTGATGACGGCGTGGCTATCCGTGCCGGTGCGCACCGTGTCCCCCGCGTGGATCGTCTGGCCACTGCGTGCCGCCACGAATGCTGCCGCGCCATTTACCTGGACATCGGTGCGACCGTCAAGTACCGTAAGAGTAGTGTCGGACACGAGTGCGAGGGCCGACTGGCTTCGCCGCGAGAAGAAGAAGGTGAGGGCGATCGCCACCAGCGCCACGACTGCCACCGTCACACCAATGCTGATGCTTCGGCGTCCAAATGGAGAACTCGCCGCCGGAGTGCCCGACTGATTCCTCTGTCCCATGTCTCGAGGCAACATACCCACGTTCGTTAACCTTTATTCTTTTGTTTACCTGTAACCGCCGTCGGCAGGCGTGTCTCTGGACGGCTATCCCGGCGTTGGTAACACCTGGCCAGTGTACGCGGTTCAAACGTCACGATACTGTGCCAGGTATGACACAATATTTCGCAATGTTGCAACCGGATTACGCGGTGCGTCCAGCATACCATACGCTCTTTCCTGCTGTATCCCCTGTATCCCCCGAATGGGCTATTTGCCGCTTCGTATTCCTAACAATGATATGGCGGGAGGAATCTACTCGGTGGAGCGATACGTGACCCTCGTGGTCATCCTTGCCTTCCTTGCGGGATGCGGCGGGACTTCAACGGCAGGGGTAACAAGGAAGGCAACGGTGCGTAGCGAACTCCTCGCGCAGGCCGATGACCTCCGCCTGGGAGGATTCGGCGCGCTGGACGCCGACTGGAACCAGGACCACCGTGTTGACACCAGCAGGCCTTCTGGCACCGCGTATGAGGCTACGGACCACAGCATGGGGCCGTACGTTGGCGTTCTCCATCGGTACGAACACGTCCTACGCTACACGATTGATCTGTCGAAAGCTCCAGTCTCATCAGTTGAGGCGAAACATGTCGTTGCTCTGGAACTACCACCGGATGCGGTCCTTCTCGCCAGCAGGGCATATCGGGAGTGTGAGCACTTTGTGTATCGCAGTCGAACAGTTGGCATTGTTCTGAACACGATGCTGGTGCCTGATCCACGTGGTCTTGTTGGTATATCGTTCCAATCGCGCTCAGATGTCTATGACCCGGCGCTCGTTACATCGCTGACGCTGCAACTGGCTGACCCCGATTTTGTCGAGACCGACTGTTGAAGGTAGCGCTGGTCGTACAATGTGTCCAGGTGTTGGCACGAGGCATGCACGCCTCAGGAGTGTACCGGGGGAACCTCACCCGAGGCGTGTGACAAAAAAAGGGAACTGATGATGGGCGATGAGAGCACCTATGATGTCCAGATAGTGGTGCAGGGACGTGTTTCGGGCGAGCACCCAGGCTCGTCCCTCAGTGAAGTAACCGCTCTCCTTGAGTCGCACCTCAAGCTGTGGTTTAGCTCGCCGCGCGCCCCGTTGCGGCTGGAGTTCGGTGAGACGGTGATCACCGTGCGATTCGCGTCGAAGACCGCCGGAACCAGCCGTGGCCTCAAGCCGTCGTCAGAGCACCCGCTGAACACCGATGACGCGGTGACCGAAGAATCGGCACAATCGTTTCCCGCGAGCGACCCGCCGTCGTGGAGTCCAAGTTCTTCGACCCCGAAGGCTGAATCCGGCCCTGCGTGAAAGCCAGCGGGCAAACGTTGAACCGGATAGAGCCCGCCATAGTGCATCATCCGGGTTTCTTCCTGGAACCCGGACGGGTCACCCGAGCCGAGCTGGTAGCGAACGGACCGCCTTAGAACATCATACGGGTTTCTCTATGAGGACCGGCATGATCAGTGTGAACGTGCCTTTGTCCCATCGCACGGAGTACGTTCCGTGGTATCGTGATTCATGGGCTGCTTGCCCTGGGTGATGTCAGTTGGTGGAGGACCTGGACGTGCGTATCCATCGTTCACTGGCTGTCGTTATCGCTGGAACGATTGCTCTGCTCGTTTTGGGGCTGATCGTGGCGGTGATCGCATCACGCCAGCCTGAGGCGTCGTTTCCCGCCGATTCTCCACAGGCGACCGTCGCCGCCTATCTCCGGTACTTGCAAAGCGGCAAGGTTGACGACGCCTTCGCACTGACAAAGTTCGACAACGACGGTCCCCCGATGACGGCATCTCGCTTTCATCAGCAGATGGACCGCTGGAACCAGACTCCCCACCGCGTGACGCTGTTGAAAACGGACGTGCAGGGGGATCGAGCGACCGTGGTGGTGGAGGTCGCGTCCTTTTCCCCCGACGCGTTTGCTTCCACTGACCGTTCCTCCCGGCAGTCGTTCACGCTTATACGGCGCGATGGTGCATGGGTGATCACGGGACCGCAGTTTTTGTATTAGCGGCCACTCTTTGGCCGCGCCACGTCCGCATGAGGAGACCGTCGAACAAATGATACTGTCGGTGGTTTCTCTTGTTGTCCTGGGCGCTCTTGTCGCGGGCATCGTTGCTGTTGCCCGGCGGCCTGGTAGCAACAGCAACGCCTCCGCCGACAGGACGGGCGCGGCACTTCGTCTGTATCTGTATGTGATGGCCTTTGGCGGTCTCGTCGCGGTGCTGCTCGCGACGGCGGGCACGGTGTCGCTCGTGCTCGAGGCGCTGATTCCGCAAGGCGCCACGATCATCAGCACCGGCGATACGATTGCGCGGACGAGCCTGTATCTGGCGGCGCTTGTCGTCGGGTTGCCGGTATGGCTCGTGCATATGATCATCGCTGAACGGCGTGCCACGACTGGGCGGGAGCTTGCATCACTGCAGCGGCAACTCTACTTCGCGGCGGTCTCACTGACGGCCGCGCTCGTCGTGCTGTTTTCACTGGAATCGCTGCTTCGCTTTTTTCTGTCACTCGCCTCACTGCCAGATGTCGTCCCTTCAGCACGCACGGCGATAGGGGTTGGCACACGCGTCCTTATCTATGGGGGTGCCTGGGCAGGCCATGCGTGGTGGCGAACGCGGGCAGCCGATGTCCCAGGGCGTCGAATCGAACGGGACGTACCGCACGATCTGGCGGTGTTCATACTCACGGGTACCGCACTCGTTCTGATGCTGTTTGGTATGGTCGGCGCGTTGCGTGAACTGCTTCGGGACCTGCTGGCACTCGTCCCCGGTGCCGCGCTTCCGATGCTGACGGGGCCTCCTGGGGGTTCGTGGGGGATCTGGGCTCCCATCACGGCACGGGTCGTGTCCAGTGGCGCCATGTGGGCGGTGGCGTGGCACTATGACCTGATGCGCACGGGCAATCATCCGCTCCGAATTGTCTATCTGTACCTCGTATTGCTCGTCTCCGCGCCTACGGCGATCGGCTCCGGCGTCGTACTACTGTACGAGGTGGTGCGTCGTCTCTTCGGCTACAGCGATCCCGAAGGAACGTGGAATTTTCTGCGCGATGTGCTGCCCCTGCTGGTCGCTTCCGCAGCCGCCTGGTTCCACCACTGGCATGTCATACGCATGCAACGTGCGTCGTGGGCAGGGTATGACGCCGGAACTGACTCACGTGCGGAAGGCGTGGCGCGACCCGTCGATGCGACGCCGGGCACTGAGGCACAATCAGGCGGGATTGCGTGGCCACGGCGGCCCGCAATTGCTTTCTTGACCGTAGCCGGGCTTGCGGTGGCGGCCCCCGGTTTTGTGGCTATTCTCTGGGTTGGGCTGGACCTTGTGCTGCATACGACGGGTACGGTGGTATCTGCAGACTGGTGGCGCGACCGGGTGAGCATGGGCCTGGCAGCTACGGTCGTCGGGGGCATCGTGTGGCTGGCGGCGTGGAGCATACTGGAATCATCTGCCGCCGTGAGTCCACAGCGCGAGCGCACGGCTCCAGAGCGACGCGTGGCGATTGGCGCCATCGTCCTCGTCAGTGCATTGACGGCCATTGGCTTTCTCATCGCGCTGCTCTGGTTACTGTTCGGCACCTTGCTTGGCGATACGACGGTTCAGAATGCGCTCAGTTCGGCCCTCAAGGATCTCAGCACGGTGGCAGTCGCGCTGACGCTGGCGAGGTATTATGCACACATCCTGCGTGGTGACGCACGCGTGGTCGGATCACGACCGGCATCCAGTCGGTTGCGACTGGTTGTCTACGCCGCGCCGGAAGCCGGTGAGATGCTCCGCCTGCTGCGGGACCGCACGGGTGCGGACGTCGTGCTCGCAGGGCAGTTAGAGACGGAAGCTGCCGGCATATCGCTTCCCTCTACCTTCCTCACGCTTGACCAGATGATCGAATCTCTATCCATGGACAGTCGATCGGAGCGCGTGCTGGTTCTGCTGTACCCCGCGGGTGGATGCCTGCTGCCGTACGTGCGTTGAACCGCACTCCGTACTGCCTGGTAGATTGGTATGTGTGGCCGTTAGCGAATGTGAACCGTCATCGTATGGAGACCAGCGGCGCCTTTCGGGAAGCTTGGCTCCGGCTGTGCTTCCTGCACACTGCCTGCGCTATCGGTGGCCCGCGCCTGTATCCGGTAGGTGCCGGGCGCGGGAGGCTGCCAGGTGTAGGACCAGATCAGCCACGTGGCGGGAGCGGGTGCTGGCTCCACGGCTGCTTCGGTCCAGTCCAGCCCTGGAGTGATGCTGACATGGACTGTCTGTATGCCACGATCACCAGCATAGGCCGGTCCACCGATGGTGAGCGGCTGAACTGGCAAGGTGATACCTGACGTTGGCGTGTCGATACGTGCGGTGGTTCGCACGATCCCTTCCTCGCTCCAGCCATGATGTTCCCAGAACCCCGGGTCGTCCGTCCGGGTCACCGTCATCTCCGTCAGCCATTTTGGGTTCTTGATACCGTAGCGGCCGGCAAGGAGCAGTCGGGCCGGGTAGCCGTGCTTAGCATTCAGGGGGGCTCCGTTCATCTGATAGGCGATCAGCGTCGAAGCGTCCAGTGCGTGTGCAAGCGGGAGGCTCTCGGTGTAGCCATCCAGGGAACGGAACAGGACAAATGCGGCTGCAGGGTCAAGACCAGCGTCGTCAAGCAAGGTTCGGAGTGGGAGGCCACGCCACAGCGCGTTGCTCATCAATGGACCTCCGACGTTGTTGCTGATACATGCGAGGGTGCGGTACTGGTCCACAGACGGCAGCGCTGTTAGTTCTTCGTAGCTCCATTGCCGTTCACGCGCAACGAGGCCGCTCACCGTGAGCCGCCACCCTTCGATGCTGGGGGTGATCTCCTGCATGTTCTTCGCGACAATATAGAATGCCGCGGTGGGTGTGACGTACGGCGTGAGCGGCGGCACGTGAACGCGACCATTGGTGTCTGCCAGCTGTGGCGCCTGCTCTGCCTGGTAGCGGCGGAACGCACGGATACCAAGGAAGCCAACTGAGGCGATCCCCGTGCCAATGACCAGGTGGCGTCGCATCGGGTCGGCTCCCATAAGGCCGTCCTCACTGCGTTCTGTCGCGCGTCGGAGGAGCCATGCGGTGACGGAGCAACAAAGCGTGGCATACGCCAGGGCTTCGATGAGATAGCCTACGGCGATGGTACCCGTGCCCCAGGGCGTCGTCGCACCAAAGAGTCCGCCTCCTGCCAGCGGTATGACCACCAAACCGAATGCTAGCCACAGCACGACCGCTGTCACGATGACCATGGGCAACAGGTGGTATGACGTTGCCTGGTGGCGGGAGTGTTGAGATGGCTGGAGTACAGGCGAGACAGCGGTGCGGCGCGCGAGGAGCGGCGCGATGCACGAGCCGACGAGCGCAAGCGCACCGATCTCTCCGAGCAGAATGACGGTCGCTAGCAGTGGACGCCCCGCATACTGAAGGTGATCGATCAAGAAGCCGAACACCGGACCGGGGGTGAGGTCAAGCGCGCGGTCAGTCAGCAGTGTTGGAAGGTCGGGGAGCAGGGCGAGCGGCCTGAAAAGGAAACCGAGCAGCACGACGACCAGTCCCGCCAGAGCGCCAGCGACTGCTCCGGCGCGTCGAGCGTCAACCATCATCAAACTTTCTTTTAGAAGTGGACGAGCAGGTGCCTGTTTGTTGCTCCCTGTCCACGTTGTACACAAGACAGAAGGGGCGTTTCAGCGAGTGTATACCACGAGGCCCCGGTTCGTGTCTGCCCACACACGTAGGGTGTCACCCACGACATCAGCGACTGACGCACCTGGAGAAGATGCGTATGACGCCACCAGTTCTGTTTCGTTCGCCGCACATATCGACATAAGCAAAGCTGTGCCGCCGCACGGCTACGGCATGTGCAGAACCGTTACCAACTGCATACACTACACGAACGAAGTTTGTGCCTACACGGAGGATAACCTGTTTGACACCCCAGAACATGGCCACGCCCCGGCCTGAGCATCCCCGTCCAGATTTCCAGCGTGAGCCGTGGTTGAACCTAAACGGACGCTGGCGATTTTCCTTTGATCCGAGGGACGTTGGTGAGCAGATGCGCTGGTACCGGGTGTCGGCTTCACCCTCTGCCACTCTAGGCGATACGGCCACGACCATTCAACCGGTGCCGATAGAAGACCCCTTTTTATCGGAAATCGTCGTACCGTTCCCGTGGGAGAGCAAGCTTTCGGGCGTCGGCGACACCCAGTACAAAGGCGCCGCGTGGTACCAGCGGTCTCTTGACATTCCCACAGATTGGGCCATCACGGACGCGCCTGCGGGCCCACGTGATGCCACGGGACTTCCCTCCGCCGAGGATACGGCCCAGGCGAGCACGGCCATCGGGGCCGCCGTTGACTGGCGCCTCCGGCCATACCTCTGCTTCGGCGCCATTGATTGGAACGCGAAGGTCTGGGTGAATGGCCGCTTCGTGGGCGAGCATGATGGCGGGTATACGCCATTCTCTCTCGACATCTCTCGCTACGTCCGTCCCGGTCAAACGGCGACCCTCACTGTCCGTGCGTGGGATAGTTGCGCGGCCGACACCCCCATTGGCAAGCAGACCGAGCGCTGGTACACGCATTCCGGCGGTATCTGGCAAACCGTGTGGCTGGAGGGGCGAGCGGCGGCGGTGCTGACGAGTCTGCACATCATTCCCAACCTGGACGCGGGTACGGCGACCTTTTCCCTGGCGATCGAGGCAGCGGCAGACGTCCAGCCCGGTCCCTTTCACGTCACGATCACCTCTCGTGATGGGCTCTTCCCCACGGTCGAGCACGAGGTTGTGGTGCAGCCAGGACGCACGGAGATGGCGGCAGAGATCCACGTTCCGAATCCGCGTCCGTGGTCACCCGAAGATCCGTTTCTCTACGACTGTCGCGTGCGACTGGCACCGGCTGGGACAAGCGTGGGTGGGGCCGATGACGTCGCCACCTATTTTGGGATGCGGTCGATCACGCGGGGACGATGGGAAGACCGCCCCTACGAGTTTCTCTTTTTGAACGGTGAGCCGGTGTATCTGCGCGGTGCACTCGACCAGGCACTCCATCCCGAAGGCCTGCACGCCTACCCGACGGACGACGCCATCCGTGCTGACGTGCAACTGGCGAAAGACCTGGGCCTCAATATGCTGCGCTGCCACATCAAAGTTAACGAACCCCGCTACTACTACTGGGCCGACAAACTGGGCGTGCTGGTCATGTATGATCTGCCTTCAGCGGCGGTGTACACGCAACGCGCGCGTCAGAACTGGGAACAGACGTTCCGTGACGCCCTGGACCGCGACCTGTCGCATCCGTCGATTATTGCCTGGATTCTTTTCAACGAGACCTGGGGACTGGAAGAGCATCAGACGCCCGCAAGCTGGTCGTGGGTGCGGGCGATGTTTGACCTGGCAAAGCAACTGGATCCATCCCGCATCATTGAAGACAACTCGGCCTGCCTGTACGACCACGTCGTCACCGACATCAATACGTGGCATTTCTACATTGATGACTACGATCGGGCACGACGGCACGTCGAGCGGGTGGTGGAACAAACGTACGCGGGATCCCGATTCAATTACGTCGCTGGCCGGTATAGCGGGGTGCAGGAGTCTGGGGTACATGTCCAGGGTACCGAGCCATTGTTAAACAGCGAGTATGCCGGGTTATCCGCGTCGCAGGGGGACCGTGATATTTCCTACACCTTCAAATACCTCACGACGGAACTGCGGCGCCATGACAAGATCTGCGGATACGTGTACACCGAGCTGGCCGACATTGAGTGGGAGCATAACGGGCTGGTCAACTACGACCGTACCTGGAAGGAGTACGGGTACGACACGTTTGTGCCGGGCATGACGGTAGCCGACATGAACGCCGCCGACTTCGTTGGTCTCCACTGCCCGCCCTGTCAGACGTTGCGTCCCGGGACAACGTTCATGGCGGAAGCGTTTGTCTCCCACTGGGACAAGCGTCCTCTTCGCGGCGCCAGGCTCTGCTGGAGTGTCGTGGTGGTTGATCGTTTTGGAGAGACACGTATCGTCACGTGCGGTGAACTGCCCGTCGAACCGCGCCGCTACGGCGTGACGATGGCGGGACAGGTGTCGTTCTCACTGCCCGATGAGGCATGCCTGCTCACGGTACGGCTGACGCTGGAGGACGAGACACAGGCGATCCGCGCGCGGAACTACGTCAACATCGATGTCTTCGATCCGAACCGTCTTCACCTTGTATCCGGCGAGGAAAAGACGTCGAACGGGTACACGTTGCGATTCACGCCCGGTGATTTTGTTGATTCGAACTGGGCAGAACCGCGTGTCGGACCGCACGGCGCGAAGTTTGGCGCCACCGGTGCCGGTTGGGTCGAATACAGCCTTCCGATCCCCACCGACGTGGCCGTGGAACGGATCACCGGACTCACGCTTCGGTTTGAGGCTGGTGCACGGACAGCACGCCAGCGTATTGGTTGGAAAGCGCCTCTCCACATCTACACCACCGATTACCCACAGACCGAGGAGCAGAAGCTCCCGACGGACCTGGTGGTCTCCATGAACGGGATCGAGGTCGGGGCGACCCGCCTACCTGACGACCCGGCTGACGCACGGGGCATCCTCAGCGCCCATCTGAGTAGCCACTGGGAAAATGCATCATACGGCTTCTTGCAGACGTTCAAAGTGGACGGTGAAACGACCAGGCGAGTCCTTGAGGCCGGGTCAGACGGGGCCGTTACCATTCGCTTCGAAGTCCCCAGTAGTGGCGTGCGGGGTGGCCTGAGCCTCTACGGCGCGCGCATGGGCGCTCACCCCGTCGATCCGATGTTGTTTCTTGAGGTCGCAGAGTAGGGCGGGAAGTGGTCGTGACGTGCAGCCTCAGGTCGTGCGGCGCCAGAACGGCTCCCGCCTCCGCTGCACGTCGAGCACCGCTGGATCGAACATGGGAAGCTGATGGCCGAGGGGCTGCGGCGGTCGGCTCTCAAAGCCGATCCGGTCGTGGACGGCACGCAGCCCGTAGTAGCCACGATACGTGTGATTGACGAGCGCCGCGAAGAAGGCGGGCTGTGTACGCTCGACGGCCACCAGCACGCCTTCCTGCCCTGCTGCGTCCAGATTGTTGAAGCTGGAGTTTGTTGAGGCCACCGCTGCGAGTTCGATGTGCAGCAGCCCGTCAAAGAACAACCGCCGGAGTGCGACGGCTGTGGCCAGCGTCCGTTCGATGCTGTCGACAACGCCTATGTCGCCAGCACCCGCGAGATGATCGCGGGCTGGCACGAGGTGGTTAAGCACGCCGGTGAGAAGCTGGCGTTGCCGGTCGTCAAGCACCCGTGATGTGGATGGCCCCGCTTCTTGTGCGGTGACCGCGGCCTCTGGCTGAGGACCCGCAACCAGCACGGTATCATCCACTGGGTCCGGTGCATGTGCACCCGCTTCCCGTGCTGGCCGTGCGTCCGTGTTGTGCTCGGTGACGGCCGCGATCTCAGATGGTTCCGATGGATTCGTTTGATCGTCTCCCACGATTGTCCTCCTGATTTAGCCTGTTGGCAGGTTGGCTCGCTCGCGCTGGATGAAGTCCGCTGTCCGAAGTGCGAGTGCCTGGATGGTTGATGTGGGATTCACTGCCGCACTGGTGACGAAGATACTGCCATCAACGATATAGAGGTTTGGCACGTCGTGGGAACGGCCCCAGCGGTCGACGACGGACGCAAGGGGATGGTCGCCCATGCGGCAGGTGCCGAGGAGATGCCAGCCCGCTGGCCGGTACGGATTGGTGGAGATGACCTCAGTGGCTCCCGCCGCAATCATCACCTCCGTGGCACGGGCGACACCGTGTTCCATCATTTTCTTGCTGTTGTCGCTCATGCGGTACCGGACGAGTGGCGCGGGGATGCCATGCGCGTCTACCAGTGTCGGATCAAGCGTGACGTCGTTGATGGTTTCGGGGAGGTCTTCGCCGAAGATGCCAAGATAGGCCATATGCTTGAAACGTTCGGCGAAGATGCGATGGTGATCACGCCCCCAGGGGATGCGCTGGCCGGTAATCCCACCGAGTGCGGTGTTCATCGGCCCTGATTGGCGTGTGACCTGCATACCATAGCCACGGACAAAGCCGCGCCGGAGGTCGGTTTCGTAGAACTCGTGGCTGAAGAGACAGTTGCCGATCGGGCCTTTGTAACTATCGAGTTCTTCGGCAAACACACCGCCGACTTCGGCTACGGGATGGAACATCAGATTCTTTCCGACGAGCCCACTTCCGTTGGCGAGTCCGTCCGGAAAGTGGCGTGAGCGCGAGTTGAGCAGCAGTCGCGGCGTACCCACGCCATTGCAGGCGACAATGACGATGGGAGCCGTCTGCTCGTGAAGGCGCCCTTCCCGGTCGTAGTAGAGCGCACCCCGGGCGCGTCCCTGTTCATCCACGGTGATTTCTCGCACACGGCAGTACGTACGCAGTTCCACACCAAACGCGACGGCCTGCGGCCAGTACGTGACGTCGGCGCTGCTGCGTGCCGCGATGGGGCAGCCAAGGTCACACGGGCCGCAGTGGTTGCATGGGCGGCGATGTTCGCCATACGGCTCTGAGATGATGGCACCGTCGGAGACCCACCAGTGCCAGCCGAGCCGGTCGAAGCCACGGGCAATGGTTTCGCCCATGGTTCCAATAGGCAGTGGCCGTGTCTGCCGGGGTGATCGGGGTGGCTGCGACGGGTCGCCAGCGAGACCTGAGACGCCAATGACGCCGTCGTTCAGGTCGAAATACGGCTCCAACTCGTCGTACGTGAGCGGCCAATCGTCGGCCACGCCGTCGAGGGTGTGGACACGGAAGTCCGACGGATGATACCGGGGGAAATGACCACTCCAGTGGATGGTGCTGCCGCCCACTGCGTTATACATAAGGGGAGTGAAGGTCGATGCACGGTCGTTGACGGGGTAATCTTCGGGGAGCTGACGGATATTTGGATCGGGACTAAAGCTCGTCAGGCGCCGCAGTTCCCAGTCGTCGTGCAGGGGGGGCATGCTTGTTGGATCAACCCAGCCACCCTGGTCGAGGCAGACGACGCGGAAGCCTGCTCGTCCGAGACTCCAGGCAACGGCGGCGCCGGACGCACCGGCGCCAACAATCAGGACATCGGGCTCGGTCCAGTGAGGTGCGTCGGGGGAGGTGGTTGGATCGTGAGTCACGAATGCCTCCGGAAGGAACGTGTATCGTTCGGTTGTGAGGCCCTGCGTGCCTCCTGGCAGTATTGTGGCGGGGATGCCAGACGTGTGCAACCGGGAACGCACACTCAGGCACAATCATAGCCAGGGGTGACTTCGTGAAGCGCTCTGCGCTCGTCTGGCGACGGCATGGACCCGGATGAAGCCGATGGTGGCGTCACGGTGAACGGATCGTGGGGAGAGAGGGGATGCGGTGATCGAGCAGTGGCGGCGGAATCAATATGCCGTCCTCGTGGCGATCTTTATCAGCTTCCTGGGCGTCAGCTTCGTGTTGCCCTTCCTTCCGCTCTACATCCAGCAACTGGGCGTTACCGACGTCGGCGAGATCGCGTTTCTCAGTGGTGTCACCTTTGCCGTTGCGCCACTGGCGAGTGGTCTGCTCGCGCCTCTGTGGGGCGTACTGGCCGACCGGTACGGTGTCAAACTGATGGTGGTCCGTGCGCTGGGATCGTTTATCGTGCTCTATATCCTGATGGCGATGGTGTCGCATCCCTGGCAGCTCATCACATTGCGCCTCGGTATTGGCGTGTTTGGCGGGTTTGGTCCCATGACGGCGAGCCTGGTGACGCTGGGAGTGCCGCAACGGGAGGTTGGGGCAGCGATTGGCCGTCTGCAAGCCACGCAAATTCTTGCCACTGCCCTTGGCCCATTGATTGGTGGCGTGCTGGCCGATCGATTCGGTATCCGGGTGGCGTTCCTGTATACGGCGTTCTTTTGCGTCGTGGCACTGTTGCTGATCGTGTTTCTGTACCGGGAGGAGCGCGACGAGGGAGTCCACACCCCTGACATTGCACGCGTGTCAATTCGTGCTCTCTTCCGATTACCAGCCTTCGGACCGATGCTCGTGGTCCTGCTGCTGTCCATCGGCGTGGATCGTGCGTTCGGCCCATTGATTCCGCTCTTCGTGGCACTCCTGGACCCCAGCGTGCCCGTGGCGTCTACATCGGGACTGGTCTTCTCTGTCGGCTCGTTTGTCTCTGCTGTTGCGGCAAGTCAGGTAGGCCGGTTGGCGCGCCGATTCGAACCAACGGTGCTGTTGCCGTCGGGGTTGCTCCTGGGTCTGGTGGCGACAGCACCACTGCTGGTGGTCGATCGTGTCTGGCAACTCGTGGTGTTGCGAGTGCTGTTTGGCGTGGCTTCGGGGATGACGGCCACACTGGTCTATGCCGCGGCTACCCGGATGATCCCACAGAGTGCACGCTCGACCGCATTTGGATTTCTCGGGTCGGCGACAAATCTGGCGACGGCCGCCGGTCCTTTCGCGGCAGGCGCGATGGCCACTATCTCACTCCGCGCCACGTTCGGCGCGGCGACCGCAGTGTACGCGGCGGCAACGGTACTCAGTTTCTTGCTCTGGCGGAGGAGCTTGAAGGTGCGCGACGTCTTGACGACGGGTTAGCGCGGTTGGTCAGAGATGTGTGGCAGTTCCGATCCCAGTGATTACACTACTGGTGGTGGCACAGCGCATCTGCCGCCCGTCACAGCGCGAAGGATTGAGCATGAACGCTTTGCCATTTCGGCAACCCGGACAATTTTACAAAGGTAATCTGCATAGCCATTCGACCAACTCCGATGGCAGAAAATCGCCGGCCGAGGTCATCGACATGTACCGCGGCGCGGGATATCACTTTCTCGCCCTGACTGATCATTTTCTCGAACGGTACGGCTTCCCCATCAGCGACACGCGGGGATTGCGCACGGATGGTTTTACCACCTTGCTCGGGGCAGAGTTGCACGCGGGAGAGATCACGTTGGGCGGCCACTGGCATATCGTGGCGGCAGGGTTACCACTGGATTTCGAGCCGACTCCGCTTGGACAATCGGGTGCCGACCTATGCCAGCGCGCACGGACGGCTGGCGCGTATGTGGCGGCGGCCCATCCGTACTGGTACGGTGTTACGTTGGAGGATATCGAGTCGCTCGGTGAGATTGATGCCATCGAGACGTTTAACGGTACCTGCATGGGGGAGAACGACCGGGGTGATAGCTGGCATGTGTTGGATGCCTTACTCGCGCGGGGTCACCGGTACCTTGCCTGCGCCAACGACGATGCACACTTCGCACCCGACCGTGTCGACTTCGCCTGTGGTTGGACGCACGTGAAGGCGACCCAGTGCGAACCTGAAGCGATCCTGGCGGCCCTGAAAGCGGGCCACTACTATTCAAGCACGGGACCGGAATTGCACGATGTTCTATTCGAGGGGAAAGACAGCATCACCATCCACTGTTCACCGTGTCGCGCGATCTTTGTTTCCGGGCAGAGTGCGCGTAGCCGTCGGCTGCACGGCGACAATTTGACGGAAGCCACCTTTACCCTGGACGGCATCACCTCCCCGTACCTGCGTGTTACGGTCGTTGATGCATCGGGTGGCCGAGCGTGGACGAATCCCATCTGGCGGTAGTTCCGCGCGGGGGTGTACAGGGAGAGGAGAGCATCGTGGAGCAGCGAAGGCTTACCATAGGCGTGGTTGGGTGCGGTGCTATTGCCCAGTCCCAGCACCTCCCAAATCTGTTGGATCGTCCCGACATCTGGGAGGTCGCGGCGCTCTGTGACGTGTCACCTCGCCTTGTCGATGCGGTGGGGGACCGTTTTGGCGTCCCGCGTCGCTTCACGGACTACCAGGAACTGATGGCGTCTGATGTGGATGCGGTGTTGCTCTGTCTGGCAGATCCCAAGACACCAGCGGCACTGGCCGCAGCCCGCTTCGGGAAGCATATGCTGATCGAAAAGCCCATGTGCTACACCGTCGCAGAGGCCGATGCCATCATCGAAGCATCCCGTCGTGCCGGTGTCATCAGCATGGTGGGCTACATGAAGCAACACGAGCCCGGCTACCAGTTCGCACGGGAGCGTATCCATGCGATGCACGACATTCGTTTTGTACAGGTGAATCACCTCCACCCCGACAATACGTTACACATGCGTGAATTCCGCATCGAGCGCTTTGACGACGTGCCGGAGCTGGAACGGGCAGCGCATCGGAGCCTGCGAGAGCAGAGCATGGCCGAGGTGCTGGGAGCCAATCCGACGGTGGCTGAACGGTACGCCTTCGGTATGCTCATCGGCAGCATGATCCACGACATCAGTTGCCTGCGGGGCATCTTTGGTCCACCAGAGCGTGTGATCAGCGTGGAGGTGTGGGCTGAGGGACATGGCCTCAGCACGGTTCTGGCCTACCCCGGAGATCTGCGCTGCGTGGCGACGTGGGTGGACCTTCCAAACCTCTGGGACTTCAAGGAGACGTTGGAGGTGTACGGATCTGACGAGCGCGTGATCCTCAGTTTCCCCACCGGGTTCGCCCGTGGACTGCCGACAACCGTGACGCTGCAGGGCATGGAGGACGGCGCACCATACCGGAAGGAACGGGTGCTGTCACACGATCCCGGCTTTAAGAACGAGATCGAGCACTTTCACCACGCCATTATCAGTGGTGAGCCTCCCCTGACGGGAGCCGATGGTGCACGTGACGACGTGGCGCTCGTGGGTGACATCGTTGCCGCGTGGCGACGGGGAATGTAGCGGTGACGTGCTCCGGCCTGCCACGTCCCCATTCCGTGGCAGGCGAGATCGTGGGGGGTGAAACGTCTGTACCTTGCCCGCCTTATTCGCCCTGGCTCTGACCGAACGGTGGCAAACGGCGTTGTGGCGCGTGTTTGCTCGCATCTAGCCAGGATCGACGCTCGTGACGACATGACATAATACGTGAGCATGAGGCCATACGGTTGGATGCAAACCACCTCATGTCCTTCGGGGAAACCGTGCGAGGTGTCCAGTGCCAGCCCCGTGTTCCATGAGGTTCCCCGATTCCTCGGCTGTGCCGACGTGCCGCGTCGGCTGAACGATGTGAATGTTGGACAAAGGAGTCATCTCATGAGCGACCAACCACGCATTGCCGTCCTGGTGCCCGATGCGCGCTACCGGAACATGATTACGTCCGAAGCTGACGCTGCGCTGGACCAACTGGGCTCCGTACGGCGGGCATCGGGCGACGGCAAGGCGGTGGCCGAGCAGGCGCCCGTGCTTGTGCCCGACGCCGAAGCACTCTTCACGGGCTGGGGAACCCCGCAGATCACGGAGGCGTTGCTCGATGAGGCAACCCATCTGAACATCATCTTGCACTGTGCGGGGAGTATCCGTAACCTCATTCCCAAAAGCGTGTTTGATCGCGGCATCACGTTGTGCCACGCCGCACCCGTCATCGCCGACGCGGTGGCCGAATTCTGCCTCTTGCAGGAGTTACTCTGGCTGCGCGGCGTCCATAGGATGAGCGCTGCTCTCCGGTCAGGGGTGCCGTGGCGCGAGGCGGGGGAGTACCCGTCCCGACTTCTAGAGGGCCGATTGGTTGGAATTGTGGGGTCAGGCTATGTGGCGCAACGGCATATTCGCCTCCTCAACGCCTTTCACGCTCGGGTTCGCGTGTCGGACCCGTACATGCCAGCGGAGAAGGCGGCACGCCTGGGCGTAGAGCCCGTCACGCTGGAGCGTCTCTTCGCCGAAAGCGAGATCATCTGTCTTCATATCCCCAAAACTCCTGAAACCAACGGGATGATCACCGTCGAACTGCTTGCGAGCATCCAGCCAGGGGCCATCCTGGTGCAGACGGCACGGTCCTCCGTGATGGACCAGATGGCATTGTTGCGGGAGTTACAGACGGGGCGCTTTGTGGCGTCGATCGACGTCTTCGATGAAGAGCCGCAGCCGCCAGACAGCCCGTTCTTTCAGCTCGACAATGTGGTGGTGACTCCCCATCAGGCGGGCCATACGATTGACTCGCAGAGGCGACAGGGCGCGGCGATGGTCGAGGAGTACGGGCGCTTTCTGCGGGGCGAGCCACTCCAGTATCAGATCCAGCCCGAGATGTACGATCAGCTGGCGTGAGGATGCCTGGCACGCTCTGTAAGGTAGCCACACAGAAGGGGGGTGTAGATGGTACAGCCAGAAGGAGAAAAATCGGGTTATGACCGGGCGTTGAAACTCTTGCTGAATCAGGCCCCCGCCGCATTCCTTGGCCTGGTGGCGCCAGACCTTCAGTGGCGAGCGCAACGCTCACCGGAATTGCCTTCGAGCACGCGCCAGGCCGATCTGGTCATGGAGGTCGCGGACCAAACGGGGAGACAGGGACTTTTGCACGTCGAACTGCAAGTCAAGGTTACGCCGGATCTGGGTGAACGTATGGCTGAATACGCGCTGAGACTCTGGCGACGTGACCATGTACCCGTCCGTTCAATTCTGGTGTTCCTGCGTGAGGAGCGACAGGTCACCACGGCTCCGTTCGTTATGGCCTGGGGCGACGAGCCCCTCCTCCAGTACCAGTTCCATGTCGTACGATTATGGGAGATACCACAGGAGCGTGTCCTGGAGATGCCGCATGCCGCGCTCTGGCCACTGGCATCGTTAATGGCAGGGGCGACCGTCGAAACCGCGGTCGGCGTGGCCGAGCAGATTGCGCTGGCTCCCTTGCCAGCACTCGAGCGCATGGAACTGTCCCGGCTGCTCCTGGTACTGGCCGGAATGCGGTTTTCGGGCTCCCGTGTCGTGAGTGAAATGAGGAGACACATGCTTCAATTACGTGATCTTGTGGAAGATAACAGCGTTGTCGAATATTTGCGTGCCGAAGTCGAGGAAGCGGTGCTTGCAGCGACCCGGCAGCAGAGCCTTCAGGAGGGTCGGCAGGAGGGTCGGCAAGAGGGTCGGCAGGAGGGTCGGCAAGAAGGTATGCGTGAGCTAGCGCAAGTGGCGCTTGAAGGGTATTTTGGCACACTGGACGACGACGTGCTCCAGGCTCTGCACGCCGCAGACGATAGCACCCTCCGTGCAATCGTTGCTCACCTGGCAAGTGAGTCTCTCGCTCAGGTTCGCCAGCGACTGGGACTCTACAGCGAATAGCGCTGTGTCGAACAATCGGCACTGGCGGTGCGGTGTCGGTCTACCGATTCGGCAGTCTGGTGCTTGAGCTATCGCGGGGACTGCGCTGCCGCCACGATGTCGCTCCAGAGTGGTTATGTGGTGGCCAGCAGGTACACCGCCAGCAGCAATGCCACGAGCACGATGCCTGCTGCCAGTGCAAGGACAAGTGCCGATGACTGGTGATACCGGTTGCGTTCGATCGCCTGACCCCGGCGCAGATACTCCACGGTGGCGATGACGGAAAGAACAGCCGCCACAAGAATGAGTGCGGTGCCGAAGATGGTGGACGCCTCTCTGGGCAGTTCGTGCCGTGCTACCGGTGTAATATCCCTGAGAACGAGGCCGAAGCGGGCGACCACAAATCCCATACCCATAATGCCAAGGCTTGTGCGGACCCACGCCAGGAGGGTCCGCTCGTTGGCCAGGTGATCGCGTGCGGCATTGGGGTTCAGTGGCGCGTCCGCTGTGGGTGGTCCCACTCCTTTTGACATCGTACCCCTCGTCTCATCATGGTCTTCTATCTGGCGTCGTGACTGCCATGAATTAGCCATTGCTTCGACTGGTTGCCTGGGCCTCCCGCTGCTCAGCGGTCGTGCTACGATGACTCAGCATGTGCGTCACGGCGGGAGAGGGCAATGCCACCGCCGACCATTACCAGGCTCAACACGATCCAGACAACCTCATAGGGGAGATCGGCCGGGCACGTCAGGATGGAGTTGTCTCCGCTCTGAGGCGACGCGCATACACCCTCGTTGACCAGATGCAGGTGCAGGATCAGGTGCTGGACAATGCCGTCGTAGGCATTGAAGCCACCGCCGCCGAGCAAGATGCCCCCGATAACCATGTGGGTGCGGTAACTGTCTGGCTCACGGTTCCACAAACGATAGGTGCCCCAGAGGAGCACGATGGTACTGGCGGCGTGGAACAGTCCGTCGCTCAGGATGCGACCATGCTGGTCGGTGGCCCAGTAGAAGGTATGCCACTGGAGCAACTGATGGAACAGCGTTTCATCGATAAAACCGGCGATGCCGATGCCGAGCAGGATGCCCGTGAAACGTGCCGCGGTTGATCGGCGTGTGGTGGTTCCGCTGGTGCTGTGTCTCGACGCCATGGGTGTCCTTTCTGTCTCGCTCGATGGTGTCGTATCGATCGATGCTGGTGGGTGCCGCTGGAGGGCATGCGGCTGGCCATCGCGGCCCGCAAGCAGCAGCGGAACCCGGATGGCCAGCCGCGAACGCGCACCAACGCCCCCGGAGGGCCGCCTACGACATGCTGGAAGCCACGGGGGAGATGATCCTACGCGGTGCGCCACTTTCGACCGTCGCGACGGAGGAGCGCCGATGCAGCGGCAGGTCCCCACGTCCCTGACCGATACGGGTGCAGCGGTGTCGGACCCTCGGACCAGGCATCGATCAGGTCGGTAACGAGGGCCCACGCCGCTTCGGTCTCATCGTGTCTGGTGAAGAGCGCGGGGTCGCCAAGCATCGCATCCAGCAGCAGCCGCTCATAGGCGTCGGGTGACTCCACACCAAAGCCACCCTCATAGTGGAAGTCGAGGTCAACCGGGCGCAGTTCGGCAGATGGCCCCGGCACCTTCGCGGTGACGCGGAGGGCCATGCCTTCATCAGGTTGAATGCGCATAACCAGCGAGTTGGCTTCCGGACTTACCCCCGCGCCAAACAGCACGTTGGGTGGCTTGCGGAACTGCACCACGATCTCGCTGACGCGCTCGGGCAATCGTTTTCCGGTCCGAAGGTAGAAGGGAACGCCTTCCCACCGCCAGTTATCGATAAATAGCTTGAGTGCGACAAATGTCTCCGTGGTCGAAGCGGTAGCAACGCCCGACTCATCGAGGTAGCCTGGCTGTTCGCCAGCAGACGCATACTGGCCCCGGACGGTCTGGTGGATGACATCGGCGCCGCGCAAAGGGCGGAGCGCTTCGAGCACCTTGACCTTCTCATTTCGGATGGCGTCAGCTGAGAGACGGACGGGAGGCTCCATAGCCACAATGCTCAGTAGCTGGAGAAGATGGCTTTGAACCATATCACGCGCGGCGCCGGCCTCTTCGTAGTAGCCCCCCCTGCCCTCCACACCGAGACTCTCAGCGGCGGTGATCTGCACGTGGTCGATATGACGGCGGTCCCAGAGCGGCTCAAAGATGCCGTTGGCGAAGCGGAGTACCAAGAGGTTCTGGACAGCTTCCTTCCCCAGGAAGTGATCGATACGATAGATCTGCTCTTCACGAAAGACCGCGTGGATCTGACGATTCAGGTCACGGGCAGTGTCGAGATCACGACCGAATGGTTTCTCGATGATGATCCGCGACCAACCGTGGCCATCTTTACTCCCTTCGCCGGCCAGGCCGGACTCACCCAGGCAGCGCACAATGTCTTCATAGACGCTGGGTGGCGTGGCGAGGTAGAACAGGCGATTCCCCTGCGTCCCGTGCTGTTCGTCCATGCTGTCGAGGTGCGTGCGGAGTGCCACGTACGACGCCGGGTCGCTGTAGGAGCCGGAGATGTAGTGAATGTCTCCGGAGAATTGCCGCCAGACGCCTGGCTTAATCGGCTGGCGCCGCGAGTGGCGACTGAGCGCCTCATACAGGCTGAGCTTGAAGCTATCGGTGCTTACGGCACTTCGGGCAAAGCCCACGACGGGCATCGTACCAGGCAACAGTCCGTCCGCGGCCAGATTATAGAGGGCCGGGAAGAGCTTGCGGTGCGCCAGATCACCCGTCGCACCGAAAATGACCAGGTTAAAGGGATCCACCGTTCGCTCGGGTTGCGTACGGTGACTGTCTCGACGCGCGGTAGGCAAGTGGCCATCCAGTCCATTATTCAGATCACGATAGACGTTGCGATTGTTGCACCGCAGGTAGTGTACCGCAGTGCGCGCCGTCTGGTCAGGCCATCATTCTCGAACGGTCCCTCTACCCCGCGACCCGGCTACCAGGTGTCGCTGTGCCGGGTATTTGGGCTGCGCGGGGGCTCGTGGAAAACGGTCACGAGCCCGGTGGAAGATCAATGCGCCTGTGTGACTGCTCGTAGGCTCCATGCAGATAGGAATCGCGCACACGCGTGTACCGCTGCGTGGTGGCAATGGACGCATGACCCAGGAACGCCTGAATGAGACGCGTATCTGCCCCGGCTTCGAGCTTGTGCAGCGCGAAGCTGTGGCGAAGGGTGTGGGGGGTGGGGATGTGAGTCAGCCCTGCTTCCATGGCATAGTCGTGGAGGGCACGCTGCACCTGACGCGCCGATAGGCGCCGATCTGGCCCAGCCGGTCCTCGAAACGAGATGAACAGGGGGGTGTGCTGGTCGGTGCGGGACTGGAGGTAGGCACGCAAGAGATGCTGCGCGGTCATGTCGAGGAAGACGATCCGCGGTTTCCTTCCCTTCCCGACAATTGGCAGATCCATCACATCGTCATCACAGAGGTGTGGTTCGCGCAGTTCAGCACGGTCCCGCCCGACGGCCTCTGCAATTCGCATGCCGGTGGAGTACAGGGTGGCGAGCAGAGCGCGGTCGCGTCGGCCCCAGGTGGTACGCTCGCTGGGCGTTGCCACCAGCGTCGTGAGTTCTTCGATGGAGAGCGGGATGACGTGGGAGACATCGGTGTAGCCGCGAGGAAGCGAAGCATCCTCGGCTGAGAGTTCGGTATCTCCGGTGTCACGGAGGTAGCGAATGAAGGAACGGAGCGCTGCCAAGTACTTTACATAAGTCGCGTCGTCGAGATGTCGGTGCGTGCGAAGTTCGCGTTGCCAATCACGAATGACGGCGCGCGTGAGGGACGCGGGGGAGAAGGGCTGGTAGGACTGCTCGACTGTCCAGAGGGCGAGACTGTTGAGCACCTGTCGATAGGTCGTGGCGGTCTTTGGAGACCAGCCTTCCTCAATCAGGCCGTCATCGAGGAACTGTTCGATGCAGGGCACGCGGAGTGTCGTGACGGGGAGCGTGAGGTCGGCCTCGTTTGGGAGCCAGGCGGCAGGGGGGGTGTTACTCATAATCAACCGCCATACATCGCAGAAGGTACATTCTGCGACGTATGGCCAGGAGTAGTTCGGGCGCGCTGTATGCGTCGCATACGCCGTCCTTTACACAGGCGCGCCAAAGTCGCCGCGTGCCGTGTGTCAGCATAGGGTACCTCATCGTTCGTTCCCCCAAAACTGTATGCGTCGCATACAGCGCAGCCTCGCATATCCACACCCTCTTCGTTCCCTGCCCTCAGTATCCACCGCCCTGTCGTCCACCACCGACCATGAACATCATGCCATTCTTGTGGAACTATCCAGGGAGTGCGCGAAGGCGGACGTCGCCATGTCAGGCGAGACGTGAGTCTCCGACCTGCGCCCACCATGCTCCGTGTCACTCCCAGGTGCTCATATTATGTCAAATCATGGAGCAACAACTCGATGCTGCGTGCGAGCGTCGCAAGCTGCTCTCTGAGCACCTCCCGGTCATCTCGATACACAGTTATGTCGATCGAACCTATCGCCTGGGTTGCAATCGCGATCGCCTCCAGTAGCGACGGTGTGCTACCCGGCGGCAGAGCGATGCTGTCCTTCTCATGCGCACTGTCCGTAGGACCAATCGCCTGACGATCTAACGGCGTTTGGTGACTACCCGCTGTGGCGTGACTCCCCGCGTCCTCTGTCTCCGTCTCAGGTGAAAGAACTGCAATTATGTCACCTTTACCTGTTTTATCGTGCTGTGCAGGCTGTGCCTCAGGCGATCGAGCGGCCAGGCTGTCGTCGCTGGTGGGCTCCAGACTTCCCGCCACACGAGACGTGTCGTTCGTAGACAGCACTGGTCCACCGACTGGCGGGGTGTTCGCTGTCGAGTCCACCTCTTCAGGGACCGGGGGGCCTGGCGTATCACGGTGCGAAGGTGGTACCCCGCGTTTCGCCTGCCGGATGTGTCGGCTGTCGATATCGCCCCGTTTCACGCGCTCCAGGAGTGACTGCCGCAAGTTCGGCTCCTCAACCCGGGCCAGTTCCGAAGCGGCTTTTGCAGAGATAGCGCCCGACGCCACGGCTTCCGCGATATCTTGATGCCGGGTTAACTGCAATCGCTCAGCAACGTAGGCGTGCGACTTATGTAAACGACCGGCGAGGTCGCGCATGCTATACCCGTGTACCTGCATGAGTTGCCGGAAACTCGATGACTCCTCGATAGGCTCGATGTTCTCCCGTTGCAGGTTTTCGATCAGTGATTGTTCCACCGCCTCGTCGCTCGCGACCTCACGAATCATCGCCGGTATGCGTTCCATGCCCGCCAACAATGCCGCCCGGTATCTGCGCTCGCCGGCGACGATGATGAATCGATCGTCCTGCCGACGCACGACAAGGGGCTGGAGGATCCCTTTTTCAGCGATGGAGTCGGCCAGTTCCTGCAATGCGCTGGGATCCAGGCTCTTACGCGGCTGCTGTGGATCGGGGGAAACCTTAGTTATGTCAATCTCAACGGCGTTGGTTAGTTCCGTGACCCCCGCTTCTGCAGCGGTCGCAAGCGAAGCCAGCGCCTCCGCTCCCCGGCGCCCCAGCAACGCGGCACTGGCCCCACCTAGCCGCCCTTTTTTAACGTCTGCCACGTGCGATCACCTCCTGCGCCAGCTGGGCAAAGTCTCGGGCTGGCTGTGATCGGGGTGCATACTCTTCAATCGTTTTACCGTGCGATGGCGCTTCTTGCAGCCGGACGCTGGCATGAATCATGGTGTCAAAGACCTGATCACCCAGATTTTCCCGCATGAGCGTGGCAGCCTCACGTGCGGCGCTGCCCCGCGCATCGTACCGTGAGATCAGAATGCCCAGCACGTGAAGTTTTGGATTAAACAGGCGACGTACCTTGGTGACGGTCGTCAGCAGCTGATCAAGCCCTTCCATGTTCAGGTGATCGGGGGGAACCGGGATGAGCACCTCGTCGGCGGCGACCAGCGCATTAATCACAATGAGGTCGAGCGACGGGGAACAGTCAACCACGATAAAGTCGAATTTCTCCACCGTCTCTTGCAAGCGGTTCCTCAAAAACAGCTCACCGCCCAATTCAGACGCGAGTTGAAGATCAGCGGTTGCCAGCCTGAGGCTTGATGGAATTATTGAGAGGTTCGCGTGCGTCGTCCCGCACATGGTCTCGGCGACCGAATGTGCCTCGCTGACCAGCATATCGTAGACGGTTGCGGTGGGCGTATCGACGCCAGGGAGCAACCAGCTTGTGGCGTTGGCCTGAGGATCCAGGTCCAGCAGCAGCGTACGGTGACCTGCGTGTGCAAGGGCAGCCGCCAGACTGACCGCGGTAGTCGTCTTTCCGCTGCCGCCCTTCTGATTGGCGACAGCGATCATACGCTGGGGCACCATGCTCTCGCTTTCGATCGTCGGTGGGGTCGGTGCCGGGATGATAGCAGGTACCGGGGCACGGAGGCGGCAATGATTGTGCGTCGACGCCTCAGCTACGACAACGTGGGGAGCGCTGTACCAGATTGCTCCCTTCAAGTACGAAAATTAAAGCGTTCATCGGGGATGCTGCCTCGAGTCCGCGAAGCCGGACTTTGCCGTGTCAGGCGCGACTTCAGTCGCTGGCCACGTCTCGTTTCCCTGCTTATTTCATTCGTTTTGATCAGTGGAACCGATGCCGCCCGTACTGACATCTACGGCGTATCGCTTCCCCGCCGTCAGGGTCACAAACGTGGCCCGGTCCCCGAGCCGTTGCTGGATGTCGGCGATCAGCGCAAGCGGGTCTTCGGGGGTCGGATACCAGTGGTTACGCATGAGCATCGTCATCTCGCGTACATACGCATCATCGGCAGCGCCGGGCAGGCGTGCTCCCGTCTTCGGGTTGGCAGCGGTCAGGGTTGAAGCGTCTACGTCAAACGGTATCGGGAACCCGGGTTCATCGAGACGGTGGTGGATCGGCACGAGCCATCGGGGACGGATCAGATCCACGACCTCTGTTTCGATGCTGCTCGTCTTGCCCACCGGATAGCACATGATCTGCACCTTGCCACGCAACTGCTCCATAGCCGGGAAGGTGTCGTGCAGGTCACCGGGGTGATAGATTGACAGACCCGTGACCGTGTCGGTCGCCAGGTACCCCACCTGGACAAAGGTCGCTCCCGTACCTCTGCCGTCTTTGTATCGTTTCGGCGCTTCCCCGCTTTCGACGCCCTCGATCAGCCAGCGACCCAGGCGAAACTGCGTTGGTCCTGCTGGAGTGCTGGCGTCACTTCGATAGTGAGGGAAGCATGCGCTTTTTTGATCGTCGGGAATGAAATCGAGGCTATGCGGTTCATCGCCCGCGGGAGTCACCAGTTCTGGAGCGTGGAAGCACGCCTTGCTGGCGAGCAGGAACTGGAAGCTGCCACCTCGGGCAGTGAGGCGGCGAAGGGTTGGCCCGTGGCAGTGATCGTAGTGCTCGTGCGAGATCACAATATGCTGTGCGCGCGGCTCAACCGGGTGGAGGTAGGGATCAAACAGGAGCACGTCGTCACCGACGGAGACTTCGATGCCCGCACATCCCCACCAAGTGATGCTTGCCGGTTCTGTCATGATGACTCCTTGAGTAGTGGATCGATGATCGGCTTGAGGCGGGCGGTGACCGCTTGCGCGGTAGCCTTGCCTCGCCAGATGTCATCCAGTTCTTTCGTCATGGCGGTCGAGATTTCTCCCCACTTCGCGGGCCCCTGAAACGGCGTGCCGTACTCGAGGGCGTCGAACTTCGCCTTCTGGTTCTTCGGGGGAGGCGCCTCTTTCAAGAGCTCCGGTTGCAGCGCCTTGAGCGAAGGGACATCCTTCGCGAGCGGTCCTATCACAAAGATTCGCTCACCATCGGGACCGAAGGTCCACTTGCACATCTCCCACGCGGCATCCACCTTCTTGGTGCCCGCATACATCGGAAAGGCCGCGCCATTGACCTGATCGCCACGCTGCTTCCGTTTCGGCAACTGCACGATGTCCCAATCGAACGACTTAATCGCGCGGAGATTGCCGATGCTGGATGCCCAGACGTAGTACATGCTGACTTTGCCGGCGAGAAAGGCCGCTTCGTTACCGATATCGTTAGCAACATCCGGCGTCGGCGCCACGCCGTGCTTGTTCGCCAGATCCCCGATCCACTGGAGCGCTTCAGCCGCCGGGGGCGACGCCATCTCGAAGCTCGAAAGATCTTTGCTGAAGACATCCCCGCCGTTCTGGAGGATAAAGGGGTAGTAGTTGCTGAACACCGGGTTGACGAGGAGGCCATACTGGCTGATCTTGTCGCCCTCCTTCTTCGTCAGCTTTTTGGCGATGTCGAGCATACTGTCCCACGTCAGGTCGTCGTTGGGGTACGGAGCCTGCGCGGCGTCGAAGTGCGCGATGTTATACGCCAGGGCGGTACTGCCATTATCCTTCGGAATGCCGTACGTTTTTCCCTGGAACTGGAAGGCGGGCAGTAACACATCGAAGTAGTCAGCCTTGTTAATCTTGTCGCGGGTGATGAGATCGTCGAGGGGACGGTAGATGTTCTTGCGGACGAACTGGCCGAAGCGCGTGGCGTCGGTCTGCAGAACGTCGGGCGGGTCGCCGCCAGCAATACGCGTCTGTATTTTCTGGTCGAGGTTTGCCACCACGAAATCGGCGTTGACCTTGATGGATGGATGCTTTTCATTGAAGGAAGCTACCCATTGATCGCGGATTTTCTGCTCCGCTCCCTGGGCGCCAGGCATCGTGAACTCGACCACGGTCTGGCCCTTGCCACTCGCTGGCGCCGGTGACGCTGCCACCGCAACCGTCGTCGGCGCACCGGCGCTGGTCGCGCTCTGCGTGGTCGGTCGAGCGGCCGTTGCTGCCGGGGCCGTTGTGCCGTTGCCGCACGCTGTTAGGAGTGGGAGTACCGCCAGGCCACTGGCCGCTCGAGCTAGCAGTACGAAGGCGTGTCGCCGCGTGATTGACCCTTGCATTCCCTCGCCCCGTTTCGTCATATGGAAACCCGGTCGCCCGCATGCTAGCACAGGAGCGCCGATGTGGGACAGACCCAGGAGGCGCTGGAGTACGTCTCCCGCCTGGATCACCGAGGAATCGTTCTGACGACATGACGACGCAGGTATGATATGCGCAGCCACGTGGCCCAGATCAGCAAGATGGAGAGTGATGTGCCAACGTTCGAACGAGCAAACATACGGGCTGCGGATGATACGGTTATGAGGTCACGCACCGGGAGCACGTCACGCGTACACGGGCAGGGCGACCGCAGCTTCGAGGCCGACCTCTGGGCGGCGGCTGACGCGTTGCGGAACAACATGGACGCGGCAGAGTATAAGCACGTCGTCCTCGGGCTGATCTTCCTCAAGTACATCTCCGACGCGTTCGAGGCCAAGCATGCTGAACTGGACGCACAGCGCAAGGAAGGCGCAGACCCGGAAGACCAGGATGAGTACCGAGCGGTCAACATCTTCTGGGTACCGAAAGAGGCTCGTTGGGCACACCTGAAGGCGAACGCCCCGCAGCCGACTATCGGAACGCTGGTTGATGAGGCGATGAGCGCCATCGAACGCGACAACGAATCGCTCAAAGGCGTGCTGCCCAAGGATTTCGCCCGTCCCGGTCTCGACAAGGAGCGACTCGGCCAGTTGATCAACCTGGTCAGTGATATTGCGATGGGGGATGTTGCCAATCGCGCGAGAGACACGCTTGGACGCGTCTATGAATACTTCCTGGCGCGGTTCGCGAGCGCCGAGGGCAAGAGTGGAGGGCAATTCTACACTCCCTCGTGCGTGGTGCGGGTGCTGGTCGAGATGCTTGCTCCATACAAGGGGCGCATCTACGACCCGTGCTGTGGCTCGGGGGGCATGTTCGTCTCCAGTGAAAAATTCATCGAGGCCCACAGTGGAAGAGTCGGCGACATCGCCATTTATGGGCAGGAGTCCAACTACACCACCTGGCTTCTGGCCAATATGAATCTCGCGATTCGGGGTATCGAAGCCCATATCGCGCAGGGAGACACCTTTCATAACGACCGCCACCCCGACTTGAAGGCCGACTATGTGCTGGCCAATCCACCGTTTAACGACAGTGACTGGCGCGGAGCGCTTCTGAGAGACGACAAGCGCTAGGTCTATGATGTGCCACCTACCGCCAATGCGAACTACGCCTGGGTGCAACATTTCATCCACCATCTGGCGCCGACCGGTCTCGCGGGATTCGTGCTGGCCAACGGCTCAATGTCGTCCAACCAATCGGGCGAAGGTGAGATCCGAAAAGCTATTGTCGAGGCCGACCTGGTGGATTGCATGGTTGCGCTTCCCGGCCAACTCTTCTACTCGACGCAGATTCCGGTATGCCTCTGGTTCCTGGCTCGGAACAAGCGCAGCGGCCGTTTCCGTGACCGGCGCGGCGAGACGCTTTTCATCGACGCCCGCAAGCTTGGGGTGCTGGTGGACCGCGTGCATCGCGACCTGGTCGATGGGGACATCGCCAGGATCGCTGGCGTCTACCACGCATGGCGAGGTGACCAGGACGCGAGCGAGTATGCCGACGTGCCAGGATTTTGCAAGAGTGCGACGAGGGAAGACATAGCGTCGCACGGCTACGTGCTCACACCCGGGCGCTACGTCGGCGCTGAGGTGGTCGAAGACGACGGCGAGCCGTTCGCGGAGAAGATGCAGCGGCTGGTGGCGACGCTCGAGGAGCAGTTTGCCGAGAGTACGCGGCTCGAAGGCGAAATTCGGGCGAACTTGAGGGGACTCGGCTATGGTGACGCTTGAGGAGCTACGACGACGCCGTGAGGAGATTATGAAGATAGCCGCCACGCACGGCGCCTCACATCTGCGCGTCTTCGGCTCCGTTGCTCGTGGTGATGCGCGCTCAGAGAGCGACGTGGATATTCTCATTGACATCGAAGATGGCCGGAGCCTGCTCGACATCATCGCCATGAAGCAGGACCTGGAGGATCTCCTTGGCTGCTCAGTAGACGTTGGCCTCGGCAGGTCACTTCGCTCGGGTTTGCGGGACCGTGTACTGAGAGAAGCGGTCACGTTATGAACCGCGACGAACTGTATCTGCGGGACATCGTAGAAGCTATCCGTCTGGTGGAGCGCTATGCAGCAGGGAAGACATATGCTATTGCAGACGATGAACTTGTACGCACCTGGGTGCTGTATCACCTCATGGTTATTGGTGAGGCAGCTCGCAGTCTATCCCCGCAGACAAGAGCGATGCACCCCGAAGTACCGTGGCGACGGATTGGCGACCTGCGTAACGTCATTGTTCATCAGTATTCCGGGGTGGACATCCCAACGGTACGCTTGGTCGTCGAACGGGATTTGCCCGAACTCAAGAGGACGGTCGAAGCCATCCTGCAAAGCTTCCGGTGTGACCAGTGACGAGCCAGACGGGGACCCGGACCCCGTAGGGGCGTATTGCATACGCCCTCAGTCTGCCAGAGGGATGTGCAACAGCGAAGCTGGAGATGGAACGGACCCCGTAGGGGAGTATTGCATACGCCACGGGCCAGGGGAGAATGAACTGGGCGGTATCGCGTGGCGACGTAATCCCGGGAAGGTCCAGTAGAAAATGCAACGGCCCGCAATAACGCCGGAGGGGAAGCAGGGCGTATTGCAATACGCCCCTACCAGTACATACGCACCATCACGTGAAGGGAGCCAGGACAGTGCCTTCAAAACAGGGTCTCAACCGCCGCTCAGTCCGTATGCAGGGCTATGACTACGCCTGCATGGGCGCCGATTTCCTGACCATCTGTACGCACCAACGCCTCTGCTTGCTGGGAGAGATTGTCGAGGATGCTGTTTCGCTCACGACCATCGGGACGATTGTCGAGCACGAGTGGAGGAAAACTCCTGAGGTGCGCGGGAACGTGGTACTTGATGCTTTCGTGGTAATGCCGAACCATCTACACGGTGTGATCATGTTCACCTCTACCATGCAACCGATCACTGCACCCGATTCCAGTACCGGCGTATTAGAGTGCGGCGCTACAGGATCATTTCGGTCGCCATCACACACGATCGGGGCCGTCGTACGAGGATTCAAGGCCGCGAGCACGAAACGTGTCAACATCACTCGAGATATGCCCGGCGTTCCTGTATGGCAGCGCAACTACTACGAACACGTGATCCGTGATGAAGCCGAACTCAACCGTGTTCGGCAGTACATCGAAGGCAATCCTGCTCGATGGGCAGAGGATGAGGAGAATGTACAGGGGAGAGCAATCGTCGGCATTCATAACCTGGCAAAATCGAGCTTGATCAATTCCCCTCACTAATCGGCCATCCGTCGAATTGCCAGATGTATGTATCGCACTGGTGGATTGGGAGCAGAAGACGGCACCTACATCTCTGGGATTCGATCTCTTCATACTGCGAACATTGTGAACGGGCGAATTGATGCACGGTGACGCATCAGGCGAACAGGCCTGTCGTTGGCGATGGTAGTGATAGGGCACGTGTGTAGGGGCCGGTGGCAATGGCCGTGGTAAGGCACGTGTGTAGGGGCAGGTGGCAATGGCCGTGGTAGGGCACGTGTGTAGGGGCAGGTGGCAATGGTAGTGGTGGGGAACGTGTGTAGGGGCAGGTGGCAATGGTAGTGGTGGGGAACGTGTGTAGGGGCGTATTGCAATACGCCCCTACGGCGGCTCGACGCGCCAATTCTCATGCCCAGATTTTGGGTTCAATGGCAACATGAGATGACTCATTGGCGACATTTACCACTGGGTGACTTGATAACGCTACAACGCGGCTACGATCTCCCCCAACGGGAGCGGAGAAACGGAAATGTGCCGATAGTTTCGTCGTCGGGTATAAGCGGATGGCACGCTGAGGCTCGTGCATCGGGCCCTGGAGTTGTGACAGGACGATACGGCACTATCGGTCAGGTGTTTTACGTCCAGCAGGACTACTGGCCGTTGAATACCACCCTGTACGTGCGAGACTTCAAAGGCAATGACCCGCTCTTCGTGTCGTACTTGCTCAGAACAATCGACTTCGAGTCGTGCAGTGACAAGAGTAGTGTGCCCGGGGTAAATCGCAACCACTTGCATCTTATAAAAGTTGCCCTCCCTCCCCTCCCCGAACAGCTCGGCATCG
>JAABUZ0100002073.1_pt1 | contig 34700 bp, 36 predicted proteins | sample 5562091 | NCBI WGS metagenome assembly JAABUZ01 (sample SAMN12813069, study PRJNA571459) | rock metagenome | isolation source: Antarctica rocks | place: Antarctica: Victoria Land, Linnaeus Terrace sud | collected 2015-12-21 | reverse complement strand
TCCTCCAGGCTCATGCGGTGCGTGATGACGAACGTCGGGTCGATCTGCCCTTCCTCGATGCGCTGCAGCAGCGGCGCCAGGTACTTGGTGTCGTGCGTCTGGCCCATCCTGAACGTCAGGCCCTTGGCGAAGGCCGCCCCGAAGTTCATCTTGTCGAGCAAGCCACCGTACACGCCGGGGATCGACACCGTGCCGCCCTTGCGGCAGGCCTGGATGGCCTCACGCAGCGCGTGGGGCCTGTCCGTTTCTAGGATGCGCGTGGCCGCTTTGACGCGGTCGTAGATGGCGTCGACGGAGTGGCCGTGCGCCTCCAACCCGACGCAGTCGATGCAGGCGTCGGGACCGCGTCCGCCCGTCATCTCTTTCAGCGTCTCCAGGACGTGTACCTTGGAGAAGTCGATCGTTTCCGCCTTGCCCTCGCGGGAGGCCATGAGCAGGCGCTCAGGGATGTCGTCGATGGCGATGACGCGCTCGGCCCCCAGCAAATAGGCGCTCTTGATGGCGAACTGCCCGACCGACCCGCAGCCCCAAATAGCCACGGTGTCGCCCGGCTGGATGTTACAGTTCTCGGCCGCCTGGTAGCCCGTGGGGAAGTTGTCGGTCAGGAACAGCACCTGCTCGTCGGCCAGGCGCTCGGGGATCTTGATCGGGCCGACGTCAGCGTAGGGGACGCGCACGTACTCGGCCTGGCCTCCGGCGTAGCCGCCGAGCAGGTGTGAGTAGCCAAATAGACCGGAGGGCGAGGATCCGTAGAGTGTTTCGGCCATTTTGGCGTTGGGGTTGGAGTTGTCGCACAACGAGAACATCTGGCGCTCGCAAAAGAAACAATGGCCGCAGGCGATGGTGAAAGGGACGACCACGCGGTCACCCACCTTGAGCTTGTTGTTCTCCTTGCCGACCTCGACGACCTCGCCCATAAACTCATGGCCGAGGATGTCGCCCTTCTCCATCGTTGGGATGTAGCCGTCGTAGAGGTGCAGGTCCGAGCCGCAGATGGCCGTGGACGTGACCTTGATGACGGCGTCGCGCGGGTTGATGCTCGTCGGGTCGGGCACGGTCTCGACCCGCACGTCTTTCCTGCCGTACCAGCAGAGCGCTCGCATGAATAGTCCTTCCAATTAATCTCAGTTAAACACCCGACTGCGGCGTCGAGGACCACGACGGCGGATCGCTGGCTGGGAACGACTCCTCAGAGGCTTCGGTCACGGTGTCGTCAGCAGCGTCGGCGTCGATCTTGTCGAGCGATTTTTGCTGGCGCTGGCGGGACTCGTCGCCCCCGGGCGCGCGGCCGGACGACTGCCCCTCGGTCGTGGGGACCTCGCCGGCCTCCATGATCTCCTTGAAGCGGCGCAGGTCCTCGTCCACCTGCTGGTCGGGCGCCTCGTGGACGACCTTGGCGACCGCGGCGCCGACGACTCCGGCCGGCGGCGCGTACTCAAGCGCGACTTTGACGACCGTGCCGTGCCCGGCCGGCTCCTGCTCGAAGTGGACGTAGCCCGCGTTGGGGACGGCTGTCGCGCCGATGGAGCGCCAGGCGATCATCTTGTCCTGCAGCTCGTTGATGATCTCGGCGTCCCACTCGACCTGCTGACCGAGCGGAGCTTTAGCCACCCAGTGCGAGCGCCCATTATCCTGCGTCGTCACCGACTCCAGGCGCGTCATGAAACGCGGCAGGTTCGCGAAGTCGCGCCAGAAGGCGTAGACCTCGCCCACCGGCCGGTTGATCGTCACGACCTTCTCGACCGTGATGCCCTTGCCATCTCCCTCTTGCATGTCCCTCTCCTCATTCACCAATCAACGTTGCCCACGATCTGGCCGCTCTGATCGGGCGTCGTAGCGTCGGCCGCGGCTTTGATGTCGGTGTCGTCGGGCGCGCCGGCGCTCGGGCTGCCCAAGATCGCGGCGACGCTCGCGGTCGTGCGGGCGAACTCCCAGGCGCTGTTGGGGATGACGACGCCGTCGTCTTTCTGCAGTGCGAGCAGCCCGATCGCGGCGACGTGCCGCGCCAACCACTCCTGCATCGCCACCTCGTCGCGCAGGTTCTGTCGCACGACGTCCACGGTCTCCCCGTCGCCGTGGGCCTGGGCCGTGACCAGCAGCATGGCGTACGAAGCGATCTCGGCGTGTTCGTCGACGTACTCGTCGCGCGCGTTCATGGCGATGCGGTCGGGGCGCGCGCCGGAGGCGAGGCCAGCCGCCGCGCCGGTCACCGCGCCGAGCGCGCCCTTCGTCGCCGACGGTGTGGCGCCGTGCGCGTGTAGGCGCTCCTCCAGGCGCGTGCGGTGGTTCTTAGTCTCCTGCAGGTGTCGCAGGATACGCTCCTGGATCATGGGGACATCTTCGGCCTGCTTGGCGTGCCGCTCCAGCGTCTCGACGCCCGCGTTCTCGAGCGCGTACATATCCTGGATGTAGGCGACAAGCTTATCCTGCAGGTTCCCTTGTTGGCTCATACATACCTCGCGGCGCCGTCGTCGCGGCCTATCGACATTGGGGGCACATGAGTAAGGGCGCAACATCCATGCCAGCGATGGCGAGGGCGCGGTGTCACCATTGCCACACCAAAAGTGTCACCTCGCCGGCCCTATGTGGCCTTCCTCATACTCGCCCCCCGCCTTAGTGCGCGCCCAGCGTCACCGTGGTGTTGACGAGCGCGTCGAGCGTCTGGAGCGCTTTGCTATTGGCCTCGTACATGCGTTGGGCCTCGATCATGTTCGACATCTCCGTCGCAAGGTCGACGGTGGAGCGCAACTGGTAACTGGCCATCACCTGGATCGCGCCCGCGCCGGTCGCGCCGCCCGCGCCGGTTATGCCCGTCCGCGGACGCCCCGAGCCGAGAGTCTCGGTGTAGAGGCCGCTCTGCTCGCGCAGATTCTCGGGCGCGGCGAACGAAACGACGGTGAGCTTGCCGAGCGGCGCGACGGTCGACGGTCCCGTCTGCGCGCTCACCCTACCGTCACGGGCAATGGTGACAGACAGGACGTTGGCGGGGACACGGACGGGCGGGACGAGCGACAGCCCGTCCCTGGTGACAAGCTGCCCATCCGGTTGTACATGCAGCGATAGCTGCCGCGTATAGGCAAGCTGCCCGTTCTGCTGGCGCACAGCGATGTAGCCGGGTCCGTTGATCGCCACGTCGAGCGGGTTACCCGTCGCTTCGAGCAGGGCTTGACGCGTGTCGCGCGGCGTCGCCGACGGCTGCACGCCCATACCGATATGCGTCGCGGGCGCGTCGGGCGACAAGAAGTTCTCCTGGCCGAGTTGGGCTTGCTCCGGCAGGTCGGTCACGATCGGCTCGACCGCTTCGTAGCCGCTCGTATTGAGATTAGCGATATTGTTAGCGGCCACGTTCAGCTCGAAGTCCGCGCCCTTCATGCCGCTGACGGGAGTACCATATAAGTTATTCATGCGCTTACCTTCCCAAGGTCGTTGACGGCCAGGCCCATCGTATCGTCCTGCGCCTGTAGCATGTGCGAGTTGGCCTGATAGGCGCGCTGCGCCGAGAGCATCGAGCTCATCTGCGTCGAGAGGTCGACGTTGGAGCTCTCGAGGTAGCCCTGCAGCACGCCGACATCCGCGCTAGCAGGGCCAGTCAGGGGCTGGCCAGGGCCACGGTAGTAGCCGTTACCTGTCTCGGTCAGCGGTTGGCCCTGTGGGACCGTCGCCAAAGCCAGGCGCCCGACGCGCCGGCCGTCGACCCGCAGTTCGCCGCCCTTGTCGATCTCCAGCGTGCCACTGGGGACCTTGAGCGGCCGGCCGCCCTGACCGAGGACAGGATAGCCGTCGGCCGTCAGCAGCAGCCCCTGCGCCGAGCGATGGAAGCTGCCGTCGCGCGTCAGCAGCGTGGCGCTTCCAGAGCGCGCCTGAAAAAATCCGTTGCCGACGATCATAAGATCGTGGGATGAGCCCGTGTAGCGCGCCGAGCCCTGCGCCAGATTGAGGCCATAGTCCTGGATCTGAGGGGCGCTACCGAAATGGCCGACCCCAACGCGCGCCAGATCCGTCGGGTTGACCGGCAAGCCCGCCGGTCCTGAGTAGCCCGCGAGCGATGCCCCGGCCATCCCCGTCGTTCCGGTCGCCACCATCCCATCGGATCCCTGCTGGCTGTTGACGAGGATCTGCGTGAAATCCTCCTGAACGGGCGTGCGCTCTTTGTACCCCGGCGTCTGCATATTGGCCAGGTTATCGGACACGCTGTTCTCGCTATTGAACTCGGTCAGCATGCCGGCCGCCGAGATATATAGCCCCGAGTCCATCGCTTACCCCTTCCTTTCAGTTGCTTGTATATCGACCGTATCCGGCCCATCGTGCCCACTGGGAGCGCCGGCTTCTAGCCGGCGCTCCCAGTAGACACCTTCCCTATCTACAGCGCCCTCGCGTGCGGCAATGATCTATAGCTCGTCCATGCCTGCGCGCGCGTAAGCGGGCGGCAGGCGGACCACCACCTGTTGTCGGTAACCGAATGACGACCGGCCGCACCGCGGGAGGTTGGCCCGCCGTCATGCGTGGCGCGGTGGACGCGCGACCGGTGCGTGTGCCCGTCGAACGCCTCATGCCCGTGCCCGTCGCGGGCCTTGCGCGCGTTGTGATGTTGGCGCGCGCGTGAGACCGGGTCGCGGCAGGCGCTGGCGCCGCGACGTTCAGCGGCGGGAAATAGCCGGCGAGGCTGCGCTTCGCGGCGGGCGCGGCAAGCGGGTCGCCGCTATGCTGCACCGTGACGAGGAGCGCGTTGGCGCCCCCCGGCGGCGCACTGTTGAACGTAATGTCTTGCGACACGTTCCCCGCGTCGTCGGCGTTGAACGCGCCCAGACGCAGGGCGGCGCCCGTCGTCGTGTTGACGATCCACGACACGTAGGTGTCGCCATGTTCCTGGCGAGGCATATTGTGCGCGTCGAGCACGGCCACGCCCTCGCTCGGCCATAGGCGCGCCGTGCCGTACACGTTGGTCGGCCCGGCGTTGGAGTAGCCATACATATAGGCTAGCTTCACGGACAGGCCCTGCTCCTCGGCGCGCGCCACGAGCGGAGTGTGGCCCACCAGGACAGCAGTCGACAGGACAAGCAAAAGGATGAGGCCCCTTGTCCTGGGCCGCGCACTGGTCATATCAAACTCCCTTTACCCTCGTAGCGATCGCGGACATCGCTCGCGTGAGCAGGCCGCGCTTAAGCCACGGTAGTATATGGCGAGCCGATATACAATAGACCATTGTGGTGAACTAGGGTCTGTGAATTGTCCTGGGACCGCCGGCTGCCGACTTTTCACAGACCCTCGTGGTGAACCGATCAAGCGCGCGCTTCGCCCTCCCGTGCGCCTCGCGCGGATAGGCTGCGCTGGAGCGCGACCCCGAGCGGGTCCATGCCCTTCTCGCGCGCCGTCTGGATATCGAACACGTCCCACGACCCGATAGATACGGGGTCCGGCGGCTCCGGTTCGCGCGCATGGATGGTCGCGGCCGTCCCGGGACGAGCCGGCGAATCGACCTGTGATCTCTGTCTCGCGCCAAGAACCGGCGCAGGCGCCTCCTCCGCCGCCTCGTCCTCGGCTATATCCTCCGGCGCATTGTCGCCAGGTACCTCCACGCGGTGTATCGACGCGCCACGGGAGGACAACGCGGCGCCGTCCGTCGCGCCGGCCAGCGCGGTATCGTAGCGAGCCAGACGCTCCTCGAGCTTGGAGACGAGCGCTTCACCGAGCAACCCGGTTTCCTCGACAAAGGCGTCGAGTTGCTCCATCACCACCAGGCTAGCCCCACCATTGCCGGCCACATAGCCGCTTGCGGCTGTCACAGTATCAAGGGGACGCTGGCTCGGGACGGCTTTATCTAACATCGGGCTACCTAGACGCGCGCGCAGGCGCACGAGACCCATCAGGACACCGCCAAGGACGGCCGCCTCCGCGACAACCGCCACGCCCAACACTATGATTTCAGGTTGCAACAATTGTCCTCCCTTCATTGAGTCGGGAGTCGTAAGTCGGGAGTCGGGAGTCGTAAGTCGGGAGTTTCATGGGCTTGATGGCGTTGGGGAACGTGAGATTGGTGGTAACCAAGGAGAGCGTGTACTCCCGACTCACGACTTACGACTCCCGACTTACGACTTACGACTCCCGACTTACGACTTTCGACTATTCAGCCGCGATATACGCGCGCACTCGCGTGATCGCCCGCGCGTGGAGCTGCCAGACGCGCGACTCCGAGACGTCCAGCACCTCGCTGATCTCACGCAGCGTTAGCGAGCGCTCGTAGTAGAGCGAGAGGACATGCTGCTCGCGCTGGTCGAGCCGTCGCAACGCCCTGATGATGCTCTGATGCAGTTCACGCTGCTCCATGTCGTGCCCTAAGCCGGGCGCGTCGTCGGAGATACAGTCCATCAACGTTGTCGTGCCTTCGGCGTCGTCGCCCGTGCGCGCGGCGCGCTGCAGCGACACGACCGAACAAACGGCGTCGGTCAGCGCGCGCCGCAACTGTGGCAGCGTGAGCTCAAGCTCGTCCGCCACCTCCTCATCCGTGGGCGCACGCCCCAGCTGTTCCTCTAACGCTGTGAACGTACGCTGGATGTCTTTCACGCGCTTGCGCGACGTGCGTGGCACCCAATCGGCCGCGCGCAACGCGTCGATGACGCTACCGCGGATACGGTCGCCCGCGAACGACTCGAAGTTGACCCCGCGCGTGGGGTCGAACCGGTCTACCGCCTCGATAAGGCCGATCGTGCCGTAGCCGATCAGGTCGGCGGTATCGAACACCTGCGGCACGACCAGCGCCATACGGCCGACGACGTAGCGGACGAGCGGCGCGAACTTTAAGATCATCGCCTCGCGTTCCCGCGCGCTCAGTCCCGGCGCCGGATATACCACCTCGTCTATTACGCTTGGCGCGGCCATGTCGTCTCCTTCATGCTAGTTCTACGTTGTCGAGGGGCGAGGGGCGAGGGGCGAGGGGCGATAGTCGTACGGTAACAGCCGAACGTCACCCATCACCCATTGGCAACTGCAGATCTCATCCATCCAGATGGCGCCCAACATCCAGCCTTCTTTCGACTAACGACTATCGACCTTCGGGGGCGTAGCGAGGGTGGGAGCGGACGCGCCGCCGGCCTTGTCCGTCGTGGTCGTCGCGCGCAGGCCGCGCTGGATACCACGATCGATGATGCCGACCAGCGGTAGGCCCAGCAGGAGCGTCACGACGCACGCCACGCCCGCCTTGAAAAAGGCGTCCATCGTCGCCGCGCCCTGTAGTTGCGCCACGGCGGCGACCACGAAAAAGATCGCCGTGGCGACATAAACCAGGAGTTTGCGCACGTTGATCTCGATCACCGATCGCTACTCCTGCCCCTGTGTACGCTGTTGCTTATCCTGTTTACGCTGTTGATTGGAGCCACAGATGGCGGCCGTCACGATGGCGGCGAAGTCCGGCGCCGGCGCGTCGTCGGCGAGATGCGGACCCGCCGCGACCAGGCCCACATGCTGGCGCAACGCGGTCAGCGCGCCGAGCGCGGGCATGGTGTTGCGCGTTTCGCTCGTCTTGCACAGCACGGCCACCACGTCGGGCGCCGCGCGGCGGACGGCCACCAGCGCCTCATGGATATCATCCCCCTGCCCCGTCGCCGGGACGCAGGCCACGACCGTTCCGTCGAGATTCAGCCACGCCTCTAACGCCCGCGCGTCCTGACCGGGCGTCCAGGCGGGCAACTCGACCAAACGCAACGTGTCCCGACGACGGCGCTTCAGGAAGGAGCGCAACTCGGCGTGGCTATACAGATGCTCGACCGGATAGTCGAACACCGCGCCGAGCGCGTTGGCCTGCGCCGCCGCGCCGATGCGGCCACCCTGTGTATTCACGAGCGTGACCTCCCGCTGGCCCGCGCGCGCCGCCCATAAGGCCAGGCGCGCGATCGCTGTACTCTTGCCCGCCCCAGCCGGCCCGGTCACTAAGAACGTTCCCGTCAAAGGGGGCGGCGTCCGCCCTTGCGACAGAATCTCTACGGACGGCAGCAACGAAACACGCGGGATACGCGAGAGCAGGATGTCGACGAGGGCCAGGCGCGCGGCGCGCTCATCCGTCAACACCTGGCCGCCGTACTCGGCCACTGTCTCGGCCAGCAGATCCGCGACGAGCGGGGCGGCCATACCGCGCGACACAAGCTCGCGTGAGATAACCCGTAGCGGATTAACGCTCTGCTCGGGGTCCACTTCCGCCGCCGAGGCCGGCGTCGCTTGCCCCGGCTTCACCGTAGCTAGCGCTGGGCTGGCCGGCGGCTGATAAGCGCGCAAGGCTTGGAGGCCCTGTGCGATCGCGCGCGGAGCCGCAGCGCTCCGCGCGGAGTTGTTTTCTGTCGCCTGGCGCGGCTGCCGCATAACAGGTTCCTTAGGCGGCACTGGGAGCGCGGGCGTCTCGCCCGTCCCCGTCGTTCGAGGGGCGGACGACGGGGACGGGCGAGACGCCCGCGCTCCCAGATAAGGAGGGGTAGCGGCCTGCCGCCCCTGCGACTCCACTGTCGCGTCGCCGCCCTTGCCAGCGGACGATGGGGCGGTGGACAGTAGCGGTAAGCTGCCCAACCACGGCCGCACGCCCCGGCGTTCATCGACCGCGGGCGTGTGCGGCTGAACCGTGCGCGGCGCCTTCTCGCGCGACACGCCCGGCGTTGGGTTCTCCCTGTTCGGTTGCTTACCCATGCTGACCGCCCGCTTCAAAATCAACCACCCCTTCCGCGACCGTTTCGACACCTGGCGCCAGCTCACGGTACGAGAGCAGCACAAGGTTGGCGAAGTTGCGTTCGATCAAACGGCGCAACGACCAACGCACCTGCGGCGAGCACAATAGCATCGGCTGATAGCCGCGGCTGGCCATACTCTCCATCTCCGCGGCCAACGTGCGCAGGAACGTCTCGACGGCGACAGGCGAGAGCACCAGCACAGGACCATCCTCCGTTCGCTGTACCGAGGAGAGTAGCGACCCTTCGACCGCAGGGCTGAGCGTGAGCGTGTGGATCTTGCCGTCCGGCCCCACGTTCTGCCCTGTAATAGCCTGCGCCAGGCCGCGCCGCGCGTGCTCCACCAGGGCGTCGGGTTCGCGCGTCACGCGCGCGGCGTTGCCAACCGATTCCAGGATCGTCGGCAGGTCGCGGATCGACACGCGCTCCTGCAGCAGGGCCTGCAACACGCGCTGCACCTCACCCACCGTCAACAGGGCGGGCACGACTTCCTCGACGACGGCGCTGTGCCCCTCCTTGAGGCGGTCGATCAACTGCTGCGTCTGCTGGCGATCGAGCACCTGCGGCGCGTAGCGCTTGATGAGCTCCGTGAAGTGCGTGGCGATAACCGACGCGGGGTCGACCACGGTATAACCCAGGATCTCGGCGCGCTCACGCAACTCGGCGTCGATCCAGATCGCCGGTAGCCCAAAAGCAGGCTCCGTCGCCGGTACGCCGGGCAACTCCTCGTCGATCATCCCCGCGTTCATCGCCATCAGCCCGGCGGGCACGACATCCCCCGCGCCGATCTCGGCGCCACGCAAGAGGACGCGATAATCGTTGGCGCCCAGCTGCAGATTATCACGCACCCGCACCGTCGGCAGGATCATACCGAGGTCGGTGGCCGTCTGCCGCCGGATCAAGCTGATGCGCGCCAGCAGGTTGCCGCTCTCGCCGTCGACGAGCGGGACCAACCCGTAGCCGATCTCCAGCTCCAAGGGGTCGATGTTGAGCAAGTTCGTCAACTCCTCGCCCTCTGACGGAGCTGGGAGCGCCGGCGCCGCGCCAGCAGCGGCCTCGGTCACGGTCGGCGCGCTAGGCTCACGTCCCTGGCGCAGCGAGACAACGCGCGAGAGGGCGTACATCGTCGCGGCGACCACGAAGAACGGAATCTTGGGCAAACCGGGGATGAGGCCGAGCAGCACCAGCAAGACGCTAGAGATCAGCAGCGCCCGCGGATTGCCGAAGAGTTGGCGCACCACGTCGCTGCCGAGCGTCACGCCGGTCGACGCCGAGCGCGTCACGATGATGCCGGTCGCGGTCGACACGAGCAGCGCGGGGATCTGGCTGACCAGCCCATCGCCGACGGTAAGCAGTGAGTAGTGCGACATGGCCGAGCCGATATCGAGGCCCTGCTGGACCGTACCGACGACAAAGCCGCCAATGAGATTGATCACGATCATGATCAGGGCCGCGATGGCGTCTCCGCGCACGAACTTACTGGCGCCGTCCATGGCCCCGTAGAAGTCCGCCTCCTGCTCGACGGCCTTCTTGCGCGCGCGCGCCGCCACCTCGGTGATGAAGCCGGCGGCGAGTTCGGAGTCGATGCTCATCTGCTTGCCAGGCATGGCGTCGAGGGTGAAGCGCGCCGCCACCTCGGCCACGCGGCCGGCGCCACTGGTGATGACCACGAATTGGATCACCATTAGCACCATGAACATCACCAGACCGACGACCAGATTTCCCCCGACGACGAACTGCCCGAAGGCGTTGATGACATCGCCGGCGTTACCTTGCAGTAGGATCAGACGCGTCGCCGACACACTGATGCCCAGACGGAACAGCGTCAGCACCAACAAGAGCGAGGGGAAGACCGAGAACTGCAACGGCGCGGTAATGTACATGGCGACGAGCAGGACCGTCACGGTCAGCGCGATGTTGAGCGTGATGAGGATATCGAGCAGAATCGGCGGCAGGGGGATGATCATCATGCCGACGATGACCATCACCGCTCCGGCCATCACCGCGTCGTTGCTCAACAGCACGCTACGCAGCCCGTTCGCCCCTTGCGGCGGCCCTCCGCCCGCGCCCCGCGGCGCGTCCGCCCGTACCTGCATGCTCATTCGTAGCCCTCAGCTATCAGCCATCAGCTATCAGCTGATGTATCGTTCGTTATCTACTGGGAACGCCGGCTCTTGCCGCGCTGCCAGTTGGCCGCGTCGTATCTACTGGGAGCGCCAGCGCTCCCAGTAGATACGACGCTCATTGCCTGCCTCCCATACTCGCCCGCGATGTAGCTGACTGCTGATCGCTGATCGCTGATCGCTGACTGCTACCCGCTGGCTGCTTCGGCCGCTTCACGCGGTACACGAAGGCCAGCACCTGCGCGACGGCCTGATACAACTCGGCCGGGATCTCACGGTTCACCTCGACGGACTTATACAAAGCTTGGGCGAGCGGTTTGTTTTCCACAATGGGAATATTGTGGGCTTGCGCGGCCTGCCTGATGCGTAACGCGACGAGGTTCTGGCCCTTGGCGATCACCTTGGGGGCGCGCATCTTGCCCGCCGCGTACTGGATCGCCACGGCGAAGTGCGTCGGGTTGGTGATGATCACATCGGCCTCCGGAACCTTGCGTATGCCGCCGCCATTCATGAGCGCGCGCAGACGCCGGCGCCCCTGTTGCCGCATGCGCGCCCGCATCTGGGGGTTGCCCTCCATGCTCTTGGCTTCTTCCTTGATCTCCTGCTTGGTCATGCGCATGCGGCGGTAGTAGGCGAAATAGCGGTAGCCCAGGTCCGCCAAGCCAAGGGTGAAGTAGATCGCGCTGATCTGTATCAACACCTGCATCACGTCCCCCCATATCACGCCGGCTCCTGCGGGAACCGACATGAACGCCAGCGCGGGCAGTAGCGCGCGCCACGCCGGCGACCACGAGAGCACCACCAACACGGCCACGGCGACCTTGACGATCGCCTTGAGCAACATGATGAGCGCTTCCTTGCCGACGAGATGCTTGGCATTGCTAAGGACGTTGAGCTTGCGCAGCGATGGAGCCGCGCCCTTGAGTGAGACCAGGCCGCGCGTGTTGAGCGCGCCGATCACGATAGCTCCCACCACAACGGCGCCGGCAAGGGGGACGAGGAGCGAGAGGCCGGCCAGCATATCCGCGCGCACCCGCGCCCCGATCGTCGCCTCGCTGATCACGCCGGGGTTGGCCGCCGCCGCCAGATCGGCCGTGAGCAGGGCCAGCAGGCCGCCGAAGATATGGCCGCCCTGCTGCTGGAGTACGACGAGCATGATGAGGGCGAGCGCCCCGCCGGCGAAGTCAGGGCTCGTCGGCGTCTCGCCACGCCGCCGCGCCTCACGCAGCCGCTGCGGTGTAGCCTTCTCGGTCTTGTCCCCGGCGCTAGCGGCCATCAGCGTGCCCCCGATGCGAGTCGTGAGTCGTGAGTCGTGAGTCGTGAGTTGTACGGCGCAGTTGCGCGGGCCGACGATTTGCTAACACCTGCGTTGCACCCACGTCCTTTCTCACGACTCACGTCTCGCGACTCACGACTAATTACTGCCCGAACGACCCGAGCATGAGTTGTGGCAGGCCCGCGTCGAGGCGCCCGATGACGATGATCATGGCGGCGAGGCCGCCGATGAGCGCGACCAGGCCCAACAGTAGATCGAGCGGCATGCTGAGCACAAAAACATTGAGCTGCGGCAGGGCGCGGCTGACCACGCCCAGGATGGGGTTAGCGGCGAAGAGGCTGGCGGCGAGCGGCAGCGAGATCTGCAGACCAATAGCGGTCACACCGATCGCCGCGTTGAGCGCCGCGTTGAGGAAGGACGGTGAGAGCGCGCTCGCCGTCAGCGGAGCGAGATCGAAAGAGCGCGCCAGCGAGGCGACGAGCCACTGATCGCCCTGCACGGCCAAGAACGTCAGGACCGCGACGATCGTATAGAACTGCGTCACGATCTGGTCGGGCTGTCGCGTCAGCGGGTTCAGCACCGCCGCCGTGGAGAGCCCCGTTTGCAGCGAGGCGATCTGGCCGGCGACCTGCATGGCGAAGAACAGCGTGCGCGCGATGAAGCCGAGCACGACGCCGATCACCAGCTGCGCGACGATGAGCAGGGCGAACGGCCCCACATCGACGGGCACATGGGCGCGCGCGACGCTTGGGACCCCGACGAGCACGAGCGATAAGATGACCGCCAGCCCCGCCTTCACCGGGCGAGGGACCTGCGGATCGCCAAGCACAGGCGCGCTCAGGATGAGCCCGCTCACGCGCGCAAGGACGACCAGGAAGATCACGATCTGGCTGCTCGTAAACCCAACCGTCACGAGGCGCCGCTCGGCAGATAAGTCAGCATATGCGTGGCAAACTGCAAGAGTTGGTGGAACATCCAGGGGCCGAGGAGGGCGATAGCGGCAAAGACAGAGATGATCTTGGGCGCCATGGACAACGTGGAATCGTTGATCTGCGTGACGGCCTGGAACAGACTCACCACCACGCCGACCACCAATCCCGTCAAGAGCAGCGGCAAGCTGAGTTCGAGCGCGAGGGTCATCGCGCTTTGCAAGATATTGAAGACATCGGCCTGGCTCACGAAACATCCTCCTCTAGCCTTCCACGGCGTCCGGCCCTACCATGACTATCTTCCGGCACTGTAGCGACGACCGGTCGCGCGACCCAAATGAGGCGGGAGGCGGGAGGCGAGGGGCGAGGGGCGACGGGCGAGAGTAAATACGTAGGATGGTAGGCGTTTGTAGCGGGCTTACCAACACAAACTTTTGCCGCGACTTCTACTCCCGCCCGTCGCCCCGCGCCCCGCGCCCCGCGCCCCGCGCCCCGCGCCGCCCCCATCCAATCCATGGCCCTGCTCCTCGGCAGCGTCGAGCTCGCCGCCGCCAGCTTCGCCGGCCTAGCGCGCCAGACTCAGGCGGCCACAACGGCTCATCGCCTCTCGGCGGCTGTCGCGGCCGCCTACGTGCAGTGGACGCTCGACGACGACCAATCCAACTTGTATGCCGCTGTCAAGGCTCTGCGCGATCCGGCGCGGCAGAGCCTCGCCGAAACGACCTACCAGCAGGCCGTGCAGGCCCGCGCCGCGGTCACCCCCGCCCTCGCGACGGCGCGGACCCTGGCCGCTACCGACCAGGAGCGCCAACTGCTCGATCGCATTCAGGCGGACCTGGCGAGCTACGACGGCTACACACGCCTGCTGCGCCAGCAAGCCCTGGCCGGCCACATCCAGCGCGCCGTCCACGTCGTCACGGTCAAGAACCTCGTCCCCTCCAATGACCTGCCGCTCGCCTTCGCCGCCCTGGAGCAGCAGGCCAACGCCGCCGTCACGGCCGCTAGCGCCGCCGGCGCCGCGTCGGGAACGCGCCTACTGACTATCCTGGCGGTCGTGGGACTCCTCTCCCTGCTGCCAACAATCGTGATCGCGCGCGCCATCGCCCAGCCCCTGCGCCGCCTGACGCGCGCCGCCGCACGGCTGGCCGTCGGCGACACGGCGGTAGTGGACCTTCTGCCCGCGGCCACGGCCGACGAGCCGGGCCGCCTCGCGACGGCCTTCCGTGCCATGGTGGCCCACCAGCAAGAGGTGGCGGCGGCAACGGCCGTGGCTGGGGGAGATCTGACCGTAGCCGTCGCCCCGAAGGATGCAGCCGACACGTTGGGCCACGCCATCGCGACTATGGTGGACAACCTGGGCGCGCTGGTCCTCCAGGTCACGGCCACGGCAGGCCGGGTTGGAACCCAGACCAAACAGCTCGCGGAGGTGTCCGGTCAGATTGACCAGGCCAGCGGCCAAATCGCACAGGCCATCGAGGAGGTTGCGCGCGGGTAGCCGCGAGCGCCGCGGCGCGGGTCTAGGGCGCCGAGCGGGCCGTCGCCACGGCGCGCGAGGGCAGGGCTGCCGTGACCCAGACCATCGCCAGCATCGCCGAGGCGCGCGCGGCGGTCGAACGCAGCGCCACGCAGGTCGAGGCGCTCGGCCGCGGCAGCCGCGAGATCGGCGCGATCGTCGACGCCATCGACGACATCGCGGCGCAGACCAACCTGCTCGCGCTCAACGCGGCGATCGAGGCGGCGCGCGCGGGCGAGCACGGCAAGGGCTTCACGGTGGTCGCCGTCGAGGTGCGCAAGCTGGCCGAGCGCTCCAGCGCCGAGACTAAGGAGATCACGGCGCGGAGCGCGGCGTTGGGCCGGCAGGCGGGGACGGCGCTGGAGAGTATCCTGGGCGTGGTCGAGGAGACGACGGCGCGGGCGCGGGCGATCGGGGGCGCGGTGACCCAGATGCGCGCGGGGGCCGAGGCGGTGAGCGGGACGATGGAGGGCATCGCGGCGGTGTCCGAGCAGAGCGCGGCGGGCGCCGAGGAGGTCTCGGCTTCCACCCAGGAGCAGTCGGCGGGTGTAGAGGAGATGACCGGGGGGGCGCGAGAGCTAGCGGCGCTGGCCGCGGAACTGCAAACTCTAGTCGGGCGCTTCATTCTGGACGGCGAGGCGGCGACAGGCGAGCCTAGCGCCGTCGTCTCCCGTCGCCGCACGTCCGACTGGGCCACCAACTCCCCTGATCAGGAGCACGTCCAAGCGGTGTAATGACGGCCGCTACTTCGCGTACGAGAACTGGCCGCGGATGAGCCCAAGGTCCGACAGGGGCCAGTACGAGATGAGAGCGCGCCCGATGATGTTCGCCTTGGGCACGTAGCCCCACGCGCGCGAGTCGAAGCTCATGTTGCGGTTGTCGCCCATCACGAAGACATCGTTGGCCGGCACGCGGTTGCCGACACAGGTGGTGAAGCGGCTGGTACACGCTTGCGGGTAGGTGTCGTACGGCGCCTGCGCGATGTAGGGCTCGCTGAGTTCCCGGTTGTTGACGAAGACATGGTTGACGCCATTAACGGGCTTGACGACAATCGTGTCGCCCGGCAGCCCGATCACCCGCTTGATGAAGTCTTTGCCCGACTGCCCCGTCGCGGGCGGCGCATGGAAGACGATGACGTCGCCGTGCGAGGGCATACCGTTGTGGAACTGGTAGCTGACCTTATCGACCAGGATCATCTCGTTGTTTTGCAACGTCGGCACCATGCTCACGCCGTCAACCTGGAAGTTTTGCACGCTGAACTTGGCGGCGCCAAACAGTAGCGCCGTGAGCAAGACTGTTTCCAGCAACTCTTGCACCAGCGATTTACGCGTCGCCACTTTCTGGGGCTTACCCGCCGGTGGAGGCCCAACGGCCGGGGCTGTTTGCTCGGCCGGAACTAGCGCGTTAGACTCATTGGACTCGACACTATTGCTCAACAACGTTCTCCCCTAGACGCGGGACATGAGGTCGACGGCGCGGCTTTCGCGCCGTGCTATGTGCCCCTCAATCTAGCACTAAGAAGGTCACTGGTCAATGCGACATTTAGCTATGGGGTGGGGGTGAGGGCCGCGTGTAGCGCCGCCACGAGGCGGTCGTCCTCTTCAGGCAATACGGCGCGTGGGTCGACCACAACGCGGTCGTCTTCCACGCGCGCGACGACCGCCGGCTCGCCCGCGCGTAACGTCGCCGCGAAACGCGTCGCCCACGCGGCCGGACGGCGCGCCGCGCGCAAGGTCAACGCGTGGCTCGGCAACGTTTCGCCGGGCAGCGCGCCGCCACCGATGGTCGAACTAACCGGCTCGACCGCCGCCACGACGCCGTCGAGCGCGGGCAGCCGCCGCAGCCACTCCCGCGCCCGCGCCTCCAGCGCCTCCGGGCGCGCCGCGATCATCCGCCACACCGGAATCTCGCGCGCGGCTTCGCCGCGCACGTAGTGCAGCAAGGTGGCGGAGAGCAATGCGATCGTTACTTTATCCAGGCGCAACGCCCGCATCAGCGGATGTTTGCGCAGGCGGGCCACGGACGCGGCGCGGCCCACGATGACGCCCGCCTGCGGTCCGCCCAGCAGCTTGTCACCTGAGAAGAGGACGAGGTCGGCCCCGGCGGACACGCTCTCCTGCACGAGAGGCTCGGCGGCGAGACCATAGCGCCGCACGTCGAGCAGCGCGCCGCTGCCCACGTCGTCGATCAGGGAGATGTCGCGCGCGCGCGCCAGGGGCGCCAACTGTGCGACGGGAACGCTCTCGGTGAACCCGATGATGCGGAAGTTGCTGGAGTGGACGCGCAGGATCGCGCCGGTGCGCTCCGTCAGGGCCGCCTCGTAGTCGGACAGGCGCGTGCGGTTGGTCGTACCCACCTCGACGAGGGTCGCGCCGCCCTGCCGCATGATGTCGGGGATGCGGAAGCCGCCGCCGATCTCGACCGCCTGCCCGCGCGATACGATGACCTCGCGCCGCCGGCACAGCGCGGCCAGCGCCAGGACCAGCGCCGCCGCCGTGTTGTTGACGGCGATGCCGTCCTCGGCCCCCGTCACCTCACGCAGCAGCGGGGTCAGGTGATCGTGGCGTGAGCCGCGCTTGCCGGAGCGCGGGTCGAACTCAAGCGCGCTGTAGCCTTGGGCGACGGCAAGCGCCGCCTCGGCGGCGGCGCGGCTCAAAGGAGCGCGCCCCAGGTTGGTATGCAGGATCACCCCGGTGGCGTTGATGACTGGACGCGGGCCGATCCGCCAGCGTTCACGGGCCATCGTCGCGACGCGCTCCGCCACCTCATCGGCGGTCGGAAGCGTCTCCCCCGTCCCCGCGCGCGCGGCGGCCAGGGCCTCACGCGCCAGCCCGGTCACGGCCGGCCGCGCGTAGGCCGCGAGCAGCGGCCGCAGCGCCGGGCTCCGCAACACCGCGTCGACGGAGGGCAGGCCACGCCGGACGTCCGCTACCACAACGAGGCCACGGCGTCCAGGGCTCGTGCAGTATCTGGGAGCGCGGGACGCTCGCTGCGCTGCTCGCCCGTCCCGAACGTCGCGCCCGTCCCGAACGTCGCGCCTGTGCTGCCGGGGACGGGCGAGCAGCGCAGCGAGCGTCCCGCGCTCCCAGGATTGTCGGCCCGATAATGCACGAGCCCTGCCACGGCGCCCACGCTAGTGGAAGACCGCTTGCAGGACGACATTGAGCACGATGAGCAGGATGAGCATGGCGACGGCCGTGATGGCGATGCGCCGCAGGTCACGCCGCACGTAACCGTAGTTGACCAGCGCTATCGCGCCGCCGGCCACACCGGCGCCACGCGCGGAGCCAGGCGCCCGGCGCGGGATCGCCCCGGCCCGCGGACGCGCGGACGCTGTCGTGGCCGGCGCGGTTTCAGCCATACCGGTGGTGAACGTTGTACCGGCCCCGCCCATCCGGCTCCGCGTCGCGTGCACCTCGTGGACATCGTACAGTCCCTCGGCGCCGCTCATACCCCTGGTCGTATCGTCGCCGTCGATGACGTCCGCATCGGAGAGACGCGGGAGCGCGCGACGGCGCGTCACTTTACTGCTACGCTGTGACGCGTAGCGCTCCGCCATATTTTTCTTTGCCACGGTGCACCTCTTGCCGGGTCATCCGGCGACATAACAGTGTCGTCTACAAGCACAAAGCTACTACTATCATTATAGAAACTTTTTAGTCATACGCCTTGATCACCACGATCATCCGCTCGGCGTCCTTATGATAGGGGCCGAGGTCGTAATCACCGTAGGCGTCGGCGATGCCGAGGCCGGCCGCCGCGAGGAGCAACTCGAGCTCCGGCATGAAGATTAGACGCAGCTCGACCCGCGACAACAGCCGGCGCACCACGCCGTCGGGACCATACTGGTCGACGTACAACCTGTCGAGCACGCGCGGCGCCGTGGGGTCGACCTCGAGGACGCCGGTGACGGTGATCTCCTGCCCCGTGGCGTCGTCGCGCGCCTGCCGTCGCAACGTCACCACCCCCTGTGGCAGCGCCATGACGTGGAAGGGATTGGCCAGATCGAGCACAGCCGACCCGCCCGGCGCCAGGTGTGAACGGATGCCCTGGAGGCACGCCTGTTGACCGCGGTGGTCGTCGAGGTGCATAAACGTATTGGCGGCGACCAGCACAAGGTCGAAGCGCTCCGCGCCAAGCTCCGGGATAGCGTCAAGGCGGCGCATGTCGCCGTGCACGAGACGCGCGCGGTCGCCGAAACGGGCCAGGCGCCGGCGCGCCCGCGCCAGCATCACCCTCTCGTCGTCGAGCCCCGTCACGCGCGACCCGTCATCCAACAAGGCCGCCATGACGCGCCCGCTACCGCACCCAAGCTCCAGAACGGCCCCCTCGGGCGGCACGGCAGCGTCGGTAATCCCGGCGTAGAAGTCAAGGTCCTGCGTCACGTCGTCGTGCAGCAAATCGTACAGGTCGGGCCGATCGCGGTACAAGTCGACGTACGGGCCCACGCTCGGTTCCGGCCCCGGCGTTCCGCTCATGAGGCCGCGACGGGGTCGTGCAGGCGCGGCAACGCGTCCAGCGCGCCGCCCACCACGACAACGTGACCATCCGGCAGCGTCACGTCGGAGACGACCGCGACGATCGCCGCGGCGGTATCCTCGACCGTCGGCAGCCGCCCGGCGCCCGCGCGGCGCTCGGCGGCGAGGCCGGGCGTCACGCGCTCCAGCAGCTTCGGCGTGATCGTCCCCTCGACAAGGTCGCCCGTCACGACGGCCAGACGGACGCCGCGCGCCGCGAAGTCATCATGACGGGCGCGCAGAGCTTGTTCGCCGGCGTGCTTGGACGCGGCCACCGTGGCGTAGGCCGGTAACTGCTCGACCTGACCATACAGGTGCGCCCAGTGGCTGGTCACGAAGACGATGACGCCGCCGGGGCGCAACAGCGGCAGCGCGCCGTCCACCACCAGCGCCTGCGCGTCACGGTTGATGCGCATAGGGTACGCCGGGTCGGCCGCGACCAGGTCGCGCTCGAGGCCGCCCGACGCGTTGAGGATCACGGCGTCGAGGCGACCGGCCCACTCCTTAAGCTGGGCGAACAGGGCGTCGACCTGCTCCGGCCGCGTGATGTCGCTGCCCACGGGCAACGCGCGCACGCCGCGCGCCTCCGCCTGAGCGGCCACCTCCTCCGCGCGCGCTGTCTTATTGCGATACGTGAAGGCCACGTCATAGCCTTTATCGGCCAGGGCCAGTACCGTCCCCGCCCCGATCCCCCGCGAACCGCCCGTCACGAGCGCCACGGGGCGCCTGCTATCGTCCATCTACCGCCATCTCCTCAACGTATCTGTCACCACTACAGTGTACAGATCCTTGCACGACCTATGCTCGGCTATAAGCGTAGCAGAGCGGCGCTAAACTGATACGATAAAGACTGTCAACGCGACCAGTTTTGAGGAGACGCGAGTGAGCTTCCTAGAGAAGTTAACGGCGACGATCGCGCGCAACAACAGCACGCTATGCGTTGGTCTCGACCCCACCCTCGACACGCTGCCGGAGGGCGTGGAGCGCTCGCCGGAGGGCGTGCTGCGCTTCAACAGGGAGATCATCGCGGCGACCGCCGACCTAGCCTGCGCCTACAAACCCAACCTGGCCTTCTACGAGGCGCTCGGCGTCGACGGCTGGCGCATATTGCGGGAGACGGTGCGCGCCGTCCCCGCCGGCGTCCCTGTCATCGCCGACGCCAAGCGCGCCGACATCGGCAGCACCGCAGCGGCCTACGCGACGGCCATCTACGATGTGCTGGGCTGCGACGCCTGCACGGTCAGCCCCTACCTCGGCTTCGACGCTATCGAACCCTTCATCGCGCGCCCCGGCTCGTTCGCCTTCGTGCTCTGCCGCACGTCCAATCCGGGCGCGCGCGACCTGCAGGACGTCACGACCGGCGACGGTCTTCCGCTCTACGAGCAGGTAGCCCGCTGGATGCAGCGCCAGGGCCGGCCCAATTCGTGTGGCCTCGTCGTCGGCGCGACCGATCCCGCTGCCGCGCGACGCGTCGCCGCCGCCGCCCCCGACCTATGGCTGCTGGCGCCGGGCCTCGGCCCGCAGGGCGGTGACCTGGCCGGGACCGCGCGCGCGCTTGGCCCCAGCGCCGTCCACACGCTGTGGAATGCCTCGCGCGGCATCACCGGCGCGGGCCGTGGCAGCGACTACGCTATCAAAGCGCGCGAGGCGGCGCGACTGTTGCGGGAACAGCTGTTAGCGGTCAGCTGATAATGACAAGCGATGACAAAATTTTTCAGCGCTGTTAGCGGCGCATGGCGGTGACCATGATAGGCCGGCTGGGGCGCAGCGTCAGGACCAACTCGGGCGCGACCGGCGTCGCGGACTCCGCCAGCGTGAAGCGCAGCGTGCGCGCGATAGTGGCCAGCAACAGGTGGCCTTCCATCGTGGCGAAGTGGCTGCCGATGCACACGCGATGGCCCGCGCCGAAGGGCAGATAGGCGTAGCGCGGCAGCGCCCGCTCGGCGTCGGGCCGGAAGCGCTCCGGGTCGAAGCGCTCGGGATCCGGGAAATAGTCGGGACGCCGATGCAGGACGTACTGCGAGAAGACGACGGCGGCGCCCTTGCGGATCGGATAGCGGCGTCCCCGTCCGTCCTCCAGGACCGTGTCGCGCAGCGCCACCCGCAGGATAGCCGACGACGGCGGGTACAGCCGCAACGCCTCTTTGAGGACCCGCAGGGCGTACGGCAGACGCGGGAGGTCGGCGTACGTGGGTGCGCGGTCGCCGAGGACCGCGTCCACCTCCGCGTACAGCCGGGCGGCCGCGTCGGGATGCTGGGTCAGGAGGTAGAAGCTCCAGGACAGCGCCAGCGCGGTCGTTTCGTGCCCGGCCACGAAGAAGGTCAGCACCTCGTCGAGGATCTGCCCGTCGTCCATCGCCGTGCCGTCGTCGTCGCGGGCCCCGAGCAGCATCGTCAGCAGGTCGCCGCGCCCCTCCACGTCAGCGCCGGACCGCCGGTTCTCTTGATGCGCAGAGATGATGCCTTGGACCTTGCGCTTGATCAGGGCGATGGCGCGTTTGGTCCGCAGGTTCGTCGGCGTGGGCGCCCACAGCGGCGTCGGGATCAGGCTGGTCGTGGCGTACTGGAACCAGTGGACGGCGGTGTTGATGGCCGCGCTCAACGTGTCGGCGTCACGGGAGACATCGGCCCCCAGCAACACCTTGCTGACGACATCCATGGTCAGACGCATCATCTCGGCGTGGATGTCGAACGCGGCCCCATCGGCCCAGCGCGCCTGCCAGCGGTCGGCATAGGCCACCATGGTATCGGCGTAGGCGGAGAGGTGCCGGGGCTGGAAGGCGGGGGCCAACAGCTTGCGCTGGCTCTGGTGGAACGCGCCCTCGCTGTTGACCAACCCGTTCCCCGCGAGGGGCCGGAAGAGATAGCGCTGGAGCTTGCCCTTATCGTAGTCGGTGGCGCGCTCGACCAAGAGACTCTGGATAAGCCGGGGCTCGTTGATGAAAACGACAGGGGCCGTGAGCATGCGGTAGGAACTGATGTCGCCGGACCATCCGAGCCCCATGTAGAAGGCGATCGGGTCGCGGCGGTAGCCGAGAAAATTGCCGAAGAGGGCCGACCCGCGCAGGGACGGGATCGTCGTTTCCGCCTCAAGCCGTTCCATCTGTTGTGCCGCCATCGCCTGTCCTCACGCTACGATCGTTCAACCACGTCCTATCCACAAAGTACCATGTCTGGCGGCTCACCCCTCCGCTAGTGGCCGGCGAAGGGCGTCGCGCGCGAAAGCTAGGAAGGCCACGGCAGCAGTGGAGCGATAGCGCGCGGAGGACCATGCCAGGGCCACGGTGCGCGTGAGCATGGCGTCCAGCGGCACGACGGCCACGGGCGGCCCCTCCGCCCGCGCGTCGGAGCGCGGCAGCACCGCCACGCCCAGCCCCGCCGCGGCCAGCGCGCGCACCGTGGCCGTCCCGCCGCTCTCGAAGGCGATGCGCGGCGTGATACCCGCGGCGGCGCAGGCGTCAAGCACCGTGCGCCGGATGGCCGACCCCGGCTTGGACGCGATGAAAGGCTCCTCGCCCACCTCCCGTAGCGACAAGCATTCGTACGCGGCGAAGCGATGCGCGGGCGCGACGATCGCGACGAGGTCTTCGGTGAAGAGCGTCTCAAGCACGATATCAGCCGGTGGAGCTTCGGCGCCGTCCTGGTGCAGCAGCGCCACGTCCGCTTCGCCGGCGCGCACCAGCGCCAGCAACTCCGTCGTCGTCTCCTCGCGTAAGAAAAGCTCGATACCGGGATAGAGCGTATGGAAGGCGGCCAACAGCGTGGGTAGCTGTCTCTCTGCCAGGGAGGGCAGGCTACCAATGACGACGCGGCCGCGCGCCAGCCCCGCGAACTCGGCCATCTCGGCCCGCGCGCTGTCCGCCTCGGCCAGTAGACGCTCGGCGCGCGCGAGGAACGCCTCGCCGGCGGCGGTTGGGCGCACGCGGTGGCCGCTACGGTCGAAGAGCGCGACCCCCAGCTCACGCTCGAGCAGCTTGATTTGCTGCGAGAGGGCCGGCTGCGCCACATGGAGATCAGCCGCCGCCGCAGTGAAGTGGCGGCGGCGCGCCACGGCCACGGCGTAGCGCAACTGGCGCAGTTCCATTCCCCACCCATCTTCTCTACTGAATAGCGATAGCTTATCACCACGAGAATAAACGCGTCTTGGACGTATCGTCGCACGCGTCGCATAGTATTAAAGTGTGCGCCATATACGCCGGCGCGACCTGCACCGAGGCCTGGCCTTAAAAGACCATGGCAGGAGACGGACCTTGAAAGGTCTCACCGGCGCCAATCGTACCGGCCAGGTGGAGGAGGGAATGCAATGATGAGGCCGGGGATCCATCACGTCATGGTAGCCATGCCAGTCGGCGGTGAGGAACGAGCGCGCCAATTTTATGACGCCTTGCTGAGGCTGGAGGAGATCGAGAAACCGGCCAGCCTGCGAGGGCGTGGCGGCGTGTGGTTCATGACCGGCAATCTGCAACTGCACCTCGGCGTCGATCCAGACTTCCGCCCAGCGGAGAAAGCGCACGTCGCATTCGAGGTCGTCGGCCTCACCGGAGTACAGCATCGATTGGCTGCGGCAGGGTACGATACGACCGGCGACGAGCTGCTGCCCGGCTTCGACCGCTGTTACGTCAAGGACCCCTTCGGCAACCGCATTGAGCTGCTGGAACAACGACTATAGCTCACATTAGAACCGCTTCCAAGCCAGTGGTCGTCTGATACGACGATCGCTAACAACCGATGGTGTGCGCATAGGGAAGGAGACTATAATGCAAAGCGCCTGGGACCCAACACAGTACGAGCGCTTCCGCGACGAGCGCGACCGCCCGTTCTACGACCTGCTGGCGTTGGTACAGCCGAAACCCGACGTGCGTGCGGTCGACCTCGGCTGCGGCACGGGTGAGTTGACGCGCGCGCTGCACCGTACACTCAACGCCCGCGAAACGTTGGGCATCGACAACGCGGAAACGATGCTGCGCAAGAGCGACGCCTTCGCCGGCGACGGCCTGCGCTTTGCCTTGGAGGACATCGCGGCGTTCGCCGCCGACCGGGCCAACGACGGCGCCTTCGATCTCGTCTTCTCCAACGCGGCGCTACAGTGGGTACCCGACCACGAGAAACTATTGCGCCGGCTGACGGCGGCGCTGGCCGACGGCGGGCAGCTCGCGGTACACGTCCCCGCCAACTACGACCACCCCGCGCACGTCGTCGCGACCGAGGTCGCGGCCGAAGAGCCGTTCCGCGCGGCGCTCGGCGGGTCGCCCGGCATCGCCGGCGCCAGGCCGGTGCTGCCGCCCGAGGGCTACGCGGACCTACTCGACCGGCTGGGCTACCGTGCACAGCACGTACGCCTGCAGGTCTACGGCCACCATATGAACTCGTGGGAAGACGTAGTGGAATGGGTCAAGGGTTCACTGTTGACGGACTACCGGCGGCGCCTGCCGCCCGAATTGTACCCGCGCTTCCTGGAGCGCTATCGCGAACTGCTGGGGGCACGCCTCGGCTACGCGCGCCCCTACTTCTACCCCTTCAAGCGCATCCTGTTGTGGGGCCAACACTAACGTATCCGCTAGGTCTGCTCCTCGGCGTCGCCCGCCTGATTGCCGCGCCGCGCGATGAAGAAGGCGGCGAGGTCAGCCATCGTCGCCGCCTCCTCGGGGCCGAGCATCTGAACCATGCGCCGCACCGTGGCGTGCGGCGCCGCCTTTTGACCGGGCAGCGTGAAGCCGATCGCCTGCGTTGTCCGCGCCGCGTCCGGGTCCGGGCCACGTAGCGTGTCGGCGACCGCCTCGAGCAGGTCGGCGATGGTTAGCCCCAGCGCCTCGGCCAGCCGCTCCAGCACCAACGCCGAGGGGTACTTCTTGCCGCGCTCGACCTCGCCCAGATAAACCACCGAGAGGGCCGAGCGCGCCGCCAACTCCTTGAGCGTGAGCCCCTGCGCGCGCCGCTCCCGCCGCACCACCAGCCCCATAGTCTCTTGCAAATCCGCCATATCCCACTCCCTCCAGTATATGCTTCCAGCATATCTCAGGCCGCGTTACGCTATAAGCATACATTATCTATTGAATAAGCCGCTATGAGTATGTATTCTGGAACAAGTGGCGGCCGCCACAGCCTCAACCAAAGGCGTGAAGTAGGTATAGACGGCGCGAGAGGTAGCGCGGATAGCGTTGCGCTAAGCCACGGTAAATAAGCTATGAGCATCATGGAGGATTGTCACAATGAGTTTGGTTCCAATGGTGGTAGAAACGACGAGCCGGGGCGAGCGCGCCTACGATATCTACTCGCGACTGCTCAAAGATCGCCTCATCTTCATCACGACGCCGGTCGAGGATACGATGGCCAACCTGATCGTCGCGCAACTCTTGTTCCTGCAAGGTGAGGACTCCGAGCAGGACATCAAGATGTATATCAACAGTCCCGGCGGCGTGGTGACGGCGGGGCTGGCCATCTACGACACGATGCAGCACATCAAGCCGGACATCCAGACGGTCTGCATCGGCATGTGCGCGAGCATGGCCTCGGTGCTGCTGGCGGCGGGGACGCCGGGCAAGCGCTTCGCCCTGCCCAACGCCGACGTCATGATCCACCAGGGCTCGGGCGGCTTCCAGGGCGCCACGCCCGATGTCGAGGTCCAGGCGCGCCAACTGTTGCGCACGATCCGCCGCCTCAACACCATCCTGGCGACGCACACAGGGCAACCCTACGAGAAGGTCGAGCGCGACACGCAGCGCGACTACTACATGAGCGCCGAGGAGGCGCGCGACTACGGCATCGTCGACGCGGTGATCACAGCCGAGCAGTTAGTCGTGAGTCGGGAGTCGGGAGTCGGGAGGAGGAACGCGTAAGAACCTGAACGGTCGAAACAGAGATTTCTGCTATAGACAGCGATAATGCCGACCACGATTACTCACGACTCCCGACTCACGACTCTTAAGGAGGCACACATGTACGCGGCAATCAGCGCTTATCCACGCGTTTCGGAGTGGATGGACATCGGCGATACGGCGATTAACCTGGCGCAGGTCGCCTCGATTGAGTTCGGCGGTGGAAGCAACGGGGCCACGGCCATCGTACGCCTGTCATCGTATACGCTAGAGTATGAAGCGGATGGACTTGGCAAGACGTGGTTCACGGTGCGCGACGCAGCGACGATCCGCGCGCTGCGAGCGTACGTCGACGGACTACGGGCATCATAGCCGACGACTATCGACTATCGACTATCGACTATCGACTAAAGGAGCGTATCACAATGAAGCTACTCATCCTGGGCGGGACTGTGTTCGTCGGCCGCCACCTCGTCGAGGCCGCGCTGGCGCGCAACCATGAGGTGACGCTGTTCAATCGGGGGCAGCACAACGCAGGCATCTTCCCCCGCGTGGAGACGCTGCGCGGCGATAGGGACGGCGGTCTCGACCCGCTCAAGGGCCGCCGCTGGGACGCGGTGGTCGATACCTGCGGCTACACGCCGCGGGTCGTGCGCGCTTCGGCCGACCTGCTGTCGGGGGCCGTCGACCACTACACGTTTATCTCCTCAATCTCGGTCTACCGCGACGTCAGCAGGCCGGGCGTGGACGAGCGCGGGGCGGTGGGGACGCTGGAAGACACGACGACGGAGGAGGTGGCCGGCGACACGTATGGTCCCCTCAAGGCGCTGTGCGAGCGGGCGGTCGAGGAGTCCATGCCGGGACGGACGCTGGTGGTGCGGCCCGGCCTCATCGTCGGCCCCCACGACCCCACCGACCGCTTCACCTACTGGCCGCGCCGCGTGGCGCACGGAGGCGACGTGCTGGCGCCGGGGCGGCCGGATGGGGCTGTCCAGTTTATCGACGTGCGGGACCTCGCGGCCTGGACGCTGCGCATGGTCGAAGCGCGTCATACGGGGACCTATAACGCGACGGGACCGGGCAGTCCGCTCACTATGGGCGGTCTGCTCGACGTGTGCAACCGCGAGTCCGGCGGCACGGCCCGCTTCGTGTGGGTCGACGAGCCCTTCTTGCTGCGCGAAGAGGTCGGGCCGTGGATCGAGCTGCCCCTGTGGATACCCGACGAGATGGACATGCGCGGCCAAGGCGCCATCGACTGCCGCAAGGCCATCGCCGCCGGGTTGGCCTTCCGCCCCCTGAGCGAGACGGTGCGGGACACGCTGGACTGGGACGCCACGCGGCCGGACGATACCGCGCGCGCCGCCGGCCTGCGTCCCGAACGCGAGGCCGAACTGCTGGACAAGTGGCGCGCACAAACGTAGCCGTAGGTGAACGCAAAGGTTTGGATAAGAGGAAATTCTATGAGCGCAACCGCTAAGACCAAGGAGATAGCAACACGCCCCGAGGGCTATCCCGAGCGAGTTCCAGAATTCGCCACTGAGCAGGAGGAGCGCGAGTTTTGGGACACACACGACAGTACGTACTACCTCGACGACACCGAGGACGTGACCCATAACCCACCGCCGGAATTAGGACGCGGACCGGGGCGCGTGGGGTTACGAGCACGCAAGCGTCCCGACGGAGAGCGCATGGATATGGTTCAATTACTGTTGCGCGACGACGCAATCGCCGCCATCAAAGATATCGCGGCGCAACGACGCACGTCTCCCCAGGCGCTTATGAGCGCCTGGATTACTGCACAACTGGAGCATGAGAAGCGCGCCTAAAAACGGAAAGTGATCAAGCGTGCGATACCCCAGTCAGTAGCCGTGCGGCGGCGGCAAGCGCCTCGTCCACGCCCACTTCGACGGTGCTCTCTCCGCGCGGGCCGCGCAGCGCGACGACACACGGGCTGAAGGGCGTGTAGACGGCTGGGTCGGTGGGGCCGAAGATGGCGACGACGGGCGCGCCGACGGCGGCGGCGAGGTGCATCGGGCCGGAGTCGGCGCCCACAAACAGGGCGCAGCGCGCGAAGAGGGCGCCGAGCGCGCCGAAACCGCCTGTTTTCCCCGTCAGGTCGACCACCGGCGCGCGCGCCAGCCGCCGCACCTCGTCCGCGACCGCCGCGTCGTCCGTGGAGCCGGCCAGGACGACGCGCAGGCCATGCTCCTCGTGTAGGCGATCGGCCAGCGCGGCGTAGCGCGCCGGAGGCCAACGCTTGGCGTGGAGCGTCATACCGGGGTTCCGTCCGCCCCCCGGCGCGAGAGCGGCCACGCGCTCCCCGTCCAGGCTGGCCGCGTCCCATAGGCGCGCGACGCTTGCGTCCTCCTCAGGCGTTGGCGCGAAGGCGAGTTGGGCGCCCTCTATCGGCGCGCCGAGGGCCTGGCCCACGCGCAGGAACAGCACGGCCTCCTGCTCCACCGCCGTCCAGGGGACGCGGACGTTGAGCGGGAAGCCGCGCCCGGCGCTGTCGATGCCGGCGCGCACGGGGATGCCGGCCAGGAGCGGCAACATGGTCAGCAGCGGCGTGCGGTCGAGCACGAGCGCCGCGTCGAAACGCCCGGCGCGCAGCCGGCGCGCGACCCGCGCGTAGGCCGCGCCGTGGGGGCGGCCGACCCCGACGTCTTCGAGGTCGAGCAGGCCGTCGAGGTCGGGGTTATTGTAGAGCGCGGGCCGCGACCAGCGGCCGACGGCGGCGACGAGATGCGCGTCGGGATAGGCGCGGCGCAGGGCGCCGATGAGGGGCGTCGCCTCCAGCACGTCGCCGAGGCAGCAACTCTTGAGCACGACTAACCGGCGCGGGGCCACGGGCAGCTGTGGGGACGCCTGCACGGCGTCGGCCACGCGCTCGACGGCGAGCAGCGCGCGCGACAGGGCACGGTCGCGCCTTTTGGGCGCGAGTGGCGCTGGGTGTGATACAGCCATTATGCTAAGGGTATCACCGAGCAAAGGCTTGTGCTATACTAGCACGAGTCAACAATGTCTCAGTTATACTCTTAACTAATCGTGCAAAACTACCATAGTTCCGTGTATCCCGCCGCGCTCGGTGACCGGATGCTGCCGCGTGGCCTGACCATTACCCTGGTCCCGAGCGCACGATTAGCCCTGGGGCTCGTCCTGCTGCTCGCCCTGGGCCTACGCCTATGGGGGCTCTCCTTCGGCCTACCGTACGTCATCCAGCCCGACGAGCCGTCGGTCGAGAATCGCGCGCTACAAATGTGGCTGGCCGGTAACCCCAACCCGCACTACTTCGTCTACCCGTCGCTCTACTATGACCTACAAGCCCTGTGGGCCTACGCCACCGGCCACGTCGCCGGCTTGTTCTATCCCGACGTCTTGCGGCATCCCCTGCTGCACAAGCCGCTTTTCTACCTGTCGGGACGCTTCTTGACGGCCCTCCTGGGCGTCCTCACCGTCTTCGTGACCTATCTCACCGGCCGCGTGTTGAGCGTACGGCTCGGTCTCATGGCGGCGCTCTTCCTGGCGGTCGCCGCGCAACACATCCAGCAGTCGCACTACATCACGGTCGACGCCCCCACCGCGCTCTTCACCGCCCTGACCGCGCTCTTCGCCCTGCGCGCCCTACACGTCATGCGCGACGCTCGCGTAGAGGAGACGGCGCGGCCGGAGCGCCGCGCGCGGCCCTACCTGCTGGCGGCTGGCGTAGCGGCGGGCCTCGCGGCGGGGACGAAGTATAACGCGGGCGTCGCCCTGCTGCTGCCGCTGGCGGCGATCGCGCTCGGGGGGACGGGGGCATGGACGCGGCGGCTGGCGGCCGCGGCCGCTGTCATCGCCGTCTGTGCCGTGACGTTCCTGCTGACGTCGCCCTTCATCCTGCTTGATCCAGCGCCGTTCCTCAACTCGCTCCACGTCGTGGCGCAACACTATGCGACCGGCCACCCCGGCGCCGAGGGCGGCAACAACGCCCTGTGGTATCTGCTCTACCTCGCCCAAGGGGGCGTACTGCCCCCGCTGACCGTGCTGACCGTCGCCGGTATCGCCGTCGTGGTGGCGCGCTACCGCCGCGCGGGTCTCGTGCTGCTGGCCTTCACGCTGCCGTACTACGCCCTCCTGTGCAGCACCTACGTTCGCTTCGACCGCAACCTGTTGCCGCTGCTGCCTTTCGTCGCCCTGCTCGCCGCCGCCGGCGTCGAACCGCTGATCGCGCGCGTCGCTTTGCTGCTGCGCAACCACGGCGCCGCCTATGGGCTGATCCTCGGGCTGGTCGTCGCGCCCTCGGCGGCCGTCGCCGCGCAAGCGGACAACGGGATCACGCACCCCTTCAGCGAGCAGGTCGCGGTGGTGTGGGCCACCGCGCATCTGCCGCGCGGAGCCCACCTGGCGACCGAGAACTGGGAGGGGCGGCCCTTCGAGCTCTCTCCTAAAAACTTCGCTATCACCCATGTCGGGGCGCTCGGGACGCTATCGTACGACGATCTCCGCAAGCTGGGCGTACGCTACGCGGTGACGGACGACTGGACCGACGGGGCCTACCTGCGCGACCCGCGCCGCTACCCAGTCGAGGCCGCGCACTACCGGGAGATCTATCGTCGTGGGCTGCTGCTCGCGCGCATCCCTGGAGGCTTGCCCCAGCGCCAGGGCCCGACGATGAGCATCTATGAGCTACGCCCATGACCCCCATGGACCCTACGCCGGCCCCATCTCCTTCCCCTATCCCCGTCACGCCCGCCACCGACCTTCCCGCGTCGTCCGGCGAACTCGACGCGGCGGGGCTACGCGCGCGCGTGGCCCTGCTCGAGGACGAGTTGGCGTCCACGCGCGACAAGCTGCGCTATATGGAAGAGATCGACCGCATCCACGCCGACTTCGCCTTCGCCATCTCACATGAGCTGCGCACACCCCTCACCCTCATCTCAGGATACGCGCAGAAGCTGTTGATGCGCTGGAGTCTGACCGACGACGAGCGGCGGCGCGGCATGGTCGAAAAGATCAACGTGTCCAGCCATCGCCTCACGCGGCTGATCGAAGACATGCTCCTGGTCACCGATGTCGAACGCGGCGAATTGCCGATGCACATCAAGAGCGTGGCCGTCCCTACGGTGGTGGACCAGGCGCTGACCGACGTGCGTGATCGCTACCAGGAGCGGCTACCGGCGATCGCGGTGTCCGGCGAACCCTTGCACGCGCTCGCCGACGGCTTCCGGCTCGAGCAGGCGCTGATCTGCCTGCTGGATAACGCCGTGAAGCACGCGCCCACCGACTCGACGGTGACTGTCGCGTGGCATGAGGCTGATGGGCGCGTGGGGATCGCCGTTTCCGACGAGGGCAAAGGCATCGAGGCCGCCGACCTGCCGCGCCTCTTCACGCGTTTCGGCCGGCTGGAGCGCGTCCTGGGCCAGAGCCACGGCGGCATCGGCCTGGGGCTCTACATCGCGCGCCGCCTCGTCGAAGCTATGGGCGGCGCCATCACGGTCGACAGCACTCCCGGTGAGGGCAGCACGTTTCATGTGACGCTGCCGAGCAACTGATGGGACTGCCTAACGCCTGCGACTGCGGTCGCATGGCAGACCACGGACACTGCGGTGTCAAGAATACCCGACCGCAGTCGGCGCTTGTCTGCCATGCGACCGCAGCCGCAGGCTTTAAGGAGAACTCATGACAACAGAACGCGCCTACCTGCTCGGTATCGACCTGGGGACGACCGGAATCAAGAGCCTCCTCCTCGACGGCGATGGGACCGTCGTGGGCACGGCCACGGAGGGCCTCTCTCTGGCCACGCCGCGACCCGGCTGGAGCGAACAAGATCCGGCAGATTGGTGGGAGGCCACATGCGCCAGTGTCCGCGCCGTGCTGGACCGCGCCTGTGTGGCGCCGGCGTCGATCGCGGGCATCGGCATCTCGGGGCAAATGCACGGCGCGGTCCTGCTCGATCGCGCGGGCGCCCCCGTGCGGCCATGTATCCTATGGAACGACCAGCGCTCCGCCCCGCAGTGCGACGAGATTACACGGCGCGCCGGAGGACGCGCGCGGCTACTCGAGCTCGTCGCGAATCCCGCGCTGGCCGGCTTCACCGCCCCCAAACTGCTCTGGGTACGCGAGCACGAGCCGGAGGTGTGGGCGCGCGTGGCGACGGTGCTGCTGCCCAAAGATTACCTCGTCTACCGCTTGACGGGCGAGCTCGGCACGGAGGTATCGGACGCGGCCGGCACGCTCCTGCTCGACGTGCGCCGCCGCGTATGGAGCAACGAGATGACACGATTGCTGGATCTCTCACCCACGCTGTTGCCGGTCTGCCGCGAGTCGAGCGACATCGTCGGGCCGGTCACGGCTCAGGCCGCCGCCGCGACAGGACTGGCCGCGGGCACACCCGTCGTGGCCGGCGGCGCCGACAACGCCTGCGCGGCCATTGGAACTGGTGTGATCGCGCCGGGCCGCCTCATGAGTTCACTGGGCACCTCCGGCACCATGGTCGCCCCGACCGCCACGCCCGAGGTCGATCCCGAAGGGCGCGCGCACACGTTCTGCCATGCCGTCCCCAACACCTGGTATGTCATGGGCGTGATGCTCGCGGCCGGCGGCGCGCTGCGCTGGCTGCGCGACACGGTCTACGAGGACACGCTAGCGGACGAGCGCGACATCTATGACCTAATGATGGACGGAGCCGCGCGGGTCGCGGCCGGGGCCGAAGGGCTGCTTTTCCTGCCGTACCTGTCGGGCGAGCGCACCCCGCACGGCGACCCCAACGCGCGCGGCGTCTTCTGCGGCCTGACGCTGCGTCACCGCCGGGATCATCTCGTGCGCGCGGTCGTCGAGGGCGTCACCTTCGGGCTGCGCGACTCACTGGAGATCATACGCGGGCTGGGCCTGCCGGCCGACCGCGTCTACGCGACGGGCGGGGGCGCGCGCAACTCGCTGTGGCGGCAGATCCAGGCCGACGTCTTCACCGTCCCCGTCATCGCTGAGTTGGCCGGAGAGGGACCGGCGCTCGGCGCGGCGCTCCTAGCCGGCGCGGGAGTTGGGGTCTTCACGTTACAAGATGGCGCCGCGCGCGCCGTCCGCCAGGGCGCCACCGCCGAGCCTCACCCCCCACACGTCGCGACGTACGCGCGCGCCTACGCGCTCTACGACACGATCTACCCGGCCCTCAAGGACGTGTTCCCGCTGCTCGGGAACATATAGTCGGAAGTCGGGAGTCGGGAGTCGGGAGTAAATCCTGGTGCATTTGTATGGTAGGCAGATGAGTTCCTACCAACTGTACCACTTCCGACTCCCGACTTCCGACTCCCGACTCCCGACTCCGCTGTCAGGCCGCGCATTCCGCGCAGGTGGCGTTCCTGACGACGAGTCGCGCCACTCCGATGCGGCTATCGGCCATGCCATAGTACACGTCGAAACAATCACCGTGCTGGTCGACCGCCGTGGGGAACACCACGTTGGATACGATGCCCACGCGCTCCGCGGCAGTCTCTGGGCCAAAAACCGGCTCGGACGACCGCGCCAGGATGATGCGCGGATCATCGCGGTCGAGCAGCAGCGCGCCCGTGCGGTAACAGCGGCCGCCATCGGAATACAACTCGACGCCGTGGTAGAACGTAAGCCAGCCCCTGGGCGTGCTCACAGGGACGGTGCCGCCGCCGATGCGGTAGGCCTCCCACTCGCCCCGTGGCGCCGCCAGCAACGTGTGTTGGGAAACGTGGGGGACATCCTGTCCGTCGAGCCAGCCCAAGGCATCAAGCGGACAGTAGGAGATCCACATACTGGGGCGATCGTCACTCACGCCATCGGGGAGCGCCGCCGGCACACACCCCTCGCCGTCGAAGCCCGACCACGTTTCGTACATAGGCCGATGTAGCATAGCAAGAGAGAGAGCGCCGTCGGGAGCGCGAACCGGCTCGGGCAGGAGCATCGCGTCTTTGTTGGCGTACTGGCTAAAATCGACGCCGTTCGCGGCGCTAAAATGGACGAGCCCGTGCCGCGTCCAAGACCGCAGGTCGCGCGACGAGGCCAGCGCGACATGGGGTCCGTGAGGCCCAAGCGCGGTATAAGCCATAATGTAGCGGCCGAGGAGCGGCAGGTACGTCACGCGCGGGTCTTCGCAGCCGCCGACGCCGGGCCGTACGATCTCGTAAGGGGCCTCCGGTTCGAGCGCGACGCCCAACCGCTCGACGCCGATCGGGCGGCCCTCCGCGTCGTGCCGGACGCGCGCCAGGCCAACACGCGAGTAGTTGCCCTCCGCCACGATCCGTGGGAACAGGTAGTAATGTCCGTCAGGGCCGGTGACACCGGCAGGGTTAAGCACCCCCTCAATCTCGAGAGGGTTAGCGTCCTCGGGCGCCATCAGCACACCCAACCTCTCGACATCGAAAAGGGTGGATGGAGTCATCATCGTCATCATCACTACCTCGATAGTAGGGCTTGTTGGAATAGCCTCTTCATATTCCTTGGAAGCAACACCTAGTATACGTGTGTGTGCGCTGCTTGGATTAGATATAGCTCGCATGGTCCTATGGGGCAATTGCCCATTTGGGTCATGGTCGCTGATATTGAGAAAAGGAACGAGCCGGGCGCGGGGTTGGGCGCGTGGGTTTGCGCGGGAACGCCTAGGCGCATGGGAGTGGGGAACGGCACCCATGTACCTATTATTATCACATACTTGATGTGTTAAGGGTAGCTCTATTGGCGACGTTCCCCCATCGGGTGTACCCCAAAAAAGTGAACTCAGGCGGAGCGGGCGCGTGGCGGGAGGAAGGGGCGCTGGTGAGGCAACGGCGTGGGGCGCGGGCGCGGCCCCGTGCCCGCGGGCGCGGCGTTGCTGCTCAAAG
>JAABUZ0100001480.1_pt1 | contig 34743 bp, 30 predicted proteins | sample 5562091 | NCBI WGS metagenome assembly JAABUZ01 (sample SAMN12813069, study PRJNA571459) | rock metagenome | isolation source: Antarctica rocks | place: Antarctica: Victoria Land, Linnaeus Terrace sud | collected 2015-12-21 | reverse complement strand
CTGCTCACACTGGCGCTCGTCGAGAACCTGCAACGGGCCGACCTCGACGCGCTCGAAGAGGCGGAGGGGTATCAACGGCTGCTCGACGAGTTCGGCCTGACCCAGCAGCAAGTCGCCGAGGTCGTCGGCAAGGATCGGTCGACGGTGGCGAGCACCCTGCGCCTGCTCGCGCTTCCGGCGTCGGTCCGCCGCATGGTCCAGGAGCGCGAGCTGACCGCCGGCCACGCGCGCGCCCTCCTCGCGCTCGGCGGCGAACGACCGATGGCGGACCTCGCGCGCGAGGCGGTCGCGAACGGGTGGAGCGTGCGCGAAATCGAGCGCCGTGTGCGGGCGATCCTCGAGCGGCCGCCGCGCCCCGCGCCGCCGACGGGCGACGCGCGCCCCGCCGAGGTGCGCCGGACCGAGGACCACCTGCGCCGTCACTTCGCGACCGACGTGTCGATCCGCCTCTCGGGCGAGGAAAAGGGCGAGATCCGCATCGCCTTCTACTCCGCCGGCGATTTCGACCGCCTGCTCTCCACGCTCGGCACACGGCCGGACTGAACAGCGTTGTCACCGAGAGCGGCCGGATGTGGCGAGGTTGTCCACATCCGGCCAACGCGTTGTCCCGAGTCGACTTCCATGAATTTCCACGTGATTGCCCGGCGCCTTTCCACAGCTATCCACAGCACAGTTTCCCACATCATGTGGACGGTTGCCGGCGCGGCTGTGATGGCGGCCTGCGGCCGGGCGGGCGAGCAGCACGCGGCTGAGGCCGGCGGATCGGCTGGCGCGGCGAGTGGCAGCGCCGCGGGTAGTGACACGTCGCGTCAGGCATTCCGAGTCGCTCTCCTCACGCCGGGGCCGATCTCCGACCAGTCGTGGAACGGGGGCGCGTACAACGGACTGCTGGCCATTCGCGACTCGCTCGGCGCGCAGATCAGCCACGTGCAGACCAAGACCCCGGCCGAGTTCGAGGAGAACTTCCGACAGTACGGGGCGAAGCAGTACGCGCTCGTCTTCGGGCACGGCTTCGAGTTCCAGGACGCCGCCGTCCGGGTCGCGCCGTCGTACCCGAAGACGGTGTACGTGACCACGTCGGGCAACACGGCGACGCGGAACGTGGGCGGGATGACGTTCGCGTTCGAGGAACCGAGCTATCTGGCCGGGGTCGTCGCGGGCCGGATGACGAAGTCGGGCGTCGTCGGGGTGATCGGCGGGACGGAGCTCCCCCCCGTGAAGTCGAGCTTCGCCGCCTTCGCGGCGGGCGCGAAGGCGGCCAACCCCAAGGTGCGCGTCCTGTCGTCGTTCATCGGCAACTGGGATGACGTGAGCGCCGGGAAGGAGCAGGCGCTGGCCCAGATCGGGCGCGGCGCGGACGTGATCTTCCAGAACGCGGACGCGGCGGGGCTCGGCGTCTTCCAGGCCGCGCGCGAACGCGGCGTGTACGCGTTCGGCTCCAACTCCAACCAGAACGCGGTCGCGCCGGACGTCGTCCTCGGGTCGGTCGTGATCGACCTGCCGCGCGCGTTCCTGCGCGTCGCGCGAGAGGTGAAGGCCGGCACGTTCCACGGGCAGGTCCTGCGGCTCGGGCTCGACACGAAGGTCGTGACGCTCGTGATGAACCCGGCGCTCGCCGCGAAGGTGCCGGGCGCGGTGACGGCGTCGGTGGACTCGGCGGAGCGCGAGATCGAGGCCGGGCGGCTCAAGCCGCTGCCCGAGGGGGCGCGGTACGGCGGCGCGGCGGACGCCGGGTCCGGCGTGAAGGTGAGCGAGGCGAAGCCGGGCGGGCGTTAGGCGACTGCCTAACGGGGCGCGTCGCTCACAGCCCGGTCGGCTCCCCGACGAACGTCCACGGCAGCCCGAACGCGCGCTCCAACTCGCCGCCGAGCGCGCGCACGCCGAGCGTCTCGGTGGCGTAGTGGCCGGCGTAGATCACGACGAGGCCGCGTTCCACGGCCTCGACCGCCGTATGGTGCGGCCCCTCGCCGACGACGAGGGTGTCGATCCCCCGCGCCTCCGCCTCGGCCAGCGACTCGCTCGACGCCCCCGCCCCGCTGCAGATCCCCCAGCGCCGCGTGCGCCGCCCGGGGGCGATGGGCGTGTGCCGGAGCGCGTGCCCCCAGCGCGCCGCGAACGCCGCCGCCCGCGCCGCGACGTCGGCGGTTTCGACATCCGCCTCGCCGCTCACCCCGACGTCGACCGTCTTGTAGCGCGCGAACCCGCCGCTCGGGGTGAGGCCAAGTTCGTGCGCGAGCAAGACGTTGTTGCCGACCGTCGGATGGACGTCGAGCGGCAGGTGAGACGAGTAGACGGCGAGGTCGTGGGCGAGGAGGAGGCGCAGGCGCTCGTACGCCGCGCCGACGACGGGCTGCGCGCCGCCCCAGAACATGCCGTGGTGGACCACGAGGAGCTGCGCGCCGGCGACGACGGCTTGCTCGATGGCCGGGCGCGAGAAGTCGACGGCGGCGGCGACGCGGCGGACGGGTCCGGAGTTGGCGACCTGCAATCCGTTCACGGCACCTCCGTAGTCCGGCACCTCGCGAATGCGGAGAAGTGCGTCGAGGTGCGCGACGATCTGCGCCAGGTCTATCGTCGTTTCCGTGCCGTCCTCAGTGCCGAACAAGCTGCTTCTCCCGTGTCACACGTATCTTGCGGGCCTACGCGCCCCCGTCATTGCGGGCGCCCGAAGCCCGTGTTGCGCCACCGCATCTCGCACACCTCCGGCGAACATGCACCCTGGCGTCCCCGCCCGCTACCGGCGAGGTTGGCCGCATGCTCGCCGCCCCCGCCCCGTCTACCGCGCACGACGCCTTCGCCGGCGCGCCGTGGCTCATCACGCTCATCTTTGGCGTCGCGGGCGTGCTGCACTTCGTGAAGCCGCGAGCCTACGAGCGTGTCATGCCGCCCTGGGTGCCCGCGACGGGCCCGTTCGGCCGCCGCGCCCTCGTCCTGGCGAGCGGTGCCTTCGAGATCCTCGGCGCGCTCGGCGTGCTCTACGCACCCACGCGCGCCGCGGCCGGCTGGGGGCTCGTGCTCCTGCTCGCGGCCGTCTTCCCGGCCAACATCGAAATGCTCGCCGCGGCACGGCGCACCGGCGCACCGGCGTGGGCCCAGGTGCTGTTCGTCGCCCGGCTGCCGATGCAGCCGTTGATGATGTGGTGGGTGTGGGCCGCCGCGGTTCGGGGCGCCTCGGTGCGGGGGTGACGCGGTGCGCTGCCCTATCCTGATACTGTCCACGCGCGCGGCGGGCTGAGCCGACGGTGCCCGAAGCCGGGGAGGCGCTGGGTCTCGACGAGATCGTCAAGCAGTACGGCGCGGTGCACGCGCTCGACGGGGCGTCGCTCGCGGTCCGTCGCGGCACGCTGCACGCCATGCTCGGCGAAAACGGCGCGGGCAAGACCACCCTCGCGCGCATCGCCTTCGGCCTCGTACGACCAGACGCGGGCGAGCTGCGCGTGAACGACGTCGCACGCCGCTTCGACTCGCCTCGCGATGCGATCGCCGCCGGCATCGGCATGGTGCACCAGCACTTCACCGTCGTCCCCGCGATGACGGTCGCCGAGAACGTCGCACTCGGCGGGCTCGGCACGTACGACCCCGAGCAGGCGGCCGCCTACGTCCGCACGCTCGGCGACGCGACCGGGCTCCGCCTCGATCCCGACGCGCGGGCCGGCACGCTCGGCGTCGCGGCGCAGCAGCGGCTCGAGGTGCTGAAAGCGCTCGCGCGCAGCGGCGGTGGAGCAGACGACGCCCCGAACGCCGCCGCTCGCCTGCTCATCCTCGACGAGCCGGCCGCGGTGCTCGCCCCCGCGGAGTCGGAGGAGTTGCTGCGCTGGCTGCGCGGGTGGGTGGACGCGGGGGGAACCGCGCTGCTCGTCACCCACAAGTTGCGCGACGCGCTCCGATACGCGGACGCGGTCACGGTGCTCCGCCGCGGCACGACGGTCCTCGCCGCCCCGGTCGCGACCACGGCCGCCGCGACCGGTACGCCGCCGGCCGACGAGCGTGCGCTCACCACCGCGATGCTCGGCGGGGACACCGGCCCGAGCGCCCACCCGATCGACGGCGCGGCCGAGTCCAGTCGGCCCGACGCCGGGCGTGGACCCGTGGTCGCCCGGCTCGCGGCCGTGTGCGTCGTCGATGCGGCCGGCGTCACGCGCCTGCGCGACGCGACGCTGGAGCTCCACGCCGGGACGGTGGTCGGCGTCGCGGCGGTCGAGGGGAGCGGACAGCACGAGCTGCTGCGCGTGCTCGCCGGCCGCCTCGCCCCGTCTGCGGGTACGGTCGAACGACCACCCGAGATCGCCTTCATCCCCGAAGACCGGCACCGCGACGCGCTGCTGCTCGACGGCTCGCTCGCGGAGAATCTCGCGCTGGCCGGTGCGGGCGCGCGACGCGGGCGCGTGCGCTGGGCACGCCTGCGCGCCGCGGCGGGCGCGCTGATCGCCGCGGCCGACGTGCGCGGCGGGACCGCGGCGACCCCGGCGCGTTCCCTGTCGGGCGGGAACCAGCAAAAGTTCGTCGTGGCGCGCGAGCTCGACGCGCGTCCGGCGCTGGTGATCGCCGAGAACCCGACGCGCGGCCTCGACGTGCGCGCGGCGGCCGGCGTCCGCACCCGTCTGCAGGCAGCCGCCGCAGAAGGCGCCGCCGTCGTCCTCTACGCGAGCGATCTCGACGAAGTGCTCACGCTGGCCGACGAGATGCTCGTGGTGTACGACGGGACCGTCCGCCGTGCCCCCGTCGACCGTCGCGTCGTCGGCCGCTTGATGCTCGGCGCCACCTCTTGATCTGGCATCGTGTGACCTGCCGCTCGTCCGCTCGCCCACTCTTCACACGCCGATCGCTCGCGTGGTGCGCACTCGCGCTTGTGGCGAGTGCGTGTCACAGAAGTGGCGTGATAGAGGATGATCGGAGGCAGCTGGCTGACGCGACTCGGGTCGTCGATTCGCTCCGGACAGCCCCCGCCGTCTCCGACGCAGGCGCCGTCGCGCTCGGCTACCTCGAACGGCTGCGGATCGGCGTGGCCGCTCCATTTCGCCTCGTCGAGCAAGCGTCGGTGGATCCGCGCCTGCCAGTTGCGCTGCGCGACCGGGTCGCGTGGGCCCTCATCGACCACGTCCGCCACGGCGACGCGTTCCAGGTCGACTCCACCGCGCTCGGCGACGGGCCCGACGCGCTGCCCACGGTGCTCGTCGACGGCGGCTGGCACCGCGCGTTCATCGACTCGCTGGTTCGGACCGCGCCATCGGCCCGCACAGGTGAGGAGACGGTCCGGCTCACGTACGCGCTCGCGCGAGCCGAGTGGCTCGTGACACCACACACGGCCGCGGCGGCGGTCGATGCCGCCGCGCTCGCGCGCGACCGTTGCCTCGCACAGACCGACGCCGAACGACTGCTCGCGGCGCCGCTCACCGAAACGGACTCCACGCGCCTGCTCGTCGCGCGGTCCTGGCGCATCGCCCGCCTGTTCACCTCGGAGCGCCCGCTCCTCGCCGACGACCTCGCGCCCGACCACGCCCGCGCCGTCCAGGACGCCGAACGTGCGCTCGGCGTGCTCCGATCGGTCGCGCTCGCGTCCGGCCCGGTCCGCTCAACAGACAGCGTTGGCGTCGCCCTCCCCCGCACCGACCTCTCCAGCACCGACTTCCCGCTCGCCGCAGCCGCTCGGCTCAGCGCGCTCCCGAGCGTGCGGCTCGGCTTTCCATCAGCGCCGATCGTCGTTTCGCTCGGCGGCTTCCACCGCGATCTCGCATCGACGCCAGGCCGGACGCGGAGCACGAGTCAGACACTCCGCGCGCGCCTCCTCGCGCGCGCCCGCACCGACGAGGCGCTCGTCTCGGAGTGGGCTCTCGTGCGCGCGGCCCTGCCCGCAAACGATCCGGAGCGGCAGTTGCTGGCCCGCGCGGTCCAGTCCGCGGCCGTGGCCACCCGCGTTCAGGCGCAGGATGCGCCAGCGTTCACGACCGCGAACTCGGCGCACACCGGTGTAGTCGCGATTACGGCGCTCAAGTGGCGCGATAGCGTTAGGACATTCAGCGTCGATCCCGAACTCCCGACTGCGTGGGCGCCGCACGTCGCGAGCATGGTCAACACCGCGACCGCTGACCTTCGCAGCGTCTTGCCCGAACTGACGCTCGACGGATTGGGGATCCACGTCGGCGACAGCCCCAGGCGCGACCTCGCGCTCGCGCTGCACGACCCCGGCCGCCGCACGATCTACCTGCCGCCGCTCACGTCCGCGGGCACCGTCGCCCACGAGCTCGCCCACGACCTCGACTGGCAGACGGCCCGCGAGCAGATGGGTGTCCGCGGCGTCTACGCCACCGATCGTACGACCCGTCTCAATCTGGGCGCCAGCAGTCGGCCGGTTGGGCGATTCGCGGCGCTCAGCCGGCGATGGACGCGGGACACGTTCGACCTCCGCACCCTCGCCGATGCGGTGCGGGTGATGGCCGGCGTCCACGCCACTCTCCCGCCTGGCGCCCTCGGGTCCGCACTCGGCGCCCCCCCGCCCGGTCAGCGCGCGACCGACGACGACCGCCCGGCCGAGCTGTTCGCGCGCGGCGTCGACTTCTTCGTCGCGGCGGCACTCGCCCGCGAGGGGCGGAGCGACGGGACGCTGACCGCGGTGCAGGACCCGCTGCTCGTCGGCTACGCCGGCGTGCGCGCCCCCGACCCCGGCGACGGCACGGCGGAGGCGCTCGTCGACGTGCTCGCCGGGATGACGCTCGTGCCGTCGGCGGCGCGGCAGTGGTATCTGGCGCGCTTCGGGCGCGAGGGGACGCGCACGCCGCTCGCCATCGTCGGGGACGTGCTGCGCGCGTCCCCGGCGTGGAACGACGAGGGCACGCTGCGCGCGATCGGGGTGCCGGGCGGGCTCACCACGGCCGACGGCGGACTGTGGCCGAGCGAGGCGCCCGGGCGGCGCGACGCGTGCCGGACCGGGCCCGGCGGGGGCGCGCCCGCGCGCTGGCAGAGTCGCCTGCTCTGGCTCGCCGCCGACGCGCGCGCGCGCGGCTTCGTCCGTGCCCGGGCCGTTCGCGCCCGCGCTGCGGGCAGTGCGTGGTGGGGGTGGAGCGCGCAGCCACTTCTCGGCGGACCGTGGCGCGCCGAGTTGGCCGTGGGACCGGTCGACCGCGTACGCGACGCCGTGCTGCGCGCCGCCGCAGTGGACCGCGAGCGTCGCTTGCCCTTCGCCAACGCCGGCGGGGGGTGCAGCTGGTAATCGGGGACGCCGGAAGCGCGCGCACGTGCTGAGCGCCCCCGTGTCGGAGGCGCTCGCCGCGTTTTGGCAGGGCGCGTTCGGCTCGGTCGACGCGGTCGTCTCGGCGACCCTCGTCCGTGCCTCCCCGCTCATCCTCACCGGCCTCGCCGTCGCCCTCGCCTTCCGGGCCGGCGTGCTCAACCTCGGCGCCGAGGGCCAACTCCTCGTCGGCGCCGCGGCGGCCGCGGCGGTGGGCGTCGGCCTCGTGCCGACGTTCGGCGGGGCGACGGTCGTCGTCGCACTCGCGGCCGGCGCGGCAGCCGGGGCGTGCTGGGCAGGGATCGCGGCGTGGCTCCGCCAGCGCGGCGTGCTCGAGGTCATCAGCACGATCATGCTGAACTTCGTCGCGCTCTATGGCGTGGGGTGGCTCGTCCGCGGCCCGCTCCAGGAGCCGACGCACGTCTACCCGCAGTCGGTGACGCTCGCGCCCGGCGCGCGGCTGCCGCTCCTCGTCCCGAACTCGCGCCTCCACGCCGGACTCGCCCTCGCCCTCGTGGCCGCGGCCGCGCTCTGGTGGACGCTCCGCGCCACCGCCGCGGGCTTTCGCCTCCGCGTGGTCGGCCTCAGCCCCGCGGCCGCGACGAGCGCGGGGTTGATCGACGTGCCGCGAGTCACCACTCGCGCCTTCCTCACGAGCGGTGCGCTGGCCGGGCTCGCGGGGGCGGTGGAAGTCACGGGGGTGACGTTCGCGCTGTACGACAACTTCTCCCCGGGGTACGGCTACACCGCGGTCGCGGTCGCTCTCCTGGCCGGTCTCCAGCCGCTCGGCGTCGTCGCGACCGGCGTCCTCTTTGGCGCGCTCGAGGCCGGCGCGACCGCGATGCAGCGCGACGCGGGCGTCCCGGCCACCGTCGCGGGCGTGGTCGAAGCGACGCTCGTGCTCATCGTGCTCGCCGCCGAAACGCGCCGTCGCCGGTCCGCTGAGGTGGGCGCGTGATCGACGCCGCAGCCGCGGGCGTACTCGGCGCGGCGGGCAGCTTCCTCGAAGCGACGGTGCGCACCGCGACGCCCCTCGCCTTCGCCGCGCTCGGCGAGACGCTCGTCGAACGCGCCGGCGTCATCAACATCGGGCTCGAAGGGGTGATCGTGGCGGGCGCATTCGGTGCGCTCGTCGGGGCCGGCCTCGCATTCGGGCCGGCGGGCACCATGCTCGGTTTCGCCGCGGGCGCGCTCGCCGGCCTCGCGACCGCCGCGCTGTTCGCGGTCTTCGCAGTGTGGCTGCGCACCGACCAGATCATCACCGGCACCGCGGTCACCCTCGCCGCGCTCGGCGTCACGGGTACGCTCTACCGCGTCGTGTACGGCAGCGCCGACGCAGCGCTCGCGACGCCGACCTCGGGCCCGCTCGCCGTGCCCGGACTCTCGGCGATCCCGCTCGTCGGGCGCGCGCTGTTCGCGCAACCGCCGGTCACCTACCTGCTGTACGCGCTCGCTCCGGGACTCGCCTGGTGGCTGCGACGCACGCACGGGGGACTCGCCCTGCGCGCCGTCGGCGAGCGGCCCCAGGCCGCGGCGGCCGCCGGCATCCGCCCCCGACGGGTGCAGGCGGCCGCGGTCCTGTTCGGTGGCCTCCTCGGCGGCGTCGCGGGCGCGACGCTCGTCGTCGCGCAGGCGGGCACGTTCGTCGAGGGGATGAGCGCGGGCCGCGGTTTCATCGCGATCGCGGTCGTGGTGCTCGGGCGATGGCAACCGCTCGGGGTGGTGGCGGCGGCGCTGCTGTTCGGCGCGTCGGGGGCGTTACAGTACCTCTTCCAGGCGATGGGCTGGGCGCTGCCGTACCAGCTCTTCCTGGTCGTGCCGTACGTGCTGACGCTCGTCGTGCTCGCCGGGGTCGCCGGCCGCGCCGTCGCACCGGCCGCCATGGGGCGGCGCACGCTCGCCGATTGACAGCCGTCCGACGGAGCACCGCGGGAAACCGCGGGTACTGCCGAACAGTTCGCCCGATACCGCCCGACTCCCCACGCCCACCCTACCCATGCGCGCCACCCTCCTCGCCGCCACCGCCCTGTTCGTCGGCACCGCGACCACAACCCATGCCCAGGTCGTGGCTCCGTCCGGCTCCGCCGCTAGCCCCTCGGCCGCAGCACCAGCCGCAGCGCCAGCCGCGGCGGCTCCCGAAGTGGGCAAGCCCGCCCCGGATTTCACGCTCCCCTGGGCCGACGCGAACGGCGGGCGGGCCACGCCGCTGACGCTCTCGTCGCTCCGCGGCAAAGTGGTCGTGTTGGCGTTCTACCCGAAGGACCGCACGGGGGGCTGCACGGCAGAGCTGACCAAGTTCCGCGATCAGTACACGACGCTCTTTGGCGACCACGCGGGCCGGGATGTGGTCGTCGTGCCGATCTCGGCCGACGGCGTGGCCTCGCACGCGGCATGGGTCAAGGAGTCCAGCTATCCGTTCGCGCTCGTCGCGGATACGGCGCTCACCGCGATCACGGCGTACGGGTCGCGCATGGGCGCGATGCCGATGTCGCAGCGGACGGTGTTCGTGATTGGGAAGGATGGGATGGTGAAGTACCGCGATCTGCGGTTCAATGCGCTGAGTGAGGAGGCGTACGCCAAGCTGAAGGACGCGGTCGCGAAGGCTGGGTGAAGGCGGGAGACCCGGTACTGCAGACTCGGGTGGGGCGACGGGGCGGACGGGACGCCGCAGGTCGTGTACGTCGTCGTGCGTAGCGGGTAGGGCGTTGGGGCGTCACGGCCAGGGCGACCCCGGGACGAGCGTCGCGACAGCTGCGAGACGGCACAAGCGGGGGCGGCGCGGGCGCGACGTGACCGGCGCGAGCCCCGCGCCGTCGCCGTCCCGCCCTTCGTGCTGTCGCCCCTCGTGCCTCGCCGGTGCCGAGACGCCGTACCCGAGTCGCCTCACCCGTGGACGGCCCATCTCGCACGTCCCGCTACGAAGTGCGACTCCACGACCTGCGGCGTCCCGCCCGCCCCGTCGCCCCGCCCGAGTCTGCAGTACCGGGTCTCCCGCTCCCACCGCGGCTACAACGGCTGATTGAACGTCAGCACCCCCCGGTACCCCCGCGGTCGGTCCGTATGCCCATCGACCACCCGGGCAATCCCGCCGAACACCGCTCCCCCGAACAGCGTCACCCCCCCGCTGGCGCTCGCCCGCACCCCCCCGGTCGGCCGCGCTGCGAGCACCGGGGCGCCGGACGCGCCGAGGGTGTCGTTCCGGAAGCCGAGCCGGGCGATGCTGCGGAGCGCGGCGTCGTTGGACGCGTCGGCGTAGCCGAGCTGGCCGGTGACCGCGAGGCCCGGCGCGACCGCGGGGAGGAGAAATCGGCGCACGCGGATCGGCGTGCGGAGGAACGGCCCCGTGACGAGCAGCGCCGTGCGCGCCGAGGTCGCGCGGTCGCCGGCGAACTCCTTGTAGCCGTAGCCGAGGAGGCCCTGGGCGTTGCCGAGTTCGAAGAGCTGTTGCGGCGGCGGGCCGTGGTCGGATGGGGCGAGCACCACGCCGGCGTCGATCCGTCCTACGAGGGCGAGGGTGCTGCCCGCGAGTGGGAAGCCGAGGAACCGTCCCGTGGCCGCGTCGAGCAGGTCGCGCCGTCCGGTGAGGCGCCCTTCGATGCGGGTGTAGCGCAGATCGCCCGTGCCGTTCTCCGCGTACAGCCGCGCGCCGAGCCCCGGCCTGACGAACTCGGCGGCCACGTCTGGATGCCACTCGAGCGTGGCGGACGTGCGGAGGTAGCGTCCCTCGTCGACCCCGCGATTGGGGCGGTAGAGCGTGTGGCCGCGGAAGAGCGGGTGGCGGACACGGCTGCTGTCGCCGCGGTCGTCGGCCACCCCGACGTCGGCACGGAAGAGCGACGCGCGCCCCGTGACCGCCCGCGCGACGCCGACGCTCGCAAAGCGGCGGTCGACGTAGTCGTAGTCGTCGGCGCCGAGGAGTGCGCCGACCGACGAGCCCGAGTCGAACGGGGCGCGGAAATCGTTCGTGATGTCGAGCGTGCGGCCGGCGCGGGCGAGCAGCGACCACGTCGTGCCGCCCGGTTCTGGGCCGCCGGGTTCCGCGGTGAGCGCACCCGGCGCGCCCGCCTCCGGCGAGCCACGCGCGCCGCGGCCGAGCTTCTGTTCGGCTTCCACGCGCCCGCGGACCGTGTGTTCCTGGAACGCGTAGCCGGCGGTAGCCGCGACCGTGAGCCCGGGAGCGGCGTCGCGGAAACGGACGCGCGCGCCGAGCCCGGCGTAGACGCCCTCGACGCGGTTGAAGTGGACGAGGTCAGAGATGCGCGGGTAGAACAGCGCCGCGACGGGCGGGCCCGTGACCTGCGCGATTCCGGGGGCGAGGTCGTCGAAGTCGTCGGCGTGCACGTTACCGGACGCCACGCCGATCGGGGCGCGCCACGCCGAGTAGCGGCCGAGCGAGTCGCCGTGCGCGAGGGTGAGTCGACGGCGGGCGAGGGGGAGGATCGAGTCCGCGTTCGCGGCGAGTTCGGCCGCGGTCAGCGTCGTATCGTTGATCGCGACGTCGGTGAAGCGCGACACGATGCGCACGATCGCCCGCACGTCGCCGACCGCCGCCGCGGTCGCCTGCAGCTCGATGCGCTGCGTCGCGGGGAGCCAGTAGCGCGCGCCGCCGGGGCTGGTGCGCTCCGCGTTCACGTACTCGACATACGCGTACGCCTTGGGCGCGATCGCGCCGCGCACGCGGGCGATGAGGGAGCGGTCCGGGCGCGTGGCGACGAGGAAGCGCCCGCGGAGTCGACCGACTGCGTGTTGCACCGCGTCGAGGTCGAGGTCGCCGACGAACAGCCCCGTGCGTCCGCCGACGGTGCCGCGCGGCTCGACGTGCACGCGCACGATCGGGATGATACGCACACCGCCCGCGCCGTTCGGCACGCGCAGGGTGACGACAGTGTCGCCCCCCGTGTAGCGGTAGTAAGCGTCGCGGTCGTCGGCGAGCGGGTGGATGACTGGGACCGTGTCGGCCGCCGCGTCGCGCCCTGCGGCCGCCTGCGAGTGGCTTCCACCGCGGAAGATGCGCCCGATCCGGTCCTCGATCTTGTCGACCGTGCGCTCCGCTTTGTCCTTGGGTGGTTGGCGCTGCTCCTCGCGCCGCAGCCGCAGGCGGTTGCCGTAGAGGAGCGGCGTCGCCCACCCCGTGCGGGCGACGGAGAGCAGCGAGAACGACAGCCCCGACTGGCGGGCGCGGTCGCCGACCACGTGCTGGTCGTAGTAGCCGGCCCTGGTCCAGCGGAGCACCGAGGCGACCTGCTCGACCCCGAACAGCGCCTCCTGCCCGTCCTCGCGGCGGGCGGAGACGGCGATCTCGCTCTCGACCGCCGCGCGGTAGCTGACGAGCGAGTCGGGCACGCGGTTGCCGCGCGCCGCGTCGGCGACGAGCGCGCGGAGGGCGGGGGTGGCGTAGACCACCGTGTTTCGGGCCGCCGTGTCTCGGGCCGCGGCGTCACGGTCGGTCGGGTCGCGGCGTACCGGCCCGCGTCCCTGGGCAGCGACCGTGGCGGGCAGGACGAGCGCGCAGAGGCACGCGGTGCGAAGCACGATGGATGTCCTCCGTCGGCTACCCCGCGTGTGCCGGACCCCACGCCGGCGGGTCGCTCGCCGGAAAGCTCTCCTCGTCCGCCTCGTCGACTGCCGCGTCCGCGTCGTCCACCGCCTCGCCAGGCGCACCGGGCGCGAACAGCGGCGCGAGGTCGACGTAGACCTGCATCCAGTAGGCGCGTTCCTCGCCGTCGCCCTCGCGGCGGAGGCGGTAGCTGGTGAGCGCGGGCACGGTCACGACCCCGCCGTCGTGCCGCGTGTACGTGACCTCGCCCTCGAGCAGTAGCGCGGTCGTGTCGGGCGTCTCGGTGCGCCACTCGCCGAGGAACGTGTGGCGGACCGTGCGCATCGCCGTGAAGAAGTGCGCGATCGCCACACGGGTGGCCTCGCGGCCGACCGTGGCGGGCGCGTTGCCGAAGCGCACCCACACGTCGTCGGTGAGCGAGCGCACGAAGCCGTCCGCGTCGCGACGGTCGACGGCGTCGTAGGTGCGGCGGGTCCAATCGGAGACAGGGACAGACATGCAGAGCACGGTGCGGATGAGGGATGCCGGCGATTCAACGGCGGGTGGCGAACCGCCCGTCCGCGGCCCGAACACGGATCGCAACGCGGCAGCGGGCGGGAATGTGTCGCATGGGTCGCCCGGGTACGAACTTCGCCCGGGCGAGAAGGGCATGTCGAGCGCCAGCGTCGTCGCGCGTGCCGCCGCGGGCGTGGCGCGTCTGTTCTACCAATTGGAAATCGTGGGCGAGCGCCCACCCGCGGCGGGGCCGCTCCTGCTGGTCGCGAATCACCCGAACTCGCTGCTCGACACCGCGCTCGTCACCCTGGCCACGGGGCGCCCCGCGCGCTTCCTCGCCAAGTCGACGCTGTTCGACGACCGCACGGTGGGGTGGCTCGTGCGCGCGAGCGGTGCGATCCCGGTGTACCGCCAGCAGGACGCTGGCGCGCAGGACGCCGGGGCGCAGGACGCCGGGGCGGCGGGCGAGCCGGCCACGGCGCGCGCGGCCGGCAACGCGGCGATGTTCCGCGCCGCGGAGGGTGCGTTAGGCGCGGGGGACGCGATCGCGCTCTTCCCCGAGGGCACGAGTCACACGCGCCCGTCGCTCGCCCCGCTCAAGACCGGCGCCGCCCGCCTCGCCCTCGGCGCCGCCCGCCACCTCGGCGGGGCGTTCCCCCTCGTCCCGATCGGCATCACCCTCGACGACCGCGCGGTCTTCCGCTCGACCGGACTGCTCGTCGTCGGCGCGCCGATCGCGTGGGACGACCTCGCCGCCCGTGTTCGCGCGTCCGGCGCGCCCGACGCGGACGACCTCGACCACGACGCCGTCCGGGCGCTCACGGCGCGCATCGACGAGGCGCTCCGCGCAGTGACCGCGGGCTACGAGTCGTGGGACGACGCGCGCCTCGTCACGGCGGCCGAGCGCGTGCACACGGCGGCGGTCGAGGCCGCGCGAATCGGGCTGCCGGGCGCGGGCGGGAAGACGCCGCTCGTCGCGCAGATCGAGCCACCGCCGGACGGGAGCGGGCTTGCGTCCGGCGTCTCGGCCGCGACCGCCGGCCGGCTCGGGCGCTACCACCTCGGCGCCGCCCTCCTCCGACGGGCGCGGGCGGAGGGCGGCGAGGACGGGCGCGCGGCCCTCGCCTCGCTCGCGCGCGCGCTGCGCGACCACGAACGTCTGCTCGGCGTGCTCCGCCTCGCCCCCGCCGACCTCGCCGTCCCCTCCGACCTCGGCACCGCCGCGGGGTGGGCGAAGCGACGGCTCTGGCTGCCGCTCGTCGCCGCGCTCGTCGCGTTCGGCACGGTGCTGGCCTGGGTGCCGTACCGCCTCACGGGGGTGCTGGCCGCGCGCGCGACCGCGCCCGACGAGCGCGACGTGCTCGCGACGAGCAAGGCGCTCCTCGGCGGCGCGTGTTTCCTGGTCTGGACGCTGCTGCTCGCCGCCGCGGCGGGCGTCGCGGTCGCGTGGTGGGCGGCGCTCCTCGTCCTCCTCCTCGCGCCGCCGCTGTACGTGCTCACCCTCTTTGCCGGCGAGGGGTGGCGGCTGGCGTGGCGCGACGCGCGGCGCTTCTTCACCCTGCGCGGGCGTCCGGACCGCGTGGCCGGGCTCCGGGCGCGCCAGGCCGCGCTCGCGCGGCGGGTGGAGGCCGTGGCCGCGCAGCTCGGCGCGCCGGCGCGGCGTTAGGCGGTCCGGGGCGCGTTAGGCGGCCGCCGGCTCGGCGAGCGCCGTGCGCCGCGACGCCTCGTCCAGCGCCCGCGCGTCCGCCCGCCCGCCCGCGAGGTCCACGCGCGCGAGCAGCGTCCCGCCGGCCGCGAAGAGGACGACGACCGACAGGATCCCGAGCCGGCTCGACCCGGTGAGCGTGGTGATCGCGAAGAACGCCACCTGCCCGATCAGCCCGCCGAAGCGGCTGAAGACGGAGAACAGGGCGAAGAACTCCCCGGAGCGCGACGCCGGCGTGAGGCTCGCGTAGAGCGAGCGCGAGAGCGCCTGCGCCCCGCCCTGCACCGTCGCGACGAGCGCGGCGAGCAGGAAGAAGTCGCGCTCCGTCTGCATCCCGTAGGCGACGGCACTGATCACGACGTAGACCGCGATCGCGGCGAGCACGGCGCGCTTCGCCCCGATCCGGTCGGCGAGCGCGCCGAAGGCGAAGGCGAACGGGATGCCCACGAACTGCACCATCGCGAACGCGCCGATGAGCGCCGAGTCGCGCAGCTTGAGCTCCGCGCCGTACACGGCGGCGAGGCGGATGATCGTGTTGACGCCGTCGTTGTAGAGGATGAAGCCGAGCAGAAAACGCCCCGTGTTGGGCAGCTGGCGCAGCGTGCGGACGGTGCGCGCGATCGCCGCGAACGCCCCCGCGGCGGCCTCGCCTAACGACGGCTCCGGCGTCCCGGGCGGCCGCGGCGCGGCCGGCGGCTCGGGGACGCGGCGCATGAGCGGCACCGCAAAGAGCGCCCACCACACGGCCACGCCGACGAAGACGAGGCGGGTGGGGAGGGTGCCGTCGCGCGCGGAGACGGCGCCGAGCCCGACGGCGGCGGGATGCTGGATGACGAACAGCGCGGCGAGCAGGACGAGCCCACCGCCGAGGTAGTGGACGCCGTAGGCCGCGGTCGACGCGCGGTCCAGCTCATCGGGACGGGCGATGTGGGGCAGGAGGGCGTCGTAGACCACCTGGCTGCCGTTCACCGCGACGTTGACCACGCCGAACGCGAAGAGCGCGAACGCCCAGTCGCCGCGCCCGGCAAGTCCGAGCGCGGCCGAGGCGAGCGCGCCCACGCCGACCGAGAGGGCGAGGATGCGCTTCTTGAGCGGACGCGCGTCGGCGATCGCGCCGAGGAGCGGCGAGAGGACGACGGCGAGGAGGAGCGCGATCGCGCTGCCGAGCGAGAAGCGGGCGCTCGCTGTTTCGGGCGGGAGGTTGGCGGCGGCGGCGCGGGCGAAGTAGATCGGAAAGACGGCCGCGACGAGGATCGTGAACACGGCGGCCATGCCGACGTCGTAGAGCGCCCACGCGCGGAGGGCGGGGGTGCGGAGGCCGAGGCGGTCGAGGAGGGCGGGCATGGGCGGGGGCGGGGGCCGGCGGGAGGGGTCGCTGGCGCGTGGAGCGCGTGGGCGACGCCGGTTAGCGTGCCCCGATCAGCAGGCCGATGACGAGCAGCGCGCCGTAGGCGAGTTGGAGCCGCCCCGTCTCGCCGAGCACGGGGATGAGCGCGGGGCCGCGGGCGCCCGCGCGGACGTGGGCGATCGCGCGCACCGCGAGCGGGAGCGCGAGGAGCGCGGCGAGTGCCGTCGGCCGGGCGGGAGCGAACGAGAGCAGCCCCACGAACGGCAGCGCCAGGCACGCGGCGTAGAGCCCGCGCGTGCGCACATCACCGAGCTGGACGGCGAGCGTGTGCTTGCCCGCGGCGCGGTCGCCCGGAAGGTCGCGCAGGTTGTTGACGACGAGCATCGCGCAGGCGAGCAGCCCCACCGGGCCGGCGGCGCGCGCGGCGAGCTGGGTCGCGGCGTTCCACCCCGGCTGCTGCACGTACGCGGTCCCGACGGTCGCGACGAGGCCGAAGAAGACGAACACGCTGAGTTCGCCGAGGCCGCGGTAGCCGTACGGGCGGGCGCCGCCGGTGTAGAACCAGGCGGCGAGGATGCACGCGAGGCCGACGAGCACGAGGCGCGCGTCGGCCGCGGCGGCGAGCGCGAGCCCCGCGAGCGCGGCGATGCCGAAGGCGAGCCAGGCGGCGCGCTTCACCGCGGCCGCTGACTTGAGCCCGGAGGCGACGAGCCGCACCGGGCCGACGCGGGCGGCGTCCGTGCCGCGCACGCCGTCGCTGTAATCATTGGCGTAGTTGACGCCGACCTGGAGCGCGAGGGCGACGACCAAGGCGGCGACGGCGCGCCAGACGACCACGTGCGGCGCGGCGCAGGCCGTGCCGACGACCACGGGGACGACGGCGGCGGGGAGGGTCCGGGGGCGGGCGCCGAGGAGCCAGGGGTTCACGATGTCAACGAGGGAACGAGGACGGCCACGTCAGCGCGCGCGCGTCCGGTGCTTTGGTGCGTGGTGGCCCGACCCGCCGCTGTGCGACTTGCCGCTGTGCGACTTGCCGCCGTGCGCCCGCCCCGCGTGCGACCGCTCGCCACGTGAGCGCTTGCCGCCGCGCGATCGCCCGTGATGCCCCCCGCGCCGGCGCCCGCCGTGTGAGCGCGCGACCGGCGCGTCGTCCACCACCGTCGCCGCCACGCCCGCTGCCGGCCGGGGCGACGCGGCCGTGCACCGCGCCGCGGCCTCCGCCGCCGACGCCGCCCCCGCCTGGCACGCCCGCGCCGCCGCGACGAGCGCGTCCACGCTGCGGTACCCGAGCGGCGCGCCCCCCGATGCGGCCCCGACGTACTCCACGTGCGGCCAGTCCCACGTGCGCTCCGGCGTGCCGATGAGGCGGAACGCGCCACCTTGCTGCTCGGTGACCCAGCGCCGGAAGGCGACCCAGGTGTGGTACGTGGAGCGGCGGCCGATCCGCCCGTCGCCGACGGAAATGTCGACCGCGCGCCCGTACGAGTGGGCGGAGGTCGCCGTGGTCGTGCGCCCGTCGTTGCGGGCGAGGATGAACGCCTGGCGCTCGGGGGTGCGGTAGGTCTCGCGGACGTGCACCGGGAACCCGGCGCGGCGCGCGTCCTCGACGAGGCGTTCGAACGCCGGGCGCGCGTCCGAGTCGAGCGCGTCGAGGCCGGAGTAGGCGGTGCGCCCGCCGGCCAACCAGCTCCGCGTCCCCCCGCGCGTCACACGCGCCGCGTACGCATCCCACGTCTCGTCGGCGGTGCGCGGCGCGGCGAGCCCGACCCGGACGCTCACGACGCGGCAGGTGTCGTGGCGCGTCGTCCGCGACTCGTCCGGGCACCCCGACGGGCGCGCGGCGTAGCGAAGCACCTCTCCCCCCGTGGCCGGCAGGTACAGCCGGCGGACGTCGTCGATGCCGAACACCGAGCGCAGCAGGGCGCGGTCGTCCGCACTCAGCGTGCGGTCGGCGTCGCGCCCCACCCAGCGCACCACGCCCGTGCCGTCGGTGGGGTCGACGGGCAGCGCGGTAATAGCGGGTGCCGTGGTAGGCGGCGGCGCAGGCGGTGGCCCGACGGACGGCGGAGCGGGGGCGGGTACCGCCGGTGCCGGCGCAACCACTGCCGCTGCCGTCGCCACCGCCGTCGCCGCCACCGCCGGCGCGGGGGCCGTCGACGCGGGCCGCTGCGTCGCCGCGCACGCGGCGGACAGGGCGGACGCGCCGACAAGGACCGTGTGCCGAGTCAACGTTCGCCCACGTTGCCCAATGCTCGTACCCACCCGTATGCCCACCCGTTGCTCCCCCGCTTCCGTCACGCCGTCGCGCGATTCGCCCGCCGTCCGCGCGTCCGGTACACGGTCCAGCGCGGTTCGCGCAACACCGTGTGCCGCGCGTTGCGGGGAGTATGTACGCGGCGGCCGAGTCGGCACAATCGACGGCCGAGCGCTGGATCCGGCGGGGGCCGGAAACGCGAACGGTCCCGGGCCGGCGCGCGAGAGCGCCGGCCCGGGACCGTTCGTGCGACGGAGACGACCCCGCCTGCCGTCGCGCGCGCCGTTACTGTCCGGCGTGTGCCGCACGCCGCGCGCGGCGGCGGGCCTTCACGTTCTTGTGGTGCTGCACTTCCGCGCCGATCGCCGCGCCGGCCACGGCGCCCACCGGGCCGCCGACGACCGCGCCGCCCGCGGCGCCGACGGCGGCGCCCTTGGCCTTGCTGTGGTGCGGCTCCGTCGTCTGCGCGCCGCCGGACGCGGCGACCACGGCGAGGAGCGTGGGCAGCAGCAGGCCGGTCAGCGCGGCGCGGGTGCGGTTCGAAATCTGGGACGTGTGCATAATGTGCCCTCTAGTCGGGACGGGGTGGTGGTCGAGCCGTGGGCCCGCCCACCGTGCAACACCCGTTCCCGCGCGTCCCGCGCGGCGCGCGGTAGCCCGGGGGCTACAACGCGACGGTTAGGCACCGCCGCGTTGGCCGCGTTAGGCGACCGACGCGTTAGGCGCCGGCCCGCGCCGCGCCGGCCGCCGACTCCGCCGCGGCCCACTCCTCCATCGCGCGGTCCAGCTCCGCCCGCACGCCGTCCAGCCGCTTCGCCACCTCCCCCGCCCGGCGCACGCCGTCGGCCGAGGCATAGAGGCCGGGGTCGTCCAGCTCGCGCTGGAGCGCGGCGGCCTGCGCCTCCAGCTCGCCCGCGCGCCGCTCCGCGCGCTCCGAGCGCCGCTCGGCCTCGCGCTGCTGCTTGCGCCCCTCGCGGTCGGCCGAACGGCGCGCGTCGGACTCCCCGCGCCGCGCCTGCTGCTCGGCCTCGCGCTGGCGCGACGCCCGCTCCTCCTCGCGCCGCCGCGCCCGCGCCTCCTCCTCGACCCGCGCGCGCTCCGCCGCGCTCGCCGCGTCCAGCGCCGCGCGCTGCACCGCGTTCCGCGCGAGCGCCTCCTCCCCCCCGGCCGCCTCCCACTCCTCGAACGGCGCCTCCAGCACGTGCACCCGCCCGTCGTGCAGCGCCCACACCTGCGTCGCGAGCGCGCGCAGCATCGCCCGGTCGTGGCTCACGAGCAGCACCGTGCCGTCGTACGCCTCGATCGCGTCCTCCAGCGCCTCGATGCTCTCGACGTCGAGGTGGTTCGTCGGCTCGTCGAGGATGAGCAGGTTGGCGCGCGAGAGCATCATCATCGCGAGCGCGACCCTGGCCCGCTCGCCGCCGGAGAGCGTGTCGGCCTTGCGCAGCACCTCGTCGCCCGAGAAGCCGAAGCGGCCGAGGTGGCCCTGGACGAGCCGGCGCTCCCACGTGGGGCGCAGGTCCTGGATCACGTCGTAGAGCGTGCGGCCGAAGGGCACCTGCGCCATGTCCTGCCGGTAGTGCGCGACGACGATCGAGTCGCCGACGCGGAGCGAGCCCGCGACGAGCGTGTCGCGCTCGCCGACGATCGCCTTGAGCAGCGTGCTCTTCCCCGCCCCGTTCGGCCCGACGAAGCCGACGACCTCGCCCCGCGTGAGCCGGGTCGAGAAGTCGCGGATCAGCGGGCGCTCGGTGCCGTCCGGCGCCCGCACGGCCAGCGCCGCCCGGTCCGCCACCACGACCTGGTCGCCGCCGCGGTGCGCGACCTCCAGCCGCAGCGCCATCACGTCCTCCTCCCCCGGCGGCGGCGAGAGCCTGGGCGTGCGCGCGAGCAGCTTCCGGCGCCCCTTCGCCTGCTTCGTGTTCTGCCCCGCGAGGTTGCGGCGGATGTAGTCCTCCTGCGCCGCGATGGTCCGGCTCTGCTTGTCGAACTGCCGCTGCTGCACGAGCCGGCGTTCGATGCGTTGTGCGACGAAATGCTCGTACGTGCCCGCGTACGGCGTCATCGTCCCCGCCTCGACGTGCAGCACGTGGTCGACCACGCCACTCAGGAAGGCACGGTCGTGGCTGACCAGGATCACCGTGCGGTCGGTGGTGCGCAGGTAGCTCTCCAGCCAGCGCGCGGTCTCGAGGTCGAGGTGGTTGGTCGGCTCGTCCAGGAGCAGCACGTCGCCCGCGAGCACGAGCTGCCGCGCGAGCCCCACGCGCCCGCGCTCGCCGCCGGAGAGCGTGTCGAGGCCGCGCACCTTGCTCTCCTCGGGGTCGAAGTCGAGTCCCTCGAGCACCTGGTCGACCCTAGCGTGGTAGCTGTAGCCGCCGTCCCGCTCGAAGCGCTCGAGGTCGCGGCCGTACTTCTCCATCGCCGCCTCGGAATGGTCGTGCTCCAGCGCGGCCGCCTGCTCCGCCAGCGACCGCTCCAGCGCGACCAACTCGGCCAGCCCGCCCGCAACCGCGTCCCACACGTACACGGCGTCGCCGAAGTCGCGGTGCTGCTCGAGCAGCGTCACCCGGAGCCCCGGCTGCCGCGCGATCTGCCCCATGCTGGGCTGCATCTGCCCGGTGAGCAGCCGGAAGAGCGTCGTCTTGCCGGTGCCGTTGCGGCCGATCACGCCCCACCGCTCGCCCGCGGCGACGGTGAAGGTGACACCGGTGAAGAGCGTCGTCGCGCCGAACTCGACGCCGACGTCGGAGAGGGCCAGCTGGGTCATGCCCCGAAGCTAACGCGACCGGGCACACTCTTCGGTCCTACTTCGGAGCGGCCGCCGCGGCGGCGACCCACGCCTTCCACTCCGCCTCGGCAACCCCGACGGTGAGCTTGTGCTGCCATCGCACGAGCGGCACGCGCAGTAGCCACGGGTCGTCGAGGAGCACCTCGATCCACCGCTCCTCGCCGTAGCGCGCCGGCCCGAGCCCGCGTTCCGCGAAACGCTTCCCCGCGCGGTCGACGAGCGACTCGGCGCCGAACTTCTGCGCGAACCGCTTGAGCTCCCCCGCCGACGGCCAGCGGTCCATGAAGTCGACGAAGTGCACCTTCACACGTCGCTCGGCGAAGAAGCGCTGCGCCGCGCGCGTGGCAGGGTCCTTCTGGTGGCCGAAGATCTGGACTTCCACGAACGGGGGATCAGGGCAGGCCGCCCGTCGGCACGTGTGTGACGACGAACGGGCGGAGCGCCCAGAGCGCGGCCGCCGCGCCGGCCATCGCAACCACCGTGCTGGCCACGCCGAGCCGGCGGGAGCGCGTCCAGCCGCCGAGCGCGAAGCTGGCCAGCAAGAGCGCGATGCCGACGAGGAAGGCGACCGAGGTCGTTGGCGCTCACGACGGCCGGGGTCACTCGCGCGCCGCGAGCAGCCCCGCGGCCGGGTCCGCCGAGGCTGACGACGTCGAGGCGTTGGCGCGCCAGCCGTGGACGAAGATCACGGGGTCGGGCCCGGACGGCAGGGGCGCATGGCGGGACGGAGTGGGCGCGGGCGCGCGGGTGAGCGCGCCCCAACATGCACGCACGCCCACCGTGCGCCAGCCCCCGCGCTCGCCGCCTGCGGCCGAGCGATGTCGTCAGACGGTCCGCGCCAACCCGCGCCGCGCGTCGAGGCTGTACGCGCCCGGCCCGATCGCCCAGAGCGTGAGGAAGATGAAGCAGTAGAGCACCGCGGGCTCGCCGCGGTTCACGATCGGGAAGAAGGCGTTCGGGTCGTGGGCGACGGCCGGCGCGTGGACCATGAAGTAGGCGACCGCCATCTCCCCCGCGAGCACGAAGGCCACTGCCCGCGTCGAGAGCCCGACGGCGATGAGCAACCCGCCAACGAACTCGAGCACGCTGGCCAGCCCGAACAGCGAGAACAGGGGCACCGTCCCGCCGTGTCCGCCCGGCCCGCCGAACCAGCCGAACAGCTTCTGCGCGCCGTGGCACGCGTACATGAGGCCGACCACCACGCGCGTGGCCAACAGGATGAGGTCGGACCAGCGCGCCGGAACGGGCCCGGACGTTGCCGTCGCCGCTGGGGTCGGAATGGAAGAGGTTGCCATGTCTGGATATGGAGAGGGAAACCGCGCCCGAACCATACGAGTGCCGCGCACGGCGCGGGCACGATCCATTCCGGGTGCGACTTGGCGGATTGTTTGCCGGCCATCTCAGGCCGGCGCGTGGCGCGGCGCGCCGGCGCGGCGCACATTGCCATGTTCCCTTTTTCCCGACCTGTTGTGGCAACTTCGCTCGCTGCCTCGCCGTCCGTGGGCCGCGCACCCCGCGTGCAGATCATGCCGGTGCGCACGGCCGCTGATCGGCGTGCATTCATCGCCCTGCCGTTCCGCCTGCACCGCGGCGAACCGCACTGGGTGCCGCCGCTCCGAAGCGAGGTGGCCGCGCTCATCGACGCCAAGAAGCACCCGTTCCACGCGCACGCCGAGGTCGAGCTCTTCCTCGCCCGGAATACGGGCGGAACCGTGGTCGGGCGCGTGGCGGCCATCCGCAACCGGCTGCACGAAGAAACGCACGGCGAGACGGTCGGGTTCTTCGGCCTCTTCGAGTGCGAGCGAAGCCCGGAGACCGCGCAGGCGTTGCTCGACGCGGTGGCCGACTGGCTCCGCGAACGCGGCCTGACGACCATGCGCGGCCCGGCCAACTTCTCGTCCAACGAGGACTGGGGCCTACTCGTCGACGGCTTCGACCGCGACCCGTCGATCATGATGCCGTATAACCCGCCGTACTACGCGGAGTTGATGGAGGCCGCGGGCTTCCACAAAACCAAAGACGTGCTCGCCTATGAGCTCTCGGCCGACTCGCTCGGCATCCCGCCGGGCGCGACGGAGGCGCAAACGGCCCCGTACATCCCGGAACGCCTGCGCAACTTCGAACGGCTCGCGCGCGAGCGCTTCGGCGTCGTCGTGCGGCCGTTCGACAAGGCCAACTTCGACGCGGAGGTACGGCGCATCCGCGACCTCTACAACGCGGCGTGGGAGGCGAATTGGGGCTTCGTCCCGTTCACGCCCGACGAGTTCGATCACCTCGCGAAGCAGCTCAAGCCGGTCGCCGACTTCGACCTCATCGCGTTCGTCGAGGTCAAGGGCGTGACGGCAGGGTTCGCGATCGCGCTTCCCGACCTGAACCAGGCGCTCAAACCGATGAACGGGCGTCTGTTTCCGATCGGCTGGGCAAAGGGCCTGTGGTACGGCCGCAAGATCAACGCGCTGCGCGTGCTCACGCTCGGCGTGCTCCCGAAGTACCGGAAGCTCGGGGCGGCGGAGCTGCTGTACCTCTACCTGTTCCGCACCGGCATTCGGAAGAAGATGCGGACGGGGGAGTTTTCGTGGATCCTCGAGGACAACATGGCGATGCGGACGCCGATGGAGAAACTCGGGGCGACGGTGACGAAGCGGTATCGGTTGTACGACCGGGCGATATAGGGGATGGGGGGTGCGCGCGGGGCCGTGACGGACAGGGGATACGACGGCCGTCGTATCCCCTGCAGACAGTATCCCCGTCAGTTCACGGACTCGCGAGTCACGCCATCCTGTGGAATCCTCCCCCCAGCAGCCCAGATCAACCCCAGCCCAATCCCGATCCACGTCAACTCGCGCAGCCGCGTGACGAGCGCGGCGTACACGCCCACCGTCGGCGCCAGCCCGAGCAGCCGGGCGACGAGGAAGAGCCCGCCCTCGCGCGTGCCCGCCTCGAAGGGAACGAAGAACAGCAGATTCATCACGACCTGCGACACGCCGGCGGCGACCACGGCGTCGGCGTAGCCGAACGGCGCCCCGACGACGCGGGCGACGAGCACCAGTTCGAACGCCGAGAGGAACCGGCCGGCCACTTCCGCGGCGAGGGCGGCGGCGAGTGGGGCGGGGTGGCGGGCTACGGTAACGAGTTCGTCGTCGACGGCGGCGAGCGCGGCGCGGCGTGGTTCGAGGCGCGCGGCGAGGCGGCGACCGAGTGGACCGAGGACGCGCGCGGCGTGGAGGGCGTCGAGGCCACGTTCGAGCATGCGGGCGCGGAGCAGGAAGAGCGCGCCGACGCTGGCCGGGATGAGCACTACGGCCGCGACGAGGAGGAGGGCGCGGGTCGCGCGATCCGGCGGGAGCACGACCCAGGCAACCGGGATCGTCAGGGTCCAGAAAAGGAACTGGCCGAGCGAGTGAACGATGCGGAAGCCGACGACGGACGCCGCCGCGCGGGGACGGCCGACCCAGCGCGCGGCCGCGGCGCCCTTGAACGGCTCGCCGCCGAGGCTGACGAATGGGGTGACATAGTTGAGCGCGAACGCCGACACGGTGATCGCGAGGGCACGCGGGAAGGGAACGCGTGCGCGCGCCTCGTCCGCGTTGACCGAGCCGCCCGCGTCGACGCTGTCGTCGGCCCGGGCGCCCTGGAGCAGCAGGAGCCAGGCGGCCGTGTTGGTCAGATAGACGCCGCCCCAGACGAGGACGATCGGGACGAAGGTCCAGCCCGTGCGCGCGAGGTCGCGCAGGATCGTCTGCGGGCCGGTGCTGGCGACGAGCCAGGCGAGGAAGGCGACGCCGGCGAGGAAGGCCGCGAGTTGGAGGCGGCGGTTCACGCGGTCTGGGGTATGGCCAGCCCCGCCCCGCACGCCGCGGACGCGTACGCCGCCTCGAGCACCGTCGCGATGCGCACCACGTCGTCCAGCGCGCGCTCCGCGGCCTCGCTCCCCGCCCCGGCGTCCAGCACGCCGACGAAGTCCTCGAACAGCGCCGCGAACCAGCCGGCGTAGGCCGCCTTGTCCAGCTCGCGCGAGACGTCGTGCGTCTCGGTCCGGCCGTCCCGCTCGAGCGTGAGCAGGCCGTCGACCCAGCGCACCGCGCCCCGCTCGCCGACCACGTGCACCCGCGTCTCGCGCCGCCGGTCGGCCCAGGTGCAGAAGAGCCGCGCCACGCGGTCCCCCGCCGCGTCCGCGTACTCCAGCCGCACCTCCGCCGTGTCCTCGACCTCGTACCCGGCGTGCGCGAGCCGCCCCGTCCACGCGCTCACCCGCGCGGGGAGCGCGCCCGCGAGGTCGAGTAGCGTGTAGAGCAGGTGCGTGCCGTGGTCGATGAGCACGCCGCCGCCCGCGTCGGCGCGGCGCACGCGCCAGGGGAGGGCCTCCTCGGTGCCCTGCTGCCCCGGGTCAGCGCCCGCTCGGTGCACGCTCACCTCGATCAGGTGCCAGCGCCCGATCACGCCCGCGCGCAGCCACTCGCCCACGCGCCGCCACACGGGGTTGAAGCGGTACTGGTGGCAGGGCACGAGCACCCGCCCCGCATAGCGCGCGAGCGCCGCGAGCGCGAGCGCGTCGGCGCGGCGCGTGGCGACGGGCTTCTCGCAGAGCACGTGCAGCCCGCGCGCGAGCGCGGCCCGCGCGAGCGCCACGTGCGTCGCACTCGGCGTGGCGAGGTCGACGAAGTCTGCCGGCGCGCCGAACGAGCCTGCGCCTAACGCGTCGAGCGACGGGAGCACGGGCAGCCCGTCGACGACGCCGGCCGCGGTGTGCCGCGGGTCGACGGCGCAGACGATCTCGATGCGCTCGCGCAGGGCGGGCGTGGCGCGGAAGGCGGGCAGGTGCGCCCCCGTCGCGATCCCGCCGAGCCCGACGACGGCGCCCCGCCAGCGGCGCGAGGCCGCGGGGGCGGACGCGGGTTCGGTCGGCGGAACGCCGGGCACGTCAGCCGCGGGCATAGGCGCCCGCGGCCGGGTCACTCGCGGCCGGGCCGCTCGCCGCCGCCGGCGCGGGGCGGTCGAGCGCGGCGGCGACACGCGCCGCGCGCCCCTCGTGCGCCACCAGCACGGCCGCGAGCACGAGGTTGAGCGGGACGAGCGTGAGCCAGAGGAACACCGAGGGGTGCCCGAGCACGCAGGGCAGGGCGACGAGCGGGAAGCGGATGTTCTGCCCGAGCCACGCGCACTGCCGCACCACCGGCGCCTCGCGCGCGGCGTACTCGGCGCGCGCGACCCCGGCCGCGGGGACGTCGCCGAACAGTCGAAGGCGCCGCACGAGCCGCACCGTCGCGGGCAGCAGACTCGCCTGCCGCCGCACGTAAGCCGCGTAGCCGCCCTGCGCGAGCCGCAGGAACAGGTGCTCAGTCGGCACCGCGCCCGACGGCGCCGGCGTGTCCTCGGGGAGTTCGAACTCCCCTCTGCCCCCCTCGGCCACCTCGAGGTACGCGTTGCGCACCGCGTCCACGGCCGCGCTCTGGTACGAGTGGCTCACCCCCGCGGCGAGGGCGAGGAGGAACGCCGGCCAGAACGCGCGCCCGTCGGTGAGCGTGAGGCGCGCGAGCACCGACAGGTACAGGTTGGTGAAGCGCGTGTTGTCCGAGACGCCGTCGAGGATGCGCCCGAAGCGCGTCGACGTGCCGCGGAGCCGCGCGAGCTGCCCGTCCGCGCTGTCGAGCAGGTCGGAGGCGATGAAGAGCGCGAAGCCGAGCGCGTTGACCGCGGGACTCGCCGGGACGAAGCACCAGCCCGCGGCGAGGCCGAGCGCGAGGCAGCCGACCGTGACGTGGTCGGGGGTGACCGGCGTGGGGACGAGCGCCCGCGCGAGGCGGACGCCCACGGGGCGGAAGAAGTGCAGGTCGACCCACTCCTCGACCGCCCGGCCCTTGCTCGCGAGGGCGTCTGCCGCGCCGGCCATGCGGTGCCGCGCGTGCGTTAGGCGCCGAGCCGCTCGGCGGCCTCGCGGAGCACGCCTTCCACGACGCCCAGCGCCTCGAGCGCCTCGGCCTCGCCGATCACGAGCGGCGGGTTGATGCGCACCTCGGCGTTGTACAGCATCGCCATCACGCCGCGGTCGAGCGCGGTGTCGAAGATCCAGCGCGTGACCTGCTTGTCGAGCAGCCGGCCGGACTTGGGGTGTCCGTCGGGGTAGACGAGGTCGAGGCCGATCATCAGCCCCCGGCCGCGCGCGCCGCGGACGACGGGCAGCTCGCGCGCCCAGCGCTCGACCTCTTCCAGCATGCGCGCGCCGACGCGGCGGCTGTTGCCGACGAGGTCCTCTTCCAGCATCGTCTCGATCGTCACGCGCGCGGCGGCCGCGGCGAGCGGGTTGCCGCCGTAGCTCGACGAGGAGCCGCTCGGGTTGGCCCACGGCTTGGCGCGGGCGACCTCGTCGCGCACGACGAGCCCGGTCATCGGGAAGCCGCCGCCGAAGCCCTTGCCGATGGTCATGATGTCGGGCACCACGCCGTCGTGCTCGACCGCGAACATCTTCCCCGTGCGGCCGAAGCCGGTGAGCATCTCGTCGGCGATGAGCACGGCGCCGATTTCGTTGCACAACGCGCGCAACTTCCGCAGGAAGCCCGGCGTGGGGACGATGTTGCCCGCGGTGCCCTGGACCGGCTCGACGATGATCGCGGCGACGTCGTTCGCGGTCTCGTTGTAGATCTTCTGGCGCAGGAAGTCGATGCACGACCAGTCGCACGCCGCGCCGGTGCGGCAGATCGCGCAGCGGCCGTAGGCCGAGTAGGGCGTGCTGTAGGTGCCCGGCATCAGCGGCCCGAGCCCGTGCTTGAAGCTGCCCGAGAGGAGCGGCAGCACGCCCGCGGTCTTGCCGTGGAAGCCGCCCCAGAAACCGACGAACTCGGTCTTGCCGGTGTACGCCTTCGCCAGGCGAAAGGCGCTCTCGACGGCCTCCGCGCCGCTCGAGTAGAGCTGGGTGCGCGAGAGGTCGCCCGGGGCGACGTCGGCGACGAGCTTGACGAGCGCGGCGCGGTGCTCGCTCGTGAAGCTGCCGATGTGGACGCGGGCGACCTGCCGCTGCATCGCGGCGACGAACTTGGGGTGCGCGTGGCCGAGGCTCGCGACGCCGACGCCGGCGAGGAGGTCGGTGTAGCGCTTGCCGTCGACGTCCCAGAGGAAGGCGCCCCGGCCGTGGTCGATGGCCAGCTTGCTGAACAGCGCGACGCTCTGCGTGCCGGGCGCGAGGTACTCCGCCTCGGCGTCGTGCATGGCGAGCGAGCGCGGGCCGGCGGCCGTGGGCGCGTCGGTGAACGGGAGGTCGGTATCGAGAAGCACGCCGCCGGCCATGGTCGTGTTAGGCGAAAGCAGGGGAGCGGCGGCCGGCGCGGCCGCGCGCGGGAGAGGCCGCCGCGCGTTCCAGCGCGTAGTCCGCGATCGCCGCTGCGGCCGCCGCGCGGAAGGGTGCGAAGCTCGGCCAATCGTTGAGGTCGATCAGGACCGGCGCATCGGGCGCGGGCAGCGCGACGTCCCCGCCGAACACCTCCAACCCGAGCGCGCGCGCCGCGCCGAAGGCGAGCGCGCGGAGCCGCGCCTCGTCGACCGCGGGCCGCGGGCCGTCGACGCCGGCGACCGCGTCGTACCAGCGAAAGAAGCGCCCGTCGGCGACCCCGTAGAACTTGAGCACCGGCCCCGCCACGTCGGCCTGCAGCGCGACGCGCCCGATGCCCCGCGCCCGGAACTCTGCGATCGCCGCCGCTACCCCCGCCGCGGGCACCACGACGACGTCGTCGGCCCGCTCCGCGTGCACGTCGCCGCGCTTGATCCACACGCGCCCGCCCGAGGCGGCCGCGGCTCGAACGACCGGCGCGGCGCCCACCGTGGCCGTGTCGGCACCGGCAAGGTCGACCACGTCGGTGGCCGGAAAGCACACCCCCGCGGCGGCCAGGGCCGGGACGAGCCGGTGGCGGTGGCAGCCGAGGACGCTCGACGGACGGTTGATGAGGAGCATGCCCGCGGCCTCGAGCCCGAGCAGCCGCGCGGTCGCCGGCCCCTGGCACATGCTCAGGTACAGCGCCGCGTCGTCGGGCACCGCGGCCGCGAGCGGCCGTCCGTCGCCGCCGATCCCCGTGTCGAGCACCGCCTCGTCCACGCACACCGCCTCCCATCCCGCCGCTACGACGTGGGCGAGGGTCTCGTCGAGGATCGCGGTGTCGTTGGTGCGGTGCTGCGCGGGCGAGTAGGACGACTTGCGAAAGAGGGCGACGACGCGGGGCATGACGGAAACGCAAAACATGGCCGGGGGCCGGCCGAGCGTATGCAATCCGGGCAGGGCGGCGCGCGCAACGCTTGCGCGACGGCAGTACAGCTGTTCCGCCACGGCATGACATACGCAGGCATGAAGGCTGGCGCTTGCGCCCCGGGTGGATGCACTCGACACTCGGCGCGTCGCGTCAGGCCAACCCCGATCCGAGGAGGATGAGCATGCGTCCAGTCCACGGCATCGCCGCGTTCACGACTGTCGCCTGTCTGCTGCCCGCGTGTCTGCACGCGCAGGTAGGGCCGGCCACCGCGGGAAGTTCGGAAGCGCGACCGTCGCGCACCGGTGCCACGCGTGCCGCACCCGCGTGCCGGGTGGAAGGCGTGTGGGAACTCGAGTCGGTGTCCTACAACGGCCAGCCATTGCCCCGACCTGGCTACCACGAGCGCAAGGTCGTCGCGCGCGGCCATTTCATGTGGCTCGGCGCCGACGCGGGGCGCGATACGATCCCGCTGACGACCGCGGGCGACTCGCTGCGGGCGTTCCGGGTCGCGGGCGGGGCGGGCACGTACACGCTGGCCGGGAATACCTACACCGAGCGCCTCGAGTATTTCTACGACCCGCGCATGGTCGGGCAGTCGGTCCAGGCGACGTGTCGGACGGAGGGCGACCGCTGGTATCACAGTTTCACGCCGCCGACCCCGTCGAACATGGGGGGAGAGCAGCCGGTGCGGCTTGATCAGGTGTGGCGGCGCGTGAGTTGAGCGGCTGAGGCGAGCGGTGTGGCCGGGTGTCGGGTCGGACCGTCACGCGCGGCCGTGACGAGCAGGGGATACGACGGCAGGGGTGATACGGCAGGGGGCAGGGCTGGTCTGGTCGTGCCCTTCCAGCTCCATCACCCCTGCGGTTGTATCCCCTTCTTCTGTAGTATCCCCGGCCGTTGTATCCCCTGCAGGCAGTATCCCCGGCCGTTCACGGACCCGCGGGCGGAACCGACCCGACGACCGCCCCCACGTCGCAGCGTACACGTTCGCGGCGTCGAGGTCGCGCCGGTGGTCGATGTCGAGAATCCACGGCACGATGGCCGCGCGCACGTCACCCCCGCCGTCGACGAGCGCGGCGAGGAAGGTCCGCATGCGCGCGCCGCCCGCGGCCGCGAGCGCGTGGGCTTGTGCGCGCGCGGGGGGCGCGAAGGCGTACACGCCGCCGGTGATGAGCACGGGCGTGTCGAGCGCGTACGCGGCCGCGTCGCCGCCGACGCGCGTCACGCGGCCGCCGTCGGCCACGCGCACGCGAAGGGGCGCGTCGTCGTCGTCCGGGTCGGGCGTCACGGCGAGCAGCGCGTCAGCGCCGTCGTCCAGGGTGCGCTGGGCCGCCGCATGGACGGCGCGCCAGTCGGTTGGCGCCATCACCGTGTCGACCATCGAGCAGAACACCGGGCCGGGGGGCACGGCGGCGAGGCCGGCGACGAAGGTGTGGAGGGAAGATGGGGTACGACAGGGCACGACGCGCACGGGAGTGCCCGCGCTCGCCGTGGCGAGTGCCGCCGCATCGACCAGCGGGGCGAGGTCGGCGTGGACGAGGCAGGTCAGCGACGCGCAGCCGAGCGCGGCGAACTGCTCGACCAAGCCGACGAGCTGCGGGCGGCCGCCGACCGTGACGAGTGCTTTGGGCGTCGCAACGCCGTCGGCCGCGAGGCGCGAGCCCTCGCCGCCCGCAAGCAGTAATCCGTGCAGGGGGGGGCCGTGCATCATCGGGCGTGTGGGGCGGTGATTCCGAGCGCGGGCAACAACTCGGGCAGGCGCGCGATGCGGTAGGTCGGCGCGCAGCCGTCGGGGACGCGGCGCTCCGTGGGCGCGAGCCAGCAGGTGCGCATGCCGAGCATGGCGGCAGCCCGCACGTCGGCAAACGGGTTGTCGCCGACCATGAGGGCGTCCGCGGGCGACGCGTCGAGCGCGCGGAGTGCGATCCGGAACACCTCGGGGTCGGGCTTCGCGTGGCCGACGACCGCCGAGTCGGCGACGGTGTCGAACACGTCGAGCAGGCCCAGTTCACCGAGGCAGCGGTCGACGTTGCCGGTGAAGTTGGAGACCACGCCGAGCCGGGCGCGGGCGCGGAGGGCGTGAAGCAGCGGGCGGTTCCGCGCCGCGACGGCATGGGCCGCGGCGGTCACGCGGGCGGCGACGGGACGCCAGTCCACCACGGACGCATCGGGCAGGAGGGTCGCGAGCCGCGCGACCTGGGCATCCACGGTGGCGGTGTAGGCGAGCGTGGCAACGTCCGCCACCGCCGCGAGTTGACGATCTGACTCCCGGAACACTGCGCCGAACGCTTCGGCGTTGCGTGTGCCGCCAGCCGCCTGATACGCGGCGTGGAACTGCGTGACCGCCGGCGTTCCGTCGGCGTCGAGGGTGCCGCCGAAGTCGAACAGGATGGCGCGCGGCGCCCTCAATACAGCTTCCCGACCGCGCGGGCGCCGAAGCCCGCGACCACGAACGCGCCCGCCGCGACGGCCAGCGAGCCGGCGAGGTGCGCGTTCCCGCTCCGTGCCGCGGCCGCGTCCGAGACGGCGCGGCCGAGCGCGTGGGCGAGTGCGCCGAACGCGGTGAATAGGCCGAGGAAGAGGAGGGGGCTCACGAGCAGGGTGTCGACGAGGCGCCAGCGGGGGAGCCCACGCGCCCGCATCGCGTGGCGGAGGGCGAGGTGCAGCACGCCCGCGGGCGCGGCCGCGCCGGCGAGGGCGACGAGGGCTGGGAGCGCGACGTAGGCGACGACGTGACTCGCAGCCGGGGCGGCGGACGGCATGAGGGGCGAAGCGCGAGAGGTGGGGGTATAATCTCGCATGGTCTCGTCCGTTCCGCCGCCTGTGGTCCCGGCGCCCAGCTATCGGCCCGCGTGGTGGGTGCCGGGGGCGCACGCGCAGACACTGTACAGCAAGCTGGTGCGCCAGCGGCGGCGCGCGCGGCCCCGCGACACACGATTTCAGACAGAACGCTGGGACACGCCCGACGGCGATTTCGTCGACGTCGTGCGCCTTGATCCCGACAGTTCAACGCCACGATTCCTTCTCCTGCACGGGCTGGAGGGGGGCGAGCAGTCGCACTATGTGCAGGGCATGTTCGCCGAGGCGCGGCAGCGTGGGTGGGGGATGGACGTCCTCATCCACCGGAGTTGCGGCGCGGACATGAACCGGCAGCGCCGCTTCTACCACTCGGGCGAGACGAGTGACCTGGCGCTCGTCGTCGCGCGCGTGGCCGCTGAACGCCCCGATCGCCCGCTCTTTCTCGCCGGCGTCTCGCTCGGTGGCAACGTCCTCCTCAAGTACTTGGGCGAGCGTGGCACGCCTGGACCGCACGGTCCGAACGCGGCCGCGAAGTCCATCCCGGACAACGTGCGTGGCGCGGTGGCGATCTCGGTGCCGTACGACCTGTCGCGGGGGTCGCGGCGCATCGGGACGGGCTTCTCACGCGTGTACGAGCGGCACTTCCTGCGCTCGCTCGTTGCCAAGGTCGAGCGGAAGCTGGAGGTCTACCCGGACCTGATCGACCGCGCGCGGCTGCCCGGGCTGCGGACGTTGTGGGACTTCGACGACGTGCTCACCGCCGGGGTGCACGGGTTCGCGGGGGCGGAGGATTACTACGCCCGGTCGAGCGCGCTCGGGTTCCTCGATCGGATCGCGGCGCCGACGTTGCTGCTGAGCGCGGAGGACGACCCGTTCCTGCCGGCGGAGGTGCTCGACGAGGTACGGACCGTGGCGGCCACGAACCCGTGGCTCACCGTCGAATTCCATGCGCACGGCGGGCACGTCGGGTTCGTCGGCGGGCGGGTGCCGTGGCGGGCCGACTACTACGCCGAGCGGCGGACGTTCGAGTGGGCGACCGGGCGGGTCGCGGCGGCCATGACGGCGGTGGCCGCCGCGGCGTGAGCGGTCGGAGGGCTGGCGCGGAGGGTGAGCGCCCGGGGCGGACACCGGCGGGGATGGGGCCCGTCGGTCCACTCCTGCTGAACGTCGGGCGGTCGCCGCTCGGGAGTTGGAATCCGGCGCGGTTCCCGTTCAGCGTGCCGGCGTTGCGCGACTTCGAGTCGCTCGACTGCGACGCGCCGGTGACGCTGTTCGTGGGGGAGAACGGGACGGGGAAGTCGACGTTGCTCGAGGCGCTCGCGGTCGCGGCCGACCTGCCGGCGCTGGGCAGCGACACGCCGCGGAACGACCCGACGCTCGAGGCCGCGCGCACGCTCGCCAGCGCGCTGCGCCTGTCGTGGCGGGTCCGGCAGCGGCACGGGTTCTTCTTACGCGCGGAGGACTACTTCGGGTGGGCGCGGGCGCAGGCGCGGCTCGACGCGCGGCTGGCGCGTGAACGCCTGCCCGACAGCGAGGCCGTGATCGACGAGGAGACCGGGATGCACGTCGACGACCTCGCCGTGGCGCGCTACATCGACCGGTACGACGCGCGCTCGCACGGCGAGAGTTTTCTCGACGCGTTCACGGGGCGGATCACGGCCGGGCGCGGACTGTACCTGCTCGACGAGCCGGAGGCCGCGCTCTCGCCGCAGCGGCAGCTCGCGTTCGTGAGCTTCGTCTTGGAGCGGGTGGCGAGCGGGGCGCAGTTCGTCATCGCCAGCCACTCGCCGATCGTGCTCGCCCTCGCGCTCGCGGTGCCGGGGGCGCGGCTGTACAGCTTCGACGACGGGCCGCCCGCGCCGACGACGTACGACGCGCTGCCGCACGTGGTCCTGACGCGGGAGTTTCTCGCGGGACCCGAGCGGTACCTACGCCACCTCGGGATGGGGTGACCACGCAAAACGGGGCAGCACCAGCGGCGATACCCGCCGCGGGCGGTGCGCTCCCCGAGCACCCCTTCGGCGAGACGGCCCGGACCAGGACGGGCGAGCGGGCGTATACTGCGGCGTGCTCCGCCTCGCCGACCCCTGGACGCGCCGGCTCGTCGCGCTGACGCTCGCGGTTGCGGCGGTCGGCGTCGTACTGACCCTCGCCCTCGTCGCGGGGCGCCGGCTCGCGGACCGCGTGGTCCCAGCGCCTGCCGCGCCACGGATCTCGCACGATCTCGTGGTGCAGCAGGTTCGTAAGCGTTCGACTTGGACGTGGTGACGGCGGGGTGCGGACGTCGTACGTTCGCGCCCATGACCCTCTCCATCACGTCGCCTAACGCTCCGCCCCC
>JAABUZ0100002070.1_pt1 | contig 34751 bp, 32 predicted proteins | sample 5562091 | NCBI WGS metagenome assembly JAABUZ01 (sample SAMN12813069, study PRJNA571459) | rock metagenome | isolation source: Antarctica rocks | place: Antarctica: Victoria Land, Linnaeus Terrace sud | collected 2015-12-21 | reverse complement strand
CGCCACTCGGGGACACAGGCGGCCAGCGCCGCGCAGATGCCCACCGCCCCCTCGGCTTCGGCCAGCCAGGGCAACCCGCCGTCCGAGGTCAGACGCCCGCCGTCAAAGGCGGCCTCCAGGGCCAAGGCCGTGGAGGTGGCGAACGCATAGGATGCTGTGGCAGACTGAGGCGGCATGGAGGTCTCCTTCGCTCGATCGGGTTGTCAGATACCTCGACCATAGCGCAGTCGGCCTCCGTGCCGCAACTTCATGAATAATCCAGGCTAGACCATTCTTGCGGCGTAGAGGCATAGGAGTCTGTCCTGAGAGCGCCGTCTCTCGCTGCGCTGCCAGCCGGCCCCGGTTGGCAGCGCAGCGCCTGTGAACGGCGATCGTGTCAGCCGCGAAGGGTTGCCGGCTGGCAGCCGGCGCTCCCAGGGGATGTCGTCTCGTGACTGACGCCGGCTAGTAGGCGATGTCGACGCGGCGGCCGCTGTTCGCGGAGGCGACGATGGCGTCGGCCACCACCGAGGCGCGGTAGCCGTCCTCGAAGTCGGCGCCCTCCGGGCCAACCGGGCGGCCGGTGGCCACGCACGCGAAGAAGTGCCCGATCTCGTGGACGAACGAGTGTTCCCAGCCGATGATGTGCCCCTGCGGCCACCACGCCCCGATATAGGGGTGATCGGGCTCGGTCACCAACACGCTGCGGAAGCCCTGCGCGTCGCGCGTCGTCTCCTCCTCCGGCAGATAGACCTCCAGTTCGTTGAGCCGCTCCAGGTTGAAGGCCAACGAGCCCTTCTCGCCGTTGATCTCGATCACCTGGTGGTTCTTGCGTCCCTTCGCGAAGCGCGAGGCTTCCAGCGTGCCGATGGCCCCGTTCTGGAACTGGACCGCGGCCACGAAGGCGTCGTCGACGCCCACCTGCCTCGTCGCGCCGCCCTCGTCCTGGCGTTCCTTGATGAACGTGGCCGTGACGCCGCTGACGCTGGCCGGCTCGCCCACCAGGAAGCGCGCCAGGTCGATGATGTGCGTGCCCAGGTCGCCCAGGACCCCCGAGCCGGCCTCGGAGGCGTCGAGCCGCCACACCATGCCGAAGTTGGGGTCCATGATCCACTCCTGCAAGTACTGCGCGCGGAAGTGGTAGATGCGCCCCAGGCGCCCCGCCGCGATGATGTCGCGCGCCAGCTTGAGCGCCGGCACGAAGCGGTAGTTGAAGGCGCACATGTGCGTCACCCCCGCCGCCCGCACCGCCTCCAGCATGCGCCGGGCCTCGGCGGCGTCGCGCGCCAGCGGCTTCTCGCAGATGATGTGCTTGCCGGCGCGGGCCGCCGCGATACAGGGCTCGGCGTGCAGGTTGTTGGGCGCGCCGTTGTCGAAGACCTGGATCTCCGGGTCGTCCACCAGCTCCTGCCAGTCGGTGACGGCCTTCTCGTAGCCGTAGCGGCGCGCGGCAGCCTCCACGCGCTCCCGGTTGCGGCCGGCGATGGCCACCAGGCGGGCGCGCGCCGGCGGCGGGGTATAGATGTAGTCGAGCGTCTTGAAGGCGTTGGTGTGCGCCTTGCCCATGAAGGCATAGCCGAGCATGCCCACGCCCAGCGTCGGCGCCTCATTCCCGGACCGCGCCGCCTCCCCCATGGTCACGAACCCGCTGCGGTTGGTCATGTGTACATTCTCCTTTTGATGAGTGACCAGTGGTTAGTGGCTAGTGACGAGTAAGGTTCACTAGCCACTAACCACTGGTCACTGCGCCCGCTTAAACGCGGCGTCGAAGGCCTGTTGCGAGGGGGCGAAGTCGAGACGATGCACGAAGGCGGCGGCTTCGGGCGCGCCCTGGGTGCGGTCCATGCCGCTGTCCTCCCACTCGATGGAGAGCGGTCCCTCGTAGCCGATGCGGTTGAGCGCGCGCACAATCTCCTCGAACTCGACGCCGCCGCGGCCCGGGGTGCGGAAGTCCCAGCCCCGCCGCGCGTCGCCGAAGTCGAGGTGCGAGCCCAGGATGCTGGTGCGCCCGTTGAGGGTGCGCACGGCGTTCTTGACGTGCACGTGGTAGACCCGGTCGGCGAACGTCTCGATGAACAGCACCGGGTCGACAAACTGGTGGTAGAGGTGGCTGGGGTCGAAGTTGAGGCCAAAGGCGGGGCGATGGCCGATGGCCTCGAGCGTTTTCTGGGTGGTCACGATATCGTAGGCGATCTCGGTGGGGTGGACCTCCAGCCCGAAGCGCACGTTCTCTTGGTCGAACACGTCCAGAATGGGGTTCCAGCGGTCGGCGAACTCCCGGTAGCCGGCCTCGACCGTCTCCCAGTTGTTGGGCGGCCAGGAATACAGCAGGTGCCAGATGGGTGAACCGGTGAAGCCGTTGATCTGCGTCACACCGAAGGCCTTGGCGGCGCGCGCAGTGTCCATGATCTCTTGCGCGGCGCGCTGGCGCACGCCTTCGGGTTCGCCGTCGCCCCAGAGGCGGGCGGGCAGGACGCCCTGGTGGCGCTCGTCGATGTGCCGGTCGGCCACGGCCTGACCCACCAGGTGGTTGGAGATGGCCCAGCAGCCGAGGCCGTGCTGCTCCAGCAGCGTCCGCCTGCCCCGCGCGTAGGTCGAGTCGGCCAGGGCCTTATCAACTTCGAAGTGATCGCCCCAGCAGGCCAGCTCGAGGCCATCGTAGCCCCAACCCTTGGCCAGGGGGGCGAGCTCGGCGAGCGGTAGATCCGCGAACTGGCCCGTGAACAGGGTGACCGGTCGTGCCATGATCTTCTCCTTCAATCATAATCATAATCCGCCAGCGGTAAACAAGGCGGTCAGGACGTACGCTCACTACTCGATCTCTATCGCTCTACTTTTATCACATCGCCGCTCTCGCCGTCGAAGAGGTGGAGGCGGTGCGGCGGCAGGCGCACATGGAGGGTCTCGCCCTCGCTCACCTCTATCGTCGGCGGCATTTTGGCCCGCAGGCCGAGGTCGCCCAGGCGCAGATCGACCACGCTCTCGTCGCCGAGGTTCTCGACGGTGTAGACGGTGGCCGGCCGCGCGCCCTCCGTGCCCGGCGGCGCCACCACGACGTGCTCCGCGCGCACGCCCAGCACGAGGTTCCCGGGATGGGGATTGGCCCGCAACGCCGCGAGGAGCGCGCCGTCCACCGGTATCGTCAGTGGGCCGGCCTGCACGTGGGCCGCGCCGTTCTGTACGAACCGGCAGGGCATCGTGTTCATGGGCGGCGTCCCCAGGAAACCGGCGACGAACAGGTTGGCCGGGTTGTTGTAGATGTCCAGGGGCGTGCCCTGCTGCTGGATACGCCCCTTGTTCATCACCGTGATGCGGTCGCCCATCGCCAGGGCCTCGACCTGATCGTGCGTGACGTAGATGGTGGTGATGCCGCGCTCGTGCTGCAGATGCTTGAGCTCGGCGCGCGTCTCGACGCGCAATTGCGCGTCGAGGTTGGTCAGCGGCTCGTCCATCAGCAGCGCCTGCGGCTGGCGCACCATGGCGCGGCCCAGGGCCACGCGCTGCTGCTCGCCCGCGCTGAGCTGGCTGATGCGCCGCTTGAGGATCGGCTCCATCTGCAGCGAGGCGGCGGCGGCGCGCACCCTTCGGTCGACCTCCGCAGTGGGCGTGCGCATGGCGCGCAGCGGGAAGGCCATGTTGTCGTAGACGCTCAGGTGCGGGTACAGCGCGTAGAACTGGAAGACGAACGCGATGTCGCGCTCGCCGGGCGGCAGGCCGTTGACCCGCCGGTCCCCTATGCGTATATCACCCGCCGAGGCCTTCTCCAGGCCGGCGATGGTGCGCAGCGTCGTCGTCTTCCCGCAACCCGAGGGACCGAGAAAGACCATGAACTCGCCGTCCCGCACCTGCAAGCTGATGTCGTCGACCGCGACGACGGAGCCGTAGCGCACGACCAGGTTGTCGACCGTTACCCGTGCCATCTACCTAACTGTCCTTTATCCGCTGGTCGGTGAGCGCGTCGAACAGGTGCGCGCGATCGGGATTGTAGCCCGCCCAGACATGGGCGCCCTGGTCGAGCAGGAACTCGGGGTCGGTGCGCGCGCGCAGCAGCGTCTCGCCCAGGCGCAGGTCGTAGATGTTGCGGTCGCCGAGCGGCTCCACGGCATAGACCTCGACCGGCAGCGCCCCCTCGCGCTCGGCGGCGTGGACGGTCACGTCCTCAGCGCGCAGGCCCAGCACCACCTGGCGGTGCGGCGCGTTGCGCACGGCGCGGGCCAGCCGTCCCGCGACGGGCAGCGGCCGGTCACTGCCGCCCAGCAGCAGCGCGCCATCGGCGATGTGGCTGTCCAGCAGCGTGATCGCGGGGTGGCCCACGAAGCCGGCCACGAAGGTGTTGGTGGGCGTCTCATAGATCTCGCGGGGCGTGCCGACCTGCTGCAACGCGCCCTTGCGCAGCACCGCGATGCGGTCGCCCATGGTCATGGCCTCGACCTGATCGTGCGTGACATAGAGCGTGGTCGCGCCGAGGTCGCGCTGCAGGTGCTTGAGCGTGCCGCGCATGGTGGTGCGCAGCTTGGCGTCGAGGTTGGTCAGCGGCTCGTCCATCAGGAAGGCTTGCGGACGGCGCACCATGGCGCGGCCCAGGGCCACGCGCTGCTGCTCGCCGCCCGAGAGTTGCCCCGGCTTACGCTGCAGCAGGTGGTCGATCTGCAGGCTGGCCGCCGCCTCGCGTACCCGCCGGTCGATCTCCGCCTTCGGCATCGGACCCGCCTTGAGCGGGAAGGCCATGTTCTGGTACGCGGTCATGAACGGATAGAGCGCGTAATCCTGGAAGACGAAGGCCACGTTGCGCTCGGCCGGCGTGAAGCGATTGACCAGCACGTTGTCGATGCGCACGCTGCCCGCGTCGGGCTTCTCCAGGCCGGCCACGGTGCGCAGCGTGGTCGTCTTGCCCGCGCCTGAGGGGCCAAGCAAGACCAGGAACTCGCGGTCGCGCACGGTGAGGCTGACGTCGTCGATGGCGACGACCTCGCCGAAGCGCTTGCTGATGGACTGCAGGGCCAGTTCGGCCACGACATCTCCTTCTGGCGATGATGGAGCCTGCGACTAAAGTCGCATGGCAGGGACCGGACACTGAAGTGTCTTACTGAATCGCTTAGCCACTCGCCACTCGCCACTCGCCGATCATGCCTCAAATAAGTAGCAGTCATTGACGACAGTTGCAGAGCAGTATCGCGTCGCCTTTCCCAATCACGACGAGCGGCTACGGCGTATGGATTGGGCCGCGCCACCCAACGCAATTGCTGGTTGGCCCACTGGCACAGCTTGGCCGACATAACGTGGCGTCTGTGTGTGCCTCTGCAGACACTTCAGTGTCCGGTCCCTGCCATGCGACTTCAGTCGCAGGCCGTGCTCCACCGCCGGGATGTCTACGCCAACATGTACCAGCCACTCGTCCCACCTCACTCGTCACTAACCAGTGGCCACTGGCCACTGGCCACTGGCCACTGGCCACTATAGGTGGCTCGCCACGATGAACACGAGCGTGCCGGCCAGCAGCACCGTGAAGCCGTTGGTGAAGAAGTCCTGCACCCACGGCTGGATCAGGCCGACGATGCCCAGGGCGATCAGGATGATGCCGAGCCGCTCGCCCCACACGCGCACGGCAGTGCGCACCGTCGGACGACGCACGACCGGCGTGGGCGCCATCGGCGCGTTCGCAGCGGGCTCGCCGCGCAGACCTGCCATAGACCTCTCTCCTCTCTCGCCATTAGCGCGGCGCCACGCCGACCGTGACCTCCAGACACGAACGGGCACGACGTGCCGCTTGGGTTACCCTGTTTACCGGCGCACCGCGCCGAACGTGACGCCGCGCAGCAGGTAGTTGCGCACCAGGAACGTGAAGATGACCACCGGCAGCACGAAGAGGGTCGAGACGGCCGCGATCAGGCCCCAGTCAATGCCGCCTAGCGTCTGCGCACCGGCGATGCCGGGCGGCGCGGTGCGCGTCGACGTCTGGGTGAGCTGCGTGGCGAACACAAACTCGTTCCACACCGTGATCAGCAGAAACACGGCGGTCGCCGCCGCCGCCGGCAGCGACTGCGGCACGATGATCTTGTAGAAGGCTTGGAAGCGCGTGTAGCCGTCGACCATCGCCGCGTCCTCGTACTCCTTGGGGATCTCGTCGATGAAGCCTTTCATCATCCACACGGCGAAGGGCAGGTTGAACGTTGTGTAGAGCAGGATCATGCCGTGGTAGGTGTCGATGAGGTTCAGCCTGCTATACATCAAAAAGATGGGCACGAGCACGGCCACGGGCGGCAGCATGCGCTGGCTCAGGATAAAGAACAGCATGTCGTTCTTGCCGGCCACGCGGAAGCGCGAGAAGGCGTAGGCGGCCAGCGTCCCTAACACGAGCGCCAGCGCCGTGGACGTCACGTCGATGACGATGCTGTTGACGAAGAAATGCGGGAAATCGGTCGACACGTTCTGCGCGTTCCCTGACACGTCGGTCGTGGTCTGCACAAAGATGTGGCGGTAGTTGTCGAGCGTCGGCGTGAAGTCGAAGAACTTGGGCACGGGGGACTGCGCGTCCCTCAGATTCTTGAACGACGTCTCCAGGATCCAGAATATGGGGAACAGGAAGAACATCAGCGCCACGGCCAGGGCCAGGTAGAACAGGACGGCCTTGACGGCGCGCAGGACGGGCGACTGCCCGTCGTCGTCGCGCGCGAGGCGCGGGGCGGCGGACCGTGTGACAGCCATACGTGTATCCCCCTCCTACGACCCGGTCGCGGCCGCGGTCACTTTGTTGAGATTGCGGATGTAGATGTTGGCCAGCGCGATCACCATGATCAGGATGATATAGGCCAGCGCGCAGGCGCTGCCGGTGTCGTAGTCGTTGAAGGCTTTCTGGTACAGCGTATACGAGATCGTCCAGGTTGCCTGCCCCGGGCCCCCACCCGTCAGCGTGAACGGCAGGTCGAACAGCTTGATGGCGTCGATAGTGCGGAACAGGAGCGCGATCAGCAGCAGCGGCCATACCAGGGGCAGGGTGATGTGCCGGAAGCGGAACCAGGCCGAGGCGCGGTCCACCAGCGCCGCCTCGGTGAGGTACTTGGGGATAGCGGAGAGGCCGGCCACCGAGATGAGCAGCATGAAAGGCGTCCACATCCACACGTCGGCCACGATGATGGAGATGGTGGCCGTGGTGGGCTGGTTGAGGTAGTCCACGCGCGGCAGACCGAACCAGGCGCTCTGCATGTAGTTGACCACGCCGAAGCTGGCGTCGAGCATGAACTTCCAGAACAGGCCGACGATGACGGGAGCCAGCATCATCGGCGTCAGCATCAGGGTCAGGATCAGCCCGCGTCCGGGGAACTTGCGCACCAGCAGCATGGCCAGACCGAAGCCGAGCAGGAACTCGATGCCGACCGCGCAGATGACCACCACGGCCGTGAACTGGAACTGCTTCCAGTTATCGTAGAGGTCGTTCTCGGTCAGGATGTCCCGGAAGTTGTTGAGCCCGACCCAGAGGGGCGCGGCGACGCCGGTCACCTTGTATTGGGTGAAGCTGAGATAGACCGACCAGATCAGCGGGAAGATACTGATTGCCACCAGCAGGATGATCGTGGGCGCGATGAACAGAGTGGCCATGCGCCTATCCGTGAGCCACGTCCGCCGCCGCCGCCCCGTCCCACCTGGCCGCGGCCGCGGCTCCTCGACCGGCGCTACCCTGTCCATCGTCGCCACTATGTCCCTCCTTTCGAGTGACTAGTGACTAGTCACTAGTCACTAGCCACTGGTCACTTATACGCTGAATAGCGCCCGGTGCGGCGCAGGATGATCGACTGCTTGCGGGCAATCTGGTCCAGGGCCGACTTGGGGTCGATGCCGCCGGTCATGCTGAGGTTGATGGTGTCGTTGAGCACCTGCAGCATCGTCGAGTACTCCGGCATGTTCCAGAAGTCCTTGACCATGGAGAAGACCTGGCTGGTCTGCGGGTTCCAGGGCTGCGCCGCCTTGAAGGCGGCGCTCTGCAAGATCGAGTTGCTGGCCGGCGTCGCACCGAGCTGGTACCACTCCTTCTGGATGCGCGGCGTGAAGAACCATTGAGCGAAGGCGAGCATGGCTTGCTGGTCGCTCGCGGACGCGTAATTGGAGAGGGCGAAGCCCTGGCCGCCGAGCGGCGAGACGCGGCTATGCACGCCCATGTAGGTCTCGCCAGGGTAGTTGAAGAAGCCGATCTTGCTCTCGATTTCGGCCCTCGTCTTGCCCAGCGTGCTGGCCTTGGGGTCGAAGTAGCCGGAGTTGCAGCACAGCCAGCTCTCCACCATGGCCACCTTGCCCTGGTTCATGTCGGTCGTGACCTCGGCGATGAAGTTGTTGCCGGAGCCGGGCGGGGAGTCCTTCTGCGTCAGGTGGTCGACGAGCTGCAGGGCGTGGACGCAACGCGGGCTGTTGATGTATCCCTGCACCGCGCCGGTGGTCGCGTTCCAGATCTCGCCGCCGTAGTTCCAGCACCAGGGCAGGAAGGTCTCGGCGGCCGCATCGTAGCCGGTCTGCTCGTGCGTGGCGTAGCCGTAGAAGCCCTTGTAGCGGCCGGTGAAGAAGTCGGCGATGTCCACGATCTGGTCCATGCTCTGGGGGATGCCCAGGGCGTAGTGGTACTTCGCCTTGAAGGCCTTCTGATTGGCCGGATCGTTGAACAGGTCCTTGCGGTAAGCGAACAGCTTGGCGTCGGCGAACCAGGGCAACCCGTAGAAGTGCCCGTGGGCCAGATCGAGGCTGCCGGTTTGACCAGGCTGACGCTGCGGGTACTGGCTGTAGGAGGCGAACAGGTACGGGTAGAAGTCGTTGACGTTGAGGTTCTTCTTGATGTAGCTGGTGAGTTCCGGCACATCCCGGTCGGTGACCGCCTGGCCCAGCCACTGGCTGTCGAGGATGGCGGCCGCGAACGAGGTCTTGTGCGCGGCGAACTGGTTGAAGACCGAGCTGTACCACTGGCTCAGCGGCGGGCGGTCGACGACGATTTGGACGCCGTGCTCCTTGGCGTACTGGTTGCCCAGCTGCTGGAGCACGTCGGCCGGCGAGAACTCGAACCAGGCGATGTGCAGCGTGCGCATCGCGGCGGGCGCCGCGGCCCGCGCCGCGCGCGGGCTGGGGAGGAAGCTGCCGAGGCTGAAACAGGTGATGAGTGCCGCGGCCAGGGCCGCGCGCAGAGAGCGTGTCTTCATCGAACTACGTACCCCTTCTTCTCGAAACTGGACAGATGCGAACGTACGAGAGCCGAGTCACACGTCGCCGTCCTTGGCGACTGTCGCGCGGGGTTGCATCCGGGTTTGCGTCGAGCGAACGATGTCACATCCTACCACCTCCCCATCTTTGCCGCGACCCTTGCCCTTGCCCGAACGGGCCGGGAGAGGGGACGGGCTTTGATCGACGCCGTTTGACCTCTCACGGCGCCGGCCCCGCGATCAGGATAGGCGCCTCGCGCGCGGCGTAGGCCGCCGCCTGCTCCGGCGGCAGGCCGCCGTCGGAGATGACGGCCGCGGCGTGCCAGGGCCAGGCGATGCGCAGCAGTCCGGTGCGCCCAAACTTGGTGTGGTCCACCAGCATATAGGTGCGCGGGCTGCGCTCCACCACCTCCTTCAAGACGTCGCCGACGGCCCGGCGCTGCGATGTCAGGCCCGCCTCCAGCGTGAGCCCGATCCCCGAGATAAAAGCGGCCTCGACGTGCAGCGAGGCCAGGAACTCCACCGCCCACGGCCCGCCGACCACGCGGGTCTGCTGGTCGAGCTCGCCCGGCACGGCGATGACGCGCACCGTCCCGCTGGCAAACTCGTGCAGGATGGCAGGCGACGTGGTCACGATGGTCAACTCCGAGGAGACCGAGCGCGCAATCTCGCGCGCCAGATACAGGCACGTGGTCGAGGCGTCCAGGAAGACCGCTCCCCCCTGGGGCGGCAGGAAGGCCAGGGCGCGGCGCGCGATCGCCTCTTTGGCCTCGGGCTGGGCGGAGAGGCGCTCGGCGTAGTCAGCCGACATACCGTCGGGCGGCGCGAGCAGTTGCGCGCCGCCGCGCGGCCGGGCGATCAACCCCTCCACCTCCAGGGCGGCGAGGTGCCGATGCACCGTCACCGCCGCCACGTCGAGCTCGGCCGCCAGCTCCTTGACCGTAGCCCGCCCCGAAGAGCGCAGCCGCCGCAGGATATGCGCGCGCGTGCGCTTAGCCGCCGGCTGCTCCCGCGTCGCGTCGCTCGTGTTCGTGGCCTGTGGAGTGTCCATGCGCCCTCTCGTCGTGCCGCTTACACTTTGTCGTGCCAGTCGCGCGTGTGGACCTGGATGTCGATCGTGCGGAACTCGTCGATGGCGTCGACGAGGTGCGCGCTGAAGCGCCGGAACGCCTCCTCGCCCTTGGCGGCCGTGGCGCGGAAGGGGTTGCCGATCACGCCGCTCGGCGTCCACTCGTCGTGGTCCATCGGGAACGAGAAGTACTGGTATCCCCGGAACTCCACGTCGGGCGCGCCGTCTTTCTTGACGAAGGAGGCGGGAAGCCACGCCGGCTTGCCGGCCCTGGTGTTGACGGCGCGATCCATATGTACCAGGCGTCCGCCCTCGTAGGCCAGCATCTGCGATGTCTCGAGCTCGCTGGCGTGCCAGCCCGGCGTCTCGTCGGGCGGATTCTCCAGCAGGTCGCCGAGCATCCCGATGTAGCGCTCCGCGTAGGGCTTGTAGAAAACGACCAGCGCCCCCGTGTCGGCGCGGATGCGCCGCAGCACCGGGTCGATCATCTTGGCGTGCGAGCCGTGGCCGCTGACGATGATCAGCTTGTTGAAGCCGTGGTGGACGAGGCTGCGGCAGACGTCGTAGAGCATGGCCTCCACGGTCGCGGGGCGCAGGCTGATGGTGCCGATGCCGGATCCCGCCTCGCGCAGGTGCTGCGGTGAGTAGCCGCACCACAGGGCAGGCGTGTAGAGCACGTCGGCGGCCTCGGCCGCGCGGCGCGCCACCTCGATCGCCGTGACCGTATCGGTGCAGAGGGGCAGGTGCGCCCCGTGCTGCTCGCAGCTCCCCAGCGGGATCAGCGCGATGTCGTCGCGCGCGAGATAGTCCTGTATGTCCGGGAAGGCCAGGTCGGCCAGGCAGTGGGAGACCAAGCTGTCAGCCATCAATCCTCCGAGACCCGTGCTACGCCTCTATCAATAAACACGTCATCATCCCGGGTCTGCAAATAACCGGCTCGGCACGCCGGCAGGGAGCAAACCTGGGAGCGCGGGCGTCTCGCCCGTCCCCGTTGACCACCAGGGACGGGCGAGACGCCCGCGCTCCCAGGACAATCTTTTGTAGACCCTGTATCATCATCCGAGATCACCTGGACACCGCGCTGTCCATTGTTTGCCTTGTGACCGCTGACTCCATCAGGTGTAAGAACTCCCGTGCCGCGACCGCCGCGCAGGCCGCGCTGTTGGCGTGGTCCGGGACGTCGACGCGGCGGACGTGCGGCCGCAGGTCGGCGTCGAGGGCGGCAAAGAAGCGATCGTCCGCGGCGGGGTCGAACAGGTCGCCCCCTGGCACGTTGGCGATCGAGAACCCGCCGTGCGGGACGACGATTGCGGTCGGACCGGCGGCGCGGTTGAGCTTGGCGGCGAGGGTGTGCCCGACCTGCTCCATCTCATCGCCGGTCAGACGCACCAGCGTGTACTCGGGATTGTGGTAGTAGCTACGCCGGTTTTGCAGGCGCTCGGGAACGGTGTGGCGCGGCCCGTGCACGCTGAAGTCCAGGCACGAGGCCACCACCACGAGCGGCAGGCCGGCCTTGACCGCGGCCTCCATGCGTCCCGGACCGGCGACGTGGAACCCGCCGACGATGTTGTCGGAGAGCTCCTGCGGCGTGTAGTCGACGATGCCCCGGAAGTGCCGGGCGACGATTAGCTCCTCCATCGCCGGGCCGCCGACGCCGTTGGCGTGGAAGATCACCGGCGTGTAGCCCTGCTCCTCCAGCAGGCCCTTCAGACTCATCACGGCGGTGGTGGTGTTGCCGAGCATGGTCACCCCGACGAGTTGTTCGTCCGCGTCCGGCGTCGGGGCCGCCGCGGCGCGCACCATGCCGGCCATCGCGCCCGCCGCATTGCGGAACACGGCCCTGCTCAGCGGGTTCAGGCCCAGGATGTCCACCACCGAATGCAGCACCATCACGTCGCGCGTCCCCACCAGCGGCCCGAACGGGCGTCTGCCCGAGGCCAGCGGGCTAACCACCAGCTTGGGCACGCCGACCGGCAGCGCGTGGACCGCCGCGGCGCCCAGGACCGATCCTTCGGCCCCACCGATACAGAGCACCCCGCCGATCCGCCCTTCCCTATACAGGTCGACGGCGATGCGCGCCACGCCCCGTCGCATGCGCTCGACCGCCGCGCCGCGCGACCCGGCGGCGCGAATCGCCTCCAGGCTCTCGCCCGGCCCCGCCGCCGCGGCCACCGCCGCGCGGCCGATCTCCGGCACGATGTCGCGCGGCTCGCCAAGGACGCCGGAGTCGAGCACGAGCACGTCCAGGCCGTGCTCCTGGCGCAGCAGGTCGCGCACGTAGCCTATCTCGGCCCCCTTTGTGTCAAGGGTCCCGATCAACAAGACGGCCGGCGTCGGTGTGGGCGGTGGGGCAGGGGTAGCCATCGCTACATGAACGTCCGCAGGTGGTCGCCGGCCTGCTGCACGAGCAGGTCGTAGTATTTCTCGGAGAGCATGCCGGTGCCGTGGTCGCGCAGGAACTTCTCCATGCCCTTGGTGGCGCCAGCCGCCCCGGCGTCCTCGGCCTCTTGCTCCTTGAACGCCGCTGGCGTACGGTCGACCGGCATCACAAACTCGCTGGTGAGGTAGTGATCGTAGCCCACCGCGCGCAGCGCGGCGACGTGGGCGGCCCAGTCGAGGTCGCCGCGCCCGGGCGGATAGCGGTTGTTGTCGGCGACGTGGAAGTCGACGAGGTAGGGGGCGCTATCCCGGATGGCCCCGTAGGGATCAGCCTCCTCGATGTTCATATGGAAGGCGTCGAGCACCACCCCCATGTTCTGCCCGACCTCCTGGGCCAACATCACGCCCTGATCGGCGCGGTTGATGAAGTTGGTCTCGAAGCGGTTGAGCGGCTCGATGCCGGGGCGCACGTCTTTCTCGCCCGCGTAGTACGCCACCTCGCGCAGCCCTTCGACGGCCCAGCCCCACTCCTCCGCCGGCGAGGCCATGGGGACCACCTTGCCGACCGTGGACGGGACGATGCAGAAGATGCAGCCGCCCAGTCCGGCGATGAGGTCGACGCAGTCCTTCATATACTTAACCGTGCCGAAGCGCACGTAGGGGTCCTCGTGGATCAGGTCGCGCCCGACCGTCATCAGGGTCACCGAGCCCCAACACTCCACCCCGTTCTCCTGCAGCAGCGAGCGTACCTCGGCCACGTCGTAGCGCGCCGGCTCGCCGCTGATCTCGATGCCATCGTACCCGAAGCGCGCCAGGCGCTTGATCGTCACGTCGATTGGCTCAGGCCGCATCCAGTTGTGCATGCATAGCTTCATCGCTGCCCTCCTCATCAGTAGTTAGTAGTTAGTAGTTAGTAGTTAGTAGTTAGTAGTTAGAAAAAACTAACTACTAACTACTAGTAATCCTCCAACCATTTGCCAGGGTTCATGATGTTGCCGGGGTCGAGCGCGCGTTTGACCGCCATGAGCGTGGGGTAGGCCGTGCCGTACTGCCGCTTGAGGAACGGCGCGAGCTTGAGTCCCAGGCCGTGGTGGTCGTTGATGACCGCCCCGGCGTCGAGGGCGGCCTCGACGCCCACCCGCCAGATGTCCTCGTTGAGCGCGAACGCCGCGGCCGCATCGTCGGGGCCATGCGGGATAGTGACGCGCGAGTACAGCATCGTGCCCCAGTCGTACCAATGCGAGAGGTGCGTGGTCAGCCGCAAATCGTGCCGGGCAAAGCGTCCGGTCAGGGCCTCCCGCATGGCCTCATAGGCGGGCATGACGCGGTCATACGTGGCGACCACGTCGATGGTTCCCCAGATAGAGGGCAGTGTGGGATAGTACGGAGGGTGGTAGAAGTCGAAGCGGTGCTCCCACCAGGCATGGCCGATCGTCGCGTCGAGTTCGCGCCCCCCGCACGCCAGGGCGTGCTCCACGGCCAGCCGCGCCTCGACCTCGACCAGCTCCGCGCGCCCCTCGAAGACGAGCACCATCGTCGGGGCGTCCAGCTCGGAGCCGACCGCGCGCGAGAGCGAGTGCGCTGCCGCCGGCGCGTCGTACAGGCGGATCACGGGGGGGTGCAGGCCATCGTGCATCATGCGGCGCCCGGCCTCCAACCCGGACGCGAGGTCGGAAAAGGTGAGCGCCCGGAAGGCGCGCGCGGCCGGTGGGCGCTTGACACGCACCGTCGCCGCCGTGATGATGCCGAGCGTCCCCTCGGAGCCGATAAACAGGCCGGCGAGGTCGGGTCCGCAGGCGTGGCGCGGCACGGGCAGCGTCTCGATCAGCGAGCCGTCGGGCAGCACCACCTCGAGCGAGAGCACAAGGTCCTCGATCTTGCCGTAGCGCGTGGACATCACGCCGGCGCCGCGGCAGGCCACGTACCCGCCGACCGTGCTCAACCAGCTCGACGCCGGATAGTGCGGGAAGGTCAGGCCGCGGGCATTGAGCGCCTGCTCGAAGCGGTCGCAGATCAGGCCGGCCTCGACCGTCACAGTCATGGCCTGCTCGTTGACCTCCCGGATGGCGTCGAGCCCGCGCAGGTCGACCACCAGGCCGCCGCGCACCGGGACGGACGCCCCCTGCACGCCGCTGCCCGCGCCCCAGGGGACGACGGGCACGCCGTGCCGACTGGCGAGGCGCACCAGCGCTTGCACATCCCGCACGTCGCGCGGGCGGGCCACCAGGTCCGCGTGCCCCTGGGGCCTGCCCGCGGCCGCGGCATTGACGGCCGGCCACGACCAATCGGCCTGGTAGGCGCGCAAGCTCTCGGCGTCGTCGCGCAGACACTCGGGCGGCAGCGTCGCGGCCAGGGCCTCGCGCAGGGCAGCGACCGGCGCGGTCGCGTGATCCAGCATGTCCACGTCGCAGCTCCTCGTTGCGTCGGGGTTCGCTCCCCGTTGGGATGTACTGTAACACGTCCGAGCCCGTTTTGCAACAGGCGAGCGATACTTTGCCGCTCTCTCGTGTCGTCCCGATGATGCGAGCGGGAGAGATAGCGACAGCCGGGTGATATGGCGCGTCAATAGAGGGCTTGACTTTGTCTGTCGTTTGTTGCATCCTATCTACCAACGGAAGCCCTCATCCCCGGTCCGTTGCCCACAAAGGGCGAGGGGGTGGGGGTGGGGGTGGGGGAGAGTGGAGTGCGTAGCGAGGAGGCTGGCTGATGCGCATCGGCGCCAACACCTGGATCTGGACCTCGCCCTTCGGGACCGATAACCTCGACCTGGTCCACAAAGTGAAAAGCCTGGGCTTCGACGTGATCGAGGTCGCCGTGGAGGATCTCGCGCTAATCGACGCCGCGGCCCTCAAAGGCGCCCTGCAAGAGACGGGTCTGGAGCCCGCGCTGTGCGGCGCGTTCGGCCCCGAGCGCGACATCGGCAGCGACGACCCGGCGCGGCGCGAGACGGGGTTGCACTACATCAGGGACTGCCTGGCGCTGGCGGAGTACCTTGGCGCGACGCGCTTCGCCGGGCCGGTCAACGCCGCGGTCGGCGACACGCGCCCGCGCCCGCCCGACGAGATCGAGCGCCGGCGCGCCCACGTGGTCGAGAATCTGCGCGCGTTGGGGCACGAGGCCAGTGAGCGCGGCGTCGTGATCTGCCTCGAGCCGCTCAACCGCTTCGAGACCGACATGGTCAACACCGCGGAGCAGGCCGTTGCGCTGGTCGAGCAGGTCGGCAGCCCCAACGTGCAGATCCACCTCGACACGTTCCACATGAACGTCGAGGAGAAACACCTCCCGGCGGCCATCCGGCGAGCGGGCGGGCGTCTGCAACACTTCCACGCCTGCGGGAGCGACCGCGGCATCGTCGGCGCGGACCACACCGATTGGGCGGGCATCCGCGACGCGCTGCGCGACATCGGGTACGACGGTCTGGTGGTGATCGAATCGTTCACGCCCGGCGTCAAAGAGATCGCGCGCGCCGCCGCCATCTGGCGCCCGCTCGCGCCCACCCAGGACGCGCTCGCCGCCGACAGCCTGCGCTACCTGCGAGAGTTGTTCGCGTCATGAGGCGCGGGATTCGGGCCTCCCGTTAGTCCTTTTGCGGATGGTGCGGGCCTGCACCGGACAGGAGCAGCGGGAGGAGGACCTGAGCGATGGTCGGCTGGCGGACGCGTTGCGGGCGCTGGCGGACGACGAGAGGTGGGCCAACGTGGCGCACGGGCTGGTGCTGAGCTTGCCGCGGGTGGTATAAGTCCCCGTGCCCTCGGTAGGCCGCGCGCCCGCCTCCTGGGCGCGGCTAAACATAGCCGCCCGGGGAGTAGGAAGTCGGTTCCACCTATCTTTCGGCCTGGGCGAGACCTTCGACATAGGCCACGAGGGTGCGTACGGCCGCGCCGGAGCCGCCCTTGGTTTGCTCGCCCTCGTCCTTGTCCGACCACGAGGTCGGCGCGATGTCCAGGTGCGCCCAGGGCTTGTCGTCCACGAAGTGCTGCAGGAACATGGCCGCGGTGATGGCGCCGCCCTGACGCCCGGCCGAGTTCTTGATGTCGGCCACGTCGCTCTTGATCTGCTCCTCGAACGCGGGGTCCAGCGGCAGGCGCCACATCTTTTCGCCCGCGCGCGTCGCCGCCGCCAGCACCCCGTCGGCCACCGCGTCGTCGTTGGCGAAGACGCCCGTGTAGTGGGGGCCGAGCGCCACGGAGGCCGCGCCGGTCAGCGTGGCCACGTCGACCAGCGGCCCCAGGCCCTCGCGCACAGCGTAGGAGAGCGCGTCGGCCAGCACCAGCCGCCCCTCGGCGTCGGTGTTGATGATCTCGACCGTCACGCCGTTGAGGGCGCGCACGATGTCGCCGGGCGTCTGGGCGCGCCCGCCCAGCAGGTTCTCCGTGGTAGGAACCAGCACGGTCACGGCGATGTTGGGTTTCAAGCCGGCGATGGCGCGCATCGCGCCCAGCACCGCCGCGGCGCCGCCCATGTCGCCCTTCATGTGGTGCATGTTCTCGGCCGGCTTGATGGAGATGCCGCCGGAGTCGAAGGTGATGCCCTTGCCGACCAACGCGGGCTTGACGCCGTTCCCGGCATCCTGGGCCGCGTTGCCGTCGTAGCGCAACACGATAAAGGCGGGCGGCTCGTCGCTGCCCTCCGCGACGCCGAGCAGGGCCTCCATGCCCAGTTCTTGCATCGCCGCCCGGTCTAGCACGTCGGCCTCCAGCCCGTGCGCGGCGGCCAGTTCCCGCGCACGGTGGGCCAGCTCGGTCGGCGTCAGCACGTTGGGCGGCTCGTTGATCAGGTCGCGCGCCAGGGTCACGCCGGCCGCGAGCTCGCGCCCGCGCCGCACGCCCTCCTCGACCGCGGCGCGATCCTGATCGTCGACGAGGACTTGCGCCTCCTGGACCTGCCCCACGTCGGTCTTGTGGTAGCCGTCGAAGCGGTAGAGGCCCATCGTCGTGCCCTCGGCCTGCGCCTGCGCGGCAGCCGAGGCGCCGTGCCGCTCCGTGCCGTAGAGCGTGGTGGCGAAGGCCGAGAGGCCGGCCTTGCGCGCAGCGCGGGCCGCGTTGGCGGCGGCGCGGCGCAGGTCAGCCACGTCCAGCTTGTCCTGGTCGCCGATGCCGACGAGGATCACGCGCGCGACCGGCAGCCGGCCCATGGTGTGCAGCACCGTCGTCTCGCCGACCTTGCCCTTGACCTCGCCCTCCGCGCGCAGCCGCGAGAGCAGCCCGTCCAGCGCGCCGTCCACCCCTGCCGCCGCCTCGTCAAGGGGCGCCTCGCCCGCCGGGACCGCCACCACCAGCGCCGGCCCCACATAGTCCATGACATCACCGGAGCCCACCGTCACGTTAACCATCGCACCATCCCTCTACTCATCATGTCGATACATCGCATGTCTCATATGTACCACTTGTTGAGAGATAAGGGGCGGACACGGGTGGTTGCCTCAAGGAACGCTGCGGCGCATATCAGCCACGTGTACGATCTCTACTTGCTGCCCATCGGACAACTTGTAGATGACCGTATAGGGTGTCTTAGGGACGACGAGCCGCCGCAAGCTCGGGTCTTCGTTGCTCACGCGGCCCAACTCGGGAAATATCTCCAATCCCAGACACGTGTGTCGGACGCGCTCGATGAATCGCTGGGCTGTCCTGGGTGTAAGGATGTAGAAAGACGCGATATCGCGCAGGTCCTGTTGCGCGCGCGGAGTATAAACGACGCGCACTATTGCTCGACCGACTCGGACAGTCCAAGGTCACGCCGTACCTCACGCGCGATAGCGTCGCGCTCAGCGGGCGCCCCATACTGCGCAAAAAACATCTCCATCTCCTCACCGGGCACGAACTCACCACGGTCGGCCTGGGCCAATCCCTCCTGGATTTTCTCTAGCTCGGCCAGTTCCTCCTCCGCGTAGCGCTCGAGCGCCCGTGCCATATGGTAGTTACGGCTGCGCTTGGTCAATTGAGCGATACGGTCATACCGTCCCTGCACATCTTCAGGGATACGCACCGTCGTCGCGATTGTCGGTTCCGCTGCCATCGTCCCCCCTCATGATCTGTACTCTGTTGTATTCACGTTCAGTGTATCAGCGCGTGAGGTTCCATAGATAGAGCAGCACGAGACCGTGAACAAGGTGATGGTGAGATGGAGGGTACGACGACCGGCGTGCCGGCGCTTATCATGCCCCCACGATGAAAGGTAGTCGGCGAACAACACAACCGACGACGGCTGAAGGGATCGTCGTGCTTAGACCTGGGCGATGGAGTCCTGTTCGGTGCGGCCCATATCGGAGGTGTGGTCATGCCTACCGGAAACGTGCCGGGTCCCTCGTTCATCATGGGCCGCGCTCGTGCCCGTCTCGTCGAACAGGAAGGCCAGGGCCTCCAGGTAGGTGTCGGCCTCAGGGGCGACGGCGGCGGCCTTGAGGCGCGTGGCCAGGTGGTGGAACATACGGTTGACCAGGCGGTGCGCCAGCATACCCACTTCCGCGCGGTCGGCCTCCGCGAGGTGCTCCAGCGAGGCCAGCGTGCGCGCCAGTTCCGCCTCTTTCTGGCTGTCGACGTGGGCGCGCAGCCTGGCGATCATGGGCACGGCGCGGCGGGCGCGCGCCTCGACGGCATAACGTTCCACGCACGCGTCGACCAGACGCCAGGCCGCGTCGACGCCGTCCCGCGCGCCCTCCAGGCGCGGCGCCGCGCGCAGCCCGTCGAGATCGGTCAACTCGACGCCGGGCAGCGCGCCGACAGCGGGATCGACATCGCGCGGCACGGCGATGTCGTAGAGCAGCAACGGCCGCGACGGGTCGCGCGGCAGGATCGCGGCGGGAGTGACGGGCGGCTCGGGGGCGCGCGTGGCCGTGACGGCGAGGTCGGCCGCGGCCAGCAGGGCGGGCAGGTCGTCCATCGCCGCGGCGCGCCCGTCACAGGCAGTGGCCAGGCGCGCCGCCGCGTCGCGCGTGCGGCTGACCACCACGAGGTCGCCGATGCCGGCCTCGCGCAGCAGATGCGCGCTGACCTCATTGATGCGCCCCGCCCCGATCAGCAACGCCATACGGCCGTGCAGTCCTCCGAGCCGTCGCCGGGCCAGCCCCACGATAATGGCGCTGACGCTGGTGTCGGCGACGCCCAACGCCGTCTCGGAGCGCACGCGCTTGCCGCACTGGACCGCTGCCCGCGCCAGCGCCTGCAGCTCTGCCCCGGCGGCGGCGCGGCGCGCGGCGTCCTCGAAGGCCTCGCGCACTTGCGTCCCGATCTGCGTCTCGCCGACCACGAGGGAGCGCAAGCCGGCGGCCACGGCCAGCAGGTGGCGCACCGCCTCCTCGTCGACGTGTTGCTCCAGGCAGCCCGCCGTCTCGACCGCGCCGACGTCGCTGACGGTCAGCAGGTGGGCCGTGGCCGCGCCTAAAGCGGCGCGGATGTCGGGCGCGGCAACGTAGACCTCGATGCGGTTGCAGGTCGAGAGCACGGCCGCCTCGGCGATGAGCGGATCGCGGCGCACGAGTTCGTAAAGCAGGTCGAGCCGCTCGCCGTCGATGGCGAGCCTGCCGCGCAAGGCCAGCGGGGCGCGGGTATGATCCGTGCCAACAAATCCAATAGACACGACGTTGTCGATCCTCACACGCACACCGGGGCGTATGTCGCATGCTACAGGGGCGCCAATGACCGATGCTGCTTGCCGGTCTTTATGGATGCGCAGGGGTTGCGCCTCTCCAGTATACCAGTGCGGCCGCCTGGTCAGGGCGGCGGGACGGTATACTACACGCTGGACGATAGCCTTTATGCTGAACAATAGACATCGAGTCGTGGCGGCGCTATAGTAGCCGCCCAAGGTCCTTCTCCCACGTGTGTGGGACTCTACCCAGCGCCTCTTTCCGCGCGTTCGACGCGTGCCGTAGTCCCTGGCGCGATCTCGCGCCACGAGCGCATGGCACGGAAGAAGGCAACGCGCCTGATGCGCGGCGGGTAGATGGAGGATACATCACAGAGCAGCAGATCCGGCGGCCACGAGATGGGCCGCCTGGAAGAGGGGCGGGGGAATGGCTCGCTACATAGTCGACGGCGGCGCGCCACTGCGCGGGACGGTGCAGGCGGCGGCAAACAAGAACGCGGTCCTGCCAATCATGGCGGCGACGTTGCTCACGGACGACGTGTGCGTCCTCACCAATGTGCCGCAAATCACCGATGTGATCGTGATGGGCAACCTGCTGCGCCGCCTGGGCGCCGAGGTGGAGGGCTTGGGCGGCAAGCGGCTGCGCATCTGCTGCCGCGGGGTGCATGAGACGGAATTGGCGGCCGATCTGGTCGGGCGCATGCGCGCGTCGGTGGTGCTGCTGGCGCCGCTGCTGGCGCGCATGGGCCACGTGCGGACGGCCCCCCCGGGCGGCTGCGTCATCGGGCGGCGCGACGTGGGCACGCACCTGGACGCGCTCGAAGCGTTGGGCGCCACGATCCGCGAGGTCCACGGCGCCTACGTGGTCGAGTCTAACGGCCTGCGCGGCGCGTCGATCTTCCTCGACGAGGCCTCGGTCACGGCGACCGAGAACACGGTGATGGCGGCGACGCTCGCCAGCGGCGAGACGGTCGTCAAACACGCCGCCTGCGAGCCGCACGTGGCCGACCTCTGCGCCTTCCTGGTCAAGATGGGCGCGCGCATCAGCGGCATCGGCAGCAACGTGATCGGCGTCGAAGGCGTCGACGGCCTGCACGGGGCTGAGCACGAGATCATCTCCGACCACCTCGACGTGGGCACCTTCGCCGTGGCCGCCGCCGTCACCGGGGGCGAGATCACGATCCGCAACGTCGTCCCCGGCACCATGGACATGACCAATATGATGCTGCGGCGCATGGGCGTACACATCCGCGAGGAGGGCACGACGATGCACGTGCGCCCCGGCGAGCTGGTCGGCACGCGCAAGATCGACACCGATCCCTGGCCGGGCTTCCCCACCGACCTGGCCTCGGTCATGATCGTGCTGGCCACACAGGCGCGGGGTACCACCCTGGTGCATGACTGGATGTACGACGGGCGCATGTTCTTCACCGACAAGCTCGTCGGCATGGGCGCCAACATCGTGCTGTGCGACCCTCACCGCTGCGTGGTGACTGGCCCTACTTCCCTGCGCGGCCGCACCGTCTACAGCCCCGACCTGCGCGCGGGCGCCGCCCTCACTCTGGCCGCCCTGGCCGCTTCCGGTCGCAGCGAGATCCACGACATCGAGTTTGTCGAGCGCGGCTACGAGAACTTCGTCGACCGCCTCTCCGCGCTGGGCGCCTGCATCGAGAAAGCATGACGAGTGAGGACGAGAGTGACGAGTGACGAGTGACGAGTGACGAGTGGTTAGTGACGAGTGAAGTTAAGTGGTTGGCAACAAGCAGGTAGTAATACACGGTCCAGTGACAATCGGCGTGGAAACTAACGCGCGCGTCCTATCCCGCTCGTCACTCGTCACTCGTCACTCGTCACTTTCCCCCGCCACGCCGATCTCCGTGGCCTTGGCCAGGATGGCGACGAGGCGGCGGCGCGCGGCCAGGTAGCGCGCGGCCTCGTCGGCGTCAGGTCTCGGCCCATGCTCACGGCGGGCGTCCAGGTACTCCTCGGTGTCCTGGAGCAGGGCCAGGAGGTCGGCGCTGATGGCCCAGTAGGCGGTCAGGTTGGCCGGGTCGATCTGTACGTCCTCCAGCAGCAACTCGGTCGCCCGCGTCTGCTCCAGGAGGGCAAGCCAGTCGCCCAGCGACGGCGGCGCCGGCTGCTCAGGAATCATTGCGTCACGTCTCCCCGCACTAGCCACTTTGTCCTCCCTCGTCACTCACCACCCGCTATCCCGGCGGCGCTACCAGCGCCGTCACACGCTCGCGGCGTCCTGGTTGCACCGCAAGCGCCGCCTGCAGCGCCTTCCGCGGCTTGAGGCGCTCCACCCACCCTACTCTCTCGTTGTAATACTAATACTAGCGAGGCTGCGCCTCCGACCGACGAGACATGACGCGAAAACTTGACTCAATCGCACCATGTTTGCCCGTAGTAGGAGTCTAGCGGCCCCGCAACCGGTCCAGCCAGCCCCGTGGCCGCGCCCCGGCCCTGCCCCGCTCGTCGTCCGGCTCGACCGGGATCTCCTGGTCGGCCAGGATGCGGCCGGGGTTGGTCTCCACCAGTTTGCGCGCGCGCTCCTCGCCCACCAGGGTAGCGGCCGCCGCGTACCCCTCCGGCAAGGTGGCCCCACTGCCGGCCCGGTGGCGATCCGTGGAAACCACCTGCGCGAGGCCGCGCCGGATGAAGGCCTCGGCCTGCGCGCGCTGCCGGCGCCCGCGCTGGCCCGTCAGGGCCGACGCGGTGACCTGCGCGCGCACGCCGTGCGACACCAGCGCGGCCAGGGCGTCGGGCGTCAGCCAGCCGTAGCGCTCGACGTGCGCCAGCAGCGGCGTGATGCCCGCCGCCAGCAGCTCGAAGAAGACCTGGTCGAGGTAGAGCGGCCGCTGCCCCACCGGCGTCTCCACCAGCAGCCAGTGCGTCCCTTCGACAGTGGGCACGCGCCCCTCGCGCACCTGCCGCGGCAGCTCCGGCGCGAGGAAGGCCTCGCCCCCCGGCACGACGCGCAGGCCGATACCGGCGCGGTCGAGCTCCCCTTGCAGCAGGGCCACGCGCGCGCGGACGGCCGCCGCATCGGGCAGCACGGCGCGCGTCCAGTCGTCGACGTGGGGCGTGGCCACCACGAGCGGGGTGTCCGTGGCCACGCACTCGCGCGCCAGGGCCAGGGCCGCCGCGAGGTCGGGCGGGCCGTCGTCGACGCCGGGCAGAAGGTGCAGGTGCAAATCAATCATCTATTGGCAGCATAGTCCATCTCGCATTATACGGGCCGCGGTCGCCGGTCGCCGGTCGCCGGTCGCCGGTCGCCGGTCGCCGGTCGCCGGTCGCCGGTCGCCGGTCGCCGGTCGCCGGTCGCCGGCCGCCGGCCGATCTGGCCGATCTGGCCGACCTGGCCGACCTGGCCGGGGCACAGTGGAGTAGCGGTCCCTCTCCCCTCTCTCGCGCACAGGGAAAGGGGTTGGGGGTGGTGTCCTACGACGTAGGAGGGGGCGTCCTATTTCCGGTAGATTAAGGTAGTGGTTGTTCCGGCTAACGCAAAGGGGTTCCTCCGCCATGAAACGTCTCGCCGTCCTGCTCGCCTTGCTCGCTCTGCTGCCCGCGACACCGTCTCCCGCCCTTGCGCGCGCCCACGCGGCGTCGGGCACACCGTCGCGCGTTCCGCGCCACCCGGTCCGTTTCCCGGCCGATACGTACGCGCACCCCACCGTGGGCATCGAATGGTGGTACTTCGTCGGGCACCTGGCCGACGCCGCCGGCCATACCTACGGCTTCGAGACGACGTTCTTCCGCTTCGGGGGCTTGGCGCGCTACGGTTCGCCCGTCGATACGCTCTACCGCTCCGACGTTGCGGTCACCGACGAGGCGCGGCACTCCTTCCACCACGCCATCGTCTACGCGCCGTCCTTGCCGCCCGCCACCCTGGCCAGCACGGGCACGCTGCGTCTGCGCGCCGGGCCGCTGGCCGTCGAGGAACTGGGGCCGTGGCGCTACACGATCCACGCCGCGCTGCCCAACGACCACGGGCGCATCGACCTCGTGGTGGCCTCGCAACGGCCGCCCATGCTGGTCAACGGCGGCTACACCGGCTGGGGCGCCGGCTACACCTACTACTACTCGCTGACGCAGATGCGGACCACAGGCACGCTGACTATTGGCGGGCGCCGCATCGCCGTGCATGGCGTGACCTGGAACGACCACCAATGGGGTGACATGGGCGGCACGTCGGTCAAGGGCTGGGACTGGATGGCCCTGCAGTTGAGCGACGGGACCGATCTGAGCCTGGCCAACGAGCGCCCGTCGAATGCGCCGGACGCGCGCTGGGCGCAGGCGCTGCTGCCGGACGGCGCCCAGCCCTTCACGCACGTGGCCACCATCACGCCGCTGGCCCACTGGCGCAGCCCGGCAAGCGGCACAGTCTACCCCTCCGCCTGGCGCGTGCGCGTGCCCGCCAACGGGCTCGACGTGGTCGTCCGCCCCACCGTGGCCGGCCAGGAGATGACCGACGCGGGCTTCCTGGGCTTCAAGAAGAGCTACTGGGAGGGCAGTTGCACCGTGGAGGGCACGCGCAACGGTCATCCCATCCATGGCAAGGCCTACACCGAGCTGACCGGCTACGATCGCGCCACCAACGTGATGTAGACGCTCACCTTGCCGTTGGCGGCCCGACGATCGGACTCCGCCCTGGATGTCGCTCCGCGACACATTTAGAAAAAGACAGCGGCGCATTTATAAATATAAATGCGCCGCTGTCTTTTTCGTTCAAGATCGCAGATTCTCCTTGACTTTCGGTGTCGTCGCGGGCTATACTTTGGACTAGGAGCACATTCGATAGGGAGCAGGTATGCCGCCCTCCCGCGCGCCTCCGCACCCTACATCCCATCACGTCCATCGACGAGGCATGCCCGCGGGAGGGAGACGCATGGCCGCCGCTACGCCAACGCCCATATCCGCGCCCCCGCGGACGCCCATGACCACTGCGACCATGGGGAGCGAGTTCACCGTCGCCGGGGCCTATCGCTACAACCGGTCCGGCGCGATCCGCTGGGTCGTGTCGCACCTGCTGCGCTACAGGCCCTTCGTGGCCACGTTCGTCCTGGCGGCCATCGTGGCCAACATCGTCAACGCGAGCATCCCGGCGCTGGTCGGCGAGGCCTTCACCGTCGTCTCCCGTGGCGCGGGCGCTCGTGACCAGCTGGTGACCATTGCGCTGACCATCGTCGCGCTCGTGGTGGCGCGCGGCCTGCTCGACACCGTGGCCAGCTTCTGCGACGAGTTCTTGGGCAAGCGACTGGAGCGCGACGCCCGTGACGAACTGTACCTGAGTCTCCTGGGCAAAAGCCAGACCTTCCACAACCAACAGCGCGTGGGCGACATCATGGCCCGCGCCGCCAACGACGTGGGCCAGATCAACAGCATGATCGTGCCAGGACTCGACCTGCTGCTGGGCTGCGCGCTCTCCGTGGTCGTCCCGCTCGTCTTCATCGGCCTGCTCAACCCGCAACTGCTGCTGGCGCCGCTGCTCTTCAGCGCCGCTTTCGCCGTTGCGCTACGCTCCTACATCCGCGCCCTGCAGCCGGTCGCCGACGGACTGCGCGCCGGGTTCGGCGCGATGAACGCGGGACTGTCCGAGACGATCACGGGCATCGACATGGTCAAGTCGACCGCGCAGGAGCCCTTCGAGCGGCGCAAGTTCGAGCGCAACGCCCGCGCCTACCGCGACCTGTTCGCGCGCAACGGGGAAATCCAGGCGCGCTACCTGCCGCCCTTGCTGCTGGCCCTGACCATGGCCGGCGCGTTCGTGCACGGTCTCGTCCTGGTCACGCACCATCAACTCTCCGTCGGAGGACTCATCTCCTATCTGGGCCTGCTGTCGCTGCTGCGCTTCCCCACCTACGACCTCAGCTTCACCCTCTCGCTGCTGCAGTTCGGCGTCGCGGCGGCCGGGCGCATCATCGCCGTGCTGCGCGAGGAGACGGAACTCGACGACAACGCGGGCGGCTACCGGGGCGCCATGCGCGGCGAGCTCGTCTTCGAGGGCGTCACCTTCGGCTACGGCGGCGCGCCCGTGCTCCAGGACGTCTCGTTCCGCGTTGCGCCCGGTCAGACCGTGGCCATCGTGGGGCAGACCGGCGCGGGCAAGAGCACCCTGACCCGGCTGGTCAACCGCATCTACGACGCCTCCTCTGGGCGCGTACTGGTGGACGGCGTGCCCGTGCAAGACTGGAGCCTCGACGCGCTGCGCTCACAAATCTCGACTATCGAGCAGGACATCGTGCTCTTCTCGCGCTCCATCGCCGAGAACATCGCTTTCGGCAGCGGGCAGCGGGCGGACCACGCGGCGGTCGAGCGGGCCGCGCGCGACGCGCAGGCGCACGACTTCATCGCGGGCTTCAGGGAGGGTTACGAGACGGTGGTGGGTGAGCGCGGCATCACCCTCTCGGGGGGACAGCGCCAGCGCGTGGCCATCGCCCGCGCCCTGCTGACCGATCCGCGCATCCTGATCCTGGACGACTCGACCAGCGCCATCGACAGCGCCACCGAAGACCGCATCCAAAGTGCCATGGGCCGCCTAATGGAGGGCCGCACCACGCTGCTGATCACGCACCGCCTCGCGCAGATTCGCCGCGCCGACAGCATCATCGTGCTGGAGCGCGGCCGCCTCGTCGACCAGGGCACGCACGAGGAGTTGCTGGCCCGCTGTGGCCTGTACCGGCGCATCTTCCGGCCGGAGTGACGAGTGAGGATCAGCCCGCGACTGAAGTCGCATGGCAAAGAACGACGACTGAAGTCGTGGAGGCAACACGTAGTGAGACACTTTAGTGTCCGTCGTTTGCCATGCGACGTCAGTCGCAGGTCGATGTCACGTTGTAACATCAGTGATGAGTGAGGACCGATGGGCTTCTTCATGGACGGCCTGGAGGCCGAGGACTACGACCGCTCGTATAGCGACCGCCAGTTGGTGGCGCGCGTGCTGGGATACTTCAAGCCCGTGCGCCGGGCCATGCTGGTCGTCGCGTCGACCGTGGTGCTGGCCTCGTTGATGGATACGGCGCTGCCGGTCGCCATCTCGCGCGGCATCGACGTACTGAACACAGACCGCTCGACCGCCGCGACGGCGGCGCTGATCGTGGCCATCCTGGTGACGGGCGCCCTCTCGTGGGGCTTCAACTACGTGCGCCAGCGCTACACCGCGCGCGTGGTGGGCGACGTGGTGCTGCGGCTGCGCCTCGACGCTTTCGCCGCCGTGACGGCGCGGGACATGTCGTTCTACGACGAGTTTCCCTCGGGCAAGGTGGTCAGTCGCGTGACCTCGGACAGCGAGGACTTTGCCACCGTGGTCACGCTGACCATGAACCTGCTGGGCCAACTGCTGCTGGTCGTCTTCATCGCCGCGGCGCTGCTCTACCTCAACGTGCGCCTGGCCCTGATCGCCCTATCCATCACCCCGCTGATCGTCGTCGCGGCGCTGGGTTTCCGGCGCGTCGCGCGCCGCTCCACGCGCAATGCGCAGCGCGCGCTGGCCCGCGTCAACGGGTTGGTGCAGGAGGCCATGAGCGGCATCACCGTGGCCAAGAACTTCCGCCAGGAAGCGACCATGTACGCCGAGTTCGGCCTCGTCAACGAGCAGCGCTATCGGGTCAACCTGCGGCAGGGCTTCGTCTTCAGCGCCATCTTCCCCATCCTGACCGGCATCGCCGGCTTCGGCACGGTCGCGGTGGTGCTGGCCGGCGGGATCAGCGTGCTCGACGGCGTGGTGTCCGCCGGCGCGTGGTATCTGTTCGTGCAGAGCATCGGTATCTTCTGGTTTCCGCTGACCAGCATCGCCTCCTTCTGGAGCCAGTTCCAGCAAGGTCTGGCGGCCAGCGAGCGCATCTTCGCGCTGGTCGACGCCGAGCCGCGCGTCACGCAGACCGACCATCAGCCCGTCCCATGCCTTGATGGCCGCGTCGAGTTCGACCGCGTGCACTTCCGCTACACCGAGGGCGAGACGGTGCTGCACGACTTCAGTCTCACCATTCGCGTGGGCGAGACGGTGGCCCTTGTCGGTCAGACCGGCGCCGGCAAGTCGACGCTGGGCAAGCTGGTAGCGCGCTTCTACGAGTTCCAGGGCGGCCGCCTGCTGATCGACGGGCGCGATATCCGCACCTTCGACCTGCGGGACTATCGACGGCTCCTCGGCGTGGTCCCACAGACGCCGTTCCTGTTCTCCGGCAGCGTGCGCGACAACATCCGCTACGCCCGACCCGACGTCGGCGACGCGGAGGTCACGGCCGTGGCGCGGCAGGTCGGCGGCGGTGATTGGCTGGAGATGCTTCCCAACGGCCTGGGCAGCGAGGTGGGCGAGGGCGGCCACAGCCTGTCCACGGGCCAACGCCAACTGGTGGCCCTGGCGCGCGTGCTGCTGCAAGACCCCGCCATCATCATCCTGGACGAGGCCACGGCGAGCATCGACCCGCTGACCGAGGCGCAGATCCAGGAGGGGTTGGACCTGCTGCTACGCGACCGCACGGCCATCGTCATCGCGCACCGTCTCTCCACCATCCGCCACGCCGACCGCATTATCGTGCTGCGGCGCGGGCAGGTCGTCGAGGAGGGCAACCACGACGCGCTGATCCGCGACGGCGGCGCCTACGCCCACCTCTACAACACCTACTTCCGCCACCAATCGCCCGACTACGTCCCCGGCAGCGGCTTCATCCCCGTCCGCACGCCGCTCATGGAAGGCGATGCGGACGCTGACTGGGCCGCGGACACGGAGGCGCCAGCCGATAGCGTCAGGCCCCTCGCGCTGGAAGCGCGGCGAGACTAGCGCGTTCGCGATCCACTGCAACGGACGAATTGTTTGACAGAATCCACGGGCCATGCCTATCATCACTTATATTTGGCGATAACGCCGCGCGCGTGGCATCCTACGAATAAGCACTCTTACACGGTATCCGACATGGAAGGCATATGATCTCACAAACAAACAGGGATAGTGCCATGCAACCAGCCATGGAACGTGTTTTCGAACTCGCTCGTCTTCCCATGGATTGGGACACCTATGGCGCCCACCCGCCGACATCGCTATCCGTCGAGGCGGCCCATCGCCTCCTCATGGACGTTAATAACACGTGGAGGGGAACATTCGGTGAGGCTGTCCGACCCTTCGTCATCGTTCCATTGCCCAGGGGCGGCCTCCAGATGGAATGGCGCAATGACGCGGCGGAAATCGAGATCGAAATTGGCCCGGGCGGGCAGGTGGGCTACCTTTTTATCGACAAAACCGGGGATGAGCGCATCTTTCAGGAGGAAGACGACGTCTCATGGGACGATGCTCTCATCATGATAGAGCGTGTCTTCGTACTGGGACGAGAGAGGGAACGAGTTGGATCTGGAACACATCGCGAACGATGACACGCTCTTGCGTCGCCTGACGCGGGACAGCATCAATCCCGACGGTAGTGTCAACTCCAACGCATACAAGCTGAGTGGGAAGCCCGACAACAGCATATCCGTCGACCTCGAACGCCTGACCGACGAGGGGACAACCGCTTCCTACCGTCCGGGATCGGGAGTCGGCCGGCTCATCGCGCGGGTCCCGCGAGAGTTAGGCTTCGACGTTTTTCATGCCCCGCTCATCAATCGCACCGATCAACCCGACAACCCAGCGCATTGCCTGATGGAAGGCAACAACACCAAAAGGACTATCTGGTCGTCGGAGAGTACGCGGACGGCGTGGCCGACTATCCCAACCGGGCTCAATTGGTGCGCGATGCCCAGGCAGAGCGCTTCGACATCGTGCTCACGCGGTATCAGCCCGATCCCGACAGTCCGGAGACGCGCGTGGCCGCGATGCGTATCTCGCCGCGGTAGCACAATTGTCAGTCCTCGCTCGGCGGGCGGCCGGTATACGGCGGCAACGTGGCCATAAAGTCGTCGTGGAAGCGGCGGCTATACTCGGCGAGCAACGCGTCGATGCGCTCGGGGTTGGGGGAGGAGAGGCAGAAGCCGGCGTGGTGGCGCTTGACCAGGCGCCACACGATCTCGGGGTCCGTGTAGGCCGAGGTGTCGGGCTGCTCTTGCCTGGCCAGCGAGACGACGATGGCGCCGTAGTCGGCCCGGTGCGCGGGGAGGTGGTAGGGACGATCGTCGGGCACGGCCTCCAGTCCCGCCCACTCGGCCCACAGGTTGATCCCCGTCGCCGCCTCGATCAGTTCGACGATGTAGGCGCCGCCCACCCGCGCTGCCGCTTCCAGGAAATAGAAGCGCCCGTCCTCGCGCCCCTTGATGAACTCCAGGTGCGCGACCCCGCGCTCCATGCCCAGCGCCGCGATGACCTCGCGGTTGAGCGCCCGCAGCGTCTGCTCGTCGGGCGACCCGCGCCGCACGGTGCGCGTCATAGACACTCCGCCGTGGTGGAAGACATCCATCGGCGGCCGCCCGTAGCGGTGGACCTCGGCGAAGACGGCCTCGCCGCCGCGCACGATGCTGTCGGCGTGGTAGACGTCGCCCGCGATATAGCGCTCCAGCAAGTGGAACGAGCGGCGGTCGCTCAGCGCGTCGAGGGCCGGCCAGACATGGTCGGCCGCGTCGACCTTGACGATGCCGATCGACGACGCCTCCGAGCGCGGCTTGAGCACCCACGGCGCGGGGACGTGCGCGACGAAGCGGCCCACCGACGCGTCGTGGACGGCGGGCACGAAGTCGGGGACCAGGATACCACGCTCCCGGGCCCGCATGCGCATGGCCAGCTTATCGCGGAAGTAGCGGGTGATGGTCGTGCCCATGCCGGGCAGCCGTAGGTGCTCGCGCAGCGCGGCCGCGGGCTCGACGTCGTAGTCGTCGAGCGGCGCCACGCGGTCGATGCGCTCCTGGCGCGCGAGGTGGCTGACGCCCAGGATGACGTCGTCAAGGTTAGCCAGATCCGGCATGTGATAGAAGGCGTCGATGCTCTCGCGCGGCCAGGGGGCGTGCTCCAGCGAGGTCACGGTCAGCAGGAGCACGCGAGCGCCCTGCCGCTTGCACGCGCGGATGAACTCGTACCCCTTGTCGTAGCTGGTGAGGCAGAGCACCGTCCTGGCCCCGTCGTTCATCGTTCCTCCCGTGTCCAGGCATTGGCCCGCTGGCTCAGTACCGCAAGCGCGGCCTTCTGGCGTTGGCGACGCGCCTCGCGCTACGCGAAGAGCGAGGCGATGGGTAGCGAGAAGCCGGGCACGACATCCTCGCCGTCCAGATGGTCCGCCGCGCTCAGAGTCGCGTAGCCGTCCATGCCCTGACGGTAGACGCGCACGGTCCGTTGCGCGAGTTCACCACCCAGACCAGGCGCACGCCGGCCTGTAGGTAGGCCCGTACTTTCGCGGCGACCTTGACCAGCGCGTCGCTGGGGGAGATAACCTCGACGGTCAGATCCGGCGGGATCGGGACGGGTCCTCTGCCCGCCGGTACGGCGCGCGCGGCGGCGACAAACCCGATGTCGGGCGCGCGCACATCGCCCGACGGATCGATCACGAAAGCGGCTTCGGCGATATATGTGTCGCCCAGCCTGTTCGTGCGCACATAGTAGCCCAACTCTACGTGCAGGCGCGCCGCGATGATCCCATGCTCTCCGCTCGTCGGCGTCATCGGCTCCAGCTTGCCTCCCATTAGCTCGTAGCGCCGTCCGTCGTCGGGCAGCGCCATGAACTCCTCGACGGTATAGGCGCGGCCGAGATCGATGCTAACCCCGACGGTCATGATGCTATTCTCCTTCGAGCCATAACTCTACAAACGATCCCTCTCTTCGAATGTATTGTAGCCGGCATGTGTCGTACACAATACTCACATCTCTATCGGCGCCGCAGGGCATAGTGCAAGACGGCGCCCGTGAGCGCAAGGGCGGACACGCCAGCCGTGAGGCGCCGGCCACGGGTTTCTCTCGTCCGTAGCGCCGTCCGCAACAACGCCAGCTTGAAGGGCGCCGCAACTGCCAACACCCACAGCCGGTCAACGCGGAGTTGCCGTCGTGCGCGTCGATAGACCTTAGCGATCAGCGCGACTTGACCCGGCGTTGGGGCCTCCGGGTCTTCCTCCAACGCGAACATGTGGTCGATTTCGGGGATGTCCTTAAGCCGCGTGCGGCAAAGGGCACAACCGTCCAGATGCTTGCTGATATGGGCCGCACGCCCGTATGGCAACGCATCGGCAGCGTAGGCCATTACCTCCCACAGCGCAACCTCATGGGACGGGCTTGTTATAGTTGCTGTCTCTATTGTTCTCATCCTCCTGCTCTTTGTTATATAACACTTTGAAGCGATCCTTGGCCCGTTTGAAGTTTTTACGAACGGCGGTGACTGAGCGATTGGCTCGCCGGGCCACCACGGTTATCTCCTCTCCGTGCAGCCCATACTCCTCCAGTGCCTCGCGTAACCCGAGCGAGGGCTCGGATAGCACGTCGCGCACCAATGTGTCCGTCAGCGAGGGGGACGGCGCCGACGCTTCGTTGGCCGCGTCGAGCGGCACTGTCCGCGTATGCTCCGGGCGTCGCCACTCTTTGGCAACCATCGAACGGGCGATGCGATTGAGCCAGAATGGGAAGCTCGCGTCGTTGTCCAACTGGTGCAGATGGTCGAGCACGTAGAGCAGCGTGTCGTGTGCCAGGTCATCGGCGTACGTCGGGTCGTTGATCCGCTGACGGATGTAGGCACGGAGCGGATGATAGTAATGGGCGATTAGATGGGCGCGAGCCTCGGGCGAGCCGGACTTGGCGCGGCCAACCAACTCGCGTAGCCATACATCGTCGTTGCTTCCACGACGAGACATGGGACCCTTTCCGCACTATATGGCGGCGTCGGCACTCTTTCCCTAGAGTAAACGGAAATCGGTCCGGGGGCAATGTCTCATTTTAGAGGCGCCAAAGCACCTTTACAGATAGAGGGAGTTGCAACGGAGCCCCCGATGCGGAAGGCATCGCCCATCCGTTGCGAGAAAGATGGGACAGATGCAGCCCGCCACCGTTTTGCTTGTCCACCCCGCGTCCTTCCACTGGACGAACGTCACGACGATCCTGCAAGGCTGGCCGGAGATGCACATTGTCGACGACGTGCCGGCGCGCACGCCGGCTATCCTGGACACGGCACGGGAACAGCCCGACTTCGTCTTCGTCGCGTCCGATCTGATCGGGGTCGCGCCCGTGCCATTCGTCCGCGACCTGCTCGCCGCCAGCCCGACGAGCCAGATTATCATGATCGGCAGGCTCCTGAACCCGGAAGAACACCAGCAACTGGCGGACCTCGCCAGCTTCCTGCAATGGAACTGCGTGACGGCCGAGAAGTTGCGCAGCGTGCTCGACGCCGTGCGCGACGGCACGGTGCGCGTCATCAGCACGGAGGCGGTGCGAGTGTGGCAAGGGCCCGAGCGCCGGTGCCAGGCACGCAACGCCAACGCCCTTAACCTCACGTCGAAGGAGCGGGCGACCATCCTAGGCCTGTCCAATAGCCGGACCCAACAGCAGATCGCCGACGCCGAAGGAGTCAGCTGCCGCGCAATCGAGGAACGCATAGGAAGAATCAAGGAGAAGTTCGACGTGCCAACGCTGTTCATGCTCGGCGCCATGGCCGAGCGTTTGGGCTTCATCCCAAGGACATCCTAGAAGCGTAGGCGTGGTGTGGAAGTCCGCAACTCAAATTCGTGGATTTCCACACCGATTTTTTGTGGCTTCCCCCATTCCATCGCGAGGATCATTAATGTATCTTTGAGATACGCCCACCAAGTGACCGACGGCCGCGGTTGATAGGTGAGCAGACACCATGAGGGCTACAGCTCTCGTTTCTCACACTGGCGATGCACTCGCCATACACCATCCTGACGATGGTAAGGAGTTCAACATGCGGACATCAACCAAGCTCAAGAGGATCGTCGCAGTAGCGCTCATCAGTTCAATGGGGATGGTGCTGACGCCCCTGGTGTCCAGCCATGTCCCCTTCGTCCCTGCCCCACTGAAAGCCTTCGCATGCGGCGAAGGCTTTAGTGGACCTGCGCTCACCTTCGTCTCCACTGTGGGGCAGTATCATCAGGACTCTATGAGCGCCACCGTCAGCTACAGTTGTCTTCCTACGAACCACCTGATGGCTACGTTCTTCACCACCGGTGCCATCGATGGGAACCACTATTGGCACTCTACCAATAGTACCGGATCGGGTAGCGATACTGAGTACTACAGCAGTACCGTCGCGAGTGGGACATATGTTTGTGCTACTGCCGAGGATACTCTACTCCAGGTCTTTCACGACGGTCCTTGCGGTTTCGCTCCATAAGCGACGGCTGTACGAGCATTATGGAGCGCAGTTGCAACTCACGTAGCCGTCGTACATGAGACCCAACCTTGCGTGATCGTCCCCGGCGCGTAGACTGGAAAGAATCCTCTTACACGTGCGTGATGAACAACGTGCGTTCTTGCGGCGGACCCACAGACTCCCCTCATTGCGAGAATCCTTCTCCCTATACCTGACTCGACTGTTGTGATTTGGGGGACGGCGGTGGTTCGTCATGGGGAGACGGCCGCTGGACCCGGATGCTTGGCAAACAAGGTGGTCACGAGGTCCTCGATGGTGACGCCGCCCAGGAGACGGTCA
>JAABUZ0100002067.1_pt1 | contig 34782 bp, 35 predicted proteins | sample 5562091 | NCBI WGS metagenome assembly JAABUZ01 (sample SAMN12813069, study PRJNA571459) | rock metagenome | isolation source: Antarctica rocks | place: Antarctica: Victoria Land, Linnaeus Terrace sud | collected 2015-12-21 | reverse complement strand
TCACCGGCTGAGGACCCGCGGGAAGACCGGAAAGAACGGCTAACCTCTCCAGGGGTTCAATTTTATATTGCCGCTACGGGTTCAATTTGAGATTGCCGCTGCCAATGTCCGCGGTTCTCGGAAACGCTCCCGTTCCGAGACGCCTTATCGAGTTGCCGGTCGGCCTTTAAGGAGAAGCCGACAATGCGAGCTTCAGTTGATCGTCTCGAACTCGGCGATCGCCCGCAACGCCCAGTTCCCTTGCTGATCTTCGTACCGATCGGCAAGCGTCGCGAAGTCATGCGCGGTCATACCGGGTCGGTTGTACGCCTCGGCCGCCGCCCCAAGCATCGGAGCAACGGGATCGACTCGATCCGTCCGTCCGATGCCGCGCGTCATACGAAGGCCGCCGACCAGTCGCCGATCCCGTCGATCGCACGCAGCCACGAGCGCACGTCATCGTACGGACCTTCGTGTAACCATGCTTCGTCGACATCCGCGAAGGCGAGCGCGACCGCACGAACGTATGGGAGCTTGCGCACGTTACGGACGGCGTCGGCGAGTGCGTCCTTACTTACGACCGCAAGCACGCGCGCTTCCGGAAACGCGCGGTATGTTGTGCCATCGAGTTCGAGTGCGACGCCAAAGTGCGCGGTGACGCGATCTTTCGCGCTTCGGGCGATCTTCGCAGGAGCGCGCTGGCCGAGGACCGCCCAGACAGCATTCTCGAAGGGCGTCGGGAAACGCACTTGGTGAAAGCCGTATCCGCGTTCGATCAGCGGCGCCATCACCGGATCGCGTCTCGCGAGGTCGTAAAACGGCAGCAGGTCGACGTCCAGCGACAGATAGTGCGTAATCCGCTCGCGCGTCGCCTCGATCTTCTTGTCGCTCAGAGGACGCTTCGCGAAAAGTTCGACTGCGAGACTAGGGGCCTCGGCGCTGCCGTGTGCACGAATCTTTGCCACGACGGGAACGCCCGCAATATTGAACGCTTTGCAGAGCATGTATTCATCGATCCGCTGTTCGCCGGCGGACGGGCTGAAGCGCTCGACGAAGCGCAGACTCTTCGCAAAGTCGAATGGCGGCGCGGGCTTGAGTTGCAGAGTCGCGCGAGAGCTCGACACGGAGTGGCTCCGAGACGTTTTCAGCGCGGGTGCGTGGACACCACTTTGTAAAGCCCCGGTTCGGCTTTTGCACCGAGTGCGCTTACTCCGTCCATGTGCCCTCGGGCTTTCGTATTGCCAAGCATCGCTTTGAAGTCGTCCTCGCTCCGCCATTGCGCGTAATTCACGACGTGGGTTCCGTCGAGGCCCGCGTGTATATTGGCGGAGATGAAGCCCGGAAGATGCCGCATCGTGTCGTCCGTTGCACGAACGAGAAGGTCGATGAGCTGGTGTTGATGTTCCGCTGGAACCGTAAAGACGTTGACCAATGTGATAATGGGCGCGTCGACGTTGATGGTGCTCATGCTTGTTTCTTACGGCGCATATCAGGAACGGCCCTCGGATGGTCCCCGACGGGCGGCTTCGCGCCGGTCCGCAATTACTCGCCTACGGGAGTGATATATCCGGCATCGGCTGCCGGCACGGGGGTGCGTCGTGCTGATGCGCGGCGTCGAGCGCTTAGGGCAGCCTCTCCGCTTCACAGGCAGTCACCGGCTCAAGAAGCGAGGTCTTGCTCGCAGTCGAACTCCACGAGTTGACGCTCTGCCTTCGGAATCGGTGCACCAAACTCAAGGTGTAAGGAAAATTCTTGTTCAGTCTCCGTCGCGCAAAAAGTCGCGCATGGCAGCCACGATCTCGTCCGGCGCCTCTTCAAACAGAAAGTGCGCCGCGTTATCGAACAGCACGGTGCGGTGGTTCGGGAACGTGGCTTCAAAGCGAACGCGATCGTCGGCGGGAAATCCTGGATCGCGAGTGCCCCACAGAATCAGTACCGGGCGGTCACCAATGCGCGCGAGTCCCGCCTGCACCTCGGCGAGATACCCGTTTGACCGGAGAATCTCGCCGGGAAAGATCGCTACGGCCCGACGGCGAGCGCGCGCGCGATGCGGACGAAGGTACATTTTGATCACCTTGGGCGGCAGGCGGCGCGTTACCGTGCGGCCGTACGCGATGCGAATGAAGCCGTTAAAGTTAATCTGAAGAAACCGGCCAATCGGCCCACCCATGATTCGCGCGAAGCGCCCACGTGCACTTCGCGGATTCGTCGGCCACGCCCACGTGTTTCCAATGACGACGCGCCGCACGAGCTCAGGACGCCGCCCCGCGAGGGCGAAGCCGATCGGGCCGCCCCAATCGTGGACGACGAGCGTTAGGTCGCCCAATCCCAGCGCGTCGACGAAGCGCTCGACGACAATGCTATACTCGCGCGGCGTGAAACCATAGCCGGCGCGTGGCGAGGCTGACAGGCCAAAACCCGGATAGTCGAGCGCCACGCACCGATGCTGGTTGCGCAGCGCTCCAATCACGTTGCGGTACTGAAACGACCAGCCTGGGTTGGCAAGCAAGAGCAACAACGTCGGGCCCTCGCCCTCGTCCACGTAGTGCATGGGCGGCTCGCCGTCGAGTCGGATGAATCGGTGACGCACGTCGAAAAGGTCACGTGGTACGTCAAAGAGCATCGCTTGGTCCATTGTGCGTCCGCGTAACTGCTTTGATCGCGTTTTAATCTGCGATCGACACCGCGTGCCGAAATAGGGCGCGATCGTCGATGGCGCGTAGGATCGCAGCGCCGAGATTGGCACGCGAGACGGAAAACGCGAGTGGCAGCGGAGTCTCGACGGCGATGCGGTACCGTCCCGTGGCTGCCGCATTGGTGAGCCGGGGCGGTCGGAATGCCGTCCAATCAACGTCACTTTCGATCAAGAGCTTCTCCATGCGACGCATGTCATCGTATGCACCGCCGAAAAATCGGTGCAGTAGCGGATGGACGAGGTAACGGCTGAGCGCGCTTTTCTGTTCTTCCGGCGCGGCGGGAAGGGCACTCACTCCGATGAAGCGGCGTATTCCGGCCTCGTGCATCGCGGTGATAACGGCGACCGCACCGGCTGAGTACACCGTCGTCGGTCGATTCATTTCGCGACTGCCAAGTGCCGACAGCACCGCGTCCGCTCCCACCACCGCGTCTCGCAACGACGCTGAGTCCATGGCGTCGCCGTGCACCACGCGCAGCTTCGTATTCGCAAAAGGAATCGCTTCGGCACGCCGCGCCATCGCGGTCACATCGTGACCTGCGGCCAGCGCTTGCCGAACGATCTGTTCGCCGGTGGCCCCAGTCGCGCCCAACACTGTCAGCTTCATCGTGGGGCGTCCCACGACATCGGCTTGAGCCTGTCAAAGATCGCTTCGGCCGCTACTTGATAGATGGGATCGGGACGAATCGCATTCTCGCGAAGACATGCTTCGGTGAATTTGATCGCGTGTTCGTCACCGTGCTCGAGCGCTCGGTGAGTTAGATCGGCTGGTGTCAGGGTGGATTCGCCGATCTCCGGGTTCGTTTCAGCCTCGGGCCCAGGTGAATCCGCGAACCGCGCGACGATTGCAGCGCTGGTCTGCCACAGATATCCATAGGCGCGCGCGCCGAACTCCGGCGGGCAATAGGGCAGCAGATTTCGCATCGCGGTCGGAGCAGTCACCGTGTGAATTAGCGGAACGGGAAAGACGTCGGGATGCGCGAGCAGTACGCGAGCGAACAGCGCCGTGTGTCTGCTGATCGCGCTGGTCGGCCGTGATGCGCTTGCCCTCGGGCGAGAAGAAGGCAAAGCCGGAGCGAGTTTTCTTGCGGGTGATGCCCGGCATCGTGTCGTCGACGTAGCGCAGGCCGGCCGACCGGGCGTGTTCGACCTCCGGAGGTGTCGCGTTCACCTCGCGTATGTACCCGCTTGGCTACCGGGGGACACGTCGGCAACCCCTATGCCGGAGCCGGTTCTGCTAGAAAGCGCGCAAGGTACGGCGCCGTGCGGTTTGCGGTCACGCGCGCCACGTGTGCTGGGCTCCCCGCCGCGACGATTCGGCCACCATCGTCGCCCGCTCCCGCCGACGTCGATGACCCAGTCGCTGCCCGCCTTGAACGAGACGATCGATTCGCTCGATTCCGCTTATGATTCGGCCGCCGCTGGTGCTTGGCGCCCAACGCTCGGGTTCTTCTGCATCGTCTTTGCCGGGAACGCTCGCGTCGCCGAATTCCGCACTTACCAGTTCGACGAGTGCCTGACTGAGGAGACTCGACTTGCCGGAACCCGATACGCCGGTGACGGTTGTAAAGACGCCCAGCGGAAACGATGCGTCGATGTGCGCGAGCCGCGCCCACGACGTGGATGGCGCGACGAGGGAGGCCCCGGCTCCGGCATCCTGGTAACGTGAGGTCCGTGCCAGGCCGCAGCGTCCTCGTGATCGGTTCGGGTCCGATCGTCATCGGGCAGGCTGCAGAGTTCGATTACGCCGGTGTTCAGGCGTGCCGGGCGCTGCGCGAGGAAGGGCACCGGGTCGTCCTCGTCAACTCGAATCCGGCGACGATCATGACCGACCCGGAGATCGCCGACGCCGTCTACCTCGAACCTCTGACGGCCGCTTCACTCGAAGCAATCATCGAGCGCGAACGGCCCGATGCGCTCTTGCCGACGCTGGGCGGACAGACCGGCCTGAACCTCGCCGTCGAACTGGCCGAGGGCGGCGTCATTGAACGCTTCGGCCTCGAGGTGCTCGGCACGCCGATCGAGACGATTCGCCTGGCCGAAGACCGCGCGCGTTTCAAGGAAGCGATGCTCGGGATCGGCGAGCCGGTGCCTTCAAGCGCGATCGTGACCGATGTCGAAGCGGGCGTTGCATTCGGAGGCGAGGAGGGCTATCCGCTCGTCGTTCGGCCGGCGTACACTCTGGGCGGAACCGGCGGCGGAGTCGTGCGCGACGAAAGCGAGTTGCGCGAGACACTTGCCGTCGGCCTCGAAGCGTCGCTCATCCATCAGGCACTCGTCGAAACGAGTCTGCTCGGCTGGAAAGAAATCGAATACGAAGTCTTACGCGACGCGGGGAACAACTGCATCGTCGTCTGCAACATGGAGAACATCGATCCGGTCGGCGTGCACACGGGCGACTCGATCGTCGTCGCGCCGTCGCAGACGCTGAGCGACGTCGAATACCAAATGCTGCGCACCGCGAGCATCAAAATCATTCGGGCACTCGCGGTGCAGGGCGGCTGCAACATCCAGTTTGCGCTGCATCCCGAGCGCAGCGAGTACAACATCATCGAGGTCAATCCGCGCGTTTCGCGCAGTTCGGCGTTGGCCTCCAAAGCGACGGGCTATCCGATCGCAAAGATCGCGACCAAGATCGCGCTCGGCATGACGCTCGACGAAATCGAGAACCCCGTTACCGGCGTCACGAAGGCTGCCTACGAACCGACCCTCGACTACGTCGTCGTGAAAATTCCGCGCTGGCCGTTCGATAAGTTTCCGCGTGCCGATACGCGGCTCGGCACGCAGATGAAATCGACGGGCGAAGCGATGGGCATCGGCAGGACGTTCGGGGCGGCGTTGATCAAGGCGCTGCGTGGCCTTGATCTCGGGCGCGAGACGCTGACCGGAGCCCTTGGGACTTGGAGCGACGATAACCTCGAGAATGCCCTCGTCGCGCCGACCCACGAGCGGCTCTTCGCGCTCGCAGAGGCGTTGCGCCGCGACGTCGGCATCGAGCGGCTGTCAGCGTTGACGGCGATCGATCCGTTTTGGCTTTGGGAGCTGCGCGAACTCGTCGACCTCGAAGCGCGCTTGCGAGCCGCGGACGCGCCCGGTGACGTGCGCGTTGCGCTTCAAGCTGGATACTCCCGCACCGCGCTCGCGCAACTGCGCGGCCACGATGCTCCCCCCGACCGGCGCGACGGCGCTGCGTTTCGCATGGTCGATACTGCGGCCGCCGAATTTCCGGCGCGGTCGCCGTACTACTACCTCTCGCGGTACGAGCGCGATGAGATGCGGCCGCCCAAGCGCGAAGCGATCGTCGTCGTCGGCAGCGGCCCAATTCGCATCGGCCAAGGCATCGAGTTCGATTACAGTTGCGTGCACGCCGCTTGGGCACTGCGCGATGCCGGGCGGGCCGCCGTCGTCGTCAACAACAATCCAGAAACGGTCTCGACCGATTTCGATATCTCCGACGTGCTCGTCTTCGAACCGCCTGGAGCGGATGAAGTGCAGGCTGCGTACGAAGCGACGCATGCGAAGGGTGTGATGCTCGCCTTCGGCGGCCAGACCGCGATCAATCTCGCGGAAGCGCTCGCCGAGCGCGGCGTCGCGATTATCGGAAGCGATCGACGCAGCGTCGACATGGCCGAGGATCGCGAGAAGTTCGAAGCGGCGCTGCAGCGTCTTGGAATCGCGCGCCCGCAGGGCCGCGCGGCGGCGTCGTTCCGGCAGGCGCGTGCAATAGCGCGTGAATTAGGATTTCCGGTGCTGGTGCGGCCGTCGTACGTGCTCGGCGGTCGCGGCATGGAGATCGTCTACAACGAGGGACAACTCGCAAGCTACGTCGAGACGGCGCCCCCGATCACGCCGGGCGCGCCGCTGCTCGTCGACAAATATTTGCGCGGGCTCGAAGTAGAAGTCGACGCCGTCTACGACGGCAGGGACATCCTCGTCCCGGGTATCTTCGAACATATCGAGCGCGCCGGCATTCATTCCGGCGATTCGATCTCGGTGTACCCGCCGCAGACCGTCGATGCATCGATGCAGGCGCGCATTCTCGAGGTCACGCGCGCCATTGCCGGGGAACTTGGGACGCGCGGGCTCATCAACATTCAGTTCGTCATCCACCAAGGTGAGCTCTACATCATCGAGGCGAACCCGCGCGCGAGCCGGACGGTGCCGATCATCTCGAAGGCAACGGGCGTCAACCTCGTGGCCGCAGCGACGCGCGTCGCGCTCGGTGAAAAACTCGTCGACTTGCCCTACGGCACCGGACTACTTGCGGATGCACCCTTCGTCGTCGTCAAAGTGCCGGTCTTTTCGTTTGCGAAAATGCGCGGCGTCGAGACGATCCTCGGCCCCGAGATGAAATCGACGGGCGAAGTACTCGGCATCGACGACACGTTCGCGGGCGCGCTTCTCAAGGGGTTCGTGGCGGCTGGAGTACGCCTGCCGTCCGCATCTCCGGGTGCCCCCGGTGGCCGCATCCTCGTCACGATCTCCGATGACGACAAGGCTGAAGCGGTCCCCGTGATCCGGCGCTACGCCGACCTCGGCTACGCACTTCTTGCGACGCACGGCACGCACCGACTACTGCTTGAAAACGGCATAGCGGCGCAGCGCATCAACAAGATCGTCGAAGGTTCCCCGCATGTGCTCGACGCGATCGTCGCGCGCAGCGTCGACCTCGTCATCAACGCCGCCGGACCACACGAGCAGAACGATGGATACCGCATCCGCCGCGCGGCCGTCGAATCGAGCGTGGCGTGCCTTACGAGTTTGGACACGGCGCGGGCCCTTGCTGACGCCCTCGCTTCGGAAGCGGGCCCTCCCCGCTCGTTGCAAGACTATCGTTCCGCGGCCGCCGTCCGCGCATAACATCGTCGACTCAGGAGTCCGGCGTAAGGTCGCAGAGCCCGAGGCGTCACATTGGCAATCATCGGGAAGGCGCCGATTCATCGATTTGAGAACCGCGTTCGCTGCATCCTCGGCGACGTAACGTTCCAGCGTCCCGGGCTTGGCTTCGTTGAAGCGATTTGAACTGCCGCACGAGTTTTCTTCAGGTGATATCCGTTCGGGCTCGACGGGTCGCAGCTCCGCGACCGGTGCCCCGTTGCGCGTAATGACGACGCGCTCGCCGTGCGCGACCGTATCGATGAGCCGCGACAAATGCGTCTTGGCTTCATAAACGCCGATAGTCTTTTTCATAATCATGCACAAGGCCGAAGCTGGACGAAGCCCGGTAGGTTCTTAGGCGGGTGTTTCGACCCGCGGAATCGGCCGGGGGACGAACGTCGGGCGGCCCGTGGCGAAGCCGCAGCCCCTTTACTACGAGTCCTTGCGTTTATGCAACGTTACGGTGTTGCCCTCGGTGTCGTTGATCATCGCCATGAAGCAGACGGGGTTTCGTGCTGCATCAGTACCGGAATGCCGCACGACTTGACCGCGGCAACGGCGGCATCGAAATCATCGACCGCAAACAGAATGCCGTTACTCGGTTGGAACGGCATCACGTTGCCGCCGCCACCCCATAGGCCAAACGTCGTGCCGTCTGCAAGCTCGTATTCAGCTCCCTTGTTGTCGGGATACACCTTCACCGGTTCAAGTCCGAGCACATCACGATAGAAACCGATCGCACGTGACGCGTCTTTGACCATATAGCCGCTCAGGTCCATACCGGTAATAAAAGAATGTCGAGTCAACATCGCTCCTCCGCTTCATATTCGGGTACATTCTTATCGCGTGATTGGTTTGCGCAGCCGTGCCTACCTCCGCGTTGTCGATCCGATCATGTACGCGGCCCGTGCGCGACGCCCGCGGTGATGCAGTTCGCTATGCAAAGTGTAACGTGATGTGGCGATACTGGGAGGCGTAGCTCCGTCGGCGTAACGCATAATGAGTGCGTTGTACTGTTACGGCTTGGGCCGCACCGATCGCGCGAAGATCAGCGCTTCGCGAGTGAGCGTGCGTCGGTGCACTGCGCTCGGGAAGGCCGCCGGGCTGCTCGCCACGGCGCGGGCTTGTTCGGCTTGTCAAAATGTCGGCTCTTGGAGCCTCCGAACGTCTCTACCCAGAGCACCGGCCTCGGTGCTCGTCACTTCCGCCGACGGCATGTCCGCAGAGAGGAACCGCCATGTGTCCCGAGTGCCTCGCCGGCGTGGCCTTGATGGCTGCCGCCCGCGCCGCATCGACGCCCAAGCTGGCCAGCTTCATTGCGCCGAGCGCGATGTTCGTCGCGCGAACGCTGCGCCAACGCGGCCAGCGGCAAACTAAACCGCTTTTGAAAACGAAAGGAGAACGCGATGGATCTTCCAAGAATCGTCTCGCGAACGCAGTGGGTCGCTGCCCGTAAGGAGTTGCTCGCCCGGGAGAAGGAGGCCACGCGGACACGTGACGCGCTTAGCGCGAAGCGCCGCGCGCTGCCTATGGTGGAAATCGAAAGGAGTACTTCTTCGACGGCCCGCGCGGCCGCACGAGCCTGCGCGATCTTTTCGGCGAGCACCGGCAGCTGATCGTCTATCATTTCATGTTCGACCCGAGTTGGGACGAAGGCTGTCCGAGCTGCTCGTATTTCGCCGACAACTTCGCCGGCGCCCTCACCCACCTCGGCGCGCGCGATACGTCGTTCGCTGCTGTCTCGCGCGCGCCGTATGCCAAACTCCAAGCCTTTGCGGGGCGCATGGGTTGGAGCTTCCCGTGGTTCTCATCGTTCGACAATGCGTTTAACTACGATTTCGGCGTGACGCTCGACGCCGCCGAGGGCAGCGTCGAGTACAACTACGAAAGCGCTGCGAAGCTACGGGAATCGGGCAAGATTTGGAACGAGGACGGTGAGCTGCCCGGCTTGAGCGTCTTCCTACGCGACGGCGAGCGCATGTTCCACACATATTCGACGTATCAGCGCGGACTCGATCTCATGCTCAATACTTATAACTTTCTCGACGTGACCCCGCTTGGGCGGCAAGAAGACGAAGAACCCTACGTGATGGCATGGGTCCGGCATCACGACAAGTACGGAGCGGATCTTATTTCACGACGACAAACGACAGGAGTAACGGCATGAGTGAATTCACCTACCTCTTCCGCGGCGGAGACTCATCGGGCTCGCCCGAGCAGATGCAGCAGCACATGCAAAAATGGGGCGCGTGGATCAACGATCTGCGCGCGAACGGCTACGTCAAGGAACTGGGGCGCCCACTCGAACCGGGCGGCAAGGTCGTTCGCGGCCAAGCGAAGACGATCACCGACGGACCCTATGCCGAAACCAAAGACATCGTCGGCGGCTTCCTGATCGTGCAGACCGACGACCTTGCGCAGGCCGTGGAACTCTCGCGCGGCTGCCCGGTTCTCGAACGGGGCGGAATGGTCGAAGTGCGCCCGGTCATGGAGATGACTCTGCCATAGAGCCGAACGACCATCTCTTTCGGCGCGAGTCGGGCCGCATCGTCTCGACGTTGACGCGCGTCTTCGGAATCCACAACTTGGCGCTGGCAGAAGACGTTACGCAAGACGCCTTCTGCCGTGCGCTCGAGGTCTGGAAATTCCGCGGCGTGCCGGCTAACCCGTCAGCTTGGCTGATGGGGACCGCGAAGAACCGCGCGCTCGACGTTCTGCGCCGGGAACGAATGGCGCGCATCTTCGCGCCCGAACTCGAGCGGCGTTTCGAAGACGAAGTGAATCTCGAGCCGGCATTCGAGGGGTTGTTCGAAGAGAGCGCGATCAAAGACGACCGTCTTCGCATGATGTTCTTGTGCTGCGAGCCGCGTCTTCCCGAGAAAGCGCAAGTAGCGCTCGTGCTGCACCTCGTGTGCGGCTTCGGCATCGCCGAAGTTGCGGGCGCGTTCGTCACCACGAAGGCTGCGGTCGAAAAGCGCATCGAGCGCGCGAAGCAGGAGCTCACGCAAGGGACGGCGCCGTTCGACATCGCCAACGCCGCCGATTTCGCCGCGCGCCTGCCGGCCGTTCAGCGGGCGCTTTACCTGCTCTTTAACGAGGGGTATCACGGCGCGTCCGCCGAGTCGGCGGTACGGGTCGAACTTTGCCGCGAGGCGATACGGTTGGGGGCGCTGCTGTGCGCACATCGTCTCGCAGCGACGCCGGCGTCGCACGCGCTGGTCGCGCTGATGTATTTGCACGCGGCGCGTTTGCCGGGGCGAATCGATGCAGGGGGCGATTTGGCGTCACTGTGCGATCAGGATCGGTCCCGCTGGAACCCGCGCCTTGTCGCCGAAGGACGACGGCTTCTGGACCTCTCGGCGATGGGTTGCGAGCTCAGCGCGTATCACATCGAAGCGGGAATCGCTGCGGTCCACGCGGACGCGCAGTCCATTGAGCACACCGATTGGCAGCAGATCGTTTGGCTCTACGACACGTTGCTCGCGATCGCGCCGTCGGGGATCGTTGCGCTAAACCGTGCGATCGCTGTTGGGCAGCTCGCGGGTCCAAAGCGCGGCCTAGCGGAGATCGACGCGATCGCCGAGCCCAAGCGCCTCGCCGCCTACCCATTCTACTTCGCGGCGCACGGCGAGTTCGAGCTTAAAAGCGGGGGAGCCGCGCGCGCACGGGAGCATTTCGAGGTCGCGGCCGCGCTCGCGCGCAACCCGATGGAACGGCACTTTTTCGAACAACGCGTCGCCGCATGCGTTGACTGGCGAGATCCCGCGCCGCGCGCCCCCATATTGAACATTAACCGTGTAAACTGAAACGCAACTGCAGGCCAGGCGAATCGTGAGATGGTGCGGACGTTTACCTTAGCGATCGAGGACGGATGCGAGAAAGTTCGTGGTATCGCGCTCAATCTCGTGGTGGATCAAGGCGCGATTGGTGCCGGACGCATCAGCGCACACGGCCGGAGCGAGGGTACGCATCCGCTTCGTGCAAGGAGCAACAAAAACGAGATGACTGCCTTCTGGGAAGACGACGTAGCGAAATGGGGGCTTAGGAAGAGACTCTGCAACGTGGTCGGCATTGTTCCGCGGCGTCAGTACTTCATCGCGTCGAACGTCGAAGAGCAGCACCCGGACCTTCACGGTCGCGAGGCCTGCGCGGTCAAAATACAAGCCGACGGGCGCCAATGCGATAACCGCTCGAACGCGGTGATCGCGCCCTGCGACGAGCCCGCTGATTTGAACGTGTGTGTGATTACCGTTCCAGCAAAACGTCAAGTCTGTGGTGTGTTGGTGACAATAGCGGCCCAATAGCGCGAAGTTGGGGCGCGCCCCCGCCATGACGAGCGCTGTGTAGCCGCCGGCCGAAAAGCCGCCCACCGCAATTCGTCGTCGGTCTATGTGCGTGCGAAGAATCGGGTCGTTCAGGACGCGGTCGAGCAACGCCGACATCTGTTTCGGGCGGCCGATGAGTACACGATCGGTACCGAGTCCCGAGTGGTCGCGGTAGTTATCGCCGGGATGCGTCAACGAAGCAGTCACGTACCCGGCGCGTGCCAGCGATTCGGCGAGGTCGTGCAGGTCCCACTTGCTGCCACCGGTGCCGTGAGAGAGCACAACCACGCCGAATCGGCCGCCTGCTACCGGGGCATTGCGCGTGGCGACGATGTCATAGGGACCGACGGGCGTCAGGATGTTCGCGACCGTGCTCGGATAAAACTCGACCGCGCTCATGGAACTCGAGTTCAAGGGATCGCGGACGGTGAACTCGCGAAAGCCGACACCCCGAAGTCGCGTGGAAGGAGCAGCCGCGGTGCACAGGCTTACGATGAGTACGGCGATGGCAACGTGGTGTAACAATCGATGCACATCGCTCGTCGCTCGACTCCGGCTCATGGCCCGAACGTTTATTTGCGCTGGTGCAGAATGAACGTGTTACCTTCGGTGTCTTCGCCGAAGGCCATGTGGCAGGCCGGCGTGTCTTCGAGTTTGCCCGTGAACTTGACGCCGCGCGTTCTGTGTTGCGACATCGCCGACTCGGCGTCGGGCACCGCGAACATCACGCCGTGGCTGGTTTGAATGGGGCCGGCCTCCCCCGGCTTATACAATCCGAAGGTTTCGCCGCCTGGAAACGTCCATTCGCTGACCATGCTTTCATACGCCATCGTCGGTTCCATGCCGAGCAGATCCGTGTAAAACTTCGTCGCGCGTTGTAAGTCCTCGGCGTAGTAGTATGTCGCGTCGATTCCGGTCACTTTGGGCATCGTATCGGTCATATGGGCCTCCTTCGTGGCCTTGACGCGTTCGACGTGGCATTTACGTCGCCTCGCTTGCGGTACGCTCGTGTTCGTTACGGTCCGGCACGTTAGGATAAGGGTCCTCGCGCTCGATGGACCTCTTCGAGGCGCTCATGAGATGCCGAGCGCCTGTTGCGCTATGGGCAGACCTCGAGTCGGCAGCGAGTTCGCCGCACGGTATCTCCTAGTCAAACCGCGGATGCGAGCCGGCAGAGAACGAGGCATACTCGGGTGCATGGAAACTCTGGGATCAAACGCTCTCGCCGGACTGTCGGCGCAACTCGCGGCGGCCGTCGCGAGCGTAGCAAGGTCGGTCGCATACGTCGACGCGCATCCGCGGCGCGATGCGAGCGGCATCGCGTGGGACGGGCATCATCTGGTAACCGTCGACCATGCGATCGAACGCGAAGACGACATCGAGATACTGCTCGACGGCGGCACGAAGGCGCGCGCGGTACTCGTCGGTCGCGATGCCGCAACCGACGTCGCGCTCCTGCGAACCGAGACGACTTTGGAGGCCGCGAAGCGCGCCGACACTGCGCCGCTTGCCGTCGGCAATCTCGTCCTTGCCGTTGGCCGTGACGAAGACGCTCAACCGGGAGCGAGCTTCGGCGTGATTAGTTCGCTCGACGGACCGTGGCGCACATGGCGCGGGGGCACCGTCGACCGCTTCATTCGCCCCGACGTCAACCTGTATCCCGGATTTTCGGGCGGAGCGCTCGTCGATGTCACCGGCGCCGTCATCGGCATGAACACGTGGGGCTTGTCGCGGCGTATCGCGCTCACGTTGCCGGTGACGACGCTCGAACGCATCGTACGCGAGCTGACGGCCGGCGGCCGCGTGCAACGCGGTTATCTCGGGGTTGCTCTTCAAACGGTACGGTTGCCCGAGTCGCTACGCGTCGCACGTGCAATCGCCCAGCGGAGCGCGGCGATCGTCGTCGACGTCGCCGCCGGCGGACCGGCAGAGAACGCCGGCATCATGATCGGCGACGTTCTGCTTGAGCTTGGGGACGTCGGAATCGAAGACGTTGATGACTTGCAGGGCGCGCTCGCCGGAATTGCGCTCGGCTCGGTGCAACGCGTCAAGGTCCTGCGCGGTGGGGAAGCGCGCGAGCTTCGCGCGACCGTCGCAGAGCGGCCACAGGACGATCGCGATGAGTGAACTGGACCGCGACCTCGCTGCGGTTTCCGCGCGGTTACGGCGATCGACGGTGCGCGTGCACGATGCCGCCGGGCGCGGCTCGGGTTCCGGGGTTGCATGGGGGCGCGGCGATCTCGTCGTCACGAACGCGCACGTCGTGCATGCCGAGGACGCGGTCGTGGAGTACGATGGAAGCCGGCACGCTCAAGCCCGTGTGATCGCCCGCGACCGTAGAAGCGATCTTGCGGTGTTGCGCGTGCCGGGGGTGGCTTTGCAGGGTGCCGACGTGCGGGGTTCGCGGGACCTTGTCCCGGGCGAACTAGTCCTCGCCGTCGGCAATCCGCACGGTCTCGTGGGCGCGCTCTCGGTAGGAGTGGTGCAGCGTTGCAACGCCGGATGGGTCGTAGCGAACGTGAGACTTGCTCCGGGCAATTCCGGCGGACCGCTAGGCGACGCATCCGGGCGCGTCGTCGGGATCAACAGCATGGTTGCAGGCGGTCTGGCATATGCCGTTCCAAGCGAGGCGGTCGCTGCGTTGCTGGCGCGGTTACGGCTCGGCGCCACGCAAGCTGCGTGATCCGCACCATCGTTTCTGCCGCCTCCGGGGCGGCGCGTACGAGCCTTGCGACGCTCGTCCGCGGCGATGCGCGGCTCGCACTTGTCGGCGAAGCCGCGCCGTCCGCGCTCGTGCATGCGATCGACGCGCTCCAGCCGGACATCGTGATAGAAAGACGCGACCGCGATCGGGATGGCCCGGCGTTACGCGTTCCCAGCGTCGCGCTCGTCTCCGACCCCCGCACGGCGTGGGAGAGCGAACGGCTCGACACCGCACGCATCCCGCACGCGATTCTGGCAGATGATGCGGAACCCGAAGAAATTGTGGCGGCGGCCGTAGCAATCGCGGCCGGGCTGATCGCGTTCCAGGCGCGCATCGTTACAAGTTCGGCGCCCGGGCCCGCGGCCGGCAACCGCCCGGACGTCAGAGAACGCCTGACCGCGCGCGAGAGCGACGTGCTCGCTGAACTCGCGCGCGGCGTTCCGAACAAAACGATCGCGGCGCGCTTGGCGATCTCCGAACATACCGTCAAATTCCACGTTGCGTCGATATTTGCAAAACTCGGCGTCGCCAGCCGCACGGAAGCCGTCGCACACGGCATTCGTCTGGGCCTCGTCATGGTATAGAGAGAATGAGCTCGGCGCGGCCCGTGCGGATGGAATGTGCACCGGCGCTGCGAACCATGGACGATGCACCTTTCTTCGGTTTCATACACGGTATCGTGATGGCGAATGCTGCTTCGCCTGCGCTAGGAGGACACACCAAGCGCAACGTTATGTTTTTAACGGCTGCCGCGACGTTCGTGCTGGTATGGTTTGTCATGCCGAGAACGCTGCACGGCACGATACGCTTCGTGAGTGCATTCGATGTCGCGGGAGCGCTCCTGCTCGCGCTGCTGATACGATTGGGGATGCACGAGGATGCCGCGTTGACCCAGCGTCGCGCCGCGCTGGACGATCCCGGCCGCAATGTGATTTTGGCGATCGTCATCCTGTGCGGGATCGTAGCCTTCGCGGCTGCGATTACCGTGCTCGGCACCGACCTTCCCAAAGTGCACGGTCTCGCCCGGTACATCGATCTGATCATCGGCATCGCGGCAGTCGTGCTTGGCTGGGCGCTAATCCACACGAACTTTCTCTTCCGGTATGCGCACCTGTACTACTACGATGAGGATGGCGACGGCCATCCGAGCGGCATCAAGTTTCCGGGCGGCGCGCCTCCCAACGACTTCGACTTCGCCTATTTTGCATTTGTGATCGGAATGACGTACCAGGTATCGGACGTGAGCATCACCGAAACGCGCATTCGGCGTCAGGCGCTCGTGCACTCGCTGATCTCGTTCGCATACAGCACGGGCATCATCGCGCTCGGTGTCAATATCGTCTCTGGCCTACTGCATTGACTATCCGCCTGAGGGCGCAAGCAAGTTGTAGCCGCCCTGGACCGCAATCGTTTCTCCCGCCCGCAAACCGGACGCGATCACAATTGTGCGTCCGTCGGTCTCGCCGACGCCGACGCCGCGCTCGACGAAGGGGCCGTTCTTGGAACCGGGAGCATAGACGAACACGACCGTCTTCCCGGTTTCCGGGTCGGTGACGACGGCGGTGCTCGGTACGATGATGCCCGACTGATGCGCGACGACGATCGACGCGGCGACGGCCTGCCCTGCGACGGCGTCAGGCGGCAGCCCGTCGAGCACGATCGTCGATACCTGCGTCGTCGGATCGACGGCCGGAACGACGGCCGTGACGCGTCCACGCGAACGCTCCCCCGACGCTACGAGCGTCAGTTGAGCGACGTCGCCGACGTTGACGCGTTGCGCGTCGGCGCCGGGCACGCCGAGCGTGATCTGATGTTTTATCTCGGGGTCGAGGGCGATCATGGGCGTCGTGGGATCGACCGATTCGCCGGCGCGTTTGAGAATGGCGACGACGACACCGCTGTTGGGCGCACGCAACACGCCATTGTTGTAGTCGCGCTGCGCCGAGGCGACCCGCGCTTGCGCGGCTTCCGCCTGCGCTCCCGTCGTACCGCGATTAGCGCGCGCTGCCGTTAGATCGCTGCGCGCAAGTGCGACGTCGGCCTGGGCTTGCCGCACGGCGGCGTCGTAGCCGGCGCCGGCCGCGGCGACGCGCGCATCGGCACTGCGCTGATCGGCGAGATCGGACTGCAACTGCGCGCGCGCCGACTGCACGTCTTTTTGCGCGATGACGCCGCCACGGTACAGCGTCGACTGACGGTCGAGGGTTTGGTTGTCGGTACGTACCTTAACGGCTGCTTGTCGCGCAGCCGAAACCGCCGTTATCCGGTCGCTGAGTGCCGCGGGGCCGCCGGAAAGCAAGAGCGTGAGGTGCGCTTGGGCAGCATCGAGCCGCCGGCTTGCACTGGACGCTGCCGCGGTGCCGACGCTGCCCCCCGCGTACGTCGCTGAGGCTGCCTCCGCATCGGCCTGTGCCTGCGCGATCGCATTGGCGAGTCCCGAGCGGTCGAGCGCCGCAAGTTGTTGGCCTGCATTGACGCGATCGCCGACTGCGACGTCGACCGACGCGAGCACCCCGGAGAGCGGAAAGGCAAGCCGCACTTCGCTGCCCGCCGGCGGACCAATCCGGCCTTGCGTCGCCAAGGTCACGTCGATTGTGCCGGTGCGCGCGCGCGCCGTTGCTACGGCGGGCGCGGTGGTGGCGGTCGTCTGCGTTGCAGGCGCGGCTGCAGTGCTGCGGGCGCCCAAATAATAGGCGGCGACAATCCCCAAAAAAAGCAAGACGAGGATCGCAAGCCCGACGATCAGCGCCGCAAATCGCGGCGACGATCTGCGAAGCGGAATGTTCATCGGCCTACCTCCACATCGAGCGTTGCCCGTGCTTTGGCGAGGTCATACAGCGCTCCCAGTTCATCCACCACGGTCTGATCGTAGGTTTGGCGCGCACTGAAGACTTCTAGGCTCGAGGACGCGCCGTTGCGGTAGCCCAATTGTGTCGCGGCGAGTTCGGCTTGCGCTCCTTGGCGTGCACGCGTCGATGCAACCGACGCCCGTTGTAGCGCCGCCACGTTTCGCGCGGAGGCGGCGACTTCGAGGGTGACGGCACGTCGTGCGACTTCAATCTGTGCGCGCGCTTGCGCGACCCGCGCCTCTTCGATAAGCACGCGGTCGTGTGCGGCGGCGCCGAGCGGCACACTCAGCGCGGCAGTGATCGAGGGAGCTCCGACGGGCACGCCGGAGTCCGTGCCCGTCGTATAACCGCCTGTGACCGTAAAGGCCGGAAGACCGCTACGCTGCGCCAGTTGGCGGGCCGCTTCGCCCGCATTGGAGGTCGCCATTGCCGAAGCAACTTCGGCCCGAGTTCCCAGTGCCGTTGCGATGGCGGCCTCGGGACTCGGGACGTTGCCGAGCGGACCTGCAATCGGAAAGCCCGGGACGCCGGGAACGCGTGCGTTGCTCGCAACGCCGGGGACGCCGGCAACGCCTGCATTACTCGCAACGCCCCGGACGCCTGATAATACGCCCGCGCGACTTGCGTTCTTCCGCGCGTTCTGAGCGTTCGGAGCGCTGGGAACGGGGAGGGCCGTCTCGATCGTGGCCTGCAACAAGCTTGCGGGAACCGCCGTCTCGATACGTAGGGCCTCAAGAGCATTTTCGTCGGCGACGCGCGCCGTCTCCAGATCCGCGGTGGCGCGCGCCACCGCCACGTCGGCGCGCAGGACATCGAGCTGGGGCGCGTCTCCGGCGGCAAACCGCTTTTGGGCCGCATCAAGCTGCGCGACCGCAAGGGCGAGCGCACGCGTGCGCGCGCCCGCGATCGCGCGGTAGCGCAACGCATCATAGTAGAGCCCAATCGTCCGCACGCGTTCCGTGCGCAGCGCCGTCGCAAAATCGGCGCGTGAAGCGCTCAGTAGCAGCACGCTCTGCCGCACGCTCGCACCGTAATTAAGGAAATCATTGACGTTGGTCTGAAGGCCGACCGTCAACGTGCGCGCGATGATGTTCGGCCCCGGCGGATTTCCCTGCGGCGCTTGGGCGTAGGCCGTCGAGATCGCCGGATTGATCAGATTGCGCGCGACGCCGAGCGCGGCGTTGCTCTGCGCGACTCGCGCTCTCGCCGCGACCACATCGGGCGAGTTGTCCACCGCGCGGCGCAGCGCTTCGTCGAGCGGAAAGTTCGCAAACGAGAGCGCGGCAATCAAAACGGTCGCGATCACGAAGCGGTCCGAATGCGCGGTTCGCGCGAGCGAACGCGCTCGATGACGGCAGGTGCTGTGCGATCTTTGCCCGCGAAGGCGGCGTAGAGCACCGGGATCACGATCAAGGTGAAGATCGTGGCGGTCGATAGCCCGCCGATGACGGCGATGGCAAGCGGCTTTTCCATCTCCGCGCCCTGCCCGATGCCGAGCGCGAGCGGAAAGAGGCCGCCGATGGCGGCGAGCGTCGTCATCACGATCGGCCGTAGCCGCGCTTTGCCGGCCGCGACCAGCGATGCATCGACGCTTTCGCCGGCGCTGCGGTGCTTGTTCGCTACGTCGATCAGCAAGATGCCGTTCTTGACGACGACGCCGACGAGCAAGAGCAGTCCCATGAACGACGACACGTTGAAGGCCGTGCCCGTTACGAGCAGGCCGAGCGCGACGCCGATCAGCGCGAGCGGAATTGCGGTCAAGATCACGAGCGGCAACCGGTACGAACGAAACGTTGCAAGCATTACGGCGAAAACGAGCGCGATCGCGATCGCGATGACGCCGAAGAACTCGCTGAACGACTGCTTTTGCGTCGCGGCCTGGCCGCCGATCTCGGTCGTGTATCCCGGCGGAAGCGGGATCGTGGCAAGCACGCGATTGATTCCCGCCGTGACGGTCGATAGATTGGCGCCGGAGATGTTCGCCGTCACGCGCACGAGCGGCTGCCCGTTCTCGGCGGTCAAATCGCTTGCGAGGCGCTCCGGGACGACGGCCGCGAGTTGTCCGAGCGCGGTCGTCTGTCCTTTGGCGAAGAGGGGCAGCGATCCGATGTTGACGGGCGTGGTCGCTGCGGCGTCAGCCAGTTGGACGCGCACCGGGACGAGCCGGTTCGTGCCGGGAATCGAGGTCGCCACCGTGCCCAGGGACTGCGCGGAGAGCGCGTCGCCGATGTCGGTCGCCGTCAACCCGAGTGCCGCGAGTGCGCCGCCGCGTGTGGCGATGCGCAGTGACGGGCTATTGTAGACGATGCCGTTTCTTGCGTCGACGACTCCGGGCACGCTCGAAATTTTATCCGCAACCTTGGTCGCAAGGGCAATAAGCGTGTTTTGATCGGTGCCGCGAATCGCAATCTCGACCGGTGCCGGAACGCCGGAGAGCCCGTTGATGAGATCCTCGAGAATCTGATGGAAGTCGAGCGATGCCGACGGAATCGCCGCTTGCAGGTGTTGCCGCAGACGGTCGCTGACGATGGGATATGAATCGCGTTGCGTCTGCGGGACCAGGCGCACACGCAAGAGTCCCGCGTTGACCTGCGTCGGCGAATAGCCGTTGGAATCGATGCCCGTCAACCGGCCGACCGACGCGACGGCGGGATCAGCTTTCACGATGCGTTCCATGCGAGTCGCCGCAGCATCGCTTGCCGCCAGGGTCGTGCCGGTCGGCATCACGTATGCGGCTTCGAACTGGCCCTCGTCCATCGTCGGAAGAAAACCACTCGGGAGACTGCGCAATATGATGAAGGTCGCGACCAGCACGAGCGCGGATGCGGCGTACACGACCAATCGATGCGCAAGCGCCCAGCGCAGCAGCGGATCGTAGCGCGCAAGCAACGTCCCGACGAAGTCGCGTTTGGGTTCGTGCGGTTTCTCACTCAGTAGAAAACGCGCAAGAATCGGAGCGACGAACAGCGCGAGACCGACCGAAACGATAAGCGCTGCCGAAAGCGTGAAGGCGAGTGCTCGGAAGAAGTACCCCGTCACGCCGGTCAAGAGTGCGAGCGGCATGAAAACCACGACGGTGGCGCTTGTGCCCGCGATCATCGCCGTTGCGATTTGCGACATGGATGCGGCGATTACTTGGTTCTTCGGGACCCCGGGTCGTTCGCGCATGTTACGTGCGATGTTTTCGATGACGACGATCGCATCGTCGATAATGAGCCCGACCGCGACCGCCAGTCCCCCCACGCTCATCAGGTTGAGAGTTTGGCCGGTTTGGTCGAGCGCGAAGATCGCAATTGCCATCGCAATCGGAATGACGGCTGCCGCGACCAGCGTCAGTCGCAGGTTGCGCAGGAAGATGAAAATGACCACGATCGCAAGCGCCGCACCCAGCACGATCGCGTCGCGTAACGCGCTCTGGGATGCCACGATCAAGGTCGTCTGGTCCCAGAAGCGCGTCACGGTGACGTTGCGCGGCAAATGTGGCAGTTCGGCGTCGAATCGCGCCCGGAACTCAGCCGCCATCTTGACCGTATCGGCGCCCGGCAGCCCGTACGCGTTGACGATCACGGCATGCCGGCCGTCCACCGAGGCTTGGTCGGTGACCGGCGAAACGCCCGGCTTGATCGTGCCCAGAGCCGACAGCGGCACGCTGCCGCCGTTGTGGGTCGGCACGATCACGTTGCCGAGTTCCGAGGCGGTGCGTAGCGAAGAGTCCAGCACGATCGCGTAGCGCTGGTAATACTGTTGCGCGACGCCGACCGCTTGCACCGAGTTGACGTCGGCGAGTGCCTTGGTGACGTCCGAAGCGCCGACGCCCTGCGCCGACAGTGCCGCGGGATCGAGCATGACGTGATATTCGACCGTCGGTCCGCCGGTGACGAGGATGCGCCCGAGGCCGGTCGTGCCGTATAGCTTCGGAATGATTTGAACTTCCGCCAACTGCCGTAGAACCGCTTGCGAGAGACCCGGCGACGTCAGCGCGTACGACAGCACCGGTTCGCTGTTGGGATTGATGATGACCGAGATGATATTGGTCGCTGCGGGAATCGCCGAGCGCGCCTGAGCGACGGCTGCATCGACGTACTGAAGGTCGCTGCGCGGGTCGGTGTGCGGGGAGAACTCCACGACGAGTTCGGCCGAGCCTTGCGTCGAGGTCGTGTTGACTTTCACGACCGAAGGGAGCGCTTGGAAGGCCTGTTCGAGCGGACGCGTCACCGCGACGCGGACTTGGTCGGGTGGCAGGTCGCCGGCCTCGGCGACGACATCGATCCGCGAAAAACTCATCGTCGGAAAGATGCTCTGGGGCGTGATGACATAGGCGCGCAATCCCAAGAGCGCCAGTACCATGACGGCGAAAATGATGACCTTATCGTTGCGCAGGGCGAAGTCGGCGAGTTTCACGCGCCCGCTATCGTACTATGGACTTGTTGCGATTTCGTGAAGGTGCTCCCTTATTAATGTAGCTGGGGCCGCGGAGGCTGGGCTGGAAGCCAGACTGCAAACTCGCTGCCACGCCCGATCGTGCTGCGAGCGCTGACGTCGCCGCCGTGCCGGCGCACGAGCGCGCGCACGATTGCGAGCCCGAGCCCGCTGCCGGCATCTTGACGGCGCACCGGATCCCCGCGCCAAAAGCGTTCGAATATCCTAGAGAGATCTTCGGCAGCGATTCCGACTCCCGTATCTCGAACCCGCACCGCGAACCCGCTGCGTTCGGGGGTGCAGCGCACGTCGACCCGGCCACCCGCAGGTGTGAAGCGGATCGCATTGTCGATCAGGTTGCCGAGAATGCGGTCGATTTCGGAGGGATCGCCGTAGACGCGGGCCCGGCCGCAGGGGTCACAGTGCAGCGCGACCTCCTTACCGGTCGCAAGCGCTCGGCGCGCTTCGACGGCACTGCCAACGCGTTCGTCGAGGTCGACTGCGAAGAGTTCGCGTTCCAGCGGCGTTTCGGCGCGCGCGATCAACAAGAGATCGTCGACGGTATGCGCCATGTCGCGCGCGGTCGAATCGATCGTTCCCAGCCGTCGTCGATGTGCCTCCGAGAGTCCGGCTGCATCGCGCAGGCTTGCATCGGCGTTGCTGCGCAGCGCCGCGAGAGGACCGCGAAGCTCGTGCGCGGCGTCGGCGGTGAAATCGCGTAACGTGCGCATCGACGCCACGATGCGTACGATTGCTCGCGACGCGAGATAACGGCCGCCGAAGCCCGCTGCCACGAGCGTAATGAGAAGGCCGATGCCCAGCCCCAAATCATCGCGCGCGAGACTATGGCTATCGCGTGCCGTTACGACGGCGACCCGCACGTAGCCGTGTGGAGACGTGACGTCACGTGACCAGAAACGCGTCGTGTGTCGCTCCCGTTCTTCGGCAGCCGGCGGTCCCGTGTCCGGCAGGGTGCCTTCGCGTGCCAAGAGGCGCCCAGTCCGCGAATACCACGCGACGCCTTCGAGGTGTGAGTCGTTGAGTTGGGGGCCATCGGCATCGATGTGCGATGCGCCGTCGTGCATATCGTACGCGGTCAGAGCTTGCGCGCCGAGGGTATCCAGCCGCGCGCGTTCTTCGTGACGGAAGTCCAACGTAAACGCGAGGTGCACGGCGACGGCGAAGACGATGAGCACAATTGCGAAGGCCGTCAAATATGCGAGGTTGAGACGGCGCTCGAGTTCACGTGCGTCCCCAGAGACGCTCAAGGCGGCTCGGCAAGACGGTAGCCGTTGCCGTAGAGCGTCTCGATCGGATCGTACGGACAGCCGGCGGCGCGAATCTTACGGCGCAGGTTTGCGACGTGGGTCTTGATCGATTCGTCTGCCGCCGAACGATCGAGCGAAGCGACCTTTTCGAACAGCATCGCGCGCGAGAAAACACGTAGCGGATCGCGCATCAAGGTTTCGAGCACCGCGAACTCCGTCGGCGTGAGGGTCACGGCGCGCTCGTCGCACCGTACGCGCAGTTCGGTCGGGTCGAGCGACAGGAAGCCGCTCCGCAGCACGGTCTCGCGCCGTGCGAATTGGCGGCGCCCGAGCGCTCGCAAGCGCGCTCCGAGTTCGGCCAAGTCGAACGGCTTGATCAGATAGTCATCCGCTCCGGCATCGAGTCCAGCCACTTTATCCTCGGTCGTGTCGCGCGCCGTCAGCATGAGAATCATCGCATCGATGCCCTCTTGCCGAAGGTGCCGGCATACTTCGACGCCGTTCAGTACCGGCAGCATCACGTCGAGCAAAATGACATCGTACACGCCGGTTCGCGCATAAGCGAGACCCGCCGACCCGTCACCGGCGATGTCGACGGTATGACGTTGCCGGCGCAAATCGTCAGCGACGGGCGCAGCGATCCGTTCATCATCTTCAACGATGAGCACGCGCACGCCACACGCGGTTCGCGATTACGCCGATGCGGCCTGCGTGTGGTGAAGCTCGATGAAGGCTGTTTCCCGAAGCGGCACCTAACCCGGTAGTCGATGCCGGCGCGCATTGAAATCGCAACGTCGCGCGGCGGGGTGGCGCGCGGATGCACCGAGCCGCCGTGATCGTCGACTGCGCGCGCGATCGCTTAGTGCGTCCGAATAACACCCGTCAAGAACAGGATGATGAGCGTTATGATGACGCTGATCAGAAGTGAGCCGAGGCAGCCTGTGCGGCTGTTGAAGAACAAGAACACCGGGCGCGCCGTTTAGGAAAGGGCGCCGACGAGACGTCTGTATAACGGCTCGGTGCTTCGCTTGAACTCTTTGAGGTCCGACTTCTCCGCTTCCGTTTCGGCGCTGTCCGGAAGGCCGCGATTCTTGCGATTTATCGCGAATGCCATGATCTGCAATTGCGCCGATGCAATGTTGTCGACAAACGCCTGTGACGGTTGACGAAGCTCGGGAGGCAGTCTAGGCAAAGTCCTATCCAGGGTTCGCTGCAGTGCGTCAGCGTCGGCAGCAGCACGCGCGTCGCGCGCTTCGTAGTCGGCCGCCTCATCATCAGCCGTATCGAACGCGGCCAGCGTCGACGTGTACGCCGCCACGGCGGCTGCGAGCAATTCGGGTGATCGCGACGCATTCGCACCGGGCTTCGTTGCATCGCCCGCGATCCGTGCACCGCCCTCCGTTCGTGCACCGCCCTCGGTTCGTGCACCGCCCTCAGTCCGTGCATCGCCCTTGGTCCTACCATCGCCCTTAGTCCGGGCGAAATCGATGGCGGACTTTACGCTTAGGGCTGCGAGCGCGAGGGTTGCGGCTAAAGCAATGGCCGGCTTCAATCTCATGACGTCCTGTGATTCCCTCAATGGCGCGATCGAACCGACGAGTCGTCTGCTGCGGAGGCCTCGGGTGCCGCTCGTCCGTAGTGAGCGCAGCGATGGATGGACGGGTTTACGTCTTGGGTGGTAACGCGAGCACGCTTGCGTTCGTGTCATCGTTGCGCCCCGAGAAAGGACAGGTGACGGCCTATCTCGTGCCGCTGGCCTGGACGCCTGTGGGTGTGGCGCTGGGCGAAGGTTGGCAGCGCGTCAATATCGCAGCCGACAATATCGGGGGCTGGGTCGATTCTACATTTGCGCCGGAGGACGAGCGTGCGTTCGTCACCCCGCTACGCGATCTCGAAATGCTGCTGCGCGTGGGATGGCACGCCGAGGTGCCTGAAGCGCTTAGCGAGGCGCAGGTCGTCAATCCGGAGGATCTCCCCGAAGACGTGCTCGACGGCCTCGATCGCCCGCCCGCAATCCTCACGCAGTGCGCGGTGTGCCGGCGCATGTGCGTACGGGATGACTTCGTTTGGAACGAACGGCGCCTTTGCGCGTGGGATTATCACGCGGCCGTATTCGGAAAGCGTGGCCCGTGGCGCAGCGACCCGTACGAAGAGCGGCTGTTCGCGACGCTTCCGCGCGCGGCGTACGTCGCGCCCGGATTGCTCGGCGAACTCGATGTGGCGCCGGTGCTGGCCGTGGCCGGGCTACCCGAAGACAAGATGCGCCGGCTCGTCAACCTGGCAATCGAAGAGGCTGAGGGCGCAGCGTTTCTGGCCGTACGCACCGACGAAGGACTGACCGTACTGCGCGAGCGTTGAGCGTATGACGATCAATCGCGCGATCTCGCGCCTCGTGCGGCTTTTCGTCGTCGCATACGTCGTTTTATTCGCGCGGCAGCTGTACGTTCAGGTCGTCGCCGGCCCGCGCCTCGGCGATAATCCGCACAACCCGCGGCTTGCGCTCCTCGCGCCCTATCGCGGGTCGATCGTCGCGCGCGACGGAACGGTGCTTGCGCAGTCGTCCGCGCATGGCCGGATCTACCCGCTGGGCCGTGCGTTTGCGCACGCGCTCGGCTATGCGTCGCCGCGCTATGGTACCTCGGGCCTAGAATCAGTCTTCAATGCGGACTTGGCGCCGCGGCCGGTCGGTAACGATCCCGTGGTGCAGTTCGAGCAGGTTCTGCACTTGCGTCCCCCGGCGCCGGCATTGCGCGGCGCGACCGTGATTACGACGATCGATCCGGTCATCGAACAGACGCTGTACGCCGCACTCGCAGCCTATCCGCGGGCGGCCGGGGTCGTGCTTGACCCGCGAACGGGTGAAGTGTTGGCGCTGACAAGCGTGCCGAGTTTCAACCCGGCCGGGATCGACGCGGAATTCGCTTCGCTGCTAAATGATCCGGCAAGTCCGCTGCTCGATCGGGCCCTCGACGGGCTCTATCCGCCAGGCTCGACGTTCAAAATATTCACGGCGGCGACCGCACTCTCCGACGGCGTCGCAACGATGCAATCGACCTACGACGATCCCGGCTACTACGTGATCGGCGACTTCACCGTACACGACGACGAGGGTGAAGCGACCGGCGTTCGCGACCTCACCGGCGCCTTCGCTGCTTCGAGCAACGTCGATTTCGCGCAGATTGCACTCGGCATCGGGAGTGCGCGCTGGTATGCCGCCGCCCGGAAGTGGGGGATCGGCGAACCGATGGGCTTCACGTTGCCGCTCGAGCGTGACCGTTTGCCGCGGCATGCCGACATGACGCCGGGGGTGCTCGGACAACTGGGATTCGGGCAAGCCGATCTGCTGGTGACGCCGATGCGAATGGCGACGATCGCCGCGACCATCGCCGCGGGCGGAACGACGCCGCGGCCGTACCTCGTAGGCGCCATCCGCCGAAACGGCCATGATCGACCCGTCGGGAACCCAAGCGCTCTAGCGACGCCGATCTCCGGCACCGTCGCGGCCCAAATCCGCGGCATGATGGTCGCGGTCGTCGCAGCGGGAACCGGAACGTCCGCCGCTCTGCCGGGGGTGCAAGTCGCCGGTAAAACCGGGACCGCGACGAATCCGGCGGGAAGATCGCATTCATGGTTCGTCGCGTTTGCGCCGGCGGGCGCACCGCGCGCCGCGGTCGCCATCATCGTCGAGAATGCCGGTTACGGAGCTGCGGTCGCCGCTCCCATCGCCAGACGCGTTCTCGCGGCGGCGCTCGCGCATACCTGAGGAGGGTTTACTCCTAAAGCATGATCGAGCGCAACCTTTCGGACCGCTACCGGCTCGAAGGGCGAATCGGGCAGGGCGGCATGGCGGTCGTCTATGCGGGAACGGATACCGTCTTGCGACGTCGCGTCGCGATCAAGGTGTTGCGACCGCATCTCGCGGCGGACGCCGATTTCGTGCAGCGGTTCTACAGCGAAGCTCACCATGCGGCCAAACTCTCGCACCCCAACGTCGTGAATATCTACGACGTCGGGCGCGAAGGCGAGGACTACTTCATCGTGATGGAGCTCGTCGAGGGCGCGACCTTGGCGGAGATGATCGAGCACGACGGCCCTCTGCCCGAGAACGTCGCGATCGATTATGCCGTGCAGGTCTGCAGCGGCCTTGCATACGCGCACCGTCAAGGGCTATTGCACCGCGACATCAAGCCGGCTAATATCCTCGTGACCAAGGACGACGTCGTCAAGCTGTCCGATTTCGGCATTGCGCGTGCCGTCAGCACGCAAACGATGACGATGACGGCGCCCGGCATGGTGATGGGAAGCGTCTATTACATTTCGCCCGAACAAGCCCAGGGGCACGAACTCCACGAGACAAGCGATCTCTACAGTCTGGGCATTGTGCTCTATCAAATGCTCTCGGGAAAATTGCCGTACGCCGGCGATTCGCCGATCACAGTCGCACTCAAGCATGTCTCGGGTCCCGTGCCGTCGCTCGACCCGGGTGAGCTGCCGGTCAGCCCCGCGCTTGCGGCGATCGTGCGCAAGCTGATGCACAAAGATCCGCAGGAGCGCTTTACGTCGGCGGGCGACGTCGCGAAGGCCTTACGCGAAGCGCGCGAACATCCGTCGGTCGCGGCGCCTTTCGGCGCGGCGCGCGACGGTGCAGCCGCCGGAGCAGCGGCGACGGCACCGATGACGCGCATCCGTGAAATACCGCAGCCGAAGCCGCGCCCGTCGAAATTCCCCGACCGGCCCACCTTACATGCTGCCGACGACGGGGATAACGAAGCGCGTGATGTCGTTGTCGCGCGCCAAGGCGGCCGCGGCGTACTCGTCGGGGTGCTCATCCTTGCGCTGGTCGCCGCGATTGCGGCGGGCTACTATTCGAGCCGCCCAGGCGGCTGGCTCGGCAGTCCCGCGCAGATTACCGTCGCGGCGGTCGTCGGCCAGAATGTTGATGCCGCCGAGAGCGCGCTCGACGCGCTCGGACTGCGTTACGATGTCGTTACGATGGCGAGTTCCAGCGTGCCGGCAAACCGGGTGATCCGTCAAAGTCCGGCGGGGCGATCGCGTGTGCCCGGACGGTCGCTTGTAACCTTGTATGTGAGCAGTGGTCTACCGGTCGTTAGATTGATCGATGTGCGGCATTATTCAAGCGACGACGCGGAGCGCTACTTGCGCGACGCGAAACTTGTGCCTAAGGTGGTCGCAACCTTTGACAACGCGCCTGCCGGGACGGTCCTCGCGCAGCGCCCGGCGCCCGGCACGACCTTGCCGATCCGTTCGGGCGTCGCGTTGACGGTATCGAAAGGTCCGCAACCGGTCTCCGTCCCCGAATTGACCGCGATGACGCTATCGGAGGCGACCAAGTTGCTGCACCAGCAGCACCTCCAGATCGATGTCGGCGAGCGCGATCCGAGCAACGATATTCCGGCCAACGAAGTGATGTCGCAAAGCCCGGCTGCGGGTTCGAGCCTTGCGCCGGACTCCACGGTCACGGTGCGTGTCAGCAGCGGCCCCGCGCAGTTTGCCGTGCCGGATGTTGGCGGCCAGACGATCGACGCTGCAGTTGCCGCATTGCAAGCCGGCGGTTTCCGAACGAACATCGAATACGTCGACGACGCGGGTTCGAGCAGCGGAACGATCCTCAAACAGAACCCCGACGCCGGCACGCAAGTACGCCGGGATGCGATGATCACGCTGTCGGTCGCGGTGACCGGACTGGTTCCCGACGTAGGCGGCAAGTCGCCGACCGATGCGCGTACGCTTTTGCAGAACGCCGGTTATAAGGTCGGCAACATCGCGTATACGCAAGAAGGAACCGAAGGAACCGTCGTGCGGACCGAGCCCGCGGCGGGCAGCGAACTACACCCGGGCGAGACGGTCATGCTTTTCGTCAGCGGCGTCAACGGCGATGTGACGACGCCGCCGAGCGTGCCGCCGTCTGCCAGTCCATAGTGCGGATACTTGGCGTCGATCCTGGGCTGCGCATTACGGGCTACGGCATCATCGACGTGCGGCGCGAGGTGGCATCGCTCGTCGAGGGCGGCATCATTACGCCGAGCGTGCGCGTTCCGCTCGAACGCCGTCTCGGGGAGCTGCACGCCGAACTGTGCGACGTGCTGGCCGCAACGCAGCCCGATGTGATGGTGATCGAAGAATTGTGGAGCGGTTACAAGAATCCGACCACGGCCGTGCTGATGGGTCACGCGCGAGGCGTTCTGTGTCTGGCTGCGGACGTACACGGAGTCCGGGTGCGGCACCTCGTGCATTCGCACGTCAAGCGCGCGCTGACCGGCTCCGGCGCTGCGCGCAAGGAGCAAGTGAAACGTGTCGTGATGCTCCAGCTCGAGTTGCGTACGGTTCCCGAACCCGACGACGTCTCCGACGCGCTTGCCCTGGCGTTGGCGCTTGCCAACATCGAGCGCGGCGAGTCCAATCTCGCCCGCGCGGGAATCGCGTAATGCGTACGCGCATCGCCCGAGCCGCGTAAATGTTCTCGCGGATCACGGGCACGCTCATCGAGCGCGGGGAAGCGTCGGTGCTGCTCGACGTCGGGGGCCTCGGCTACGATATCATCGTACCGCCTTGCGTCGCCGAGAAACTGCCCACATCGGCCGCCGACCGAATCACTCTCGAGATTCACCCGGCGTTCAATCTCGAAGGCAACAGTGGGCGCTTCACATTCTTCGGCTTCACCAATGCAGTCGAACGCGAGTTCTTCGAAGCGCTGATTTCCGTTGCGAGCATCGGCCCCAAGACCGCCGCGCGTGCGTTCTCCTATCCGATGGGACGGATCGCGCAAGCGATCGAAGGCGGAGACTATGCTTTTCTCGTGAAGCTGCCCGGCATCGGCCAGCAAAAAGCGCGTGACATCGTCGCAAAACTGCAAGGCAAGGTCACGAAGTTTTTGCTGATCCGCGATGCCGAGCCACGCGCAGCCGAAACGATTCCCGACTTCGCCGAAGAAGCGCTACTCGTACTCTTGCAGCTCGCGTACCGCCGTCCGGAAGCAGAAGCGATGATCGCCGAGACGCTCGCCGCTTCCCCGGGAATCCGCGATGCCGAGAGCTTGCTTGCGGAAGTCTACCGCCTCAAAAACCGCCGCGCCGAAGCTTCATAAGGAGAGCGCATGGCCGAAAATCGCGAGGCGCGCAAGATCGTTCTCGGACCGCGCGATGCGGAACGCGTCGTCACGCCCGCGGAAACGGTGGAAGAGGCGTTTCTTGCAACGTCACTGCGGCCGCGCTCATTCGACGAGTATGTCGGGCAGCGTGCGCTCGTCGAAAACCTAACGATCGCGATCGACGCAGCGAAGCGGCGCGACGAGCCGCTCGAGCACATCTTGTTCTACGGGCCGCCGGGTCTCGGCAAGACCACACTGGCGGCGTTGATCGCGCGCGATCTTGGACGCGCGCTACGCCCGACGTCGGGGCCGACGCTCGACAAGCCTAAAGATCTCGTCGGGATTCTGACGGCGCTGCAGCTCGGCGATGTACTTTTCATCGACGAGATCCATCGTCTGGGCAGCGTGGTCGAAGAGTTCTTGTATCCCGCGATGGAAGATTTTCGCGTCGATATCGTGATGGATAGCGGCGCCTACGCCAAGACGTACAAGATCCCGGTCGAGCGCTTCACGCTCGTCGGCGCGACGACACGAGCCGGCATGCTCTCGGCGCCGCTGCGCGAACGCTTTGGACTCAGCTACCATCTCGATTACTACAGTGATGAAGAGCTGGAACAGATCGTCACGCGTAGCGCGGGCGTGCTCGGCATCCCGATCGAACCCCCCGGCGCCGCGACGATCGCGCACCGCAGCCGCGGTACGCCGCGCATCGCGAACCGGCTTTTGCGGCGCGTGCGCGACTACGCGGAAGTTCGCGCGGGCGGTACGATCACGCACGACGTCGCCAACGAAGCGCTCGAACGCGAGGGAGTCGACGCCCGTGGCCTCGACCGCCTCGACCGTGCCTTCCTGCGCACGATCGCCGACCAGTACCGTGGCGGGCCGGTCGGCCTCGCCGCGATCGCCGCGACCTTGACCGAAGATGCCGAAACGCTCGAAGACGTCGTCGAGCCGTATTTGCTGAAGATCGGCTTCGTCATTCGCACCGCGAGCGGACGCAAGGTGACGCCTGCCGCATACGAACACCTCCGATTGGTCGCGCCCGCGGGCGTGGAGCGGCAGCAGCGGTTACTCTGAAGAAGTACATACCGATGGCCGCTATGGGTACTTGAGCGTCTCCTGCCGCGGTTGCGGTCGTCGCGCGCGTTGCCCCAGCATTGCCAGCACGTCGTCAACCAGTTTGCGCTCTTCGGACTCCGTGTAGAAGGAGCCGGCATCGTCATGCGCTCCGTCGTCTTGCCACGACGTTTGAAGTAGACGCTGATCGTCGCGAGGTCCTTCAAACGATACGTGCGGCGTCGCCGTCTCGCCGTCGGAGGCGCGTGCGTTCCCGCTCGTTTAAGCCGTTGCTTCCAGGAGCTTCGTCTGCATTTCCGCCGCCCCCATTACGTAGACACGCTGCCGGCGGGGCGTCCGTTTGTGGAAGGTTCTTGCAGGCGGGTCGGTTCGCCGCCCCGCGTATCGAGGCGTTGGCGCTGCAGAGTAACGACGTATTTCGGATCCTTTGCGGAGATATAACCAGCGCGGTAGACGGAAAACTCCTCAGCTACGTGGGAAGGTCGTGCTTACGGTGGCGTGACGCTGCGGCCGCCGGACGTAAAGGCTCCAAGTGCTTGCGAAGAAAAGCGGAGGCACCAATGAGTCGTCCCCCTCTGACGACGGATCGGTCGTTCGATACGCGCAAGCTAGGTCGCCGCGCCTTTCTCGTGTCGTCGGCGGCCGCCGTGTATTTCGGTGGCCGTCCGCGTGCCGCGCGAGCGACGGGTGGCCTCGACATCGGCGACGACTCTGCGGCGCTGCATCAGATGCGTGTGCTGCTTGCGACAGGCTCATTTGCGCCGCCGCAACAGCTCGATGCCTGGCACTTTTCTTGGAGCGGCCGAACGTATCGCGGGACTGCCGTGAGCATTGCTCTGCCCGATGGACGCGGTGCGCTCGTGAACACGCTGCCGCTCGATGCCTATCTCTACGGTGTGCTCAGTATGGAAGTCGGCGCGTCGTGGGCGGCGGCCGCGCAGCAGGCGCAGGCGATCGTCGCACGGACGTACGCGCTTCGTAAGTTGCGTCCCGACAAGCCGTACGATGTGACGCCGGGTGATGCCGATCAGAATTACGGCGGCATCGCGAGCGAGACGGTCGAAGGTCGCGCGGCGGTCGATGCGACGGCTGGCGTGATCGTCACCTACGGCGGTTTGCCTGCGCATGTGGCGTATAGCGCGTGTTGCGGTGGACGCACGGCCGATGCGGGTGACGTGTGGGGAACGTCATACCCGTATCTGATAAGTATCATCGATCCGAATTGCATCGGCACGCCGAACTTCGATTGGCATAGCGATGTCCCGGTCGCCGTTCTCGATCGCGCGCTCGGAGCCGATTTTACGAGTGTCGGCGCGCTGCGCGCGGTGGCGCTGCAAGTCGATGCTCCGAATAACCGGCCGCGCGCGATCGATTTCACCGGGGCGAAAACGAATTTCCAAACGCCCGTCGCGCACTTTCGCGCGGCAGTGGGGCCTGGAGTCGTGCGCAGTACGTTCGTGCACAGTGCGTCGCTCGATCGCGAGGGTACGACTTTGGCGCTGACGGGAACCGGACACGGTCACGGCGTCGGCCTCTGTCAGTGGGGCGCCCGCATGCTCGGCGAGGGAGGCGCAAACGCCGCGCAGATCGTCGCGTTCTACTTTCCCGGCACATCGTTCGGACGTGGCTGAGGCGTTTCACGACGCGCTGCTCCGCACCGACGCTTACCGTTACGCCTTACCGCCGGAACTAATCGCGCAGACGCCCGCCGAGCCGGCCGACGCGGCGCGCTTGATGGTCGTTGGCGCCGGCGCGCTCCAACACAAGACGTTTACGGATTTCCCGTCGCTGCTGCGTGAGGGGGACGTGCTCGTGATCAACGAGACGCGCGTGATCCGTGCCCGGCTCCACGGCGTCCGCGAGCCGGGCGGGGGCGCCGCAGAAATTTTTCTTTTGCGGCCTGCGAGCGGCGGCCCGTTTGCCTTCGCAGAAAGCGAATGGTCAGCGCTCGTGAAGCCGGGGCGCCGGGTTCGGCGCGGTGCGATCATGCGCTTCGGCGATGACGCGCATGCCGAGATTGTGGCCGTTCACGCGGATGGCGTTCGGATCGTGCGGTTCCACGGTGATGTGCCCCTCGAGACGCTGCTGGAACGCTACGGCACCGTACCGTTACCACCTTACGTCGGTGCGGGCGACCGGGCACGCGACGAGCGCTATCAAACGGTTTTCGCGCGCGTTCCCGGCAGCGTGGCTGCGCCGACCGCGTCGTTGCATTTCACGCCGCGCGTTCTGGCAGCGGTTCGGGAGCGGGGGGTTGAGATCGTGCCGCTTGTTCTCGATGTCGGGCTCGGAACGTTCAAGCCGATGGACACGGACTTGATCGACGAGCATGTCATGCACGCCGAGCGTTTTGTCATCCCGCAAGCGACGGCCGCCGCCATCAACGCCGCCAAAGCGGAGGGCAGGCGGGTCATCGTTGCGGGAACCACCGCGATGCGCGCGGTCGAAGCAGCCGCTGCAAGCGATGGGCGTGTGGTCGCGACCAGCGGCGATACGGACCTCTTCATTCGGCCCGGTTACCATTTCCGAATCGCGGACGCGCTGCTGACCAACTTCCACCTGTCGGCGTCGACGTTGCTCGTGCTGGTGACCGCATTCGGAGGCTACGAACGCATCATGGCAGCGTACGCAACCGCGATCAAGGAACACTACCGATTCTATTCATTCGGCGACGCGATGTTCGTACAGCGTTTCGGCGAGTCGTGAAGGAACGTCAACCATCGTTGTTCATAGCCCTCCCCGTTTCACAGCCATCATGGTAAAGCGCACGCCGGTAACGCCCTAACACCTGAACCTCGGAACGGTTACCAATCGACGGAGCGATACGGCAGATTGGCCCCTGGCACGATGAAGAAGACGATCGCAAGCAAAGTCGCGACGCTCGTCAGGATTGCGATCACCGTCTTTGGCTTGTCGATGCTCATGGCCATTTTGCGCGAGCGAGCTGGGGGGACTCGCCAGCGCAGACTGAAGCCGTCCATTGACATCTCCGTGGGGCATCTTCAAGAAATGGGGCCGTGTTCGCGCAAGGCCGGTCGACGGCGGCACGTCGCAATGGCGTCGCGGTATGGCATGAGGATGCGATCTTCACAGCGAGAGCATAGGCCTTCGTCGTGCCACCAGTGTGGCAGTGTCCCTAGCTGACAACCCCTTCTTGAGCGCATTTTATTGCGCGGGAGAGGCGAAAGCCGTTGCGATACGGTTTACGTTCGCAAGGAGCGAAACTAGCGCAACCATCGAACGCCGCGTAAATTAGCTCGGCTTCCGGCCGACGGCTGCTGCGGATGAAGCAAATCGAGCGATGATGAGCCACGGCGACTTAAGCCAGATCGGCAACTTTATTTGGGGCATCGTCTAGCAGGCCTGTGAAAATCTGCGGAACTGGCGCACGCCGCCTTGGTTTGGAGGCTCTCGCACGGCGATTTGTCTCGAATCTTCGAGACTTTCGTGTGCTTTCGAGCCAAAGGGACGCACGAAGGC
>JAABUZ0100002066.1_pt1 | contig 34810 bp, 30 predicted proteins | sample 5562091 | NCBI WGS metagenome assembly JAABUZ01 (sample SAMN12813069, study PRJNA571459) | rock metagenome | isolation source: Antarctica rocks | place: Antarctica: Victoria Land, Linnaeus Terrace sud | collected 2015-12-21 | reverse complement strand
CACCCGTGTCTGGCAACGCATCCTCGCACTGACCGCCGCGATCTGGCACAACGACAACATCGGCCACGCCATCAAGCGATCACTGACCGCCTACGACCACTGACCCTTGGAATTACTCATCTAGAGGGAAGATCGGGTGTCTTTCGGCCAGTTAAGTGAAGTTCTTCCAGATCTCGGGGTCGTTTCCGTACGAATGCTGATCTGTCATCGCCGTGCGCGAGCCGGACGGCCACCGGGATGTCACCCCGCTGTGGCAGGGCGGTCATTACCGATTACCGGGCACGTGATTGCTTGTGCTGATACATCAGGGCGTCGGCGATGTTGATCAGCTCGGTCAAAGGGCGGGTAGGCGTGAAGGAGGTTTCCCCGATGCTGACCGACACGGCCGACAGGTGTACTCCCCCGACTTCGACTGCGGTGAGGGCATGTTCGATGCGTGGTCGCAACGGCTCAGACCGGTCGCAGTCGATGACCAGGAACTCGTCGCCGCCCCATCGGCCGACCGTCCATTGCTCGTCGGCGTTGGTCAGTCGCCGCGCGACCGCGCGGAGCAGCCCATCGCCGGCGGGGTGTCCGAAGGTGTCGTTGACCAACTTCAGGCCGTCGACGTCCAGCATCGCCAGGCGGCCGTCTTGGGTCGCCGCCTGCAGCTCATTCATGTACTGCGCGATGCCGGCCCGGTTCAGCAGCCCGGTCAGCTCATCACGGAACGCGGCGTCGGTGAGTTGCTGAACCCGGGCATGCCAGCTGCGCATATCTTGGATGCAAACCATGATCAGCCGTCGCCCGGCGACGGTGATCGCCGATTTGAAGGTGTGCACCCACACGGTCTCACCGTTGCGGTGCAGGAGCCGCCGAGCGGTTTCAGCGTGCTGCAGGGCGCCGAGGTTCAGCCGGTTTGCCAGCTCATCACGTTCGGCGCGGTCCGCGGGGTGGATCACCTCCGCGGCGTTCAAGGTCAACACCTGCGGCAGGGTGTAACCCAGCAACGCCGCGAACGCAGCGTTGGCGTGAACCACATTGCCCGCTTCGTCGTGCACCACCACCGGCAGCGGCGACAACCCGATCAACGGGGCCACAGCGTCGGCCGCGGCGAACTGGCCCAGTCCGCCTGTCAACTCCGCCGCGACGGTTTCCGCTGACAGGATCCGTGAGGCGCTCATCCCCAAACGTTCATCCATTTGCAGTAATCTACCCTTGGTCGGCCGATCTGGGGATGAGCGCCGACCCGGGAGCCATGGGATTCGCTCGATAGGTCTTCGCCGCTGCCTGGTGGTGGAAGCAGCGGCGCCTAGATAGCGGGGCTTGCTCCGGATCAGGCCGCCACCTGTCGTGTGCGATACCCATGATTACGAGCCTTACTGCTAAAAGTTGGACGTCAACCAGATACGTCCGGCACCGGCCCACGCCGAGTTCACCCAGGAGCCGACCCACCGCTCGCCTGCCCGGCCCGCATCGTCCTCCGCCCGGGGCGGCCGCTTCGTGACGGTTCCAGTGAGCTCCGGCCGCTGCCGGCGACGGTGGGTGGGTTCTGCCATTTGTCGGTGTAACCGGCGACCAACCCGCCCAGCAACCGGCTGATCCTCTGGTTCGGTGTTTCGCCGGCCGTCGGGCTCGAGATGCCGTCGGTGATCATCCGGGCCAGCGCACGCGATTGGATGTTGGCGTGTTGGGAGTGCCATCGCAGTACCGCGAAGGCGTCGACAGCCGTGATGCCGTGGACCAGCATCAACGCGCCTTTGGCCTGTTCGATGTCTGCGCGGGTGGCGGCCGATGCCGCGACGGCGAGTTCGATGTCGGCTTGCGTGGCGGCCCGCTGGGCGTCGGTGATGTCGACGAAGTAGCCGTGCACGTCGGTCACCGCCCCGTGCTGGCCCACGGTTCCCTGACCGATGGTCACGACGGTGCGCTTTCGTTGGCGGGCGTCGATGATGCGGTGTCGGCAGCAGTAAGGCTGGCCGGTGGCCAGCACCGCGGCCATCACCTCCTCGGTGTGCGACCGGTCATCGGGATGCTTGTGGGCGACGAAGACAGCGCTCGTCGGAACGATCTCACCCGGCAGGAACCCGTGGATCTGAAACAGTCCCGGCGACCACGTCCAGGTGTCGCTGACCACCTGGTAGCGGAACCAGCCGACCGGTTCCCGGACACCGCCGGACATCGCGGTCACCGCCGGCACCAACGAATCCGACATGCCTGCTTCTCTCACCCTCGATGATGGAACGCCGCTGGACCGAAGTCGTCGCCGCCCACATTGGGCTCGGCCGGTCATGCTCGGTCAGTTTGCCGCACGGAACGCGTCAAGGCTCCCGGTCATCGACGCGGCGCCACCCGAGGCCCCATCGAGTTTCAGTCGACTTCGAGGTTCTTGGTCCTGGCAACCAGCTGATCGATGCGGGCTTCGATGTCGTCTAAAGCGTCGGCGAGCGGCGCAAGCTGCCGTACAGCATCGATTTTGCGTTGGTTGGCTGCCTCCCAGTCCCACACCGGCCGCGCCACCGCCGGGGCCGGTTCGACCGCTGCTTCGTCCGCGGCGACGACGGCGACGAGCTCGTCGACGTCCAGCACCTTGTGGTGTGCGAGGCCGGTGTCGGCCTGCCGGGCCAGCCGGGAGGTGGAGTGCGCGCTCATCGGCCGGATCGGTAGGGGTAGGTGTCCCCACTGGTTGATCGGCGGGAACAACACCGCATCCAGGGTCTTGTCGTCGATCGGCTTCGGCGCCTGGCAGGGGTGGTGGCTAGCGGAGGTGACCTCCTCGGCGTCCTTCAGGAGTTTCTTCACGCGTTTGTGTGTGGCCTCGGTGTGTGAATCGCCAAATTATCTGGTTCTGGCACAGGTTTCGTGAAGCTGATCGGCGGTGACAGTGCGACCGGTGTTGCAGATGTGCCGCGCGTCGCGTTCTGGCCGGGTTGGTTGTGCCCTGGACCAGCACATCCAGCGCCTCGACGTCGTCGTGCGGGGAACGTGCGGTCCGTGGGCCGCGCGACCACGATGCAGCCAGGATCACGGAACTTGAGCCAGAACCACTTACCGTGCAAATTCACAGTCCTACTGGGCCAGCCTGAAGGTCGAGTTCTACAACCGGCACGTCTGGCCCACCAAAGCCGGCGCGATGCTCGGCGTCGCCGACTGGATCGAACGGGTCTACAACCGCCGCCGGCGGCACTCCGCGTTGAACATGCTCACCCCGGTACGGTTTGAACATGCGGTACCGGATGAGTGCGCGCGGCAAAACGTCCAGACGCCCACCCGCGCCAAGCAGGCGCAGCGCGAAGTCCCAGTCGTCGAATCCGGCTGTCATGGTCTCGTCGTAGCCACCGCACGCGAGCCAGCGCGACCGGCGAAACGCCACGCTGAACGAGCAGTTATTTCGTGCGAGGAACGCGGTGACATCGCCGCCCAAGGGACGGAGCACCCAGTCAGCGACGCCGAAGGTGCGCAGCCAACTCGGGGCGGCGACGACCTCGGGATCGACGAACCGCGCCCCCACAGCGACTGTCCAGTCCGGCTCCCACGCGTCGTCACCGTCGAGCACCGCAACGATGTCAGTATCGAGCAGCCGGACACCCGCGTTGCGAGCGCCACTCACCCCGCGGTTCGGTTGCTCCGCGATCTCGACACCCGCAACGTCGCGTACCTCATCGCCGATTCATGTCAAGCTGCAACGGTCTGAATGTCGGGGCGGCGATGCTGCCAAGCGGTGTCCTCGTCGTATTTTGTGGCGGTTTTGAGGCATCCGTGCAGGATGCCGACGAGCCGGTTCGCGAGTTGGCGCAGGGCCGCGTGGTGGCCGATTTTTCTGGCACGCAACTCGTCATAGTAGGCGCGCGCACCGGGTGATCCCGTCAGCGCGGAGAAGGCCTGCAGGTGCAGCGCTGCACCGAGTCGCCGGTTGGTGGCATACCGCGCCATGACGACGCTCTTCTTCCCGGACGCCCTGGTGATGGGGCTCTGCCCGGAGTAGTTCTTCCGTCCGCGGGCGTCGGTGAACCGGTCTGCGTCGTCTCCGAATTCTCCCAAGACACGTGCGGCCAGAATCGGCCCGCAACCCGGCTGGCTGAGATAGATCTCAGCTGCTGGGTGACGAGAAAAATGGTCGGCCACCACCACCTGCAACTCCGCGATCTGCATGTTCAAAGCAGTGAGGATCCGGACCTCGCCCAGAACAACAGCGGCGAATGCCCCGTCGATAGTTGGCGGCTGCTGCAACGCCGGAGCCCGGAGCAGCGCCATGAGCGCGGGTGTCTTCGTCTCGATGTGGTGCCGGCGCGCGGCACGCAATGCCGAATCGATCTGCGCTCGCGTCAATTTCGCGGCCCGCATCGGCGACGGTGCCCGGCCAAGCAGTATCAGCGAGTCTGTCGCGGCCAGATCCTCAAACGCCTCCACAGCTGCCGGAAAGTATTGCAGCAGAGTGGATCTGAGGCGCAGAACGTGTCGTGTTCGCTCCCAGATCGCCGTCTGGTGCGCACGGGCCACCAGCTTCACCGCCTCGGCCAGATCGGTGTCACCGGCAATCAGTCGGTGGTGATCACGATCAAGCCGCACAATCTCGGCCAGTACATGCGCATCCCCGGCATCACTCTTAGCTCCGGAAGTGGAATGCCGTTCCCGATACCGCGCCGACGACAGCGGGTTGATCGCGAAGACCTGATAGCCAGCCGCCCGCAGGGCCGCCACCCAAGGGCCACGGTCAGTTTCAATGCCAACGAGCGCCTGACCAGCGACCTGATGGGGGTCCAAATCAACCCAGGCCGGCGGGGCATGCTGGGCGACCAAAGCGTGCAGGGCAGCGATACCCTGAAGTCCCTCCGGCAACCTGGCCTTGCATAGCCGCCGCCCGTCTGCGTCTTCGATCTCGATGTCGTGGTGATCTTCGGCCCAGTCATCTCCGATGAACAGCATCCTGGCAACAACCTTCCTTGGTGTCCGGACAGAACAACGTCACAGCAACCCGGGAACCTCTGCAACCTAATGATCAAGTGCTCACGCCGAAGCGGGCACGACATCCCATCAGCAGTTCGGTCGCCGGCGAACCGGCGGGCGCACGATCTGCCAGTAGACCTCCCCGAAAGGGTGGTCTGGTAGGACGAGTGCTGACCCGCCGGCCGCTGCTGCGGCTGAGCCTTTCACAAGGGAAGCAAGTGGCCCGGCTTCTCTCATTAGGTAGGGAGCGGGCCAGGAATTAGTCCGCCTCCAAGACTTGAGGCATGCGTTCGCGACGTTCCTGCTGGACCAAGGTGAGGAGCTCAGGACCGTCATGGACCTACTCGGTCACTCCACGATCCGACTGCCGATACGTATGGACACGTCCTACCGTCCCGCGCACGAAGCGCCGCGGATGCCATCGATCGAGCGCTAGGAGAGCACAAAATGAGATTTCTCAGAAGTCCCTTGGCTGTAGTTAGGCTGTACTTGACCGGAAAAAATGTCCGATTCGAGCCTCTTCACGTCGAGAAACTGCAGTTCAAATACTGTGGAGACGAGGGGAATCGAACCCCTAACCCCCGCCTTGCAAAGGCGGTGCTCTGCCAATTGAGCTACGTCCCCTGACCCCGCCCCGGCGGCCGGTGGAGCCACCGGGGCGAGAAACTCAGCGGCGGGTGCGGCGGGAGCCGTCACAAGCCGAAGGGCCCGACCGAAGTCGGGCCCGAGCCGCTAACTAATGGGTGGTGGAGGAGCCGGTGGTGCCCGTGGCTTCGTCCCAGAGGGCGGCTTCGGCTGCAGCAGCATCACGACGCTTCTTCACCAGTGCAGCGCCGCCTCCGACCAGGGCGAGCAGGAGCAGGAGCTTCTTCATCGGCACTGTCCTTTCCAAGTCGTGGCGCTGGTAAAACCAAACATACGTGGGCCTGGGAGGACTTGAACCTCCGACCTCTTCCTTATCAGGGAAGCGCTCTAACCGCCTGAGCTACAGGCCCTCGAACATCGTTCACGGCGCCGATTCGAAGTCTCATTTTCGAAGGCGCCGCGACATCAGAGACTACCGCAACGGCGCGAGCGCTCCCAAATCCCGAGCCGGTCCCAACCCGGACACACCAACCCGGACACCTGAGACCGACTCAAACCAACCTCATCCCCGATCCGCACCGCCGCACGCAAAAGGCCGGCCACCGAGACAGGTGGCCGGCCTTTTGCCGAGCGCCAGGTAGAGAGGAGGTCAGTCGCGCTCGCCCAGCGTGATCTCGACCCCGCCGGACATCCCGGCGGCGGCGTTGTAGACGAAGGCGGCAACCGTCGACAGGGCCGTGAACAGCACGATGTTGATGGCGCCGATCACCGCCGTCACGATGAACACCCCGCTCGGTGTGATCAGCGGAGGGGTGGTTCCGGTGGTGCTGTCCGGGGTCACCAGTTGCTGGTAGGTCGAGTTGATCTTCGACCAGACGTCCATCGATCCGAGCGACAGGTACAGCACGCCGACCGCGATCATCCAGACGAAGAACATGACGATCGCCACGATCAGGCTGATCTTCAGCACCGTCCACGGGTCGACCCGCTTCAGCTGCAACGACGCCAACCTGGGCGGACGGCGCTGCCCCTTCACCTTGCGTGAACCGGTCGCCGACGTCGACGAACCACGATCCGCCGCGGCTGATGGCAGCGGACCCGATCCGCTGTTGGTGCCGACTGGGCCGGCGGGCACCGCGCCCGCCGGGCGGACCGGAGCCGCGGTACTCGCCGAGATCTGACCACCGCCCATCGAGCCCGCGGGTGTTGCGCGCGGAGTTGTCACTCCGTACCTCCGTCAGTGTCATCGTCAGTGTCGTCGCCATCGAAGTCATCGGATTCGACGACATCACCATCATCGTCCGTCGCACCCGGCTCTGGTACGAACGGGTCGTCGACGGAGGACGCATCGATGACGGTTCGGGTTCCCGTGCCACCGATATCTTCCGGTACGACAGCCGCCACATCGGAGTTGACGCCACCGGCGTTACCTTCGATTGCTGCTTCGATCACCGCATCGTCTCCGGCATCGGCGTTGCGCGCAATGGCAACCAGGCTGTCACCCTCGGAAAGGTTCATCAGACGAACGCCCATGGTCTGGCGTTTCGCCTTGCGAACCTCCTTCGCTGTGGTGCGGATCACTCCACCACCGGAGGTGATCGCATATACCTCAGCGTCCAGATCCAGGATCAACGCGCCGACCAGTTTTCCGCGTCGACGGTCGTACTGGATCGTCAGCACGCCCTTGCCGCCCCGGCCCTGGACCGGGTATTCGCTCATCTCGGTGCGCTTCGCGTACCCACGCGCGGTGGAGACCAGCACGTACATGCCCTCTCGGGCCACGTCCATGGAGAGCAGTTCGTCACCCGAGTTGAACCGCATACCCAGCACACCGGAGGTGGCTCGGCCCATCGGTCGCAGTGCGTCGTCGGTGGCGTGGAAGCGGATCGACTGACCCTCGGCCGAGATCAACAGAAGATCGTCGTCCGAGGAACACAGCACCGCACCGACCAGCTCGTCGTCGTCGCGCAGGTTGACCGCGACGATTCCGCCGGAGCGGTTGGAGTCGAACGCCGTCAGGTCGCTCTTCTTGACCAGGCCGCCCTTGGTGGCCAGCACCAGATACGGCGCGACCTCGTAGTTGCGGATCTGGATGACCTGGGCGATCTTCTCGTCCGGCTGGAACGCCAGCAGGTTCGCCACGTGCTGCCCGCGAGCGGTCCGATTCGCCTCCGGCAGCTCGTACGCCTTCGCCCGGTATACCCGACCCTTGTTGGTGAAGAACAGGATCCAGTCGTGGGTCGAGCAGACGAAAAAGTGCGCGACGATGTCATCCTGCTTGAGCGCCGCCCCCTGGACACCCTTGCCCCCACGCTTCTGCGCCCGGTACAGGTCGGTCTTGGTGCGCTTGGCGTACCCGGTGCGGGTGATGGTTACGACCACGTCCTCGACGGCGATCAGATCTTCGAGTGACACATCGCCGTCGTAGGGCACCAGCCTGGTCCGGCGGTCGTCGCCGTACTTGTCGACCGACTCCCCCAGCTCGGCGATGATGATCTTCCGTTTTCGGTCGTCGCTGGCCAGGATGTCCTGAAGGTCCGCGATGATCAGCTCGATCTCAGCCAGTTCGTCGATGATCTTCTGCCGCTCGAGGGCGGCGAGCCGGCGGAGCTGCATCTCCAGAATCGCGTTCGCCTGGATGGTGTCGATGTCGAGCAGCTCGATGAGGCCTTCGCGGGCCACGTCGACGGTCGCCGACCGGCGAATCAGCGCGATCACCTCGTCGAGCGCATCGAGCGCTTTCACGTAGCCGCGCAGGATGTGTGCCCGCTCCTGGGCCCGGTCGAGCCGGTACTGAGTGCGCCGGGTGATGACCTCGATCTGGTGCTTGACGTAGTACTCGATCATCTGGTCCAGTCGCAGGGTGCGCGGCACCCCGTCGACGATGGCCAGCATGTTCGCGCCGAACGAGGTCTGCAGCGAGGTGTGCTTGTAGAGGTTCGCCAGCACCACCTTCGCAACCGCATCCCGCTTGAGCGTGATCACGATCCGCATGCCGATTCGGTCTGACGATTCGTCGGCGATGTCCGCGACCCCGGTGATCTTGCCGTCCTTGTGCAGCTGGGCGATCGACTCCACCAGGTTGTCGGGATTCACCTGGTACGGCAGCTCGGTGGCGACCAGGATCGTCCGGCCCTTCGCGTCCTCCTCGATTTCCACCACCGCGCGCATCCGGACGGAACCGCGGCCGGTCCGATAGGCGTCGGAGATGCCGTCCTTGCCCACGATCAGCGCGCCGGTCGGGAAGTCAGGACCGGGCACCCGCTCCATCGCCGCGTCGAGCAACTCCTCCTGGGTGGCGTCGGGATGCTCCAGGCACCAGATCACCGCGGAGGCGACCTCGCGCAGGTTGTGCGGCGGGATGTTGGTCGCCATCCCGACCGCGATCCCGGACGAGCCGTTGACCAGCAGGTTCGGGATCCGGCTCGGCAGCACCGTTGGTTCGGTGGTCTTGCCGTCATAGTTCGGAATCATGTCGACGGTGTTTTCGTCGATGCCCGCCAACATCTGCATCGCCAGCGGCGACATCCGGCATTCGGTGTACCGCATGGCGGCTGCCGGATCGTTTCCCGGCGATCCGAAGTTTCCCTGACCGTCGACCAGCGGGTACCGCAGCGACCAGCGTTGCGACATCCGGACGACGGTGTCGTAGATCGAACTGTCGCCGTGCGGGTGGTAATTGCCCATCACGTCGCCGACGACCCGAGACGACTTCACCCGGCCCCGATCCGGTCGGAAACCGGAGTCGTACATGCCGTACAGCACCCGGCGATGCACCGGCTTGAGGCCGTCCCGGACATCGGGCAGCGCCCGCGAGACGATGACGCTCATCGCATAGTCGATGAACGACCGCTGCATCTCCTGTTCGATGTCGATCGGTTCGGTGCGGTCGTGGTCCGCCGGCGGAGAGGTGGGGCCAGTAGGGCCTGTCACGTTGTGGAACCTTCCATATTTCCGCCATCGCCCGAATGGGTGATGGCTGTGTCCACATGTGGATGAACAGTGTGTACAAAGGTTTGTTCGGTCATTGCCGCGAGCGAGCGTCGACGAGAAACAGAGGGCGACTTCAGGGGTTTACCTTCAGGCACAACCACAAGCGCTACAGGGCTTCTCATCAACAACCCGTCAGAAATCCAAGAACCGGACGTCTCGGGCATTCCGGGTGATGAATGACCGTCTCGCCTCGACGTCTTCACCCATCAGGATCGAGAACAGCTCGTCTGCCGTTGCTGCGTCGTCCAGGGTGACCTGGAGTAACAATCGATGCGCCGGGTCCATGGTGGTTTCCCACAGCTCCTTCGCGTCCATTTCGCCGAGACCCTTGTAGCGCTGGATGCCGTCGTCCTTCGGCAGTCGACGACCGGCCTGATTGCCGATATCGATCAATCCGTCCCGCTCACGATCGGAATAAGCGAACTCGTGACCGCCCTTCGACCACTTCAGCTTGTACAGCGGCGGCTGGGCAAGGAAAACGAAACCACCTTCGACCAGCGGTCGCATGAACCGGAACAACAACGTCAGCAACAGGGTGCGAATGTGTTGACCGTCGACATCGGCGTCGGCCATGAGGATCAGTTTGTGGTAGCGCAACCTGCTCACGTCGAATTCGTCGTGGATTCCGGTTCCCAGCGCCGTGATCAGCGACTGCACCTCGGTGTTCTTGAGAACCCTGTCGATACGGGCCTTCTCGACGTTGATGATCTTGCCGCGGATCGGCAGAATCGCCTGGAACATCGAATCCCGGCCGGACTTCGCCGAGCCGCCGGCCGAATCACCCTCGACGATGTACAGCTCGGAGGACGCCGGATCGGTGGATCGGCAATCGGCCAGCTTTCCTGGAAGACCACCGATTTCCAGGGCGCCTTTGCGCCGCACCAGATCTCGGGCACGACGAGCGGCCGACCGAGCCTGGGAGGAGGAGATGGCCTTGGAGATGATCGTCTTGGCCTCCGCAGGATTCCGCTCGAACCAGTCGGTCAGCCATTCGTTGCATGCCTTCTGCACGAATGATTTCGCCTCGGTATTACCGAGCTTTCCTTTGGTCTGTCCCTCGAACTGGGGCTCGCGCAGTCGGATGGAGATGATTGCGGCGAGACCCTCCCGGACGTCCTCGCCGGAGAGCTTGTCGTCCTTCTCCTTCAACAGCTTCTTGTCCGTGGCGTAGCGATTGACCACCGTGGTCAGCGAAGCCCGGAAGCCTTCTTCGTGGGTACCGCCGTTGATCGTGTTGATGGTGTTGGCGAAGGAGTGGACCGACTCGTTGTAGGACGAGTTCCACTGCATCGCTACCTCGACCTCCATGGTCTCGGCCTTCGACTCGAATCCGATGACGGAAGGGTGAGCAGGCTCCTTCGTAGCGTTGAGATGGCGGACGTAGTCGACCAGGCCACCCGGATAGTGGAAGGTGCGTTCCACTGGAGCCTGGGTCTCTTCGACCCCGTGCTCGGCGCGCTCGTCGCGCAGGACGATGGTCAGGCCCTTGTTCAGGAAAGCCATCTGCTGCAAGCGACGGGTGATGGTCTCGATCGAGAACTCGATGGTCTCGAAGATCGTGTCATCGGGCCAGAAGACGATGGTGGTCCCGGTCTTGCTGGACCTGCCGGTTGTGTTCAACGGCCCGGGCTTGGATTTGGTGTAGGTCTGCTCGTAGGAGGAGCCGCCGGTGTGGATCTCCACGTCCAACCGTGTCGACAGGGCATTCACGACCGAGATGCCGACGCCGTGCAGACCGCCGGACACCGCATAGGATTCCGAGTCGAACTTACCGCCGGCGTGCAGGATCGTCATGACGACCTCGACGGTCGGCCGCTTCTGCTGCGGATGCATTTCTACCGGGATTCCGCGGCCGTTGTCGACGACCTCCACACCGCCGTCGGCGCGAAGCGTCACCGCGACCATATCGGCGTAGCCCGCCATCGCCTCATCGACGGAGTTGTCCACGACCTCCCAGACCAGGTGGTGCAGGCCGGTCGGTCCGGTGTCGCCGATGTACATCCCGGGACGCTTGCGGACGGCTTCGAGGCCCTCCAGAACGGTGATGGAGGATGCGCCGTACTCGTTCTTGCTGGCCACAGGGCTTTCGCTCTTCTTTCGTCGATACTGCGTGCGGAGCCACCGGTGCGGGAAGCCGGCAGACGGGCACTGCGTGGATGAAGCCGACCTTCCCCAGGGCCGATGCCGCTGGTGCGAGAGCATCGGTGCGGGAACTTCGTCGACTGACCTTCAGACGGCGACAGGGGCAAGGAAATACCCGCACCCTGGATTCTACTAGGTGGGCCCGACAACAGGGCGCCAATGGAGGCCCTGACAGGCTCGTGGCGGCATCGGAATGGCTGGAAGGTGTTGATTGCGCCCCTGAAGATCGGTGATCCCTCCTGAAACCACCTGGCCGCCGATCGGATTCGTGGAGCGCCGGGGTGCTCAGCCGTAGGTATCGCGCGGTCCGCGTCCGGACACATGCCTGGAACCGAACCGCCACGATGGGCCGACGGGGCCCTGGGCGCGGATGCGCAGCACCGAACCATGGCCGACTTCACGATTGATCTTCGCCACGATCTGCGGTGCGAGCATCCGGAGTTGGGTCGCCCAGGCCGTGGACTCGGCGCGCAGCAACAGTTCCCCGTCCACCAGCGTCACCGGCTCGCAGTGATCGGCGACCTCGGCGCCGACGATCTCCGTCCAGCGGCCGATCACCGTCGCCTTCGTCAGGTCGGCACCGACTGCGGCGTCACCGAGCCAACGTTTCAAAGTGGCGCCCAACGGGGCGGGATCCCGGGCATCGGGGCCGGACCCGGACCAACGCCGCCGCTTCAGCGAAGCGACGGACCCCGACCGCCGACCTTTCGGGTTCGCCTCGATGCCCTTGGCCGCTGCGGTGCGCCGAGCGGCGTTCTGGGCCTTCGCCGCCGCGAGCGCGTCCCTGGCCAGGTCCGCGCCTTTCCGTCCGTCCGCCGCGCTCCGGTGCGGTCCGTCCTGCCGTTCCCCGTCAGTTTCGGACACCACGACCTCCCTTGCCGCTGGTCGATACCGCACCGGTCATCAAACGGCCTCGATCCGACTCTCGGATACCAGATGACGACTGCCCGCAAGCGTCTCCGGAACGTCGTCGGGCACGGCTGCCGTGATCAGCACCTGATCGGCGTCGGCCACCAATTCGGTCAGACGATCGCGCCGGGAGGTATCCAGTTCCGCGAAGACATCGTCGAGCACCAGCACCGGATCGACGCCGTCCGACCGGAGTAACGAGAAGCCACCGAGTTTCAGCGCGAGCGCAAACGACCATGATTCGCCGTGTGAGGCATAGCCTTTCGCCGGACCGTCGCCCAGGCGCAACTCGAGATCGTCACGGTGCGGCCCGACGAGGCATACACCGCGTTCCAATTCCTGCTGGCGCAGGCGACGCATCTCCGTCAGCAGTGCCGCATGCAGGTCGGCCAGCGTTCTTCCCAACTGCCGTTCACCCCTGACCGCTGCCCCCGGCTCGGCTCCGCTCCTCACGACAGCTTCCACCCGGCCACCGTCAGCCGGCATCGCGTCGCCCAGCGAGGACCGGTAGACGAGATCTATCGGCTCCGAGGACGGCGCAAGATCGGCATAGGCTGCGACGACATGCGGCGTGATCTCTTCCACCAGTTCGAGCCTCGCCTGCAAGAGGGCGGCTCCCGCCGACGCCAGATGCTCGTCCCAGACATCCAGTGTCGACAGGTCCGCACCCGAGTTCCCACGCCGGGGTCCAGCCGATTTCAGCAGGGCACTTCGTTGTTTCAGCACCCGCTCGTAGTCCGAACGGACACCGGCCAACCGGGGCGTCCGCATGATCAGAACCTCGTCGAGGAACCGGCGGCGCTCCGCTGGATCTCCCCGCACCAACGCCAGATCCTCCGGTGCGAACAGGACGGTGCGCAGAATTCCGAGGATGTCCCGCGCTCTGGTCACCGGGGCTCGGTTGATCCGGGCCCTGTTCGCCCGCCCGGCGGTGATCTCGATCTCCAGCAGGAGTTCTCGACCCGCGGACACCACCGCGGCGCGGACGATTGCGCGTTCGGCGCCGCGCCGGACCAGAGGGGCGTCGGAAGCCACCCGGTGGGAAGAGAGTGTGGCGAGGTAGCCCAGCGCCTCCACCAGGTTGGTCTTGCCGGCGCCGTTTCGGCCGATCAGGACATTTGCGCCGGGTGCCAACGGCCACTCGGCGGTCGTCCACGACCGGAAGTCGACCAGCGATAAGTGCCGGACGTACACCGATCAGCCGGGCAGGCGGGCCGGCATGACCAGGTACCGGTACGTCGTGTCGACGGAGTGCTCGTCGTCCTTGGTGATGAGTGGAAGCAGCAACGCCGGCCGGGACGGCGTGGTGAACGCCAGCCGAACGGTGTCGGCGCGCAACACGGCAAGTCCGTCCAGCAGGTAGGAAGGATTGAACGCGATGAGCAGTTCCGCCCCGTCTGCGTCGACGCCGAGATCCTCTTCGGCACGACCCTCGTCATCACCGCCGGCCGTCAGGGTGAGCACGCCGGCCTCCGCGACCTGCATCCGCAGATGATGACCGCGATCGGTCACCAGCGCCACGCGTTTGATCGCCTCGCCGAGTTCGCTGACCAGGACGTCGACGGTGGTGGTGTGCCCGCTCGGCAGTAACGAGCGATATTTGACGAACTCGACGTCCAACAGTCGAACCGTGGTGCGGCGGCCGCCGGCCTGTAGGCCCAGCAGTCCGTCGCCGAGGCCGACGGTGACCTCGGTCGACCCGCCCAGGCTCTTGGCCGCCTCGGCAAGCGTCCTTGCCGGAACCAGCACAGCGGTGGACATGTCCGGCGCATCGGGCGTCCACGACAATTCCCGCACCGCGAGCCGGAACCGATCCGTGGCGGCCAGCGTGAGCTTCTCGCCCTCGATTTCGATGCGCACGCCGGTCAACATCGGCAACGTGTCATCCCGCCCCGCGGCGACAGCCGTCTGGACGACCGCTTCGGCGAAGGCGGAAGCGTCCACTTTTCCGGAGGCGGCGGGCATCGACGGCAGGGCGGGATAGTCCTCCACCGGCATGGTCGGCAAAGTGAAGCGGGCAGAACCGCCGGTGATGCTGACCCTGGATCCGTCGGTCGAGATCTCCACCGGTTTGGCCGGAAGAGCCCTGGTGATCTCGGCCAGTAGTCGTCCGGACACCAGCACTCGGCCACCCGCGTCGGCGTCCACCAATAGCTCGGCACGGGTGGAAACTTCGTAGTCGAAGCCGGCGACGACGAGGGTCGACTCGACGACCTCGAGCAGGATGCCACCGAGAACCGGCACGGGCGGGCGGCTGGGCAGCGACTTGGCTACCCAGGCCACTGCGTCTGCGAGGTCTTCACGGGCGACGCGGAACTTCATCGATCCTCCGAAAATGCGCTGGGTGACCGGAGGTCACCTCGTGCGCGTGGCGGCGCATTGGGCTGGTTCCGACGGCCCTGCGCTGGTCTCTGACGACCGTTACCGCAGATCAGCCGGGCTGTCGGTGGTTGGTGCTGGAATGTCCTGGGAGGTGCGGGAATGACTGATTCAACTGGTGGAACCGACCGCCACAGGTGGCGCCTGTTTCCGGTCTGGGGAGTGCAACCGTACGGCCAATCTCGTCCGTACGTCACCCCCGGGTCCGGTCGTCGAGCCGTTGGTGTCGGTCGGTCCACACACATTGTCTTGAAGTACATCTCTCTTAGAAGAGAGAAAAGCAGTAACAGTAGGTCCTGTGGATGGTGGGGATGCAGGCCATCGGCGCAGCGCATCAGGCGTGGCGCGATGGGGACGACGTGCGGACGGAGCAGGCGACGGACGGGCAGTTGTGGGGATGGAAAGAGCTGGGCTCGCAGTTGTCCCCCATCGATCCACCGTTGTCCCCAGAGTTGTCCACACGATGTGCATATCCAAATTGGTCGTTCATCAGAGCCACAGTCGGCGTGTTGGCGTCGGCGTGTTGGTCCGAACTGAGATGCCGGAGGTCGGTGCGGGCGGTCGGCGATGGTTCAGCGCCGCGATCGGTCCCGGATCCGGGCCGAGAGTTCCTGCACGTGGTCGTAGGTCTGCCGGCGCTCCGCGATTTCCGTCCGGATCTTCTTCGCGGCATGCATGACCGTGGTGTGGTCCCGGCCGCCGAACGTGCCGCCGATCTTCGGCAACGTCAGATCCGTGAGCTCGCGGCACAGGTACATCGCCATCTGCCGAGCGGAGGCGATCGCCCTGGTCTTGGACGGACCTGTCAGCTCGTCCATCGACACACCGAAGAATTCGGCCGTCACCGCCATGATCGTGGCGGCGTCGATGTCGTTGGACACGGAGTCGCGGACCAGGTCCCGCAACACGATCTGCGCGAGCGAGAGGTCCACCTGCTGCTTGTTCAGCGAAGCGAACGCCGTGACTCTGATCAACGCGCCCTCGAGTTCACGAATGTTGCGTTCGATCCGGCTGGCGATGAACTCCATGACGTCGTCCGGCGCGTTCAGTCCGTCCAGGGAGGCCTTCTTGCGCAGGATCGCGATTCTGGTCTCCAACTCCGGCGGCTGGATGTCGGTGGTGAGGCCCCACTCGAACCGGGTGCGCAACCGGTCCTCGAGGGTTTCCAGGCGTTTGGGCGCCCGATCCGAGGAGATCACGATCTGCTTGTTGGCGTTGTAGAGCGTGTTGAACGTGTGGAAGAACTCCTCCTGGGTGCCTTCCTTGCCTTCCAAGAACTGGATGTCGTCGACAAGCAGGACGTCGACGTCCCGGTATCGCCGTTGGAATGCGACCTTGCGATCGTCGCGCAGCGAGTTGATGAAGTCGTTGGTGAATTCCTCGCTGGACACGTACCGAACCCGGATTCCGGGGAACAACCGTTGCGCGTAGTGGCCGATGCCGTGCAGCAGATGAGTTTTGCCCAGCCCGGAATCTCCCCAGATGAACAGGGGGTTGTAGGCGACCGCCGGCGCCTCCGCCACGGCGACCGCAGCCGCGTGCGAGAACCGGTTCGACGAGCCGATCACGAAGCTCTCGAAGTGATATTTCTCGTTCAACCGGGTCTGGGCGGAGCTCGGTGGCGCGGTGTCGCGACGGACCGCATAGGTGGGCCAGATCTCGGTCACCGTTGCGAGGGCGTCAGCTTCCTCGTCGATGTCGTCGTCGTCGTCCTCGCGGGCTATCGGCGCCCCGTTCAGATATCCGGGGCCATCGGCGGTCCCGGCCAAGCCGGGAGGGTAGCCACCGTTGCCATTACCGCCGACGTCAGCCGGACGATTTTCCTGGTCGACGGGAGCCTGCTCACTCACTGTCACCGCAAGGGTAATGGGAAGTTGCATGCGATCGGACAATGCAGCGGTGATCTGTTCGCGCAGAGTGCGCTCGATCGTGTCCCTGGCGAAACTGGAAGGTGCGGCGATCAACGCCGTCGTGCCGATCAGGCCGACGAGTTCGGTGATGCCCAGCCATGCGCGCTGGTGCGAACTCAGGGTCGCAGACAGTTCCGCGACCACGTCGCGCCAGACGACTTGGACGTCTACCGGATCGTCCGCCACTGGCAATCCCCCACTTTCCGTGCCGTGCAGTCATCAACCATCCACACAGTTGTCCACCGGATGTGGATAACTATCGGTCGATAACTATCACACGGCCGACGGCAACATCGGCAATGGTCGGAGCAGGCGATCGTCGGGACGACGAGGGGCGATCTCGTCCGTTTCAGTAAGTGTTGGCCGAGGAACGCTAACAATTCATCTGCCGTTCCCACAAGATGCTGGCGCGGTCGAGTATTCCATTCGGCGTGTCGCGTCGGCAGTACCGATCCGGTTTGACCCCTGAGTGCTCCTGTCTCTACCCTGGGACCAGACCCGCGCGGTGCCGGGCTGCCGCATGCCGTTCGCACGTCGAGCGGCTGGTTGAACGGTCCCCTTTTGCTGGGGTCCGGCCCGATCGCAAGCAGACCAGGTCATGGACGGTGTTGCAGCTGGTCGTCTCAACGATCCGGCTGGCCGATCACCGACGCAGTAGGTATCCGCAGTTCGACCTTTGGAGAGATCACCTTGAGCAAGCGCACCTTTCAGCCGAACAACCGTCGTCGGGCGAAGGTCCACGGCTTCCGTTTGCGGATGCGCACTCGTGCGGGTCGTGCGATCCTGTCGGCTCGCCGGCGTAAGGGCCGCGACGAGCTGTCGGCCTGAGTTCTCACCGGCCTCATTCCCATCAGGACATTGTGCTGCCCTCGGATTCACGTCTGCGGTCCGCGGCTGACTTCTCCGCGGTAGTCCGTGGTGGTCAGCGTGCGGGTACCCGCAGGCTGGTGATCCATCTGCTGCAGAGCGGCCGAGCCCTTCCGCCGCGCGCCGGCTTCGTCGTCTCCGCGAAGGTCGGGAACTCGGTGATTCGTCACCGGTTGACAAGAAGGCTGCGGCCGTTGGTCCGTGCGGAGCTCCGCGCGCTTCCGTTGGGAACGGATGTGGTGGTCCGCGCGCTGCCGTCGGCGGGTTTTGCAACCAGCACCGACCTCGGCGTGGATTTGAGGACGGGCTTGGCGGCGGCCGTCCGCAAGCGGTCGCGAGTGCCGACGAACAACGAGGGTGAGCGATGACCGAGCGCACCAACAGCCCATCGTTCTTCGTTCGCGCCGTCGTGGCGCCGATCCGTTTCTACCAGCGCCACGTTTCACCAGCTCTTCCCGCGACTTGTCGCTACTTCCCGACCTGTAGCGCGTACGCCGTCCAGGCGTTGCAGGACCACGGTCTGCTGCGCGGCGTCTGGCTCGTGGTCCGTCGATTGGCCCGGTGCCATCCTTGGCATGACGGCGGATACGACCCCGTGCCGCCGCGACGGGAACCCATCGGCGCGTTCGGAAGTTCGATCACTGTGAAGTCCCACAGCGAATGCGACCCCGTGGCCGTCGGTCTGGAATTCCGCGACGGAGCTCTCAGCGGAAATCCCGCGGCGACAGTTCCGCCCCACCCTGATGCGCGGCCGGTTTCAACCGAGGCGCCGAACCCCCGGAGCAATGCCGCGTGAGTTTCGACTTCTTCTCCCTCGATTACATCTACTACCCCGTGTCGGGGATCATGTGGGTCTGGCACAAGGTTTTCGGTGCCGTTCTAGGTTCGGACAACCCTTGGGCGTGGGTGCTGTCCGTCGTCTTCCTGGTCTTCACCCTGCGAAGCCTGTTGTTCAAGCCGTTCATGAAGCAGATGACCTCGCAGATGAAGATGCAGGCCGTCGCTCCCGAAATGAAGAGGCTGCGCGAGAAGTACAAGGGCGACCGCACGCGGCTTGCGGAAGAGATGCAGAAGTTCAACAAAGAGGCCGGGGTCAATCCGCTGGGCGGTTGCCTCCCTGCCCTGATCCAGGCGCCGGTCTTCATCGGCCTGTTCCACGTGCTGAGATCATTCAAGCCTCATCAGGCCCGGAACTACTTCTTTGACGGTTCCGACGTCGATTCGTTCGTCGGGGCGAAGCTCTTCCACGGCGCCCCACTGTCCGCGTACATGACGATTCCGGCGAACAGCACGCCCAATCAGATCGGGCTCATCGCGCTCGAGGGCGTTCGTTCCACCATCATCGCGGTAGGTATTCCGCTCACCATTCTGGCCGGTATCGCCACTTACCTGACCAGTCGTCGGTCGGTGGCGCGCCAGGAGCAGATGCAGGGCGCGAACGACGCTGCGCCGCAGGCCGCGATCATGAACAAGCTGATGAAGTACGTGTTCCCGCTGTTCGTCGTGGTCGGTGGACCGTTCTTCCCGCTCGCAATCCTGTTCTACTGGCTGTCGAACAACACCTGGACCTTCGGTCAGCTCTACGTCGCGCACCGAATTCAGGACAAGCAGTTGGCGAACGAATCCATGGTGATCGACGAGGCGAAAAAGGCGAACGGCTTCACGAAGCCGCAACCCGGTGCTCGCCCGACCGTCGATACCAGACCGGTCACCAGACCGGCGCCAGGATCACGACCTGGGCAGGGATCACGACCAGCGCCCGGCGGGCGTCCGGCCGCAGGTGCCAAGCCAGCATCGGGTGTTCGACAGACCGGCGGAGCACGCCCCGCTCGTCCGACCGGTGGCTCCTCACCGGCGACCGGTGCAAGGCCGACGACCGGCGCTTCGCCGGCGAATGGGGCGAAACCCACGACCGGAGCGAGGTCCACCGGAAGCACGAAACGTGCCGTGGTGCAGCCCACGACCAGACGACGGGGAAATGGAGCCGGACCGGATTCGGCGCCCTCCAATGGTTCGACCGCCGCTGGCGACTCCGGGGACTCGGCGGCCTCGAACGGCTCGTCCAATGGAACGCCACCTTCGCTTCGGAAGGGCGGCGTCGACGGCGGGTCCACTGGTTCGGACGCCTTCTCGACCGATTCCGGGTCACCCACCCAGCAGACCGGCGGAAGCGGTACCACGGCGAGGAAGAAGAAACCCGGCCGACGCTGACCCCCAGGGCTCTGCGTCGGCGCTGCGCGCGCGTGAGTCTGTCCTCCTGACCTGCGTTTTGAAGAAGAGGTAGAGCGATGAGTGAAAACAGCATGGCGACCGATGAGCTACTCGACGACCAACACTCGCTGACACAGGAGGTAGATGGCATCTCGGGCGCTCCGGAAGGTGAAACTTCGGAGGTACCGGTGGACGAGGACTCGAGGTCCGGGCGAATGAGCAAGCACGATCTTCTCGTCGCCGAAGGCGATGCTGCCGGCGACTACCTGGAGCGGTTGCTGGACATCCTCGACTTCGATGGCGACATCGATCTCGACGTCGAAGGCGAACGGGCAGTGGTGTCGATCATCGGTGACGGCGACGTCGATCGCCTGGTCGGCGACCGCGGCGAGGTCCTGGACGCACTGCAGGAACTCACTCGGCTCGCAGCCACCGCCGAGACCGGCCAACGCTCCCGGTTGATGCTGGACGTCGCCGGGTATCGAGCCCGACGGCGTGTCGAGCTCACCGAGCTTGCAGTCTCGACCGCCGAGGATGTCAAGGCAAACGGCGAGGCCGTGAAGATGCCGGCCATGAATCCGTTCGAGCGCAAGATCGTTCACGATGCGGTTGCGACCGTGTCCGGCATCGAATCGTCGAGCGAGGGCGAGGAACCACGTCGTCGTGTCGTCGTGAGTCCTCTGACCTGAGCCCAGGCTCGCCGGAACTGGGCAACTACAGCAACACACCCCCCAGGTCGACATGATCGCCTGTCTCCTCCCGTTGTCCCGTACCACTCACCTCATGGGTCGGCCAGCGGTCGTCGGCGGCGGATCCTCGGAACTGCGTCGCGAAGGAACCTTTGTGATATCGACCGGAAGTAGACGAGTCGTCCCCGGATCGTCGGAGGCGGCCTTCGAATCGCATGGTGAATCTTCCTCTCCGATCACCACAAGCTTCTCCGGGCAGGACATAGAGCCGGAACCGGAAGCCGCCGCGGTGGTCTTCGGTGCGCGCATCGCCCTGGCGCGCCGTTACATCGCGGCCTTGGCCTCCGACGGTGTTGTGCGCGGGCTGATCGGACCGCGTGAGGCGGGTCGGTTATGGAGCCGGCATGTGCTCAATTCGGCTGTGGTCGCCGAATTGCTGACGGCTGCTTGGACCGTCATCGACGTCGGTTCGGGTGCAGGTTTACCGGGCATTCCGCTGGCAATAGCTCGACCGGACTGTCAATTCGTTCTGGTTGAGCCATTAGAACGACGAGTTATCTTCCTGCGCGAGGTGGTCGAGGCCTTGGAATTGGTCAATTGCCGGGTCATCCGAGGGCGCGCGGACCAGGTGATCGACGAATGTGGAGCCGCCGATGTGGTTACTTCCAGGGCGGTTGCGCCACTTGAGCGCCTCGCTTCCTGGTCGGCACCCTTGTTGAGGGTAGGCGGAGAACTGTTGGCCTTGAAGGGATCGAGTGCCGCGGCAGAGATGCTGCGCGATGGGTCTGCTGTGGCATCACTGGGCCTGATCGACCTCGAGGTCGTCTCAGTGGGGAAAGATCTGGTCGAGCCGCAGACATTGGTGATACGAGGCCGCCGCGTTTCGACATCGGGCAAGGCGAAAGGACGCAAATCCGTTGTCGGTGACGACAAAAGGGCGCGTCCGGCAAGACGACCGCGCAATATGTGACATTCCTGCTTTCACCGGATATGACGATCCGCCTTCAGTGGCTTCTCGTAATTTCTTTCGAATTACAGCTTGTTACTCGCGGCGATGGGAAGTGCCTCAACAGTAGTGCCGTGAAATCCCGTCGGAATTTCTGCTGGTGAGGTTCAAGTAAGCCCGGCTCGGCTTGATCTTGCTTTTTGAGTTACATCTCGGCGGCGATACCGACTCTGCCAAGTGCCGATGCGACGGAGCCCTACTCCTCTATTACGTTACCGTGACGATCGCGGTTCGACTTGTTGCCGGCCGCACCGGAGGCTCAAGGATGGGGTCACCGAGCCTGCTACTCCCCCACACGACATCGATTGGCCATACAGCTGTCCTCAGAGCCATGGTGTCGAAATAGGCGCCTTGACGGTCCACGACTCCGCTGACGGGGGCGGCGGAGCCGGTCAGGCACTCTGGGAAATCGCTGACTGGGAGCGCCGCAGGTGAAGGTTCGGATTTCTTGAAGGTTGGTGTTGCGCGGCCACAGCAGGGCTCAAAGCAGATCGGCCACCTTAACTATTCGACCGGTCGCGGCCGCCGGAAGTGAACGTATCGGCAGGTTCTCAGGTCCGTGATCCGTTCGGCGGTGCGAGGGTCGAGGTGCGCATTGGTATGCGATGCCAAGCGGGTGCTGGACGGCCATGCGGTTTTTATCTGGCTCGGTTCTCGGCGGCCCCAGCTTCTGGGTACGGTGTAGGGGCGCACCGCGTTCACAACCGGATTCGGAATGTCGACGCCCCATCCGGCGCCCCTCCAAAGCTCAACTTCAGTTCTCTTCGGAGCGCGGCCGTCGAGTTTGTCCGCAGCTCGAAAGGCCGGAGTTGGGTTTCAAATTCTCACGGGAAAGGGGCCTCCTGAAGGCGGTCGGGACTATTCATCCCAACTGGCAATCGGACCGCACGAATTGCTCGAGTAGCCACCGCCTTGCCGTCGCGCAGCCGGTGATGGGCAGAAAGAGTTGCTCGCGCAATTCTCTTGACTGGACCTGTTGCGCATGAGGTAGGCCCGCTCGGTGGTTGGGCGGGCCGGCGACAAGAGCGATCGCCATGAGCAATGGCGCCAAGCTGTGGGCGCTACGGCAACGGTGCGGTGCAGGTAACAGCTCGCTGAGCAGCGGGTTTCGCGCGGTTTCCTTACGGTTTCGAAGTCGTTGTCTCCGTAGATCTGATTTGCCGAGCCGGACATCGGCGTCACGTCGATGGAAGCGCCGGGTTTTGCCTGTATCGGCATGGACGAGGGTTGTTTCATTGCCGTCGCGGGTACGAATGGGCATTGTTCGGACGAATGGTTCGATTCCTATTGTTGATAAAGGTCGTCCGCGCGGAGGCCAAGATGGATGCTGCGGTCGGGCTGCAATTCATTACCTGAAGTTGGCCGCGGTACCTGAAGCACACTTCTTTGGGGAACGCACGGAGGCGCACGACCCGGCGCTGATTGAGCCAGACACCCGTGTTGACAGCTTGGACCGCAGGCAAACGACCGCGGCATCTCCCCCGGCGCCTCGCGGCGATGTGGTCGAAGTAGTTCAGTGTGTACATACGGGTAGGCGGCGCGGCGCGATCGACGAAACTCATCAGGTGGGTGTGCGACCGTCGATCTGCTCTGGCGAGGAGTTGAGGCGACAGTCATCGGACCATGCATGGCCGAAGCCCCGACGGACGATAATGTCAGGAGCCGGATCGCCAGCCGGGATGTTTCAGGTGAAACGTCTTGAGTGTTGGGTGACCAGGTGGAGGATGGCAGCAATACGGGAGCTAGCGGGCGACCACGAGCGAGTCCTCGAAAATGGAGACCCGGCACTCAAATCCGAGCACACTGACCGTCCCAGGGCGAATGCGGGTTCGGTGGCATCGCGGATCGCACGTCCCTCTGGCGGGGCCTCGTCGTTGGGAGGTCACTGCCAGACCGCTCCCCCACCGGCCCCTCGGGAGATTCCTCCAAGACCGCTCCCCCACCCGGCCCCGGGGTTACGGGTCCACATGTCCGTGATGCGCTTGTTTCACGTGAAACATGCGCCTACAGGGGTGGCGGCGCCAATGTCCTTCCGATCCTGCCTGGCATTCCAAGTGCCTCGGGCACACGAGCCGCATCCTGACCTCCCGACGATTCGCTGCCATTCCGTACGGCCCAGCTTTCCAGTAACCGGATAGAACCGTTCAGAACCGCGGCCCCGACTTGCACAAACCTGATGCGAATCATCGGCCTGACTGGAACGGAGCAAGTTCACAGCGCGAACGGCGCAAAACCGATGTCCCGTGGTAGGACAAGGGAACCAGAACATCATCTGGAATGTTTCACGTGAAACATCCGCCGGATCGCAACAGCATCAGTGGCATCGCGTCGCATGGGGGAGTCGTCTGCCTCAATGCTGGCCCGAAGTGGTCCCGCAGTCCCCGCTGGCTGGGGGACGAATGTGGACACTTGCAACCCCCGTCGGCTCGATCGGCAGACAGCGCATCGCGGTGCGATCGATCGAGACCGTTGCAACCCGATCTCGGGTGCTTCACCACAACGTTCTGTGAGGTCCGTGGACTCCTGCATCAGCGATCGATACTCGGGCTGCATGCAAGGAAGTTGCGTGAGTGAACATCTGCTTAGGAATCGAGACCGGCGCGAGTGGGCCACCAGACAGCTGGGTGGGTCAGTCGTCCGAGCTATCACTCGGCAACCTAAGGCCATGCAGTCGTGCACTTCGGTTCATACAGTGGCCACGTCGATTCGGGGGTGCGAACTCGGAGACCGCGCTACCGGCCTGCGCAGGCGCCGGGTCACTCTCTGCACGACGGCAGCCCAAACGGTCGGTGACAAGGCGGTTCTTCATCGAAGCTACCGAAGTTTGTGGTTACGCCGCTTCTCATCGACGAATCGCGGCCGACATCGCCAGGACTGTTCCCACGACTCACGTAGTCTCATTCTCGAGCCGGCTCGGCTCGGATAATCCCCACGGAAGACCGCAGTTCCACAGAGCCACAGTGAAGGAGGCCGAGTGAGCTCGGACACCGATGTTTCACGTGAAACATTCGAGATCGATGACACTCCCATTGCACGGGCGGCGAGACAGGCTCTGGACGTCCGCAGTGGCGACCTGACGATGCCGCGCCCACGCCGACGCCGCATCTTCAGCGTCGCGAACCAGAAAGGGGGAGTCGGAAAGACGACTACGACAGTCAACATCGCCGTCGCGTTAGCCCTGGCCGGACTCCATGTCCTGGTCATCGATTTAGATCCGCAGGGGAACGCCAGCACCGCTCTCGGTGTCGAGCGCACCACCGGTACGCCGTCCATCTACGAGGTCCTGATCGGCGAATACACTGCGGCGGAAGCCATCCAGACCTGCCCGGACGCGCCCCGTCTGGGTTGCATACCGGCCACGATCGATCTGGCCGGCGCAGAAATTGAGCTCGTGGGAATGGAGGAGCGCGAGACGCGCCTGAAACGGGCGATCGAGGGCGTCGACGCCGAGTTCGACTATGTCTTCATCGACTGTCCGCCGTCGCTGGGCCTCCTGACAGTGAATGCCATGGCCGCCACCAGCGAGGTTCTGATCCCGATCCAATGTGAGTACTACGCGCTCGAGGGTCTCGGCCAACTACTTCGGAACATCGATCTCGTCAAGCAGCACTTGAATCCGACCCTGGACGTCTCGACCATCCTGCTGACCATGTACGACGGCCGGACGAAGCTAGCGGATCAGGTGGCACAGGAAGTCCGCAGCCATTTCGGTGACCGGGTGCTTGCATCGGTCATCCCACGCTCGGTCAAGGTGTCCGAAGCCCCTGGCTTCGGCCAGTCCGTCATCACATATGACCCAGGCTCGCGGGGGGCGGTCAGCTATCTGGACGCAGCGCGAGAGATCGCCGCACGCGGAGCAAAGGAGCCTTCATGACCAGATCCAAGGGTGGTTTGGGTCGAGGTCTTGCCGCATTGATTCCCACCGGGCCGCAGACCAATGTGGTTTCCGATGTCTTCATGGGCGGATCCGACACGGCCGTCGAACCAGCAGCTCCGAAGGCGACGAAGACTTCGAGCAACCGTCGACTGTCGGGCGGCGGGTCCGAGTCCGAGGTTGACGCCGCGGGCCCGGCCGACACGACAGGCGAGGACGGTCCAACGGAGACCAAGAAGGTATCCGGCAGAGCCGGCGGCGGGGCGGGGTCAGCAGGCGAATCGGCAGTCTCACCGAGGAGCGGAACGGTGGCCGGACCGCGATACGAAGAGATCGCGATCGGAGAGATCCGTCCCAATCCACGGAACCCTAGGACCGTCTTCGATGAGGAGGCTCTTGACGAGTTGGCGCACTCGCTCCGAGAATTCGGACTACTGCAGCCGATCGTCCTGCGTGAAGTCGCTGAAGGCTACGAATTGGTGATGGGGGAGCGACGCTGGCGCGCGGCTCAACGCGCCGGCCTGACGGTCATTCCCGCCATCATCCGCCGAACCGAAGATGCCGATTTGCTTCGTGACGCACTGCTCGAGAACATCCACCGCGCAAATCTCAACCCACTGGAAGAGGCTGCGGCCTATCAACAGCTGTTGCAGGAGTTCGGCGTAACCCAGGAGGAATTGGCCGTTCGGATCGGCCGAAGCCGCCCGGTCATATCGAACACGATCCGGCTGCTCAGGCTGCCGGTAGCAGTCCAGCGCCGGGTGGCGGCCGGTGTGCTCTCCGCGGGTCATGCCCGAGCGCTTTTGTCTCTCGACGAGCCGGGTGATCAGGAAGAGCTGGCCACCCGAGTAATTGCAGAGGGCTTGTCGGTGCGGGGCACCGAGGAGGCTGTCGTGCTGATGGCCCGGCGAACCATCAAGCCGAAGCGAGTCATCTCCAAGAAGATGACCATGCCCAGCTTAACGGCTCTCGCCGACGATTTGTCCGACACCTTCGACACGCGAGTCAGGGTGGAATTGGGCCGACAGAAAGGCCGCATCATTGTCGAGTTTGCGACGGTTGACGATTTGGAGAGGATTGTCGAAATGATGGCGCCTGAGGCATCGAAAGCACTAAAAGAAGCGCGGTAGCGCAGGCGAATAACGGCGGCCCTGATCTCACTTTAGGTGGCAGTCGAAATTTCGCGTGGCAGCCGGCTGTGGCCGTCGGAAGAATCGAAGATCTTCGAAAGTACTGCCCACCTTCCGTAGGTGGCAACCAAGGACCAATAAGTCACGGTGACGAAATGGCTCGATTGTCGGCCGGGAGCTCGATCGAGATCGACGAAACATGAAGGTACTCAACATGTTTCGGGAAGCTGGCAGAGAGACGCAAGCGCATCACCGCTAGCTGCGCTTCTTGGTACCCGCACGGCGGCTGGCCGGTTGTCAGTCAACAACTCACCAAGCGAAAGTGCATCGAGTAGGCCGTGGGTGTGGGTTGGTTTGGCAGCGGAGCCGGCTTCAGGAAGGGGCCGGCTGTCGTTGGAAAGACGTTAAAATTGGGTGGACGAAACCAGATCCAGGCGCAGGAGGACAGTGGAACCCATCCGAATCTGGTTCAACCGCAATTATTCCACCACTGTTCATCTGACGAACATGGTGCGGCACAACGCAGATGGCGTTCCCGTCGTGGTGTTCGGATCTCACGTCGACACCGGCTCACCCATGTTGACCAATTGCGACCATCGATTGCCAGAGCCGTCCCGTACCGACGCGGACTTTGTCGACCAGGTGCTTGAACTCTGCTCTGCACACCGGATCGACGTGCTTGTACCCATGGCCGGTCAGTCGTTGATCGCACATCGTGCCGCTGAATTCGCCGCGGTCGGCACTGCGTTGATCTGTCCGTCTGCATCGGCGATCGACGTCCTCGCTGATAAGGCCGCGACGTACCTGGCGCTCCCGGGGAACTCATTCGTGCCACCATGGCGGCTCGTTCGATCCCTGGCAGAGTTCGACGAAGCGGCGGCCGAATTGGACTGCGAGTGGACGACCGACCGGCCCCTGGTGCTGAAGCCGACCATTGGGGTCGGTGCCGATGGTGTGCGGTTCTTGACGCGGAAAGCACTCGGTCTCGCCGGCCTTCTGGGGCCGGTCACCCGCGCCACCGATGTCGGTACGGTTCGAACGGCGTTGAGCGACGCCAACGATATCCCGCCGCTGCTACTGATGCCGTACCTCCCTGGGCCGGAGACCAGCGTCGACGTCCTTGCCCATCGGGGCCATACCGTAGCGGCCGTGCCGCGGTTGAAAATCGGCCGCCAGCGCGTCATCGGCGGGGACCCCGCGTTACTCGGACTGACCGAGGAGCTAGTGGAAAGATTCGATCTCGACGGGCTGGTCAACATTCAATTTCGGTCGTTCGGGGGCCGACCGGTGTTGTTGGAGATCAATGCCAGGCCGTCGGGAGGTTTATTCCAGACCGCATTGGCAGGAGTGAATCTCCCATGGGCGGCCGTGCAGATCGCGCTCGGCAATGAACCGGGGATTGTGCGTCCGCGACTGGGTGCGCAGTACGTCACGGTCCCGACTGCACTACCGTGGCCATCCGGCCGGCAACCGCTTCCGGCTCTGCCCGCCCCGAGATCGCGAGAAACGCTACTGGCGGCGGCCGACTGAACGCCATGTCCACCCGGCGACCGAACGCCATGTCCACCCGGCGACCGAATGCTATGTTCATCCGGCGGCTGAACGCTAGGTCCACCCGGTCTCCGAGGGTCGAGCACCAGACATTCATGACCGCGCCCGCGGGAGCAGTAATTCGGGGACGACGACCTCGGCGAATCAGTGACCGCCGGCTACGTCACCCCGGACCCGGTCGATCACGTGTTTGACGAACGTGTCCACCGAATCGAGCGTCTGCAGATAAGCCCAATAATTCGGGTGGGATCCAGACAGTTCCGTTGCGGCCCTTTGAATACGAGCAGCTTGAGCGTCCAGGACCGATCCCCATTGCGCGATGAGTTCGCGATCGACCACCAGTAGCTGCGCATCCCGCAACTTGAACCTGGTCGCCTTTGCAGCTCCATCAGGGTCGGCTCTGGTCTGGCGCAGGAGCCGCAGCCTTTCGGTCAGCGAGTCTGCTTCGGTCTGTGCCGAGGATAATTTGGTCCGCGCGGTCGCCAAGTGCGCTGCGGCGTCCTCGAGCTGGTCCCGATCTTGCGCAGATTGTGCCGCGGCGTACTCGGACCGCGCTTGTTCGAGCGATTTTCGTGCCCGGTCGTCGGCGCCGTTCAGGTCGGCCGAGCAAGCTGCCGAGAACTCACGCAGCAATGCAGAGCGGTTCGACGGCAGCGATTCCAGTCGTGTGACGACCGCTTCGATCCTGGTCTTGACGCTGCTCGTCGAGCTGTGCACGGTGGTTGCCAGTAGTCGAGCGGCAGTGATCTTGTCGCCGACGGATCCGGCCGCCGAATGGACCGCAGCAGCGGCATGGCGAATCTCGAGCGGCGAACCGACCGTTTCGGCAGTCTTGAGTGCGGACAGGGCCGCGACCAGCTCACCGGCCACCGACAACACGCTCGGAAAAGCGAACCCGTCCCGATCCGCCTCGGTCAACTTCGTTTCAGCGGCCACCGCAACTGCTCGGGCCTCCGCGGAGATCTGCGGAGTGGCGGCCCTGAGGGACTTGGCCTTCTCCAGATCGTCGGAATGGTTGCGGTAGAACGTGTCCACTGCTACGGCGGCGTCGGCCAGCAGCGAATGTACGGCGGTGAAGGCAGCTGCCGCCGCCGAGGGATCCACACCTGTCGGACGATCAGCGGAGTCCAGCAGCGAATGCGACTCTGCGGTGGCCAGATACTTGGCCGACGCTTCGAAGGCGCGTTGCTGGAGAGGCTCCCATTCTCGTGCCAGCGCCGAGCTTCCGAGCGCGCCTTCGGTGGCCGCATCGATGGCATCCCGGACATACGACTGCCGATTGTCCAGGTCGAGGAAAGCCGCTACAGCACCGTCCTGCGCGGCCTGTGCGGCTTGATCCTGCGGGCGCCGGGTAAGGCGTCCCGACCAGCTTCTGGACATCACCCCAAATCTTACGGCGGCGCCGGACGGGCGTCGCCCCGGTGAATGGTGAGACGGCTGGGACGACAAGCGAGGTTGCGCTGGTCAGGAGCTCCAACAGAGCGGAGGGCTTCCAGGACAGCCTTCCCTTGAAGAGCCGGAATTCTGCCGTGTAGCGTTTCGTGCTACCGGTGCTTGTGGCGTGAGGTCCGGGAACTTACGGGCGCGCTGCACGTTGCAGGAGTACCACAGGAGTACCACAGCGTTTCCGCTACGTCGGCGTTGTTCCGAAGTCGACGAAGACAGCAGCGCCGAACGTGCGTTGCTCGCCGAATGATGTAAAAGGAGCCGGCAATGGGTGTGAGCCTGACCAAGGGTGGCAACGTCTCGCTGACGAAAGCTGCCCCGAATCTGACGTCCGTCATGGTGGGCCTGGGCTGGGATGCCCGAGCCACCACCGGAGTCGATTTCGACCTCGATGCGAGTGCGTTGGCTCTCGGCGAAGACCACAAGATCGTCTCCGATCAGCATTTCGTGTTCTTCAACAACTTGCGTTCCCCTGACGGGTCGATCGAGCACCAGGGCGATAATTTGACCGGCGAGGGTGAGGGCGACGACGAGCAGGTCAAGGTGGATCTGTCGGCGGTTCCGCCAACCATCGGATCGGTGGTATTCGCGGTGTCGATCTATGAAGGCGACACCCGCCAGCAGTCCTTCGGGCAGGTACGCAACGCTTTCATCCGCGTCGTCAACAATGCCGACAACACCGAGCTCGCCCGCTATGACCTCACTGAAGACGCTTCCACGGAAACGGCGATGGTTTTCGGTGAGTTGTACCGAAACGGCGCCGAGTGGAAGTTCCGTGCGATCGGCCAGGGCTATGCCAGCGGACTGGCGGGAATCGCCAGAGATTTCGGCGTCAACATCTGATTCCCACCGTCCTCCCGCTGCCCCGATGACGCGCCGCCGGTTGACATCGGGGCAGCAGTCGCCTCGGACACCTGTCCGGCGCTGCCCGACATATTTCCAGCCACGACAGGAGTGGACGAGATGGCGATCGACTACACCCGACGTCGACCCAGTGAGCCCGACCCGGAGCCGAACAATGGGCCGTCGGACGCCATACCTTCCTGGTACACCCCACCGGACCAAGCGGAAGCTGTCGTGCAGCAGCCGGTCGTGCAGCCACCCGTCCCGCAGCCGCCTGTGGCCGGCTACCAGCCCACCGCGGCTCTGGGCGGAAGCGCGAGTGCGGGAGCTGTCTCCTTGCAGAAGGTGACCCTGACCTCGTCGACACCTCAGGTGTCTTTGACGAAGTCAGGCGGGGCCACCGGCACGATCCGCATCAATCTCAACTGGTCGACCGGAAAGCAGAATGCGCCGGCCGGTGGTGGCTTCTTCAAGCGACTCGCAGTGGCTGCCACCAAGGGCATCGATCTGGACCTGGGTTGTCTGTACGAACTGTCAGATGGGACCAAAGGCGTCATCCAAGCGCTGGGAAACTCGTTCGGAGCGTTGACCGAGAAGCCCTGGATCATGCTGGACGGCGACGACCGAACCGGCGCCGTGACAACCGGCGAGAACATGTCCATCAACCTCGACCAACCGGGTCGATTCCGCCGGGTGCTGATATTCGCGATGATCTACGAGGGCGCCCCGAACTGGGCCACCGTAGACGGCGTCGTCACCCTGACGCCGATCAACGGTCCGCAGATCGAGGTGCGTCTGGATGCGACGAACCAGGCGGCCCGGATCTGCGCAGTGGCTCAGTTGGTGAATTCCGGAAGCGAACTCACGATCAAGCGTGAGGTTCAGTACATCAATGGCGGGCAGTCCGTCCTGGATCGTGCCTACGACTGGGGCTTGAACTGGTCGCCGGGCCGGAAGTGAGATTGCCGGCCGGAAGTGAGATCGACGGAGCGGCGAGCGGGCGCCTGACGCCTGCTCGACGTTGCCGGCTGCGGTTGGTCGGTGACCGGCTCGCAGCGCTGACACCTGCTCGACGTTTCCGGCTGCGGTTGGTCGGAAGCCGGACGCCAACGGTGTCAGCCCCTGGAAATGGCCTGTTCGATGAGCTGGGCGTAGAGGACACCGAGATCTTCGCCGGCGGCGGTTACCGACATCGGCAACATCGAGGTCTCGGTCAGCCCGGGGGAGACATTGACCTCGAGGAACTGCACTCTGCCCTGCGCATCGATGATCGCATCGGTACGTGAAATATCCTGCAGGCCAAGCGCTCTGTGCGCGCCGATGGCAAGATCTGTCGCGGCCGCGGCTATCTCCGGCGACAGCCGGGCGGGGGTGTGATAGGTCGTCAGCCCGGCCGTATACCGCGATTCGTAGTCGAAGACCCCGCTGTCCGGAACGATCTCGACGGGCGGCAGCGCGCGCGGGCCGTCCGCCCCGTCGATCACGGTGACGGCGATCTCGATGCCTTCGACGTACTGTTCGACCAGCACAACGTCGCCGTAGGCGAAGGCCTGGACCAGGGCACTGGGTACCTCGGCCGCGGCGGTCACCATGGTGGCTCCGAGTGCCGAGCCGCCCTGATGCGGCTTCAGCATCAGCGGCAAGCCAAGATGCTCTACCAGAGCGTCGATCAGCGCTGCAGCACCGAGGTCGCGAAACGTGTTGTGCGCCAGCGTCAGCCAGTTGGGTGTGACGAAACCTGCCCGTTGCACCAACGTTTTCGCGGTCGGCTTGTCCCAGGACAGCCGGCAGTCCCGCGATCGGGTGCCGAGGTAGGGAACGCCGGCCAACTCCAAAACACCTTGCACTGCGCCGTTCTCCCCGCGTCCCCCGTGCAACGCGATGATCGCTGCGTCCGGCTTGGTACTGATCAGCCATGGCAGCAGGGCGGCGTCCGCGTCGCGCACCGTGACCTCGAGCCCCTGCCTCCGAAGACTCTCGGTCAGCCGCGACCCCGAGCGGAGCGAAACCTCGCGCTCATGGGTGAGTCCGCCGGCGAGTACCACTACGTGGCGATCCGTCATGAATTCAAACTCCCTGGAATGGCAACGGTTCGGAAAAGCTCGAGCGGAATGAGCTGCAGCACGAATCAGTAGATGTCGGGAGCCGGCGACGACGGGCCACGGATCGCCCGGTGCGCTGGTGCCGCGGCGCCATGGCCGTAGACGCCGAACGTCCGCATCACGTCGAGTTCGCTCTCCAGCACGGATGCCAACCGGCGAATACCCTCCACGATCCGCTCCGGGGTGGGAAAGCAGAAGGACAGGCGCATCTGCCTCGATCCCAGACCGTCGGCATAGAAGGCGGTTCCGGGTACGTAGGCGACCTGGGCGGTGACCGCTCGTGGCAGCATCGCCGCGGTGTCGAAACCCTCGGGCAACGTCACCCAGACGAAGAAACCGCCTTCGGGCTTCGTCCAGGTGGTACCGGCCGGCATGTGGGTCTCGAGCGCCGAAATCATCGCGTCGCATCGCTCCGCATAGGTGTGCCGGTAAGCCTTCACCTGGCTTTGCCAATCGAAGTTGGCCAGATAACGGGAAACGATCATCTGGTTGAACACCGGCGGATTCAGAGTCGCACTTTCGTTGGCCAACACCAACTTCTCTCGGACGGCGTGCGGTGCCAATACCCACCCCACCCGCAGCCCAGGTGCGAAGGTTTTGGAGAACGAGCCGAGATAGATGACATTGTCGGCATCGTCGGCGCGAATGGCGCGCCGGATCTTGTCATCGAAACCGAGTAGCCCGTAGGGGTTGTCCTCGAGGATGGGAATGCCGGCCTCCCGGCAGATCCCGGCCAGTTCCAGTCGCCGCGAGTCGGACATGGTGACGCCGGCCGGATTGTGGAAGTTCGGAATTGTGTACAGGAACTTGATCCGCTTTCCCGCCTCTCGACAGGTGAATATCGCTGCGGACACGGCGGCCGGAATCAGGCCGTCCTCGTCCATTTCGATATGCACGACGTTCGCCTGGTAAGAGGCAAAAGTAGTGAGGGCCCCAACGTAGGAAGGCGCCTCGCAGAGGATCACATCACCCGGATCGCAGAAGACGCGGGTGACGAGGTCGAGCGCCATCTGGGAGCCGATCGTGACGGTGACGTCATCTGGATGGGCACTGATGCCCTCGAGCGCCATCACCTGGCAGATCTGCTCGCGCAATGCGGCGATGCCCTGGCCGGACCCGTACTGCAGGGCAACCAGGCCGTCCTCGGATACCAGTTGGGCGGCTTCGGCGGCGAGGCTCTCCAGCGGAAGTGACTGGAGATAGGGCATTCCGCCGGCCAGCGAAACAACTTCGGGACGGTTGGCCACCGCGAACAACGACCGGACTGCCGAAGCTCGCATGCCCGCAGTGCGCTGCGCATACAGGGGCATATGTCGGTCCAGGCTGTTCCCGGTCATGCGGCTCTTCCTCGCCTCTTCGCCGCCGCCGGCTGGTCGCCGAACGTGCACGGGTGGGATCGGGGCCGGGGCGGATCGCCTGATCTTACCGTCAGCACGGCACGGGCTGTGGTTCGTTCGACCCGCAGGACGGGGCGGATCCGGACTGCCGTGGCGCGATCCCGGTCCGGTTGAGATGCTTGGGCACATGACCAAACACCTCGAAGCGCCGTTCAATCTGGACAAGTGGGAGGGCATCTCGAACGATACGGTCCCCGGTGGACCGGACAGCGGAGTCGTCGAACTGGCGAAGACCTACACCGGTCCCGAACTGGTGGCCGCCGCCACCGGGCACGCTCTCACCACCCGGGGCGGACGCGGTGCGTTCTACGTGGCCCAGGAACGGATCGTCGGGGCGTTGGAGGGCGCGGAAGGTTCGTTCGTGCTCGAACACCGGGCTTCGATGGGTGAGGGATTTCCGACCCTGAGCGACGCCGCCGTGGTGCCAGGGTCAGGAACCGGCGCATTGGCTGCGTTGTCCGGCACGGGTTTGGTGGAGCACGGACTGTTGATCCTGGATTATGAATTGTGAGCCCCGCTCACCGCTCTCGATGGGACCGGCGGTCTTCGGCCCGGCCGGCGGAACAGGCCTGGGACCGCCATGACGGTGATCCTTGTGACGGTGGAGGGCGTGCGACGGTGAGTTCCTATGACGGAGCGGTCCTTGTGACGGTGTGGTCAGCATGACGGTGTGGATCTGCCGTGCCTGCGGCGTCGAACACGCCAACACCTCTCGACCACCGTCGCGCTGTGCGATCTGCAGCGACGAGCGGCAGTATGTCCCGCCGCAGGGCCAACTCTGGACCTCCGCCAAAGAGCTGACCGCCGATCACACGGGAGCCTTCACCGAGCTGGAGCCGGATCTGTTCGC
>JAABUZ0100002064.1_pt1 | contig 34820 bp, 26 predicted proteins | sample 5562091 | NCBI WGS metagenome assembly JAABUZ01 (sample SAMN12813069, study PRJNA571459) | rock metagenome | isolation source: Antarctica rocks | place: Antarctica: Victoria Land, Linnaeus Terrace sud | collected 2015-12-21 | reverse complement strand
GCATGCGCCACGGCAATCAACATTGTGCGCGTCTTAGCCTGGCTGGAAGAGCGTTCTGTTGCTCCAACGCGAAACTCTCACTTTGCAGCTTTAGCCGCTTGAGGCTGGGAAGTTCGCCAACAGTGTCTTGCTGGGTGTGGTGCGTTAGTGACGACACCATCACCACCTATTCATGCAACAGGTTCGACAGCTATCACACAGCCGTTTCCCACGCCTATGACAAGCAAAACACTCTACAGCAATGCCTTGACACAGCAAGCGATAGGCTGGGCAACGAGTCCCGCCTGTACATTTACAAGCAGTGGATTGACAGTGCGCCCCAGTGGTGGACAAGCCTACATCTGCCTTGCTCCTACCACACCTGTCGCGGATATGTCTGCGATCATCTCTGTACAACAAACAACTGGCTCTTTGAGTCACGCCTTTGGTATTGCATTTCATCATAAAGCACCTAAAAACTATTACTTTTTTGGGATTGATGCTCATGGTCGTTTCACGCTTACCATAGTCGTCAATGATGTTGACACCATGCCGATAGTTGTGTAAAGACTTCCCTCCACAACTAAAGAGATTGAAGAGATACTACAGGCATACCTTTGTCCCTTTTAGCCCAACCATTCTATGTCAAACAGGAGGGAACGACGATGCCTGTACCTAAGAAAAAGAGTACCATATCCACCCCCGATCCCCAGGTCTCGGAGCAAGCGTCCTCAGTGTTGCCAGAGCAGCACACGTTCCATGAGCATTTGCGAGCGTTGACGCGCAATGCGGTGCGAGTGGTCATCGAAGAAGTCATGCGTGAAGAACTCAAGCAGTTCCTGGGTGCGGCTTGGGGAGAATGTACTCCTGAACGCAAAGGATACCGCAATGGGACGTACACTCGTGATCTTGCCACTTCATCGGGTCCTCTCGAAAATCTTCATGTTCCCCGAGATCGGGAAGGAAACTTCCATACCCAAGTCTTTGATCGCTACAGTCGTTACGAACCAGAGGTGGCCGAAGGACTGACGCACATGTTTGTGGCGGGAGTCAGCACGCAAAAAGTGGGAGAAGTGGCTCAAACGCTGATGGGAGTTGCTCCCAGTGCCAGTAGTGTGAGCCGACTCAACCGAACGCTCACCAAGCAATTTGAAGGGTGGCGTAAGCGTCCACTGCTCAGCCACTACCGCATCGTGTACCTGGACGGGGTTCACTTTGCGATTCGTCATGGAGACCAAACCGATTCGACGATCCTATTAACGGCACTGGGGGTGGATTTGGAAGGCAACAAAGAGGTGTTGGCGTTACGTGCCTGTGCCCAAGAAAGCAAGGATGGCTGGATGGATGTGCTCCAAGACCTGCGAACACGCGGAGCAACGCAGGTTGATCTCATTGTGACGGACGGACATGATGGATTACTTGCAGCCGTTTCAGCTCTGTTTACCGCGACCTTACGCCAACGCTGTGTGGTGCATAAACAGCGAAATGTGATGAACGCCATTCCCAAACGAGAGGAGAACACGGTGGCGACCGAACTGTCGGGAATTTGGAAGGCTGCGACTAAAGAAGAGGCCCTCATTCAATTGGAGGCATTCAAAGGGAAATACCGCCAGCGGTATCCTGAAGCGGTGCGCAGTCTCTGCGAAGACGAGGAGCATCTCTTGAGCTTCTATGCGTTTCCCCTGGTGATGCATCGCTACATCCGCAGTACCAATGCCATCGAAAGCTTTTTTAGCAATGTGCGGCAACGCACCGATCAGATCGATGCGTTTACGACCGAAACGAGTTGTTTGACCATCGTCTGCGCCGTGATGCAGGATATTTGCTTACCCAGGATTCCGGTCGATTAACCGCTAAATTCTGATCGCTGTGAGCAGGCAGACAAGCAACCAACCGGAAAGGTTGGTGCAAGGGAGGGTAGTTTTTGTCGCTTTTTTTGTGGAACAAAAGTTTCTCAAGAAGATGTTTGTCGATGTAGGTTGGAAATCAGGGCTTCATTTTGCCGCTCGACCAGATTATGTGGACAGGTGCCGTTGACCTGATATCTTTGCTTATTTGCTGACCATCTTTACACAACATTCGGCATGGTGTCGAGATTTGGGATATAGCACTCTGTATTGATTACCCCTTTTCAAAGGCAAACTGTTGCGAGATTGTGATATTCTTAAAGGAGTACATAGAGGTAGCTCTACAAAGGAGATGAGCCTCGTAGCAGTGTCGAGTACTGAACATCTTAACTGTCTAATGTGAAACAGCACTAACATCACAAATGATTGTTAGTGATTCCGAGATGGAGGAATTAAGAGAGATGACAGAAGTATCTTTCCTCACAAAGCATGGAAGGCAACTAATATCCCAAGAACCAGACACTAACCTTTTTGCAATGAGAGATACCTATCAACAACTAAAGTTTGTACAGATTGAGAATTTTGTGCAACCTGATGTACTTACCAATATGGTTGCTCACATTCTACCCCAAGCACGCGAGTATATGGCCCGAAAAGAGATTCCTCATCAGATCAGTGAGGGACTACTCTCTGGTGGGAGTCGCTTTGGACGCATCGATTGGTCTCCGCCAGCAGTAAAGCTTTCGAGCGAGGTGCAAGAGGCAATTCAATCAATCTTTGAGAAGAATGGACTCATTCAGTTTGCTGTTGAACTATCTCAACTTGCCCTTCCTTTTTTTGAATTTCTAGTAGATAGAAAGCTTCGGTATGACCGACCATTTTTACTCGTCTATGACGAGGGTGACTTCATTGATCCCCATGGAGACTCCTCGACAAGCCAGCGGGTTCTGGTGCAAATGCCTGTTTCTTTTGCCACCCGTGGTGCTGTTCGTGTGCTCAAGAACGGTTTTCTTGAACCATTCGTTGATGAACCTGGATGTTTACGGTTACTCGGTGCAGGCATCTGGCATGACGTGCCTCCTGTACTGAGATTGTATCCGGACCATACTCCGTTGCGGGTGCTGGTAGCAGTACGTTTTGCATTCGTTTGACCTGCATTCTGGTAAAATTTGCAGTAAGACACTTGCAGCGTAGTTTAGGGTAAACTTTAGGACTTTGCTAGTGTAAACTCTATATTAGCCTCGACAAGCTAATATGAAGACTGTCCTTGCCCTCTAATCATTTTTGTATGCGTTAGGACAGACTAGGTAACTTAGGAATGCTGTACCAGCTCTATAGAGTTCACACAATTTTCGTTGTCGGAGTTAAGCTATATATGACTGTTACTAATAAACATGTACTCGTTATTCCCGCTCATGGATTTGGAACCCGTATCCGAGAACTTACTGGTGGAATGCCAAAGACTCTACTTGAGGTTGGTGGGCAACCCATACTTGCGCGATTGCTGATGGTAGCCTCCAAAGTGCCGGATACTCGGGTCGTCATCTATGCACAACCAGAAGACAAATACATCACTCAATTTTTGAACAGGTACCGCTTCTCATGCAACGTCGAACTAAGAAGAATGGTACCTGAGGGCTACTTAAGGGCACTCGTCAACATTCGCAGGGATATTGGCTCGGAGTTTAGCGTTTTTGACTCCGACCTTGTCGCTCCATTGCCTGAACTGATCCGCTTTTTACATGAGGCTCATAACTGGCAGCAAAAAGTTCCCTTAATCATTGGTGGAACTCGTAAACCAGAGATGAATGACGAGCGAGTACTTTGGTTATCCCCAATAAATGATGATTCCGCGACCATTACTCCGTCCGGAGGTCACCAAGAGCTGCGCTTTGCGAATGCTTACCACTGGCAACTTACAGGCTTGCAAGAGGTTGAGGAACTTGTTGCGTCATCAAAATCAGCGACCTTCCATACTTATATGGCCGATCTTGCACAACGGCGTTGTCTTGTCGGATGCGTCCACCTGAGTACTGCTCATAACATAAACACCTCAGTTCAACTTACAAATGCCCAGGCAGATACTCTTAAATGGCAGAGTTTGGGAATTGAAAGGGTGTTCACACTAGTTCCTCTTAAAGAGGATCAGGAGTGAAAATTGCTTGTTTACACACTAACAAATCTATGAATATTCATTGCTTAGAGGTAAATTTAGTATGCGTGATTGCATCACAACATTCTTGTGACCGCTTGCACGGATTGACTACGAGAGAAAAGGAATGCGCGAATGTTAAGTTTGTTTTCTAGAGGACGCATTGCACTATGAATCACCAGTTAGGTTCTCTCGATCCGGAAAATCTCACACCTATTGCGTCACTTAACCGATTGAAGATTGTTGATTTACCAGGCGTCGATATAGACCTAGATGTAAGAGGTAAGACAGGATACGAACTACTTTCTACACAGGCCCTTGCTGAACTGGTTCACATGTATGTAAGCAGTAATGCTAGCTTGGAAGGTACGCAGAACGTTACCAGTTTATCACCAACTAGTCTTCTGAACCAATATTTAGATTGGAAAGACGTGAGAGTACGGACTGCTGCTGAGATAGTAGGAGAGCAATTCGGACGGCGCCTCGGCTACCTCTTAGCTGTTCTCAAAAGGGGTGACACAATCAACCGCGACGCGTACAAGAATTGGAATGATAGCTACTGGCACTACTGGTCAGCAATACGAACTATCAGGTTGGCTGGAGGATTGGTCGCCGGTTCTCTAGGAGTACTGATACTTCAAAATGCAACGACTGTGCTACACGAAGTTGGCGTAGTTGATTACAAACTCCACCTAGCTCCTCACCCGATAATTTTGCCGCTTATTGGGGCAGCGCGAAGCGTACCACAAGAATATTCGGCAGCACTTGTGTTTGATTTCGGGCATAGTCTCATTAAGAGAGGATATCCCATTTACCGAGGTCAGATTCTGGAAGGAATGTGGCTCCTTTCTTCAGTTACAGCACGTTGGATGAGTAAGACAGAAGTGGGCGAGAGTGCAGATGCCAATCAAACGCGACTCCTAGCAGAATTTATAGCATTACGAATAGCAGATACATGGCAGGAGATTCGCCGCCAGGGCTTGCCCCTTGTACGTTTAGCTCTTGTAAGCATTGCTTGCTATCTACAATCTGGTCAACCGCTCGCGCGAGAAGGTGATCCTTATGCACAATTGCACACTGTCTCTAATAATCTGAGTCGCTGGCTCACAGAGAAAGTATCTAGCTTGATTGGTCAACGCATAGAAATTTTGCTCATACACGATGGGACAGCTGCGGCTCGCGCCTATAACGCTCGGACTCGTACATCCGTTGTTATGCTTGGTACTGCTCTTGGAGCCGGGTTCTCACCACAGTCGCGTCGGTTGAGACCTTCTATACAACAACTGCGCATATCGCAAGATTTTTCAGTTGCGTTCACTCCTAATAGCTGAAGCATTGCAAAGCCTTGTTCCAGAAATACCTCATTGAGCCTACTCATCTTTGTCACTGTAGTAAGTATAATGGTGCTCCACACGATCTTCTGAGAGGAACGTTTGTAATACTCCTCTCTCCCCATTGAAGGCATCTTGCAGTCGCACAATTATGCGCTGGTTTATCAAAAGCGGCAGACTATCTTTGGCGAAGAAACCCACCTCGGCTATCTCTTCATTTGGTTCCCAGTTTTGCCTTTCCAATAGTTCGACCTCAAAGAGCAGAACTAGACTATCTTTCCGAGAAGATGAATAAAGTCCGATAAGAGCATTGACAAAACTAAAGTAACCTGTCTCTTCATGTAGCAACGCATCCGTAGGTGACTCGCCTTGTTCAACTTTACCACCAGGTATTGTCTAGTAATAGTTATCATAGTTCTGCTTGACGTAAAGTATTTTTCCTGGCTCATCAAAGCCAGTGCCAGAGACTGATAGAATGGGCACATGTATCTCCTTCTGATTTAGCTGTTATGCCAGTATTGTAAGCATTGCTTCTCTAAATCGTCTAGTTGGTCAAGATTAGAAAAGAGAAAGAATTCGGCTAACGAGGTTTCGTCAAAAAGAATGTGTTGTGGGATAGCAGAAACATTCATTACATACGTTTTTCCCCAATCTTGCCAGGATCGTTCAGAGAAGCATACCCTGGGGCCCAAAGATTGAAGAGAACTGTCTTCTAAAAGCGCAATCTCCACTGGTACTTTCCACTGGTACTTTCTCAGTTGCCAATTTCTCACTTCGCTATTAGTCCGGCTATATTCAGAATAGATATTAAATACCAAGGCAGGTCCCTCAAGCACATAGGTTATATGCCAAGCACCTGGAGGAATGAGACAGCGGTCTCCAGCAGCACAGACATGCTTAGACAAATATGATTTGCCGTCTGGCGTATTACCTGCGATGATAATGACAACCTTTCCCTGCAAAGTCTCAAAAATTTCCACTTGATGATCCGGATTCCAATGTCCTGTGGAACGAAATAATTCGCCGGTAGGAAGTACTCCGTGTCGATATTCGATCAAGTCTGCGTACCAGTAAGATTCCTGTTCTTGAGCTTTTAAACGGGGTGGAAAGATATCTCGATGTGCAAGATAGAGTATTGGATCGTAGTTTTCTCTCTGGTAGAGTTCGGCCAGCATTGATGCCTCCTGAAAATAGACATGTGAGTGCGAAGTTTGCCATCCTCCAGTCATTTGAGAAAGCGTACGGGGCGTCGAGCTCAACCGAGACTTATCGAGCAAAAGGCCACAAGTAGCCCCATATTGAAAGCCTTCAACCCCCAGAGGTACTTCATTGAGAGGGACGTTCTCATTTAATTTAGAGTAATCTAAGAGGCCTCGCTTCTGCAGCGCAATCACGATATTGTGCTTGACTTGCTGGTAGTGAACTTCTGAATACATATAAAACTCCTTTCAACCGTTACTGAATTTCATAAAGTTTGTACTAAGCTAGACTTTATCCATATTAGGCAGCAAAAGCGAGCGTCTGGATGAAGCGCTCGAAAAGCTCCCGAGGGATTTCTACGATGTCGGGTTTGGCAGGCGACAGGTAAGAAAGTGTCACCGGCCACAGAAGCTGACGAACGAAGGCCAGCGTATCAGAAAAAGTGGGAATATCTTTGGTATACCAAGCTGCTTGACGAACAGGTAAAGGCTGACCCTGGAGCACCTGATGAGCGAAGACCGTGACCAGAGAAAAGAGAGCGAGCAGTGCAGGGGTGGTGCGCAAGATGGCAAGATTGGACCATTGTCGTTGCGTCTCCACGCCTAGATGAGCGCGTACCTCATGAAAAGTCACTTCCATCTGCCATCGCAGAACAAACCATTGCAGGATGGCTTGGGCCTGAGCCTGCTGATCAGTACACAGAAGTGCTTGGGGATCGAACTGTCCCTGTGGATCGCGAATGAGTACCCAACGAATCGCGACTGGTGGCAGTCCGTTGTGATACCACACCGCTGTTTTGCTTGCCAGTTCGACTGTGCGCTTGGTCCCGCCATACCACGCTACGCTGATACTTTGCCAGGCGGTGACCGGATCAGCGAGCCGCCAATCAGTGAGCTTTTTGTGGTGACGGCGGTGCTGCTGATTGTAGCGCTCAGAGGGAGCCAGCACAGTGAAAAAGGGCAAGGCCCAGACCCGCTGTACCCACGGAATTGGAGTGAGCAGCATCATTGATATCCATCGCAAACCACTGGTCTTCACGAAAAACTCTTTGCTTGAACGCACTGGGTCACGATAGATGCCTTTGGCCGCTATCTTGGCTCCACGACGGCGAGGAGTTATCTCGTTGATGCCCACCACAATAGGAGCATCCTCTGACACAAAGAGTTGGATCAACAAGCGCAGGAGCAGGCGGCTGAGAGCTCGACTAGACCAGGCGGCTCGGTTGAGCACCCGGTGGTAGTTCTGAAATTGGCGTTCTTGATGCAAGCCCATCACGCGCAAAATCGCTGTGACGGTTCGTTCTCCTGGAGCCAAGATGGCCCCTATCAAGAGTACCTTGACCCACTCCCAAACCCGTTCACTAAATGCTTCCTCAAAGCAGCGCAACACCTGTATAATCCTTTTTGGCAGATCAAGCATCTCTTTTCTCCTTCATCAGATTTGAGAGAAGCTTACTCTGTCATTCTTTTTTTGTCCAGCCAATGGATAAAGTCTAGCTAAGAGCTTATCCGAAAACCCCGTTTTGGTTCTGGATTGAAGCTGCTCCCGATAGGTTTTCGGATAAGCTCTAAATACCAAAAGTTGGACGCATTTCATAACAATTGGGGCCAATCAATAACTGGTTGACCTATAGATATGAGGACTTGCTATTCAAATTCGACTTGAGTAGGATAACCCAAGAGGAATAAATATACTTATGCATATAGACCTAGTTGAGAAATAGTTTCACTTGTCTGGCAGCGTCTGGTAGCCCTAGTATTCAGACAAGTCAACCTATTTCTCCATCTTATATAATGCACATGAGCCACTCCGCATCGCCGTTTTGTCAAGTCACTCCTTCTTCGGTCATACTGATCTGCCTTCCTACTTGCTGCACCAGTGCATTGTAGGCATGAAGGGTATATGCACACCTTGATCGAAGCGATAAATCACCATAATACGGTCAACCAAAGTTTGCCCTGAGGTAAAGAAAGTTAAAGCCAGATCGAGATTGCACCCTACATGCTATCCTTATATGCAGTGCGTGAAGACGCCCATATCATCGTCAGGTACACAACCTCCCGACTCGACTGAATGAGGTAATGCTAGGCACCCACACCTGTTCGGGGCGCAAGGTCTCAAATTGCTTAAACAGATTTGCATTGCGTGAGAAACTTTGCTCGCTATGGATCGTTCACCGTTTCCTAATAGATTGCTAACCTTGTACTTCAAACTCACGTATCTAGCACTCAAAGTGTTTGCAGTTTGTCCTGAGAGCCTTAGTGCTGCAACTATGTAGTAAGCGGCTTGAGCAATACCCAAGTTGCTCTCTCACTTCCATCGCAGGGCTACACGTCGTTCACACTCTTCTTTTGCTCAAGATTGATAGTAGCAGGAGAGGGACAATGTCTCATTTCCCAAGCCCTCAAATGACTTGCACGGTATAACACCCTCCCAACTGCTGCATCATTTCACTCCTTTATCTTGACAAGCCTCAAAAGTGCTGAAGGCTTTTTTGATCACCTCTAGGTTCGAAATCCGTTCCATCTCTTCTTGGGTGAGTTTGCTCATGTTATCCGCTAGGCATTGAACCGTGATCGGGCCTTGTTTCTTTTTGGTTTTGCGTTGTGCATCTCCCCGCTTCGTCAGTCCCTGCTCACATTGGTGAGTATTGAAACCAACCAATTCCATCAGCCCGATATTGCTAAAGAGCACATGCGGAAGTTCATGCATCGACTCTTTGCCAAAGAGAACTTCGAGCAAATAGAGGAGAACAAATTGAATGGTTGGGACCATCATCCGCTTCACGTCTGGCAACACCACTTCCTCAAAGATCTGCATCATTCCCACTTCTTCTAGAAAGGCAAAAAACTCATCTAGCAGTCCTGCATCGCTGAGTCCATGCATTTCTTCGCCTGCATATAACCCTTGCGCTACCCTCGTATCATCTCGCTGCGCCAGTCTCCAGTTGAGGCACCCTGCACCACACTGGTTTCACCTTCTCCTGTTTTCTCGGCTGCTTGTTCTTTTTTCTTCTCGTCGGTACTCATCTTCTCTCTCCATTTTTCCCTAGCCTACCAACTTCTTCCCTCGCTTGCAAGTACCTGACGGCACCTTATATCAAAACATCAGATAAGAAATACAGCCCTTGTCTTAGAGGCATTTCTATATTATAATACATGAATACAATTGGAGTTATTACAGGGTGTGATAGTCTACATCCATTAATTAAGATTAAGAAATGCCTGAACTACTATTAATACAAATGTCAGGATGTCCTGGGGCAGGAAAAAGTACTATTGCACGAGAGATCGCACAGCGGAAGGGGGCTGTTGTCCTTGATCATGATATCCTCAAGAGTGCGTTGCTTGAGGCTAATCTCTCATGGCAATCAGCAGGTCCGACATCCTATAGAGTGTTGCAAGCCCTGGCTCAGTCCTTGCTCGACCAAGGAGTTAGCGTTATATTAGATAGTCCTTGTTATTATCAAGAGATTCTTGATTATGGTCTAAGGATGGCAAAAGCTTCTGGTGCTTGCTATCGCTATATTGAATGTGTAACTGATGATCTTAAGGAAATTCGACGACGGTTACAGAGTAGACCGCCCCTTCTCAGTCAATGCGTAGAGCTTGGGACTGCTCCTGGTGCGCCAAAAGTAGAGACAATGTCAGGCGAAGAGTTATTCCAAGAGTGGATCAAAAACATGAAACGGCCAGCGCATTCCTACTTGAAGGTAGATACCTCACAACCGTTGAAAGAATGCTTGACAAAAGTCTTCTCTTTCCTTGATGAGTATGACTGCACTTGAGATACCTTTGGTAATTAACAAGCTCTCAGACGGAGTTTAGTGCCGCTTTTCTAGCAATTTTGAAAAGGGACAAGAATGAAATACCAAATTATTCAACGAATTCCTACCATGATTGGCTTCACTGTCGATATTGCTGAGCTGCCCTCCGGTGAGCAGGTCATTGTGAAGCGTGTAGAGTCAGAGTTTGAGAAGTCGAAATTGCAGGACTATATTCAACATGTGCTGATAATGCAGAAACTTCTGAAAGACGAATCAATTTATCCTCCATTACTGTACTATAGTGACGATGAGCTTGTGATGCCTTTTTTTCGCTATGGTCAGGCCGATAAAGTAGCGGATAGAGCTACGTTGTATGGTCTTACTGGTAGGGCCCTCGACATTCTGTTCCGAATAGCAGCGGCAGATCCCACATCCGTTCCTCTACCAAACAAGGAAGAGCGGCGCAACCTCAGTCAGTCGTACCTAGTTAGTGAGGCTAGAGCGAGGCTACAGCGATTAGAGGTGGCGTTTGAACATAACATGCTGGCAAAAGCGTGGGTTTCTAGAGATGCTACAAATGGTGCCATGAATATTAGTCGCATGCTCGAAGGTCTCACTATTTGGATCACTAATGGTCAATTAGAGCGTTTATCTCCTGCATTGGCCGCTCCTTCTCTCGGACTATCATCTCATGGTGACTTTGGCCTTAACAACGTATTGCTTCGAGAGCCAGCCAGCAGCGAAGCAGCCTTAGTTTTTATAGATACGCGCGGTAGGTGGTATAAGGGACTCCCGTGGTGGGATCCAATCATGGATTTGGCTACGCTTCTTGCATTCCATTGCCGCATTGAACCCGCTCTAGAGGCTTTGGATGTCATTGATGAAAGTGATCGTGTAAGGCATCGTCTTTCGGAAACTGAAATATTAGACCTTTGTAGTAGTTGCAAAGGCTTTCAAGACTGGATTAGCCTTGATCCTCACTGGCGAGAGCGACTACAAGTTCATCTGGCTATTAGATTGTTGGGCAATGTCAGTATTCAACTCACTGCCGCTCCAATGCTACAAGCAGAGCGTGCGACTGAGGTGTTCAGACTTTTTGCTGAACAGGTCGGACATGTTCGAGATGTATTAGCCTAAAATGTCCGCTCGATGGTCCAGCTTCCGTTTATGGAAGAAGTCTGCAAGTGTAAATGTGCCGGATATCTTTTCTTACCTAGTTGCCGGTCTGGGGGTTTGTAGTGCCGAGAGGGTAACACATTATCAGATTTCTTCATGCTATGAAGCAAGTTGCTTGGTAAGAGATACGGACGCAGGAAGGAATAAGCTAGTGAAGTATAAAATGGTTGTTCTCGATATTGATGGTACTTTACTTGACTCACAGCAACAACTGCGACCAGCCGTAATAGATGTAGTACGTAAAACCATTGGTAGAGGAGTCCTTGTAACGCTCGCAACAGGTAGACCATTCGATTTTGCCAGCAAGTTAGCTTCACAGATGGGTATAGATATCCCTCTTATATTGGAACACGGTTCCATTATTCAAGATTCCTGTACAGCGGCTGTCCTTTATGAAGATGCTCTTCCTAACCATCTGCTTTGCGGCTTAGTTCATGAGGTCGTAAGTGAGGGATACCAACCATTTTTGTGCCGTAGTCCGTTAGGAAATGATGAAATTCTTTCGGGACCGTCTGCTTATGACAACCCAGCTTATCCAAGCAATGAGCAACATCTTTCTATTCACAGAGTTTCATACGAAGATTTATGCGACGTTTCTCACGTTACTGGAGTATTTGTTTTTCACCGACAAGATGTGCTGAGTTCGCTATATACCCGGTTGCTCAGTAAGTCTACTTACAAATTAAGACATAGGCAGGTGAAAGCGAACCCCCAGAACATATTTATACTTGAGATACTCAATGGCGGTTGTAGTAAAGCCCAAGCTCTAACGTACCTTGCTCGAACCTATAAAGTGTCAATGAACGAGGTACTGGCTATAGGTGACGATCACAACGATCTAGAGTTGTTCGATACAGTCGGAATGAGTGTCGCAATGGGAAATGCAATTCCTGCCATCCTTGATCGGGCAAAAGCAATAGTAGGTACCAATGATGAAGATGGCGTAGTAGAAGCTTTGAACAGATTTGTGTTGCCAATATAGTTCTCTTTGGAGGATAGTACTCGCATTCAGTGCGAAATACTCAAGTGCCTTATAAGTTGCCTAATGGTATCTTTGATTATAAGCAAACGAACTCCTTGAAGCTGATTTCCAAGCAGTTTTAAACCAGGAGGTTAGCTTTGGTCAGCTTCTTTCAAAGAAGGGCGTAACCTTTTAGCATGATAAGTTCAAAATCTCTATTTCGCGCCAAGGTACTGACACCGAAATGCTAAGACAAGTTGAGATGCCTACAGGAACTTATTCCTACCGTACTAAATTTTGCAGGTGAATGAGTCTGAAAAGTTCTCTTTTAAATGGTGCTCCTTATCAAGAGTTGCCAAAGTGGTAGAAAGAACAGAGTATTTATACGTTCAGACAATTCGGAAATGTAGTCACAAATTAAAAAGAAATTTGGAAAGGGCATGATAACATGGTACGAGTCCGTGCTTATCCAAGACTGCACGTCACTCTACTTGATCTTAGTGACGCTACGTTTCGCAAGTATGGTGGTGCTGGCTTCACACTTTCCGGTCCGTTTACAGAAGTCACTGCCACAGCGAGTCCAGACGCAGAAACTACAATTTTGGGACTGGATCAGTTTGATTATCAAGGGCAGAAGGATATTCTGGATGCAGTAGAACGGCTGAAGCAGTTCACTTCGGTGAGGAGTAGTTACATCGTTATCGGCAAACTTCCGCCCCAACATATTGGTTTAGGGAGTAAGACAAGCATCATATTAAGTATACTGAAAGCCATTCAAATTCATGGAGGATTAGACATTGACCAAGAGACATTGCAAACCTTGAGTTGTCGAGGTGGTACTTCCGGAGTTGGTATCAATACTTTCTTTACAGGAGGATTTGTAGTTGACAGTGGTCACGATCCTAGCATCTCACGAAGTTTCACTCCTTCCAGCTTTAAAAAGGCAGCAATAACACCTCCTCTGCTCTGTCGTTTACCGATTCCCTCTTCGTGGTCTTTTTATCTCCTCCTCCCTCCAGGGAAAAAATATTATGGAGGAGAAGAAGTGGAGTTTTTCCGAGCAAATACTCCCATCCCGAAATTGGAGTCTTTAGAAGCATTGGCACTCGTGTACCATGGAGTTGCGTCCGCAGTCGCAACTTGTGATCTTTCTCTCTTAAAGAAATCTCTAACTGAGCTTCGCTCTGTAGGATTTAAAAGTAGGGAATGTCAAGGACAACCAGCAATCGTGCGTAATGTTATGGAGGCAATTGATATGCTTCCAAGTTGTGCTGTTGGTATGAGCAGTATGGGACCGTTAGCCTATGTAGTGGCAGAAAGAGATAATACTTCTGCTGCTGCTATACAAGAAGTAGCGGCTCATTATGGGACGGAGTTGCTGGGCGTCTTTACCGGTCATAACGGCCCGTTCGATATCATTCTATGAACGCATAGCTTTTACTATAGGTGATCCATTATACTTGTCGAATATCTTGTATTATGACGCGCTTTAAATTATTAACAGGTTATTATGAAAGCCCAATCAGCATTAAGGATTTACGATGGTAAAGCCGGTCCTTGCCGTTATTGGTCATACCTGTGCTGGTAAGACCACATTTGGAAAATATGTATCTAAACAGTACGGTTTCACTTTTGTCGAAAGTAGCAGCATTATTCAATTATTCAAGCATGAATTTGATAAGGAGCTAGATGCCTTGGCTCTAGCGAAGAAGTTATTCGCTTCAAAAGGGCCGGAGATTGTCGTGAAAAAGATATTAGAACAGCACAGAAACGACGTGAATCAAGGTTTAATAATTGCAGGGTTACGACAAAAAGAAGAAATAGCGTGCTTAAAGAAGGCCATACCCCAAAGTATTGTTGTTCTTGTAGAGACAAGTGAATTAAGGCGTTATCACTACAATATTATACGCAATCGTAGCGATGCTGCTACAACACTCAATGACTTCCGCGATGTCGACTTTCAGCAATCCTGCTTCGGTCTACTGGAAGTTGCATACAATATCGCCTCAATTTGCGTTCTTAACGAGGGTACCCTCCAAGACTACTATAGTCAGATAGATAGGGTAATCGCCAAAGTTCTCTCTAAGACCGATATATAACTCTATTTATCGCAGAAGGCGTTTTCATTCAGGGGTTGATGCAAACAATATGTGATAGAATTAGCGGTAACAGTAGAAACACGGATGAGATGATAAAATCAAAGGAGAGTTTTATTCCATCATCTACATCAGTCCATGTATAGACAATGGTGTAGAAGCTGATCGAAATAATCGTCACCGAGACTTTGGCGTGTCTATCGCGAAGCACAAGTATCTAGCAAGAAAACCAATATCAATGATCCAGATTATAGTAGAGCTACAATCAGTTAGGGAGGAGAATATCAAATGAGCGATCTTACAGATCGTATTGCTGCCCTTTCTTCCAAAAAACGTGAACTGCTGATGCATCGGCTTAAGCAGCAAGCCAAAACGAGTTTAATTCCTCTCATTCACACTCAAAAACGTGAGACTGATACTTTTCCGCTTTCTTTCGCTCAGCAACGCATCTGGATACTCGAACAACTGGTGCCTGGGACAGGTGCTTATATTATTCCCCTAATACTTAGGCTCTCTGGAGAGCTACATCCAGATATCTTAGAATGTAGCCTCAACGAGATTATGAGCCGACATGAGGTGCTGCGCACTTACTTTGATAGTATAGATAGCAATCCAGTTCAGTTGATTAGCTCGCATTTGGTATTTCCTTTATCCAAGATCGACCTGAGTGTATTATCCCAGGCAAATCGTGAGACTCAGCTCCGTCAGACACTTCTTCTAGCTGAGCAACAGCCTTTCGACCTATCGCGTGGTCCGTTGATACGAGCAATACTGGTGCAATTAGACCCAAAGGAGCACATGTTGCTACTAAGTATGCATCACATCATCTCCGATGGCTGGTCAGTGACACTGCTGCTGCGTGAACTGAGTGTACTCTACAACGCCTATTGTAAAGGAACCACTTCCCTACTACCCAAGTTACCTATTCAGTATGCCGATTTTGCTCTTTGGCAGCGACAGTGGCTGCAAGGCACGGTGCTAGAGACACATCTCAACTACTGGAAGCATCAGCTAGCTGGTGCGCCATCTCTGCTGCCTCTTCCTACTGATCGTTCGCGTCTTCCTGTGCAAACCTTTCGTGGTGCAAGCGTGCCTTGCCAGCTTTCTAGCATGCAGACTCAGGCACTCAAGACATTGAGCCAGGAAATGGGTGTTACATTGTTCATGACCTTGCTGGCAGCCTTTCAGGTGTTGCTCTCCCACTATAGTGCCCAGGATGACATTGTGGTGGGAACTCCTATTGCTAATCGAACTCAGCGCGAGGTAGAGACACTCATTGGCTGCTTTGTCAATACATTGGTGATGCGCACTGACCTATCTGGCAATCCCTCTTTTCGCCAGCTTCTTCAACGAGTACGAGAGGTAGCACTAGAGGCCTACACATACCAGGATGTGCCTTTTGAAAAGCTGGTGGAGACACTCCATCCAGAACGTACTCTGAACCATAACCCCTTGTTCCAAGTCTTCTTTGTTTTACAGGATTCGCTGCCTAACAATTTAGATATGACTGGGATAAACCTCAGTTATCAAGAGGTGGAAAGTACTACAGCAAAATTTGATCTCAGCTTGGAATTGACAGAGACACAGGAAGGGTTACAAGGACACATCGAGTACTGCACGGATTTGTTTGACGCGGGCACAATCACTCGGATGATGGAGCACTGGTACACACTACTAGAGGGCATCGTGCATAATCCAGACCTGCCTATCAGATATCTGCCGCTCCTAACTGATGCTGAGCGGCAGCAGGTGCTGTTCACTTGGAATGCTACCGATGCGGATTATCCAAAGCAGTACTGCCTTCATCAGCTTTTTGAGCAGCAAGTACAGTGTTCACCGGAAGCGATTGCGGTGGTTATGCATAATGAGCAGTGGAGTTACCGTGTCCTTAATTCACGCGCCAATCAACTAGCACGCTATCTGCACACACTAGGCGTGGGACCAGAGAAACTGGTGGGATTATGCTTGGAGCGATCGGTCGAGATGGTGGTGGCCCTACTTGCCATTCTCAAAACGGGGGGTGCCTACGTGCCACTCGATCCGCAGTATCCGAAGGAGCGCCTGACGTTCATGCTGGTTGACGCCGATGTTACTGTGCTACTCACCCAGCAGCGACTCCTGCCCAATCTTCCAGCTTCGCAAGCACCAGTGCTCCGCTTGGAGGACGCACTGGTGCAAATGGCAAACTATGATGAGTCCAATTTCAATGGCGGTGCCGGACTGGAGAACCTGGCTTATGTGATCTACACTTCTGGTTCCACTGGTACCCCTAAAGGCGTGGCTGTCCAACATCAGAGTGTTATGAATTTCTTTACAGGCGTCGATCAACATGTGGTGTGTCAAGAAACAGACGAATTACTTGCTGTAACCAGCATTTCATTTGACATCTCTATAATGGAATTGCTTTGGCCTCTTACTCATGGAGCAAAAATTATTTTAGTAAGAGATAGTATAGCGTTGCAACATTCGTTTATGAGCAAATCTGAGAACACGTTGCCTATAGAGGAATTTGCTAACACATCGTTAGAAGAGCATTCAATAGAGCACTTGTTTACTACCCACGCGGTATCGATATTGCAGTGTACCCCTTCAATGATGAAGATGTTCTTATTCAATCCAACCATCCGTAAGCAGATGCAGTCTGTGAAAACCTTAATTTTAGGTGGTGAGGTCTTACCTGTTACACTTGCCACCGAGATATTGCAAACATTGCCTGCTAGGCTATTTAACATGTATGGACCAACAGAAACTACGATTTGGTCAACAGTAACCGAGATCAAAAGTGATGCATATCCAGTGATCATTGGCAGACCAATCGCTAATACCCAAATATACCTACTGGATGAGTCTCTTCAGCCAGTGGCAATTGGTGTAGTGGGCGAACTATACATCGGCGGAACTGGGCTGGCACGAGGTTATCTCCATCGCCCTGACTTAACCGCTCGGAGGTTCATTCCTCATCCTTTCAGCAACCAACCCGGTGAGCGCCTTTATCGTACAGGAGACCTGGGGCGATATCGGACCAGTGGTAATCTGGAATTTCTGGGGCGCGTTGACCAGCAAGTCAAACTACGTGGGTTCCGTATTGAGTTAGGAGAAATCGAAACGGCACTACAAAGTCATCCTTTGGTAGAGATAGCTGTAGCAGCTACCCACGAGGATGTAGCAGATGATAAGCGTTTGGTTGCCTATGTTGTCACCAACGATGCGGAAACACCAACGAGCAGTGAGCTACGCTACTATCTCCAACAGAAATTGCCAGCGTATATGGTGCCATCTGTCTTTTTGCTAATTGATGCTTTGCCAGTAACTCCTAGCGGAAAAATAGATCGCAACGCACTCCCTGAAATTGAAGTGAAGAGACCCGAGTTGGAAGTCGGCTATGTCGCCCCCAGAAGCAAGCACGAGAAATCGCTAGCGGCTATTTGGAAAGAGGTTCTTGGTATTGAGCGAGTAGGTGTCTATGATGACTTTTTTGAACTTGGGGGTGACTCTCTCCGTGCAATGCAAATCATCTCGAAATGCGATCGAGCTGGCCTTCCCTTTACACTTCAGCAACTGATACAAGCAAAAACTATCGCGGCTTTAGCCTCTATGCCTTTTGCGACAAGATCAGTTCACGCAGAGCAGGGCTTGGTAATGGGTACAGTTCCCCTTACCCCTATGCAGCAAAGATTCTTCGACAGGGGTTGGTTTGAACCGCAGATGTGTACAATGGGTTCCTTGTTTGAAGTACAAAAAGTGCTCAATCCCCAGCATTTGCAAGAGGCTGTGCGTCAGCTTGTTTTGCACCACGATGCCTTGCGCCTACGCTTTATCCATGATGCATCTGGGTGGCGACAGTTTCATGCTGCTAGTGAGGATAATATCCTCTTCTTCCACAGAGACCTAGCTACGTTAACTAATGAAGAACAAGATAAAGCAATGACCATCATGGCAAATGAAATGAGAGGTAGCCTGAGTATGGAGACAGGACCACTTATTCGAGTGGCACTCTTCACTCTTGGCTCAAGAAGATTGGCCCGTGTTTTACTTGTTTTACATCACGTTGTAGTTGATGATGTATCTGAGCATATTCTGCTAGAGGACCTGGAAACAGCCTGTGGTCAAATAAGCAGAGAAGAGTTAATTCGTTTTCCCAAGAAGACAACATCTTTTAAGTATTGGGCAGAGCGATTAGTTACCTATGCACACTCTCCTGATCTTGCGCAAGAACTCGATTACTGGTTGCAATTGGCAAAGAAACCTCTATATCGCCTACCTGTAGACTATCCTCAAGGCAATGGTTTGGAGGAAAAGAATAAAACAAATCAGTACTATCCTAGGGTAACGGTATCACTATCTGCAGATGAAGTGCAAACGCTTACCCGAAAGATACTGCCAACCCTTAATGTACAGCTGAGAGACGTTTTGTTGACGGCATTGGTACATGCTTTCTCCCAATGGACGGGCCGATCTCAACTTCCAATTAGAATGCCAGGTCATGGTCGGGACCCGATCTTTGAGGATGTAGAGCTTGCACGAACCGTTGGTTGGATCAATACTTCAGTTCCTTTAGTAATAGATATTGAAGGTGCAACTTTCCCTAAAGAGGCACTGATCGAGGTAAGGAAGCAGCTTAGTCAAGTGCCAAGTAAGGGTATTGGTTACAACTTACTACGCTATATACGAGAAGAGAGCGAAGTCAAAGATATTTTGCGTACATTTGGACGAAAGCCAGAGGTAAGCTTTAACTATGTTGGATGGTCCCATCTAGACCAGTTGGAAACTCCACTTTTCATCCCAGTGCGGGAAACTATGGATCTGGATCCTGATATTCCTAGGACAACCGAAGTGAGAATTAGTGGGGCAATTGATAGTGAGCATGGCTTGCAGTTTAGTTGGGTTTATAATAGCGTCTTCTATCGCCGTTCCACCATAGAGAAAATTGCTTGGTTACACATAGAGGCGATTAGAGCTTTTCTATGAAGAATGTAGATATATCTTCTCAAAGACAGTTAACTGAAGAATTTACATGGCTCAGGAACTTGCTACTACAAATAGATGCTAGACCAGTGGAGTTGTTGAATAGCGGTGGTTCACCCGCTCGTGTTGTACGCGTGCGAACTTCCCGAGGAGAAGAACTAGTAATTAAGTATCTGTTTGCGGACGATGGACAGGTTGACGGACATGATCTGGAAACATTCCGGCTCAAGCCCATGCAAATTCAGCGAATTCGCGATGAGTTGCCTTACCTTCGTCCTTTCTACTCAGAGGTATTAGAGCAGTTTGAAGGTCCAGGCTGGTCGGTATACTCAATGCCTTTCTACACGGGAGAGACTTTAACCAAGTCCCTCACGGACTCGCTCCCATCGGTTAACCTGTTTTTCCGTGATATAAAATATATTGTTCAAGTACTTGTCCAGTTTGGCTACGCAGTCAGTTTCAAATCAACTCCTATGGGTTACTTTGAACACACACACATTGACCGCGTGAAACGTAGGTTCTGGTTATTGGAGCGTCATTTGCCACGGGAGATACTGATGAGCGAGCGATTGGTTATTAACGGCTATATATGTATGCCAGTACCTGCGTTGCTACGACAACTTGAAAACTGTACTGATCTCTTGCACTGTTTACAGCCTCCCAAACTTCACTACCCTGTACATGGAGATGCTAATCTGGGCAACTTCATAATACAAGGAAGAACGAATACTGATAACAGCTGTGGAATAAACTTTGGCTTCAAGGTACTAGACCCCCGTGGAACCTTGGACTATAGAGACGCCAGTTACGATTTTGCGAAAATGCTTTTCAGTCTATCCTTATTTGAACCTGCAATGGAAGGTGGCTTCGAGATTCAACGTACCGGAGAGGGAGTTTATGAGGTACAGCTACGGAAAAGTGAGCTTCATGGATATCTGGAGGCTGCTGAATTGTTCTTAGATGTCCTAGATACAATCGAAGCTTACAAGGATCTTGTGCGAAATTCTTTCCATGAATGGCGACGACGCATCCTATTTGCACATGCATTTCATGCAGTAGCCGAGTCAGCATGCCGCCTTTCTGACCAGAAGGAGCGCGTACTGGGATCAGAGAGAGGCTTTGCCGTTTGCCAGGAGTTGGCACTCGGCCTTTACTTGGCAGGAACGCTATTGCTGAACGAATTAGTGCATATATATGAAGATTGTAATGCTTGTCGACCCGCAAAGCAGATGGAAAGGTTGCGCTCTCTCTGGGGAAAGTAAACCGCAAAGGGAGTCTACAATGAAGAGAATTACTGTTGGATTAGTTGGTTATGGCCTCTCAGGAGCAATATTTCATACTCCTATTATCCGAACCATTCAGGAATTGGTGATCACTAAGGTTGCTTCATCCAACTCCTTAAAGGTTCACAAAGACTTGCCGGATGTTAGCGTCGTGGCAGATCCAGAAAAGATTTTCGGCGATGGCGGCATTGACTTGGTAGTGATTTGTACGCCCAACCACACTCACTACGAGCTGGCTAGGATGGCCCTTCTTGCAGGCAAGCACGTCGTCGTGGAAAAGCCCTTTGTCAAGTCCTCAGCAGAAGCAGACGCTCTTATCCAGCTTGCTGACGAGAGGCACCTTTTGCTTAGCGTTTACCAGAATAGAAGATGGGATAATGATTTTCTCACAGTCAAACGATGTATTGAAAGTGGACTGTTGGGGAGAATTCACACATATGAAGTACATTTCGACCGCTATAGGCCACTGACAAAGAACGAGCCGGATAGACCTGGCTCATCAAATTGGGGGATTCTCTATGGCCTTGGTCCTCATTTGATCGATCAGGCTCTTTGTCTTTTTGGAAGCCCAACAACTGTTGCCGCCGATATATACACATACCGCTCAGGTATTAACGCAGCTGACTATTTCCATATAGTTCTTGGCTACGACAGACTACGTATCCTTTTACATTCTGGCTCTATGGTAAAGCGTCCAGGACCTCGTTACCAGGTACACGGAGATAAGGGAAGCGTCATCAAGTTTGGAATGGACTCTCAGGAGGTTTTATTAAGGCAAGGGAAGGACCCAACAGACCCTCTTTGGGGACGTGATGTGCCAGAATGGCATGCTGAACTCACAACTGAGATTGACGGTCTACCTATAATAGGCAAAATAGAAACCGTAAAAGGGGCTTGGGAGTTTTACTATCAAAGTATTGTGACTACCTTAACTGCTGGTGGGGCACCACCTGTATTAGCGAAGGAAGCCAAAAATACAATAAAGGTAATTGAACAAGCAATACAAAGTAATGAAGAACGGAAAATTATTTCCTTTGCATAACCTCAAATCAAGATGTGAAAGCTAATTGTTTCAAGTGCAACATTACCACGAGAACTTAGCTAATCTTTAAAGAGACTCGTTTGCTTCTACATGAGAAAGGTACAACGATAAATGCAAAACAAAAGTCGTACAGAGCGCAGTACAAAGCAAAACTACAATGAAGAGGTAAGTTTAGATTGTCCATTACCACACTCGGCGCAACTTGCGAGTAGGTTGCACGTAACTAGTTTACAAATAGTCAGTATTGCTCGATGCCTTCCCGATCTCATATTCGGTCGACACAAGGTGCGAACTCCTGCCTATTCAGCGGCCGAATACGAGGCACGCTGGGCAGATCAGCTGAGGCGACGGCCCTGGGAAGGATACGAGAACATAAGCGACTCTCAGGCTTCCCGAAAGGGAAGCCATCGCAGATTAACTGTATTGATGGAAGGAAAGCACTGCGAGGTAGATATTGCTGATTTCTACCGATGGCGAACCTCGAAGATCGCCCGTATCTTCCAAGCATTCTACAATTTCAATCAACCTATCGTTGAGCTAGGTTGCGGCTACGGCAAGAACCTCTTTGCTCTTTGGAATGGAGGATTCCGTAACCTAGCAGGTTATGATGTGAGCCAAAACGGCATTGAAGCAATCAAAGAAGAAGCAAAGTATTTCGGTATCGATTTGAAAGTCGACTTTCTTGACCTCACAAATCCATTGGATCCTCGATGGCCCAGTTTGAACGGGAAGGTGGTTTTTACTCATTATGTAATGGAACAGTTGCCCGATCACCTCAATACTGTTATTGAAAGCCTTCTCGAAGCGCGTCCCATAGAAATTATTCATATTGAGCCAATGGCAGAGTTGCTTCATCCTTCTTACTCTCTGACAGATCTTGAAACCTGGGTTCACACCTATCTGAGTGATTATCAAACCTCGCTTCTCCGATTGTTGAGATTTTATGAGGCCAATCAACGATTGAAAATCAAGAATATTATACCTCTTCGTTTTTCCCCACAGATCAGAAGCAGTCCCACACTTATTCGCTGGAGTCCCATCTAGAAGAGGGACCATGATCTTGCCTCGAATGCGCTGTTTATCCGCATCTTTCGTGCTAAACGGTACCCTATATGCAACGTGATATCGTTTAATCGGTTCTCGAGGTCGACTGCTCGTTGGAATAGTTTGTATATTGTGGTAACGTTCAGAAGTTGGTTTACCCACAATTTTTGTGTCCAATCGAAATATGAAGTGCTTCCTTTCCAGTGCTTGGATGCGACATTCTCATCAAGCGATTTTACTGAATGCTTCTCATTGCATGTAAATTGCAGAAGAGACCAGAATTTGGACAAGAGTGATTTCAATATGTATACTGTCAAGTTAAGGAGGATTACAAGGGAAAGCACAAGCATTGCAATGTAATACCGAAAACGCAAATTGTATTGAAATCCTTGAACGAATACGCTGAGAAATAGAAAGGGATAACAGCTATGATACCGTTAGTCGAGCGAGTACAGTTTATAAGTGCTTTACGATCCCGACCGTTTGCTCTTCTATGGATTGGTCAAACTATTTCGGTTCTGGGTAATGGTGCCTTCACCATTGCACTTGCTTGGGAAGTGTTACTTCTCACTAGGTCGGCTACCGCGATGGGTGTAGTCATACTCGCGCAGACGATTCCGATGCTACTGTTCCTTCTCATAGGAGGTGTCGCCTCAGATTTTCTACCGAGACGCTTATTGATGCTCTGGTCGGATGCGGGGCGTGCTGTGATCCTGATACTAATTGTTGGGCTCAGTTGGTTCCACCTTCTTCAGCTTTGGCATCTCGTCACTCTGTCATTTTGCTTCGGCTTCATAAAATGCTTTTTCGATCCTGCCTATCAAGCCATTAGACCGCAACTTGTTGAAAGTGATAATCTTTCTTCGGCTAATTCATTGACTGCGTTGAGTCGTCAGTTGGGCTCTATGCTGGGTCCATTATTAGGGGCAGGCGGTATCGCATTGGTGGGGATAGCCGGAACTTTTGCTTTTGATGGACTAACCTTTATCTTTTCAGCATTTTGTCTTTTTGCAATCCGTGTACCTTTAGCACCCTCACCACAATCAGCATTTCACTATAAAAAGCCTAAAGATGTATTCAAACTTCGCACGTCTTTCTCGCTCGGTCAAGGTGCGAGGAGAATGATAGTAGAAGTGCTAGAAGGATTGCGTTATGTAAGGAGTTCACGGTGGCTATGGATATCTATTATTGTTGCGTCAATCGGTAACATTGGATATGCAGCATCTCTGACCGTAGCACTGCCTAAGCTCGTTCACGACGTTTATGGAGCGGGTGCTTGGCTGTTGGGAGTAATTAGTACTGTAAATGCAATTGGAGCGATTATTGCTACCATTGTTATTACACAGCTGAATCGCTTTCGCAAACGAGGGATATTAGCGTATGCCACGTTAATTGTTTTTAGCATTGCTCTCACGACGATGGGAATACCTTTACCTCGAGTAAGTGAAATACCAGTGGCCCTACTTGCCAGCACTCTTGTTGGTTTTGGTTTGGCTGCCTTTGATATTATTTGGGTAACAGTACTGCAAGAGATCGTGCCGAACGATAAGCTAGGACGAGTCAGCAGTATCGATACATTTGTGTCGTTTGTCTTTATGCCTCTGGGATACGTGTTGGGTGGTGTCTTCGCTGACAGGATTGGCCCTTCCTGGGTCTTTGTTGTTGGGGGTGTATTGAACTTCGTAGTAATAGTTACAGCTCTTTGCTTACGCGATGTTCGACAATTAGAATGAGAGTTAGTAGGATGAGGTATGCTCGTCACTCTTCTATCTTATATGAAGTGACTGAAAGTTTAGGATCAGGATAAGGAACCCGAAATGGAAGATAAGATACGGGAAACTTCTCAATCTACAGAACATTTTACAGATAATGAGCAAGACAAGCTACTAACCGTATGGAACGTTACAGCAACCGATTACCCCGATAAGCAGTGTATTCATCAGCTCTTCGAAGCACAGGTACAGCGTTCTCCTGATCATATCGCTGTGATTTATCAAAATGAGCAGTTGACTTACAGAGAACTGAATTGGCTTGCCAACCAGCTAGGGCATTACCTACAGACCTTAGGCGTAGGACCAGAGGTGTTAGTGGGTATTTGTGTTGAGCGTTCGCTAGAGATGATAGTGGGGCTATTAGGCATTCTCAAGGCTGGGGGAGCGTATATCCCGCTTGATCCCGGTTATCCAGCACAACGACTCTCTTTCATTCTGCAAGACACCAAGGTATCCATACTTCTCACTCAAGAGCAGCTACGGCCGAAACTACCTAAGTGTGAGGCTAGGCTCATCTCGTTGGATGTCGGTTGGCAAGAGACCGACCAGCATAGTTCAGCTAATGTTATCAGTGGAGCCAGACCCGAGAATCTGGCCTACGTCATTTACACCTCTGGCTCTACTGGTAAACCGAAAGGAAGTCTTATCTCACACAGATCCCTTGTTAATCACTGTAGTGCTTTTATAGCGCAATTTGATCTTCAACCGGAGGATCGAATCCTACAGTTTGCTTCTATTAGCTTCGATGCTTCAGCAGAAGAAATTTTTCCTTCGCTATTGACTGGCTCCACCCTTATCCTTCAACCTGAGAAGATAATAGATTTTTTGCACTTTTCTTCCTTCCTGACGAGAGAAAGATTAACCATTTTAAATCTTCCCACTGCTTATTGGCATCTATGGGTAACTCAACTGAATCATCAAACTCCCCTCATACCTCCTTCTCTGCGATTAGTTATTGTAGGCGGAGAGAAGGTTTCCGCAGAGCATTTTATGGACTGGAGCACATCGATAAGTGATACTATACGCTGGGCTAACACATATGGTCCTACGGAAACAACCATCACTGCAACAATCTATGAGTCCAGCTCTTCTCGGAAAGCTTTGGAGGAAGGTTGTATCCCAATTGGGCGACCAATCAGCAATGTACAGGTGTATGTACTGGATACACAGCTACAACCAGTCCCTATTGGGGTGACTGGCGAGTTGTACATTGCTGGGGTTGGACTAGCTCGCGGCTACCTCAACCACCCAGAACTAACTGCCGAACGATTTATCCCGAATCCTTTTAGCAATGAGCCAGGAGGTCGTCTATACAAAACAGGAGACCTTGTGCGTTATCTGGCAGATGGCAATCTGGAATTCGTCGGGCGCGTTGACCATCAAGTGAAACTTCGCGGCTTCCGGATCGAGTTGGGAGAGATCGAGACGTTGCTTGTCCGGTATCCAGGAGTGCGAGAGGCTGTGGTGATAGTACGCGAGGACGTACCGGATGACAAACGGCTGGTCGCCTACTTGCTAGCTGATCCAGCTCTTGCCACTTCCGAAAAGCTGCTTCGGAGCTACTTGCTAGAGCAACTGCCCAGCTACATGATTCCAGCGGCTTTTGTCTTCTTAGAAGCTTATCCACTTACTCCTGGAGGGAAAGTGGATCGTAGAGTACTGCTAGTTTTCAATGAGCACAGTCCTGAAAAGACAGAAGTCTCTACCATATTTCGCACTCCTATAGAAGAACTGATAGTGCTAATTTGGATGAAGGTCTTGGGTCTAAAGCAACTCAGTATACAAGATAACTTCTTCGAGCTAGGTGGACACTCTCTGTCAGCTCTTCAAATCATCTCTCGTGTGCGGGAAGCCTTTCAAGTAGACGTTCCTTTGCGTTACCTCTTTGATATGCCTACTGTGGCGGATCTGACTATGTATGTTGAGATTGCCCTAAAGAAGGGTTTACAATTACAGAATTTAGCTAAGCTGTCTCGTGAGCATAGCAGCTTTCTACCTCTCTCTTTTGCACAGCAGCAAATGTGGCTACTAGACCAGTTAGTTCCCAATAATCCTGCATATGCCGTCCCAATTGCCGTTCAATTGGTGGGACGGCTTGATGTTGTGATATTAGAGCAAAGTCTCAACGAGGTAGTCAAACGTCATGAAGCCTTACGCACAAACTTTACTGTAATAAATGAGCAACCTGTCCAAGTTGTTGATCCATCGTCACAGATACAATTGACGCGGTTAGATCTCGGGGTTCTCTCTGATGCAGAGCAGAGAGCAGAGATTCAGCAACTGATCAGCCAGGAGGTTCAACGTCCCTTTGATCTGAGGTGTGATCCACTGATACGAGCACTCTTGTTCCAATTGAATGGGGAGAAACATGTGCTGTTCATAAACATGCATCACATTATCTCGGATGGCTGGTCAGTAGGAGTGCTTTTACACGAGTTAACAGTACTCTATCAAGCTTACTCACAAGGTCAGTCCTCTCCTCTTCAAGAACTACCCATCCAATATGCCGATTTTGCCGTTTGGCAACGGCAGCAATTGCAGGGAGAGATACTAGAGAATAAACTCACCTATTGGAAAAGCCAATTGAAGGGAGTTCCGTCCTTACTTCAGCTTCCTACTGATCGTCCTCGACCCTCGGTGCAAACCTTTCACGGAGCTAGCTTCCCATTTACGCTTTCCAAGACACTGCTTCAAGCTCTTAAACCATTAAGTCAGCAGAGCGGAGCGACACTGTTTATGGTCTTACTTGCAGCTTTTCAAGTGTTGCTGTGGCACTATACAGGACAAGACGATATCGTGGTAGGAACGCCCGTTGCAAATCGTGTACTATCAGAGACTGAGCCTTTAATAGGTTTCTTCGTTAACACGTTAGTGTTACGCACAAACTTATCCGGCAATCCTACGTTTGCAGAATTGTTAAGACGTGTACGCGAGATAGCTCTAGGAGCTTATGTGCATCAAGATTTGCCGTTTGAAAAACTGGTAGAGGAGTTACGACCTGAACGGGACTTAAGTTACAATCCGTTATTCCAGGTTATGCTTGTCTTACAGAATGCACCAACAGAAAATATAGAGTTGCAGGGAATCCAGCTTAGCACAATAGAAGTTAAAGGCGAAACAGCGCAGTTCGACATGACATTTGATCTTACTGAGATGTTTGAAGGGATTAGCGGAAGCATCGAGTACAACACGGATTTGTTTGACACTACTACCGTTGCAAGAATGGCTATACACTGGCAGACCCTACTGGAAGGTGTTGTGCGTAATCCAGATCGGCCCATTGGATACTTGCCGATCTTGAGCGAAGTCGAGCAACAGCAAATACTTCTCGATTGGAACAACACTGCTGCGGACTATCCTAAGCTGTCCTGTGTTCATCAGCTCTTTGAAAAGCAGGTTCGACACACCCCTGAGGCAATAGCAGTTGTTTTCCAAGATAAACAGTTAACCTATCTACAACTAAATGAGCGAGCTAATCAGCTTGCCCATTATTTACAAGAGCTTGGAGTGGGTCCTGAGATACTGGTGGGACTATGCATGGAGCGCTCAATAGATCTGGTGATTGCTCTGTTAGCTGTCCTCAAAGCAGGAGGAGCATACGTTCCTCTTGATCCCAATTACCCGAAGGAGCGCCTAACGTTTATACTTGAGGATGCACAAATTTCTGTTCTACTCACTCAGGAACAACTCATACTCGGATTGTCGAGTTGTGAAGCTATAAAGGTCTCTCTAGATGCAGAGCGTAAGGTCACCTCACAGTATAGTAGTGTCAATCTTGACAGTGGAGTAAAGCCTGAGAACTTGGCTTACATCATTTACACCTCTGGTTCGACTGGTAGACCTAAAGGCGTTCTTATTACACATAGAGGGATATGTAATGTGGCTAAGGCGCAGTTACAGACTTTCAATGTACAGCTGGGGAACCACATACTTCAATTCTCCTCTTTGAACTTTGATGCATCGATCTATGAAATCCTCATGGCTTTGCTTGCAGGCGCATCACTTCACATGGGAACTACGGATGTTCTCCACCCCGGCCCTGCTCTAGGCCGATTTTTACGTGATCAAGCTATTACGCATATAACACTTACCCCTTCAGTGTTAAAGATGATGACAGTCGAGGATTTCCCCAAGTTGCAAATAATTATCTCTGCAGGAGAAGTTTGTTCAGACGATGTCGTTACCCATTGGGTACGTTATCATCGGTTCTTCAATGCCTATGGACCGACAGAAGCGACTATTTGGGTAAGCGTAATCGAATGTAGCATAGATAACAGTGGCTCTACGATTGGGCGACCAATCAGCAATGTACAGGTGTATGTACTGGATACACAGCTACAACCAGTCCCTATTGGGGTGACTGGCGAGTTGTACATTGCTGGGGTTGGACTAGCTCGCGGCTACCTCAACCACCCAGAACTAACTGCCGAACGATTTATCCCGAATCCTTTTAGCAATGAGCCAGGAGGTCGTCTATACAAAACAGGAGACCTTGTGCGTTATCTGGCAGATGGCAATCTGGAATTCGTCGGGCGCGTTGACCATCAAGTGAAACTTCGCGGCTTCCGGATCGAGTTGGGAGAGATCGAGACGTTGCTTGTCCGGTATCCAGGAGTGCGAGAGGCTGTGGTGATAGTACGCGAGGACGTACCGGATGACAAACGGCTGGTCGCCTACTTGCTAGCTGATCCAGCTCTTGCCACTTCCGAAAAGCTGCTTCGGAGCTACTTGCTAGAGCAACTGCCCAGCTACATGATTCCAGCGGCTTTTGTCTTCTTAGAAGCGTTACCCTTAACGTCCAATGGCAAACTCGATCATCGACTACTTCCCAAACCGGAACACAATGGCGCTGAGTTGAAAAACTTTTATACAGCTCCCCGTAACCCTATTGAGGAACTACTTAGCGAAATTTGGACTGAAGTTCTCAACGTTGAACAGGTAGGTATTTATGATAACTTTTTCGAGCTGGGAGGGCATTCTTTACTTGCAACACAAGTACTATCTCGTGTACGTGACACCTTCCAGGTAGACATACCTTTGCGCAGTCTATTTGATGCCCCTACTGTAGCCAAGTTGGCAGCGGATATAGTACAGAGGCTGACAGAGATATTGGACAATGACACCTTAACCGAAATACTGACAGAACTAGAACAGCTCTCAGAAGATGAAGTGCGAGCTATGCACGACACTGAAAAATAGGAGGGAGAATTCCATTATTAGTAATCTGGATAAGGGCGTGAATACTCTTTCTCATAAGAAATTCAAGCTAAGTTCCCTCTTTGTAGAAGAAACGCTCGTGAATGAGCACTGAATTTACCCTACCCCTAACTGTTTTCAAAGAAAGGAATTACGTAAATGCTACAAGATAATGAAGAGGATAAGAGGAACTATAAAGTAGTGGTCAATCACGAAGGTCAGTACTCAATCTGGCTTGCTGATCGCGAACCCCCGCTAGGGTGGCAAGAGGTAGGCAAGCAAGGAAAGAAGAGTGAATGTTTGTCCTATATCAAGGAAGTTTGGACAGATATGCGACCGCTTAGCCTTCGCAAACAAATGATAGAACGTGCATCTGAGAATAGAAAAAATAGTTAAGCGTGATGTCTCGATGTGACACGAATGAGCATGAAAATGGGATAAAATAGAAGCAGCATGAGCGGAAAGAAGGACACCATTGTTGTCTGTCGGCATGCATTACATCCAAATGGCACCATTCCTGTTGCACAATCAGCTTGGTATCACAAACAGACGGCGACGTTTCGTGATGTCTTTACGGTTGTAAAGAGACATCTCTGGGGCAATTTTACTTTTCCCACATCACCCACGAACCCTGATGTGGTTTTATTACCTCGTTCTACCCTCTCTCGCTTGCCTATGCTGCTTGTTCCTGAGAAAATTGTACAAAGTCGAGCTTAGGGAACATCACGTGTTCCTCGGTGGTCTATCACAACAACTGATAATCTTCAATATCTGTACATGGGGTCGAGTATTAGTCATGCGAAAAACAACGCTAAGGATTTTAAGTGAAGTCAGATAGTAGAAAAGACGTCGGAAAAGTATAAGATGCATATGAATGAGAAAAAATCAGGATGAAGCATCTTTTGTTGCTGTTCTCAAAACCCCAAAGGCTTTGTTTCTGTCCCCTTCTTCTCACAAAATTCCTGAAAAACCATGTTGGTTACTCCTTTTTGGCCTTAACGTTGTTTTTCGCATGGCTAATACTCGACCCCCGACTACTACTCAGTTTTTGCCTATTTGCCTTCTGAACGCCTGCCTCACGGCATTGCTCTAGGAGGTGCTGGTTCGGAAAACGCCGTGACACCCTTTCCTCCCTCGAAAAGTGCTAAAAAGAGGACGACAGAAGCATAGTGTGGTTTGTCAGATACAAAGGTTCATACACAACCCCACTGATCAAAATTGTGATACACTCAAGGGCGAAACATTTTTCCATGTTCTTTCTCTACAAAGAGCTTCGCCCCTGCAAGTCATGCGATGGGAGACATGGACCACGAGAGCAAGGAAAGACGAAGATGACTCTGGGAGACACTGTGCGGTGCGTCTTGGCGGGACTGGCGGCGGGAGTGTTTGTCCTGGGTTCTGCCATTCTGGGAATAACACTGCTTGTGGTCAACAGCCAGGACTTTGCGGTTGTGAACACGGTGTACTTTGAGATCTATCCTCTCTTCCTCCTCAGCAGTTGGCTCTGTACGATAGCGACCGTGTTTCTAAGATATCCTGTTTCCAAAGCCCTATTTCTCATGCTCCTCTTTCTTTTCATTGGTGGAGGCGGATACGTGTTCCTGAGTATCCTCATGGGGTTGGTGGGGGGTCTGACGGGAGATGGCTTCATCCCTGAGACCATTGCTATGCGAGTAGCGATTGCTGTTTTCATCATCCCGCTCTTGAGTATCTCCAGCGTAGGAGCGATGTGGCAGGCGCGTCAGGTGTTGAAGAACCCGCGCTACTTACACCTTCGTTCCTCTACAAACCGTGAGGCATGAAAAGCATGCAGCACAAGGGGATCAACCATCAGCGAGGATGCATACGAGTCACCTAACGTTTATATTTCCATGTTATCTAACAAATATATGAGCGTTTTGCGAGACAGACTCTCTGGTATTGTACAAGGAGACAAAAGCAGTTCCCTGTCTCTCTTTTCTGCCTTGTCTGCGAGGGTCACCTGAAAAACGGGTGGTATGGGGAGGGACTCTGAGTGCTTTTTGTACGTCTCCTGGTCATGCCTCTCGTTTGGGCATGATATACTCTTTAGTGAAAGACAAAAGAGTACACATGAAGCGAGGGGAAGAGCAAGCGTTTTCGCAACGTCACCTCCACTTGATTCAGCAGTGTGAAACCGATCATGTTCCTCTGTGAAGAGGATCATGTGAAAGGAGAGACACGATGCACCTGGCATGGAAAGTCGATGAAGGCAGCAAGGTCAAACTGAAGAAGTACGATCCCGACGCAGTTGAGAAGCATCTGGATCACGTCCAGGCCGCCGCTGAGATGGAGACGCTCAGCGAAGAACTCGGCGAGTTACAGCAGTTGTTGGCGGCGGCACAGCATCACAGCCTGCTCATCGTCCTGCAAGGGATGGATACGAGCGGGAAAGACGGCACGATTCGTCATGTCATGGCACATGTCAATCCTCTGGGATGCGAGGTGCGGTCGTTTAAGGGACCCACCACCAGGGAACAGACGCATGATTTCCTCTGGCGAGTGCATCGCGTCGTTCCCGGCCGAGGTATGATCAGCATTTTCAATCGCTCCCACTATGAGGATGTGCTGGTGGTACGGGTGCATGACCTGGTCCCAGAAAAGGTGTGGCGGCGACGCTACGCGGCGATAAACCACTTTGAGCACTTGCTGTCCCAGAATGACACGATTATTCTAAAATTTTATCTGCACATTAGTAACGACGAGCAGGAACGACGCTTGCTGGCACGCCAAGAGGAGCAAACGAAAGCTTGGAAACTCTCGTCGGCGGATTGGGCCGAGCGCGAGTACTGGGATGCCTATCAAGAGGCGTATGGAGAGGCCCTTGCCCGATGCAGTACAGAGGAAGCTCCCTGGTATATCGTGCCTGCCAATCACAAATGGTATCGCGATGTGCTGGTGGCCCGAACGCTTGTATCGACACTGCGTCCGTATAAGAAGGAGTGGGAGGCACATCTCGTGGCGCGAGGAGAGCAGGAGTTGGCGCGGATTGGGCAAGTACAGCAAGCGGCGCATCCTTTGGGGTGAACGTGGACCTTCCACAGACAAGAAGAGGAACGCCGACCGAGGCCCATTGGGGTCAAACGGCACAAGAAGATGACAGCGAGAAAGGAGAAGGAGTATGCAAGGAGCATGGAAAGTAGAGGCAGGGAGCAGCGTCAAGCTGCAGGACTATGATCCCAACTACGTTGATGCGTCGAGTGATCCATCTTCAGCGAAAGCAGAACTGGACCAACTGGGCCAGGAACTCAGTGAGCTACAAGAGTTATTGGCGGCGGCCCACCATCAGAGCTTGCTCGTCGTGTTGCAGGGAATGGATACCAGTGGCAAAGCCGATACGATTCACCAGGTTCTCTCCCGTGTCAATCCGCAGGGGTGCGAAGTGCGTTCGTTTAAAGTCCCCTCCCCTCGGGAACAGGACCATGACTTTCTGTGGCGCGTGCATCGGGTCACGCCTGCCAAAGGGGTCATCGGCATTTTCAATCGCTCGCACTATGAGGATGTGCTGGCGGTACGGGTGCATAGCATGGTGCCTCAAGAGGTCTGGAGTGGACGCTACGCTGCTATTAACGACTTTGAGCGCTTACTGACTCAGAATGACACGATCCTGCTGAAGTTCTTCTTGCATATGAGCAACGATGAGCAGGAACGCCGCTTGCTGGCTCAGCAGAATAACCACCTGGACGCCTGGAAACTTTCATCGGCGGATTGGGCCGAGCGCAACTACTGGGACGCGTATCAAGAGGCGTATCAGGATGTATTCTCCCAGTGTAGTACGGAGGAAGCACCTTGGTACATTGTACCTGCCAACCACAAGTGGACTCGCAATGTGCTGGTGGCCCGGACGCTGGTTTCGACACTGCGTCCGTATAAGAAGGAGTGGGAGGCACAGTTAGTGGAGCGAGGAGAACGGGAGCTTGCACTTCTCTCACATCTCGGACATCTCGGACAGCATGCAAACCCGAAGAAGAAATAAACAAGAAAAGCTCAAGGTACTTGGTAGCAGACGAGTTCAAGACGTTCTACGTCTCTGCACAGGTTGCGTCACGAGAGAGACCTGGCACGGATACTGTCTAGACCGAAGCGGCCCTTCCCCCACATCACAGTACACAGACGATATGAGCAAGATGGTTTGTGTGCAACGAGAGAGAGCAGCACGCGAGCCGGAGAGTCCGAGGGAGGTTCACAGGCCGACTCGATTTCCTCACGTGCGTGCTGACACGAGGAGAGGTGTTCCGCTCAGTGTGAGAAGCTCGAATGGGAGAAACGAAAGCTCAAAGTCACTTCACATGGGAGGCACATCTCGTGACGCATTTTGTGGGATGAATTATTGAACCTGTCACATGACAACTACATCCGCCGCTCAGTTTTCACGGTAGTAACCCGCTGTATCCTTGTACTTCTGAGCGAAGAAATATTTCCCACTGTTCTTTTCCCTGCTTCGCAAGGGTCTATTCAAGACACTTTGAGCGTGGCATAGAGGCGAAGGAGAGGAGAGAACAGTGAGAACTGGCTATTTCCTCCTGTTCTCGTTCTTCTTTTCGAGAGCAATACGTAGAAAACAAAGAAAGCCAAAAGCCATAAGGATACCTGTACGCTTCCATTAGTTTCTTGTTGGGATGTAACAACACGGGAGGAACCAAAAGTTGGAAGAGCATGTTGAGCTCGCTTGGACAGCGGATAAAGCAAACTCTCCATCACAAGAGAAAAATTCTGTAAAAAAAGTCATTCCTGCTGCTTTCCCCTCTCACGTGAAATACCATCAGCCGCATTCTCTTCTCTCTTCCGACTGTTAGTTTCTCCCGTACTTACACCTCCAGGACATCTGTGTTCTCGCTGACCATGTAATGCTCTTTCTATGGCAGCTTCCACACCTTCGCGTGGGTAAATATCACGTCAGTCGGAGTCGTCGCATCGTCGGCCGTCACTCCGATCTGACCCTGGTTGTACGTACTATCAGTGACACTTGTGAGAAACTGTTGGTTCAAATAG